>VSSQ01000059.1_pt1 | contig 169401 bp, 148 predicted proteins | sample 4763081 | NCBI WGS metagenome assembly VSSQ01 (sample SAMN12137344, study PRJNA551015) | bioreactor metagenome | isolation source: SDC9 anaerobic chlorinated ethene degrading culture | place: USA: Knoxville, Tennesee | collected 2015-01-01 | reverse complement strand
TAGCCTCCTACCCGATTGCAGGCTTTTCGCGAAGTTTTGTTTCCGCTCGCTTAAAGTCGCTTCCCTTGTGTAAATCAAAATCCTTGGGCTGCTTTTCGGATTTAAGCGTTACGGATGCTAGGCGGCTATCTGACCTAGCTCTGGAGCTATTGAGTGACCATTATGCACAAAGCTACAAGACCCAGATATAAAGAAAGATACATTAATGGCAAAGGAGCGTATTCAAGTGGAAGGTAAAAAGGTTATGGTAGTCTTCGGGACACGGCCTGAAGCGATTAAGATGGCTCCCGTTGTTCAAGCTCTGAAAAGAACGTCTCTGCACTGTGAGATTGCTGTGACTGCCCAGCATCGGGAAATGCTGGATCAGGTGCTGGAGCTGTTTCAGATTAAGCCGGATTATGATTTGAATCTTATGCAGGCGGGACAGACTTTAACGGACATTACAACCCGCGCCCTCCAAGGCCTGAAGGATGTGCTGGAACAAGCCAAGCCTGATCTGGTCCTGGTCCACGGAGATACCACAACCACCTTTGTGGCGGCTTTAGCAGCCTTTTATGCCCAAATTCCCGTAGGTCATGTGGAAGCGGGATTGCGTACAGGCCATAAATATTCTCCTTTCCCGGAAGAAATGAATCGCAAATTGGCTGGAGTTTTAACGGATTTGCATTTTTCACCTACGGAAACATCCAAAAGAAACTTATTGGCTGAAGGGGTTCCGGAAGAGAAAATATATGTCACAGGCAATACGGTGATTGACGCATTGCTGACTACCGTAAAAAAGGATTATACCTTCTCCGCCGCCTTAAGGGAAATATTGGGTCGGAGTGCAGGACAGCGCATGATTCTGGTGACCACTCATCGCCGGGAAAACCTCGGTGAGCCAATGCGGCAGATCTATCGGGCTTTAGCGGAGGTTTTGGAGCGGTATCCGAACACTTATGTGGTGTTCCCTGTCCATAAAAACCCTTCTGTCCGACAGGTAGTCAATGAAGTTCTGGGTCATAATCCCCGGGTTCATATGATTGAGCCTCTGGACTATGAGCCCTTTGTCAACCTTCAGGCTCAAGCCAATATTATTTTGACCGATTCCGGAGGAATTCAGGAAGAAGCCCCTTCCCTGGGAATCCCCGTGCTGGTGGTTCGGGACACCACCGAGCGGCCCGAAGCGGTGGAGGCGGGGACCGTATCTTTAGTGGGAACCAGCTATGAAAAGGTTCTTCAGGAACTGAGCCGTCTCCTGGGTAATCAGGAAGCTTATGAACAGATGGCTCATGCGGTTAACCCCTATGGTGATGGCCGGGCTGCAAGCCGGATCGCGAAGATTACTGAAGATTTTCTTCAAGCATAGAGGGCTTGGAAAAGACGGCCAGAGAGTGTCAGAGAGTATCAGAGGATGTTAGAGACTGTTGAAGCTTGTTGTGGGATGTGTTATTCGGGATCGGCCTTCTTGCTTTCCTTAACCGGTGCGGCAAGGGCCTTTTCCTCCAGGCTTGATAAATAGTTCTTTGCTTCATCGTAGAGTCTGCCTGCCAGTTCAACGAACATGTTATAGCTAAAGACTAATCGTACATATTTGGGCAAAAGCTGATACCCTTTTTCCACCACGAAACCGAATTTCTCTTCCCCGGTCTGCAGCGCATACTCCTCAGCCTGCTTCTCCAGTCTCAGCATCAGCGAGAGCACAATCTTCCCCGCCTTGGTCCTTCCCTGGCTGATCAGATAAATAATAAAGACTGCCACAACCAGCAGCAGCCCCCAAAAGTTCTGGATATAACCTAATGCGGTTTCCATGGCCGCTCCCTCCTTACAATCCTAATTTTGCAGTCTCTATCCGGTCACTTCCGGCATAGTAGTAATTTCTGTTGCCGTTTGTTCCCTGCACTCCAACCCAGTGCTTATGCTTGGCCTGGATATTCTCTGCAAAGGCTTTATGGACCATCGGGCATTTCAGCTTAAAGCTGAGCAAAAGCGCAGCTCCGACATCTCCATCAGCATAGATTACGAGGTGATCCACGTCATGCTCTCCTTTCAAATCAGCAAATAACTCTGCCCAGGGAAACTTAGCCCCTGGGCAGTTTGGTCTGTTGATACTGTCAATTCTATAGTGGCCAATGATATGCCGGCTATCAACGGTGATCGCTGGATATTTGGTGATGAGCTGCTTGTGGAGCCATAGGGTGGACTGATACTGAGCTTCTGTCAGCTCATCTCCAGGCATTCCTTCGTGTTCAATGCCGATGGTATAGTAGTTGGGATTCGTTCCATCATACAGGTTCCAATCGGGTTTGCTCACTATGCCTGCATGCCAGGCTGTGTTTTCATCTTTGACCAGCTGCAGTATGCGGCCGTTTCTTAAAACCAAATAATGGGCACTTGCCTGGGAGCCAGGATGCTGCATCCAGTCTAAGCAGCCCGGATAATAACCGGCGGTGATATGATTGACAATGGCCAAGGGTTGGAGGCCATTGCGGCCATACCTAAAGTTGGGGGTACCTACCCATTCGATTTGCGGCATGATTACTCTTCTTTCTGCTCCATGCGGTCAATCCGCTTGTGAGCTTGTTTTGATGACTCTTCAACCCGGGTAAGGCGTTCACCCATGGCATCTACGCGCTGCCCGTGGGTACGCTGTTCAAGTCGGATATCATCTACTCCGCGCTTAAGATACTCCATATCTGTGCGGAGGGCGGTGTCGATTTCGGCATCTTTTCTGACGTCCTTCTCTGCTTCCTTAGCTCTTGCCGTCCAGCCTAAGATGATTCCGGACAAAGCAGCCGCTACCCCAAGGAGGGCAGTAATAAGTGTAAAGTCCAAAGGTGATCACCTGCCTTTTCTTGAGTGGAAGAGCCAAGCCTTGGACCCGCCAGTTCTGGCGGGTCCAAGGCTCAGGTTTTTGGTTCAAAGACAGTACAAGAAAATACATAGAAAGCCTGCTCAAAAAAGAAGCGTTTACCGATGTTGAATATTACGACCTAAGCCTTTTTGTGGTTTGGGAGCTGATCTTACCCCCCGATTTCAGGGAGAATGCTCCGGTTGTTTTTGTCCTCTGGGGGCAAAGTATTACTTTCTATCTTGATTACTGGTCTATCCCCAAACTCACCATTGAGGATGAAGAGAGTAAGATCTTCTACAAAGAAGGTCCCGACGATGTTAATGGAGAAGTTTCGAACGAGTACACTCTGTCCGAATTCATTGACAGACCCACGAGACACTTAGCCGCCGAAAGTGTAGAAGAACAAGACCCTTTGACCGGCAGCTACGAACCGGAAACCATAGCCGCTCATCACGACGGGGAAGAGTGGACCGACGAGGAATTAGCGGAAATCGAGAGGTTCAAGGAATTTGTGCGCTCTAAAAAGCGGGATAAATAGAGGTGAAGATATGACTTTGTACGAAACCCTTTGCGCTGAGCTGGCTCAACAGGAAGTTGGAGTTTATGAAGTCTCTCTGCTGCCCAAAATCAAAGGCTTATATTGCGATAAAATAATCTGGCTTAACCGTAACATCGAGACAGAACGGGAAAAAGCCTGTACCCTTGCTGAGGAGCAGGCCCACTATCTTACTTCAGTGGGAGATATTCTGGATCAGCATAAAGTGAGGAATCGGAAGCAGGAGCGATTGGCCAGACGTATGGCCTATGAAAAATTAATTCCCCTTCAAAGCTTTGTGGGGGCTTCCAGAGAGGGGATCAGGAGCAGATATGAATTTGCTGAATATATGGACGTGACGGAAGGCTTCCTGGAAGATGCTTTAGCTTATTACAAGGAAAAGTACGGTCCGCGCGTTGAGTTGGCAAATTATCTGATTTGCTTTGAGCCGCTGGAGGTTATAGAGCTATTTGATGAAAGGTAGTCATTCACCATTATTTTTTTCAATCGGTTTCCTGTGATTTATTAATTGCTTATTTCGAACTCGCTTATTGCGATAAGCATAAAAAATTGTTATGATAGGGAAGAGGAAAAAATAAATATTTAGAAAACGGCGTTATTATTTATACCAGGCATAAATTTTTACTATTTCCAATTCTTCGAAACATTCGGTGGATCAGAAGGGAAGTAAAATGGGCGACAATCGCATGACCGTACTTAAGGCGATGGCTTTCGGGACAAGTATTGCGACCACTCTGGCCGGACTGGTCGGGGGAGGATTTGTGCTGGGGCGTTTTCTTGATCAAAGATTCGGCACTCAGCCTTGGCTCTCACTTCTCTTGATGATTTTAGGTTTAGGATTGGGAGGATGTTATTTGGTTGTTACACTGAGAAAGTTTGGCGTTATGGATGACAAAAAATAATTTAATCCTCCTGCTGGTAGGAACCTCTTTCATTCTTATGGGAGTGGCAGTGACAGGCAATTCCAATCTCTTAGGTGCGCTCCTGGGCTATGTACTAGGTTTTTTGCTTACTTTTTGGTTACATAGGGATACTCTGCGCAGCGTGGATGACGAAGTGGTTATCGCGATTAAACGCATGCGTCGGAGTTTTTTTGCGCGTTTGGGCATGATAACTTTGGTGGTTGTTGCAGTGGGCCGGTTCCAAGCGGCCTGGCTGTTTCCTTTGGCTTTGGGTATAGCCCTGGGCCTGGCAATTTCTCTCATGGCAAGCATAAAGAACATTTTAAGCAGTGGAAAGGGGTGAATTGATAGACAATGCATGAAACGATATTGTGGGAAATCGGGGGCATGACACTCCATGGCAAAACCCTGATCATGACTTGGATAGTTATGGCAATTATCATAGTTTTTGTACTCTCTGGGGTTCGGCATCTGACCAGCGGTAAGCCGGGAAAAATGCAGAATGTCCTGGAGTGGATGGTTGATTTTGTTCGCAAGCTCATCTCAGACAATATGGACTATGAAAAAGGCAAGCCCCTTCTAGGTTACTTAGTTACTCTGATTTTATTCGTCTTTACATCCAATGTGTTCGGCTTGGTGCCAAACTTTACTTTTGGTCTTTTGCATAACGTGGAGTTCGCCAAGTTGAACGAGATCTTCCATGGGGCAGCGTTAATGTCGCCAACCGCCGACATCAACACCACGATGGCTTTAGCCTTGATGACTATGGGTCTAGTTTTCTATATGGGAATAAAACATAAAGGCTCTCATTATTTTCATCATTTTTTAGAGCCCCATCCGGTATTTTCGCTGATTCACGTCATTGACTTATTGTCCAAGCCAATGACCTTAGCCTTCCGTCTTTTTGGGAATATCTATGCCGGGGAGGTTCTTATCTCCGTCATTCTGATGCTTCCTGGTATTTGGGTATTAGGCGGAATCCTGCCGGATACCATCTGGCTGGCCTTCAGCGTCTTCATCGGGGCGATCCAATCCTTCGTCTTTACGGTCTTGACCACAGCCTATGTGGCTCAAGCGGTGGCTGAGGATTAAGAATTGGCATCCACTCTTCGTTTATTTTCAGTGCTGAAATATGCACTGAGGAATAATACTTAAAATTTTATTGGGGAAATAAGAAAGGAGGAAACTCTGTGGACGTATCTGCTGCTGCTGCACTGGGTGCAGGGATTGCTGCTGGATTGGCAGCCCTCGGAGCTTCACTTGGTAATGGTAGTGTTATCACGAAAACTGTGGAAGGTATTGCCCGTCAGCCTGAAGCTAAAGGGGCTCTGCAATCCACCATGTTTATCGGTGTCGGTCTGATCGAGGCTTTGCCTCTTCTGACCTGGGTACTTGCCTTACTTCTCATGTTCACTAAGTAGTCTGCAATACATGGGCGAGATCTTAAGTCCCAGCCCGTCAAGAACAAGGGGGAACACTAAGTTCCCCCTTGAAAAAATCATCGATGGACAAGACTTGAGAGGGGGGTAAATATTGAATCCCATACATTTTGATTTAACATTGGTCGTCCAGGTCTTATCTTTTTTGCTCTTGGTTTATATTCTCAGACGATTCGCTTGGAATCCCCTCATCAACATGATGGAGGAGCGCCGCAATCAAATTGAGGCTAACATTGCCAATGCAGAAAAAGAGCGCCTGCAGGCTGAACAAATAAAGCGCGAATATCAGGAAGAAATGCGCAAAGCCCGTCAAGAAGCTCAGGAAGTCATTGCCAAAGCAACCAAACTGAGCGAGCAGCGAGCTGCCGAAATTCTCGCCGCTGCCCATGGCGAAGCCGAAAAGATTAAACAGTCGGCTTTGGCTGATATTGAACGGGAACGGGATCGGGCCATTGCTCAGGTCCAAGCACAAGTCGCCGATTTGTCTGTGGCTGTCGCCGAAAAAATTATTCGTAAGAACCTGGATGTCAGAGGCCAGGAAGATATGATTGAGCAATTTATTCAAGAAGTAGGGGAATTGCCATGTTAAAGGGAGCGATAGCTCAGCGGTATGCCCAAGCCTTGTTTGAACTTGCCGTCCAGGAAAATTTGGATGGTATCGAGGCTGAACTTCAGGAGCTGGTGCAGTGTGTTGAACAGAATGCTGAGGTAGCCCACGTCCTTTACCATCCGCATATTTCTCTTTCCGAGAAGAAAGATCTGATGAACAAGATTTTCGCCGGTGAATTAAGTGTTACTGTGCGAAATTTCCTCAACCTGCTGATTGATCGCAGAAGGCAAAACTATCTCATGGAGATTGCCCGGGTCTTTGCACGTCTGGCTGACGAAGCCCGCAATATTGTGGAGGCTAAAGTTGCCAGTGCAATTCCCCTGAGTGAGACTCAAGAGCAGCGTTTGCATCAGGAGTTGGCCCGCATGACCGGAAAGAATGTACGGATGGTTAAGGAAGTACGTCCGGAGTTAATCGGCGGTGTCATGATTCAGATCGGGGACCGTGTGATGGATGGAACCGTGGCCTTTAAATTACAGAGGATTCGCCAAAGCCTCAGCCACGCTTAAAAGGGTCGAGAGAACCTCAAAAAATAGGGGTGAATAGACGAAGATGAATTTACGTCCAGAAGAAATTAGTTCAATCATCAAACAGCAAATTGAACGTTATGATAGTGCAGTGGAGGTAGTGGATGTAGGTACCGTAATCCAGGTAGGAGACGGAATCGCCCGGGTTCATGGTCTGGAAATGGCTATGTCCGGCGAACTTCTGGAATTCCCCGGGGGCATTTACGGTATGGCCATGAACCTGGAGGAAGATAATATTGGCTGCATTATCCTTGGTAAGTTTACGGAGATCAGAGAAGGGGACCAGGTTAAGCGGACAGGTCGTATTGTGGAAGTTCCGGTAGGAGAAGCCATGATTGGCCGCGTTGTCAATGCCCTTGGTCAACCCATTGACGGAAAAGGTGAAATCAAAACCGATAAATTCCGTCCCATTGAAAACATTGCCCCGGGAGTCGTCTATCGGAAATCCGTTCATGAACCACTCCAAACGGGACTCAAATCCATTGATGCCATTGTTCCCATTGGCCGCGGCCAGCGGGAGTTGATCATCGGTGACCGGCAAACCGGTAAAACAGCGGTGGCCGTGGATACCATCATCAATCAAAAAGGCAAGGATGTTATCTGTATCTATGTCGCTGTAGGACAAAAAGCTTCCACAGTGGCCGGGGTGGTAAAAACCCTGGCAGATCATGGCGCGATGGATTACAGCATCGTGGTTTCCGCCACGGCCTCCGAGCCTGCTCCCATGCTTTATATCGCACCCTATTCCGGATGCGCCATGGGTGAAGAATTCATGTACAACGGCAAGCATGTTCTGATCATCTATGATGATCTAACCAAACAAGCGGCCGCTTACCGTGAACTGTCCCTGCTTTTGAAACGTCCTCCCGGCCGTGAAGCCTATCCCGGAGACGTCTTCTATCTCCATTCCCGTTTGCTTGAACGGGCTGCCAAACTCTCCCCGGATTTGGGCAGCGGTTCCATGACCGCCCTTCCCATCATTGAGACCCAGGCGGGAGATGTTTCGGCTTACATTCCCACCAACGTTATTTCCATCACCGACGGGCAGATCTTCCTGGAGACTGACCTTTTCAACGCCGGCTTCCGTCCGGCCATTAACGTGGGGATTTCCGTATCTCGGGTTGGCGGCTCCGCACAGATTAAGGCGATGAAACAGGTGGCCGGACAATTGCGCTTGGATTTGGCTCAGTATCGTGAGCTGGCGGCTTTTGCCCAGTTTGGCTCCGACTTGGATAAGATCACCCAAATGCGCCTCACTCGCGGAGAGCGCATGATGGAAATTCTCAAGCAAAAACAATATGAACCTATGGTCGTCGAAGAGCAGGTCGTTGTTCTCTATGCAGCGGTTAAAGGCTTCTTGGACGATATCCCGGTGGATAAAATCAAGAGCTTTGAAGAAGAATATCTGCGCACCATGCGCACCACTAAAGCTGATCTCCTCGCGAAAATCCGCACGGAAAAAGCCCTTAACGATGAGCTGAATGCTGAGATTGAGAAGGCTATCACTGAGGTTAAGGAAGGTTTCTTAGGGTAATTTTGCCCATAAAGTTTTTTATGCGGAATAACGAATAAAGGGGGTAGGTGAACCAGGTGGCAAGTGCACGTGATATACGACGCAGGATTCGTGGCGTACGGAATATGCAGCAGATTACCAAAGCCATGAAAATGGTGGCTGCATCCAAATTACGTAAAGCTCAGGAAAAGGTCATCGCTGCCCGCCCTTATGCCCGCCAATTACAGGAAGTTCTGGCACGTCTTGCTCAGGATCAAGCGGATGTAACCCATCCTCTCCTTATGGAGCGTCCTGTGCAGCGGGTAGGCTATATCATCATTACATCGGATCGAGGCCTCTGCGGAGGGTATAATACGAACCTGATTCGGATGACCAATAGTAGTATTGCAGAAGAAACTCACGACGTAAGACTCGTTGCCGTTGGACGCAAAGGGAGAGATTTCTACCGTCGTGGCAAAATTGAGACCATTGCCGAATTCGTAGGGCTAGGCGATAACCCATCCTATGGACAGGCTAAGGAAATTGCTCAAGAAGTGATCGGTCTTTATGAAAGCGGAGAATTGGATGAAGTCTATCTCCTCTATAATGAATTCGTCAGTGCAATTTCCCAACGTCCCACCCGGATCAAGCTTCTTCCCATTGAAAAGCCTAAGCAGGTGTCCAACACGGAGTATATTTTTGAACCTTCCGCCGAGGAGATTCTAACCACTCTCCTTCCTAAATATGTGGAGACTCAGGTATTCCGCACCTTGCTCGAAGGCAAAGCCAGTGAGATGGGAGCAAAGATGACCGCGATGGGGGCTGCAACGGACAACGCTAAAGAGGCTATCGAGCGGCTGACCCTGCAGTTGAATCGTGCTCGCCAAGCGGCGATTACCACGGAAATTTCCGAAATTGTCGGGGGCGCCAGCGCTCTCGAATAATCCAGGGCCAAAACGCAAAAAGGAGGTTTCTCGCCTGTGAATATCGGCAAAATTGTGCAAATCATGGGAGCGGTAGTTGACGTTGAGTTTGCTTCCGAGGCACTGCCAGAGATTTATAGTGCTGTTAAAGTCACGGTTCCCGAGCAGAAGATCGATCTCACTCTTGAGGTCGCTCAGCACTTGGGCAACAATACAGTACGCTGTGTGGCCATGTCTTCTACCGACGGCCTGCAGCGGGGCATGGCAGCTCTCAATACCGGAGCTCCCATTACCGTTCCTGTAGGACCGGCGACTTTAGGGCGTATTTTTAATGTTCTAGGAAAGGCCATTGATAATGGGGAAGAAGTCCACACGGACACCTCTTACCCCATTCATAGACCTGCTCCAGCCTTTGTGGACCAAGATCCTTCAACGGTCATGCTGGAAACAGGGATTAAGGTTATTGACTTATTAGCCCCCTACTCCAAAGGGGGTAAGATCGGACTTTTCGGTGGTGCGGGCGTAGGTAAAACCGTATTGATCCAAGAGCTGATCAATAACATCGCCATGGAGCACGGCGGTCTCTCTGTTTTCGCCGGCGTCGGCGAGCGGACCCGTGAAGGAAACGACCTTTGGAACGAGATGAGAGAGTCCGGGGTTATCGACAAAATGGCCATGGTTTTTGGTCAGATGAATGAACCCCCCGGCGCCCGTTTACGGGTAGGACTGACCGGATTGACCATGGCGGAATACTTCCGTGATGTGCAGAACCAAGACGTGCTGCTCTTTATCGATAACATCTTCCGCTTTACCCAAGCGGGTTCTGAGGTTTCCGCCCTCTTGGGACGGATGCCTTCGGCGGTGGGTTACCAACCTACCCTGGCCACCGAAATGGGTGCCCTTCAGGAGCGGATTACGTCCACCCGGAACGGCTCCATCACTTCCGTACAGGCCATTTACGTGCCTGCGGATGACTTGACCGACCCTGCTCCGGCTACCGCCTTCGCTCACTTGGATGCCACCACGGTTCTTAACCGTGCCATCTCTGAGAAAGGGATTTATCCTGCGGTGGACCCCTTGGATTCCAACTCGCGGATTCTTTCCCCGCAGATTATTGGTGAAGAGCATTATAAAGTGGCCCGCGATGTCCAGCAGATTCTGCAAAAGTATAAAGAACTTCAGGATATTATCGCCATTCTCGGTATGGATGAGCTTTCGGAAGATGAGAAACTCGTCGTCTCCCGTGCCCGCCGGATTGAGCGCTTTCTGTCCCAGCCCTTCCACGTGGCTGAGGTCTTCACAGGATCACCTGGTAAATATGTTCCGATTAAGGAAACCATCCGCGGCTTTAAGGAAATCGTGGAAGGTAAACACGATGATCTGCCGGAAGCAGCTTTCCACATGGTGGGAACGATTGAAGAAGCTATCGAAAAAGCCAAAGCATTGGGGGCATAATTATGGCAGGGACGTTTACACTCCGTGTCGTTTCCCCGGAAGGCAATGTGCTTAAAGAAGAAGCGGAATTTGTGGTACTACCCGGGGGAAACGGTGAAATCGGGATTTTGCCTAATCACGCACCTTTGATTTCCTCCATCGAAATCGGTGTTATTCGCTACACGGTTAATGGCAAAGTAGAAAAAATAGCCACCTCCGGAGGATTCGTGGAAGTATCGGATAATAAGGTAACTATTTTAGCCGATACAGCGGAACCCGGTGAAAAGGTTGATCTGGATCGCGCTCTGGCAGCTAAAGAGAGAGCCGAAAAACGTCTGACTCAGAGAGAAGGAATTGATGTCCGACGTGCTGAGCTGGCCCTCATGCGTGCTGTAGCAAGGATCAACGCAGCTCGGAATTAGCAGCTTTATTATCTGTGTCATCATTCGATTGAAAAAGAGGTTGTCTCGAAACCAGAGTAAAAGCAGTTTTACTCTGCTGAGGCAACCTCTTTCTTTTTGGTTTAGATTGGTTATATAAGGATGAAGAATATTTTAATTCCTGGCAAAAAAACCGTTATCTTTTCAAGGCTTTGGCAAAACTAGAATTAAAGAGAGCAGAAAGCTGAACGAAAAGATAAGGTGTGAGGATATAGTGAAGAGAACAGCGTCCTTGACGTATTTTCGAAATACCCCCTTAAGCGCCCAATTGCTGATCGTATTATTAGGAGTTGCCGTATTTAGCCATGCTTTTCTATGGAATCAAGCATTTTCTCCCGCAGTGAAGGCACAGGATAAGCATCCCTTACTATTAAGTACAGGGCTGCTGGAGGCCCAGGAAGCAGAATTGCGCATCATCCTTTGGTTTGCAAAAGGTAAACCAAAGGAGAATTTTCTTAACCAGCTGCCGCAAGAAGGTTGGGTCTGGCAGGAGTCTCATCCCGCCAATTCAATGAGTAGAGGTTATTCCCTGGCCGGATATACCAGAATTAGTCAGAAGTCGGAACAAGCCATTTTTTCATGGTACCAAGGATTGGTACAGGATGTCGGCCAAGCAGGCGGCATCGCTTATCTTGATGAAAGAGTCCCGGAAGGGATGGATATAGCTCACTATGCTTTGCAACAGAATATTCTTCCCCGGCAATTTTCCTTGTCTGAGAGTGTCTCTTCAGTGGCAGGCTGGCAAGAATCCTTGTTGCCGAGAGTTGTTGCGGGTAACGATAAAGTCAATATTCAAGTGATCAGCCAAGGGTATGGTCAAGGCAGGACCGCCTTGGCAATACCGGTTTTGCTGGAAGAATTTTAAATCATGGCTAAACCCGGTAATAAGCAGGAAATTCGGGTGCTTGAAGAGAATATAAGCAGGTCGGATAAGTTTTGAAAAACAGATCCAGGAGATTTGTTGGCCTATAGATAGTTTTACATAATTGGGGGTGCCTGGACACTTGAGCAAAATTATTGTTGCTGGCGGTAGTTCCTTAGAAGGGAAAATCACCGTAAGCGGAGCAAAAAACGCAGTACTGCCTTTAATTGCTGCCAGCTTGTTGTCTCCGGAGCCGATACGCATTGACGATGCCCCGCATTTACTGGATGTGGACGTCATGTGTCAGGTTATAGGAGCATTTGGTGCATCAGTGAGGCGAGAAGGATCGCAATTGTATATAAATACACCGGAAATCACCAGCCTGGAAGCGCCCCATGATTTAGTATCCCAAATGAGAGCATCCATCGTTACCATGGGACCGGTGCTGGCCAGAACAGGGAGGGTGCGAATTTCCCACCCTGGGGGATGTGCCATCGGTTCACGGCCGATCAATTGGCATCTCAAAGGCCTGGAAGCTCTGGGGGCGGAAATTCGCATGGATCATGGCTATCTGGATGTAAGTGCGACAAAATTAAGGGGAGCCCGTATTTATTTGGATTTTCCCAGTGTGGGTGCGACGGAAAACATTATGATGGCCGCAGTCGGTGCCGAAGGAACCACCTTTATTGAAAATGCTGCCCAAGAACCGGAGATCATTGATTTGGCGAATTTCCTGAACCAAATGGGCGGGAAAGTCCGGGGGGCCGGTACCAGCGTGATTCGCATTGAAGGAGTTCAAGAGTTTCATGGTGCCAATCACACCGTCATCCCGGATCGCATTGAGGCCGGCAGCTATCTGCTCATGGCCGCTGCTGCCGGCGGCGATATCTTTGTTCAAAATGTGATCGCCGACCATTTGAAACCCCTCCTGGCCAAGATAGAAGAGGCAGGGGTGTATTTCCGTGAGGAAGATGATGGCATCCGTGTGGTAGGCGAAGGTGTCTATAATGCTGTTGATATTAAGACCCAGGTTCATCCGGGGTTCCCGACGGATCTGCAAGCGCCCTTCCTGGCCTTCTTAACCCGGGCCAATGGGACGGGGGTGGTCACGGAGACGGTGTTTGAAAACCGCTTCATGCATGTGGATGAGCTCAAACGGATGGGCGCCGAAATTAAAATTGAAGGCCGCAGTGCCATCATCCAGGGAAATTCAAATCTAACGGCAGCCCCCGTCACCGCTACCGACTTGCGTGCCGGTGCAGCCCTGATCCTTGCCGCCTTAACGGCAGACGGTGAAACGGAAATTCAAGGGGTTCACCATATCGACCGCGGCTATGAGTATGTGGTGGAGAAATTAACCGGGATTGGTGCCCAGATTCGCAGAGCAGAGTAAACATATTGTCCCTCCCCTTTGCATAGTGTTAAGCATGGGCTTGGCCTATGAGAGGAGGAGGGACTTTGTGCGCAAAGAATGGCTCAGAATTCTGGTTCTCTTGGTGATAATTATTGTTTTATTTCCTTGGACAGTACTGCGCTGGTACAATCAAAGCGAAGTCAGGACCGAGGACATTGCCATACGGGTCTTGATGCCGGATGGACAAGTAAAATCTCTGGACCTGGAAGACTATCTGGTGGGTGTGGTAGCCGCGGAAATGCCTGCCGAATTTGAAGAGGAAGCTCTCAAAGCTCAGGCCATTGCCGCCCGGACCTATGCCGCCCAACGCATCAGCCAGCGCTCCGGCAATGAGGCCGGCTATGATGTGGACACCACCGTCAACAGCCAGGTTTGGATCTCCGAAGATAAGATGAAAGAGAAATGGAATTTGCTCTCCTATTGGCGCTATCACAGCAAGATAGAGAAGGCGGTAACCAGCACCAAGGACCAGGTGTTGGTGGCCGGCGGACAATATATCGATGCCTTTTTCCATAGCAGCACCGGGCGAAAACCCACGGAGCGGGCGGAGGACGTTTGGAGCTCTTCCCGGCCTTATCTGCAGAATGTGGCGGCAGGAGAAGAAAAGCCCACCCGTTATGTAAAAACTTATACCTTTGCCCCCAGCGACCTCTATCAAAAAGTCGGTCATTCCAGTACGGCCAAAGCCTTTACAGAATCCGACTTCGTGGTCTTAAGCGAGACAGCGGCGGGACGGGCCAAAGTAGTTCGCGTCCTGGGCAAGAACTACACAGGAGCTCAGATCCGCACCCTGCTGGGGCTGGCCTCCACAGACATGGAGATCACCATAACTCCCCAGCAAATCAAAATCACCACTTACGGCAACGGCCACGCCGTCGGTATGTCTCAATACGGCGCCAATGACCTGGCTAAGGCCGGTAAAACCTGTGAAGAGATCCTCCAACACTATTACCCCGGGACTCAACTTCTCAACCTTACCAAAGCTTAGGGATGCCTTGTGATTCCCTGGGATTTCAGGCATTTAAAGCGATCTGTCCACCGTTTCGTTTCAGGCTGAATTTCTCTGGATAAGGGATATTCAGCCTTGCGCTTTTTTCCGGATGGAGTGTGTTATACTAAGATAAGGGTCCCGTTTTTGCCCTGGTTAAAGCGAATAAACATGGCTGGAACAGCTGCGAAAAAATATAGCTGATAGGAGAGAATCAATGGGAAAGAGTTTAGTTTTAACAGAAAAACCCTCCGTGGGTCGTGATATTGCCAAATTATTAGGCTGCAATCAAAAAGGCAACGGCTGCTTCATCGGCTCCCGCTATATCGTCACCTGGGCCTTGGGGCATCTGGTGACCCTTGCCGACCCGGAAGCTTATGGAGAGAAGTATAAGCAGTGGCGTCTGGAAGACCTGCCCATGCTCCCGAAAGATATGGAATTGGTGGTCATTAAGGAGACCTCCAAGCAATACGCCGCCGTCAAGCAGCTCCTGCGCCAGCCTGATGTGGAGGAACTGATTATTGCCACCGATGCCGGCCGGGAGGGGGAGCTGGTGGCCCGTTGGATTATCGGGAAGGCCGGTTGGAAAAAGCCTATCAAACGGCTCTGGATTTCTTCCCAAACGGATAAAGCCATCCGGGAAGGCTTTAATAATCTCAAACCGGGCAAGGCTTACGAATCTCTCTACGCCGCTGCCGAGTGCCGTGCTCAGGCGGACTGGTATGTGGGCTTAAATGTCACCCGAGCCCTGACCTGTAAATACAATGCTCAGCTCTCGGCAGGAAGAGTGCAGACTCCCACCCTGGCTCTGGTAGTGGAACGGGAGAAGGAGATTCAAAACTTTGTCCCTAAGGGTTATTGGACGATCAATGCCCGGGTGCAAGGGTTTTCATTGAGCTGGCAGGATAAGGGCAATGGCCAAAACAGAATGTTTGATCAGAAAAAAGCAGAACAGCTTGTGCAGAAGCTAAGGGGGCATAAGGGCCAGGTTGCCGAGATTAAGAAAGAAGCGAAAAAGGAGCAGCCTCCCCAGGCCTATGATTTAACTGAACTGCAAAGGGATGCCAACCGAAAATACGGATTCTCGGCCAAGCAAACTTCATCCATCATGCAGCAGCTTTATGAACAGCATAAGCTGGTCACTTACCCCAGAACGGATTCCCGTTACCTTTCCGAGGATATCGTCCCTACTCTTCCGGAACGGCTCAAGACCATTGCCGTAGGGCCTTACAGTGAACTGGCCCGCCGGGTTCTGCGCACCAAAATCACCCCTACGAAACGATTGGTGGATAACTCGAAAGTCACGGACCATCACGCCATTATCCCCACGGAACAAACGGTGTTCCTCAATAAACTCAGTCCGGAAGAGGCCAAAATCTATGACCTGATTGTGCGCCGCTTTATCGCGGTCCTGTCCCCGGCCTTTGAATATGAGCAGACCACGGTTAAAGTGGAGATTCAGGGAGAACTGTTCACCGCCAAAGGCAAAATCGTCAAACAAAAAGGCTGGCGAAGTGTCTATGAAGGCAGGGAGGCTGCTGACGAGGAGGCCGACCATGAGGAGCAGGAACAAAATTTGCCGGATCTCCAGCCCAAGCAGACCCTTGAAGTCCTTGACCTGAAACTTTTGCCGGGCAAAACCAAGCCTCCCAAGCGTTACACCGAAGCCACCCTCCTTTCGGCGATGGAACATCCCGGACAGCGGGTGAATGATGAGGCCCTGCGGGAGACTTTGGAAAAAACCAGCGGTTTGGGCACTCCGGCCACCCGGGCCGATATCATTGAAAAGCTCTTTAGTTCTTTCTATATGGAGCGCAACGGCAAGGAAATCGTTCCTACTTCCAAAGGGATTCAACTGATTGGCTTGGTTCCTTCTGAGCTGAAATCTCCGGAGCTCACCGCCAAGTGGGAACAACAGCTCAGTGAAATCAGCAAAGGGCGGGAAGACCGGCAGCGTTTCATCCAGGGGATCAAAAGCTATGCCACCCAGCTTGTCTCGGAAGTGTCCGGGAGCGGCCAGACCTATCGCCATGACAATATGACCCGGGCCAAGTGCCCGGAGTGCGGTAAATTTCTCCTGCAGGTCAAGGGCAAACGCGGAGAAATGCTGATTTGCCAGGATCGGGAGTGTGGTTATCGTCAGGGGCTTTCCGTACAATCCAATGCCCGGTGTCCCCAATGCCATAAAAAAATGAAACTGCAGGGAGAGGGAGAGCACAAGATCTTTACCTGTGCCTGCGGATATCGGGAGAAACTGTCCGCGTTTAACAAGCGCCGAGAACAAGAAGGAAGCAAAGGCTCCTACAATAAAAGGGAAGTCAATCACTATTTGCAGAAACAGGAAAAGGACGCTCCTTTAAATACAGCGCTGGCTGATGCCCTTGCTAAATTAAATCTACCCAAGTAAAAACTGGAGGAACTCTGACAAAATGTCAGGGTTCTTATTTTTTGCAAAAATGTCAGGGTGAAAAGCCTGACATTTTTGCAAACTGCTTCTTCAACATAAGGAAACCGTAGTTTTGCCAAAGTCCCAATCTCCTCTAGACAGCCTTTTCCATAGGGAGGCGGTGGAGCGAATCAGCGTAAAGTCGTTGGCATGGCTTTTGCAAGATAAAAGAATCAAAACCAAGCAAGGTATACCTCAAGCTTTAGCAAGCTATACCTGAAGGAACAGAAAGGAGCTAAAAACATGAAAAGGCGTGATTTCATTAAATCCATGGCCGCCGTCGGGAGTGTTACAGCCATTGGCTTAGGAATAGAAAGAATTCCCCGGGTCATCGCCGACGAAGCCATCACCAATCCTACACCTTATGATGGGGATGCCCTGCCGGTAGAAATGAAAATCGATAAGGCCACCGGGGAAATCATTCTCAATCAGGACGTTGCTTTAAAGAACAGTGTCTGCCTGGGCTGTTGGAGCAATTGCGGCAATCGGGTGAAAGTGAATAAAAAAAGCGGCAAGATCCTGCGCGTAGTCGGTAATCCTTACCACCCCAGCTGTGCCGAACCGCACCTCCCCTTTGACACTCCGCTGAAGGAGTCCTACCTTTCCTTGGGTCAGTACCAGGAGAATGGCCACACCCAAAGGGCCACGGTCTGCCAAAGAGGGAACTCCGCTTTCCAAATGGTCTATGAGCCCAACCGTATCCTCACTCCCCTCAAGCGGGCAGGTAAACGGGGCGAAGGGAAATGGCAGCCCATCACCTGGGAGCAGGCTTTAGAAGAAACCATCGAAGGGGGCCAGCTTTTTTCCGAGCTGGGAGAAAGCCAAACCATTGAAGGTCTGCGGCAGGTTCGTGACTTAGACACCCCCATCTATCCTGAGCAGCCGGGCTGGGGTGTAAAGGCCAACCAATTTGTCTTCATCGGTGGCCGGGATGACGGACGGACACCTTTCGCGAAGCGTTTTGTCAATAACGCCTATGGTTCCCCCAATCATTTCGGCCATGGCGGTATCTGCGGAATCAGCCGCCGGGTTGCCTATCTGGCCTTCCTGGATACCTGGGATAAAAAACCCCATATGAAGGCCGATTATATGGGAGCGGAGTTTATTATGTTCTTTGGCAATGCACCGGGTCAGGCTGGAGCTCCCTTTCAGCCTATGGCCCGGAAATCGGCTTTAGCCCAGGCTGAAAACGGCATGAAAGCGGTCATCGTCGATCCCGTGCTCCAAAACGGCATGTACAACTCGCCGAAGGCGGAGGAATCCTCCTGGGTACCCATTCGTCCGGGGGGAGATGGCGCCCTGGCTATGGCTATGGTTCGTTGGGCCATTGAGAATGAAAAATACAATGAAAACTATTTGCTATCTCCCAGCAAGGAAGCGGCCCAGAAAAAGAAGTTCCCCTCCTGGACCAATGCCACCTACCTGGTCATTCAGGAAGAAGGACATGCCGACTACGGGAAATTTCTCCTGGGAGAACAGATTGGCCTGGCCGAAAAGGCCGATGAGACCAATCCCAATTATGTGGTTATCGATCAAAAGTCCGGGGAGCCCACTCTCTGTAAAGCTGCAGAGAATGGCACCCTCTTCTACACCGGTAAAATCGCCCTTGGCGATGCCATGGTTACTGTGAAGAGTTCCCTGCAGATTCTCAGGGATGAAGCCACTTCCTATACCTATGAGGAATATGCCCAAGAGTCAGGCTTAAGCCAGGAACGGCTCATCAGCCTGGCTAAGGAATATTTCAGTCATGGGACCAAAGCAGCTACGGATCATCACGGCGGAGTGTCCATGCACTCCAACGGTTTTTATGGCTCCCTGGCTGTGGCTACCCTTAATGCTTTAAATGGCAATATCAATAAAAAAGGCGGCTCAACCAAGAGCGGCGGCGGCTATATCGCCGATGATGCGGGCAAACGCTATGATTTTGCCAAGGTCCCCGGAGGAGTCAAGCCCAAAGGGGTCAAAATCAGCCGGGAAGGAAAAGCCTATGAAGAGACTCCGGAATACAAGGCCAGAAAAGCTAAAGGAGAAAATCCCTATCCCGCTACCTTACCCTGGAGTCCCTTAGCCGATAGTTTGGAGGGTCATGTGATTCCTTCCATGATGGCTGGCTATCCCTACACCGCCAAAATCCTCATGATGTGGATGGCCAATCCTCTCTATGCCACTCCAGGGCTGTTCCAAAAGGATGTGGAGGATTTTCTTAAGGATCCGGAAAAGCTCCCCTTGATTATTTCCATTGACATTATGATGGGGGACTCCACCCAATATGCAGACTATATTATTCCCGATACCACCTTCTATGAAAGCTGGGGAGTGCCGATCATCTGGAATCTGGTCTTAAGCAAGGCCCATGGGGCCCGCCGTCCCATCATTGATCCTCTGGTCCCCAAGACCAAAGAAGGGCACCCCTATTCCATGGAAGCCTATCTGATTGAGATTGCCAAACGCCTGAATCTTCCCGGCTATGGAGAGAAGGGCATTTTAGACGCGGAAGGAAAGCCCACCCCTTTGAACTCGGCAGCAGATTACTTCTTAAAGGCCATGGCCAATATCGCTTTTGATGAAACTCCCATTGCCGATATTGCGGCGGAGGAATTAGCCCTCTCCGGCTTGGCAGAGGATCTGAAGGATGTAAAAGCCAGCCTTTCCCCAGAAGAGTGGCAGAAAGTCTATTATCTGCTGGCCCGGGGAGGACGTTTCGAGGATTATGTGAAGAACTATGACGGGGATAACCTGACCAATAAATTCGGCAAAATCGTCAATATCTACAATCAAAAACTGGGCACCAGCATCAACTGTATGACCGGCCGATACAATCCCGGGACTGCTTGCTGGATTCCCCCTACTTTCGCCGACGGAAGAACCGTGGATGAGGTCTATCCCAGCCAGGAATGGCCCTTTATCGCCGTATCCTATAAGCCCCGCTATCGCACCGGTGCTTGCCTGGACAACGTCCCTCTGCTCAAAGGTATGCAGGATACCAATCACATCGAAATGAACCTTGAGGATGCCTCAGCCATGGGCATTACGACAGGGGATAAGGTCAAGCTGATTACTCCCACCGGGGAAGTGGAGGGTATTGCCAAGGTCCGCCGGGGAGTGGGCAAAGGCTCCATCGGCATCGAATACGGTTACGGACATTGGGGCCAATCCGGGGACCAAGGCTTTGAGGTTGATGGCAAAAAGCGTGCCGGGGACGCCAGGGATGGCAAAGGAATTCTCCTCAATCGCCTCGCTTTGCGGGATATCAGCTTAAAGACCCCTCATCCCCTGGTGGATCTGGTAGGCGGCTCAACCGATCGCAACACAGTTAAGGCAAAAATCGTTAAGCTCTAAAAACCCTCATAAGCTGCCTGAGCTGGATAACAGGTTTCATCCTCTGCTGATTCTGCGGCCCGGCAGGGGAGTTGACTATGACAACACCAAAAGGGGGGATAAACATGCCTGAAATTGAAGGAAGTGCCCGGGAGCGGGCTTTAGGCTATGAACTGCTGGCAAGTATTTTCCTTAATGAACCCACCTGGGAGCAGTTTAGGGTTTTAAAGAAATGGGCTGCCGATCTGGAGGAGTCCTGGCTGGAGGAGCTGCTGAGAGAGATAGAGGAAGGGGATCCTGAGCTGGAGGAATTGCAGCAAACTTATTATGATCTTTTCTTCGTTCCTGTCTCGGGACGCTTTGTGCCCCCTTTTGAAGCAGCTATTCGCGGAGCCCGGCGGCAGAAAGGCGGGAAGACCAAGTTCGGAGGATTTTGGGGGGATTCTACCCTGCAGATTAGTCATATTTATCAACAAATCGGCTTTGAGCCGGAAAAAATGATGATCTTTCAGCCCCTTAAAGAAATGAATATTCCCGACCAGATTGGTTTTGAGCTTGCCGCCCTTGCCTATCTTTGTCAAACCGAAGAGAGTTGGCAAAAAGCAAAGAAAGACATGGGAGCCCTTCATCATTGGCAAAAGGTCTTGTTGGAAGAACATTTGAATCAGTGGCTGCCTCAGCTCAGAGAAGAGCTGGCCGGAGCCGATCCCACAGGTTTCTACACTTATTTCGCAGGGCTGGCCGCAGAATTCTGCCGGGAAGAAGCGAGGATCCTAACCGGATCTCCGATACCGGAAAGCACCAGCAATGAAAACATCGAACGAGAGGAGTGGCAATCGTGACTGAACAATCGATTCGTTACGGCATGGTCATCGACTTGCGAAAATGTGTGGGCTGCAACGCCTGCACTGTTTCCTGCAAAATCGAGAACCATGTGCCGGATGGAAAATACCGTACTTGGGTCAAGGAAATGGAAAAGGGGACCTATCCGCAAGTGTCCCGTCATCGCTTGCCCCGCTTATGCAACCATTGTGATAATGCCCCCTGTGAGTCGGCCTGCCCTGTCCGGGCCACTTACCGGACGGAAGACGGCACTATTCTGATCGATTATGACCGCTGTATTGGCTGTAAATACTGTATGGCGGCCTGTCCTTATGATGCCCGCTTTGTTAACCCGGTGCGCAGAACGGCGGAGAAATGCACCTTCTGCTATCACAGAGTACAAATGGGACTGCTGCCGGCCTGTGTCACCACCTGTGTAGGAGGAGCCCGAATTTTTGGGGATCTGCATGATCCCAACAGTCTCGTTTCCCGACTGATAGCCAACAACCCTGTGCAGGTTCTCAAGCCGGAGATGAATACCCAACCGATGATCTACTACATTGGTGCCGACCAGGCTGTGCTGGGAGCGGACTATACAGATTTAGAGAAGGGGGGGAAATAAAATGGAAATAACCTATTTAGCCAATGTAGAACATCCGGTTCAGCTGGGTTATTTGATTTCCATCTATTTCTTCTACACAGGACTCAGTGCAGGCTCCTTCGTCCTTTCCAGCCTGGGAACAGTTTTCGGCATCCAAAAATATAAGCCCATCGCTAAGGCCGGGGTGGTCATGGCCATTGCCCTGCTGGCCGTTGCCCCCTTGCATCTTATCGCTGATTTGGAGCAGCCCGCCCGCTTTTATACCCTGTTCTTCCGCTTGAATCCCACCTCTGCCATTTCCTATGGCACCTTCCTGCTTACCCTCTATCCCCTGACCTGTATTTTTTATCTCTGGTTTATGATGCGCAAGGACTTTGCTCTGGGTGCCCAAAAACTAACGGGCTTTCGCCAAGCTCTCTATTCCTTTTTAACCTTCGGCAAAAAGGATCTCTCCCCAGACGCCCTGGCCAGAGACCAAAAATGGATTAAGGGTTTGGGAACTTTGGGAGTACCCCTGGCCCTCTCTGTCCATGGCTACACAGGGTTTATTCTTGCCAATATGCAGGCCAGAGCCCTCTGGCATACGGGACTTATGCCCCTTATCTTCCTCATGTCCGCCATGGTTTCAGGTACGGGACTGCTGATCCTCATCCTGATCCTGACCCAACGCTATTTCTCCCCGGAAAGGGCACTTACCCCCCGGCGCAAAGCTGTTCTTCAGGATATTGCCCGCCTGATGATGTGGTTTATTGTGGTGGATGGGGTACTCATGGCAATTAACTTTATTATCCTCTACTTCGGCAATGCCGCAGGCTATGCCGCCGCCGAGATGCTGCTTAGGGGCAGCCACAGCACCATGTTCCTGGGCGTCGAGATTGGCTTGGGTCTTGTCATCCCCTTCGTCATCACCTTCTGGTCCAAGACCCGGAAATCCCTGGGGCTCATATCCCTGGCCTCCCTATTGACACTGCTGGGGGTTATCGCCATGCGGATCAATTTCGTAGTAGGCGGACAGCAGATTCCTTTAAGCGGGAATGCTCTTAACCCTTATCATGTTGAACCCAGACATCTAATGTTTTTAGGCTGCTTTGCAGTCCTCGAAGTGGTGATTCTCTATCTGGCCTTTAAGTTTTTACCGGTTTATGGCATAGAGCCCGAAAAGGAAAGAACCTCAGTCGAACACCATCTTCCTCCTTCCAGTGGGGTTTCAGTCCGCTCAAACTGAAGATAGCTCAAGGGACTGTGATCTTACAGTTCCTTTTGCTTATTTTGACACCTCTTGATAGACTAAAAGAGATGTATATCAGCAAAGAGCCGGGACAATGAATGGGCAAAGGAAAGGGAGAATGCCAATGAAAAAAATGATCGCCTTGCTTTGTAGTGCTATAATCATAGCTTTTCTTCTTTACGGTCACTTCAGTGAACTCTCCCCGACCCCAAAGCAGCCGTATAAAGTCGGAGTCCTGGTCGCTAATGATTTAAGACTGGTCAAGGTGGACGGGTTGAAGGCCAGGCTCAGGGAAATGGGCTTGATCGAAGGGGAGAACATTATTTTTCATATCGAAAATGGGGAGAGCGATCTCACTGACCTTACCGAATTAGGGAAAAAGTTGTTGCTGGAAAAGCCCGATATCCTGGTGGCCTCGGGAGCGGTCGAGGCCCTAAGTCTCAAAGAGCTCACCTCAGCGCTGGAATCGCCCCCGCCGATAGTATTCATGGGGACACTTTCCCCTAGTGTGATTGGCTTGGTGGAAGACACCCTTCGCCCGGGCAATCATTTAACAGGCTTAAATAATTATCATTACGAGCTGACGCCTAAGCGCTTTGAGTTATTGCACCGCCTGTTGCCGGAGATTAAAAAAGTAGCCATCCTGGGAGACACACGCGTTCCCTTTTTTGAACAAACCCAAGCGGGTCTGTATCAGGCCTCTCAGAAAATGGGCATTGAGCTGAGTACCTATACCCTAACCGACGTCCAAGAAATACAAGAGGTTTTTCGCAAAATTCAAGAGGCTGAGGAAGAAGGCATCGTTCTTTTGCCCGGATTCTTCCTGGAAAGCCATACCGAGGAAATTGTACAATACGCTTTAGCTTTTAAGATTCCCGTCTTTGGGGTTTATCCCCAGGATACTATGGCCGGTTGTCTGGCCTCTTACGGTATGTCCAATTGGAACCAGGGCACCCAGTCCGCCAATATGGTTTATAAAATTCTCCAGGGGCAAAACCCCGGGAAGATTCCTGTGGAGACACCGGACCGGATTATTTTCTCCGTCAATCTCCAAACAGCCGAACAGTTGGGAATCACTCCCTCTCAGGCAGTATTAAGTCTTGCCGATGAGGTGATTGATGATGAGTGAGAAAAGATTTCCCTGGTGGATGAGGATTAAAGCCCGGGTTTTGGTTTTTGGAGTACTGATGTCGGCGGTGCCTTTGCTCATTTTGGGTTTGGCAAGTTTTACGGCAGCCCAGACTTATCTGGAAGAAAGTATTCAGAAACAAAATTCCGAGCGGGCTGCCCTTTTAGCCGGACAGATTCAGGATTTTATCCAGAATAATGCCGATAGCTTAATCCAGGTGACTTCCACCAACGCTTTGGAATTGGTGGGGGCGGACCCACTGGCCAGAGAAACCGTACTGGGAACGATGCTGCGCGGGATACCCTATCTGGAGAGTTTGCAGGTGGCTGACCCTCAGGTCCAGGTTCTCGGCAAGGTTTCCCGACGGGAAGTGGACTATCCGGTGCAAGCGGGGGAAACTCTTCCCTGCCTGGATTTCTCTGCTACGGAAAGCTATTCCCTCAGTGAAGTTTTTTTCACTGTGGATGGCCGGCCCCAGGTGTATTTGACGGTGAATATCATCGATCCCCAGACCCGCAGGAATCTGGGCTACCTCCAAGCGAAGACGGACCTTAAGGCTCTTTTCAATAAATTTACCAGTATCCAAGTTGGGCAGGAGGGCATCATCTATCTTACGGATGGGAAAGGAAAGCTCATTGGTCATTCCGATTTCAGCCGGGTGCTGAGTCAAGAGGATATGACCCGAAACCCCAGCGTCCGCAATTTCTTGGCTGGGAAGCCCCCCAGCCTTGCCGGGAATGAGTATCCCAATACCGATGATACTCCGGTCCTTGGACTGTATGCGCCTGTAGGCAGTCCCCCTTGGGGAGTATTTATTGAGCAGCCGGTGCAGGAAGCTTATGAGCCCATTGCCCGCTTTGCCTTGCGGGTGATGGGAATGATGCTGGTTATTATTCTCGGGGTGACCTTGATTAGCATCTATTTTGGTCTGAAACTGACTCAACCCATAGAGAATTTGGAAGCGGGAGTTCGGAGGATTATTGCTACGGAGGATCTACAGGCCGAAGTGACTCAGGAAAGTGATGATGAAATTGGCCGGCTGGTGCAAGCCTTTAATAATCTTCTGCGCCGGCTTGCCGATAAGACGGCTAATCTGCAGGCTGAGCAGGAGCTGTTGGAAACGGTAGTCCATGGAATTGGGGCAGGGATGGCTCTTTTGGATCAGGAAAAACGGCTTATCTGGTGGAATTCCCTATTTGCCCAGTGGTTTGGCTCAGAGAATAAAAACTTTAAGAAGCTGGCCTGTGAGGAACTGCTGCGCGGGGAAGGGCCGGAATCTTCCTTTGAAGAAAACGGCAGGGTACTGGCTTTGGAAGTACAGGGAGACAAACGTTATCTGCGCCATTCTTATTACCGGCTCAGCTCCGGAAACCCGGAGAATGCCGCTTATTTGCTGCTTCTGGAAGATGTGACCCAGCAGGTAGGGATGGAGGCCCGGGTCATTCAGACAGAGAAAATGGCGACCGTTGGGCTGTTAGCCTCCGGGGTGGCTCATGAAATCAACAATCCCCTGGCCATTCTTTCCGCCCACAATGAGGATTTGCTGGATCGGCTCCAGGAGGAAGGGGAACTGCCCGGCAAGGCTGAGATTCAAGGTATCCTGAGTATCATCGCCAAACAGATTGAGCGCTGCAAACAGGTGACCGGCAGGCTTCTGGGCTATGCCCGGCCGGGCAGGCATGGTCCGGACAGGATGGATGCCAATAACGCCATTGAGCAGACGGCAGCTCTCTTGGCCTATCGTCTTAAACAAAAGAAAATGGTCCTCATCAAAGAAAGTGAACCCGGTCTCTGGGTGGAGGGTGATGAAAACGAATGGCAGCAGGTGGTGCTCAATATCCTAACCAATGCTATCGATGCCTCTGCAGAAGGCAGTCAGGTCATCGTGCGGGCTCAACGGGTTAAGAGACCTTTTGCCTCGGCAGAGGCCTTGCCTATAGATAAAGGGGATGAAATACAAATTGAGGTGGAAGACCAAGGGCAGGGGATTTCACCCCAGTACCTTAAGAAGGTGTTTGATCCCTTCTTTACCACCAAACCTCCGGGTCAGGGCACGGGTCTGGGGCTTTTTGTCAGCTATGGTATCGTGCAAAAAATGCAGGGTAAGCTGTTTATTGAGAGTACCGAGGGGAAAGGGACAACCGTTCGCATTAATCTTCCCTTTCAGGGAAGGGGGGTAGGCCATGAATGTTCATCAACGTGTCTTGATCTTAGACGATGAAGAGGATTTGCGTTCGATTCTCGCCCAGCGTTTAGGGCGGCGGGGATACGAGATTATGGAGGCGGCGACGGCTCAGGAAGGGATGGCCTTGCTCCAGGAAACTATTTTTGAGGCAGTTCTTTTGGATATCCGCCTGCCTGACGGGGATGGACTTCAGCTCTTGCAGGCAATGAAGAAGCGTCAGCCGGATCTTCAGGTGATTATGCTCACCGGCCATGGCACTTTGGAATCAGCCATTGAAGCTATGAAGGCAGGTGCTTATGATTACTTGACGAAGCCCTGCAATCTCTCCGAATTGGAGATTACGCTGCAGAAAGCTCTGGAGCAGAGAAAGCTCCTGGTGGAGAATACGGGACTGCGGCAAGTGGTTCACCGGCAAAACGCCGAACTCCCGATTATTGGTGATAGTGAGAAAATGCGATCCCTTAAAGAAATGACCCGCAAGATCGCTCAGACGGATACTCCTGTTCTTTTGCAAGGGGAGAGCGGGACAGGGAAGGAGTTGTTTGCCAGGGCACTTCATGTTTGGAGCCCCCGCAGCAGCCAGGCCTATATTCCCTTAAACGCCGGAGCGGTTCATGAGACGTTGATGGAAAGTGAACTCTTTGGTCATGAGAAGGGAGCCTTTACAGGAGCCAATGCGGTTAAACTGGGATTGGTGGAAATGGCTGACCAAGGCACCCTCTTCCTGGATGAAATCGGGGAGATGCCCTTGAACCTGCAGGTTAAGCTTCTGCGCTTTATGGAGACCGGGGAGTTTCGGCGGGTAGGAGATAACCGCTTAAGGCGGGTCAATGCCCGTATTGTCACCGCCACCAACCGCAATCTCCCGGAGGAGGTGGAGGCCGGGCGCTTTCGCAAGGATCTCTACTACCGCTTGACCGGCATGGTCCTGCATATCCCACCCTTAAGGGAACGGAAGGGGGATATTCTCCAGCTGGCGGAGCATTTCCTCAGGACAGGGCAAAGGGGACACACCCTACAGGGAGGGAACCCCGCCCAGGAACGCTCACCAGGTCAAATCATTCAGTTAGCCCCCGAAGCACAGGAGGCTTTGCTGGCTTATGATTTCCCCGGCAATGTTCGGGAGTTGGCCCATCTCATGGAGCGGGGGATGATTTTAGCCGAAGGCCCATTGATTCGCATTAGGGATCTTTGGCCGGAGCATGGGGAAGGGCGAAGCAGCATTCAAACAGAACTTCCCTTGCCGGACGAGGAAAGAGCTGCTGAAATGGATGAAAAATCCATCAAAACTGAAAGACAGGGAGATCAGGCAGAACAGGAAAATCAAGGTGATGTCTTAGCGGGATACCTCACTTTAGCGGAGATAGAGAAGGACTATATCCTTGCCACCATGAAAAAAGCCGATGGAAATAAGGCGCGGGCAGCCAGGCTGCTTGGCATCAGTGTCCGGAATCTTTACCGGAAGATGGAGGAGTACAGCTGACCCGGATGGATCCTTGCCGCAACAGGATTTAAGAAAAGAGATAGTATACGCGGACAAAATGATGAAAATTTGGTCTAATTCATTCCCCTCTGGGTAAAGATAGTCCTAGAGGTGATGATGTATGTGGGGATGGAAAGCCTTGTCCGCCGCTCTTATGGCCGGATTGATCCTTTTTGGCGGGAGCGCCCTGCTGGCTGAGGGACAGGAAGACCCCGTAACCAAAAGTGAGCCTGTTGTGCGGACGCTTGAAGATTTCCCTAGTCCAATTCAAGGAAAACCCTTGCGTGTGGCAGGAGAATATTATTCTGAGGAATTAGAAATGACACTCTTTCACTCGGGAACGGATTATGCTCAAGCCGAGGGCGCTGTTATCCGGGTTAAGCATGCCGGTAGAGTAACTTACGCCGGACCTGATCCCTTTCTTGGCCATAAAGTTGAAGTGGATTGCGGTGAAGATTGGAGCGTCATCTACGGTGGTTTAAAAAACCTGCGCGTCAAAGAAGGGGATTGGGTGGAAGTGGATCAGGCTATTGGGCAGATCGGCTACTATCCGGATATCTTCGGCAATCTTGAGCAGACTCATCTTCACTATGAGGTTTGGCATGGAGACCTGGTGGTTACAGGGGATTAAAGTGAGCTTTCCCAGATTGCTTGTCACTTCTGAAAAAATTTCACCAGATTTGAACCCCGAAAAACGAATTGATACAATTTAAAACCTGGCTAAAACACCCGATAACGCTCAGAGATGAGTCGTTATGCTGAGAGAAAGCTCTCCTTTGCTGTTGAAGAAGTTTTGGCATTAAATTTGCATTCTATGACTATCTGGCAAGGCAATATTCGGGTGAAAAGGAGCGTTTCGGATGAATCGAACAGACCAGGAGATATTACAAAGTTATTCAGACGTTTTGGGGAATCTCAAAGAGATATTGGATGAAGATATTATGGTAATTATATCTGATCGAACCCATAGGCTAAAGTACTATCCGGGCAGAAAACTGGTGGTTGATCTGAGTGGAGTAGGTGATGAACTCACGGCTGATAACAGTATGAGAAAAGCTATGCTGGAAGGTAAAGCCCGAACGTTTGTTATCGATAAGGAGAAATTCGGGTTTCCCTTCAGGACAATTGACTACCCTATACGAAATGCCGATAATGAAGTTGTCGGGTGTGTTGGAATAGGAAGAAGTTTAGAAAAAGAATACCAGATCGAGGAGACTGCCCATGCTTTAGCAGCCACCATCCAACAGGCCGATGCCGGTTTGCAGGAAGTGGCAGCAGGCTCACAGGGGTTATCAAACAAAATTAATAAGGTAATCATGTCTTCGGATGTAGCCTCTGCTAAAATTCAAGAGATTAACAAAATTATATCCGCAATTACAGGAATCTCAAATAGTTCAAACCTGCTGGGGCTCAACGCTGCCATTGAAGCCGCGCGGGTCGGAGAACAAGGAAGAGGCTTTGCTGTTGTTGCGGAAGAAATGCGTAAATTAGCAAACCAAAGTAAAGATTCCGCAGGGATGGTCACGGAAATACTTACGGAAATGAAGCAGGCAGTAGAAGGCATTATTTTTGAAATTGATCAAATTGGTGGCATTGCTGAAAATCAAGCAGCGGCTACCCAGGAAATCACAGCGGCAATACAGGAGATAAACGGAAATTCCCAGGCGCTTGCGGAATTTGCGAAGATTTAATACAGCTCATGGCGGAAATGAAGAGGAGTCTTACGAATATAAAATTTCAGATGTTAGAGGACAATAAGGACCGAGGTTGAAATGAACTGCCCCCTGTCAAGTACCACAAGGGGAGCATAGCATTGCAGCCTCGGTTCTTTATTGTCTTAGCGGTGTGATTTGACTCACGCTGAGCAAGAGGAATTTACAGTAAGATGACTCTATGTTGCATTATCTACACTTTATTCGCTCCATTCAATGCTTCATTAGGAAAGGAGGGAATTGAGTTGGATCTTATGGATAGTGCCCAAATTCTTGAAAATGAACAACGGAAAAGTAAACTCATTAAATATCTGGTTAAATTTAAAGGGCATAAAAGAATCACGCCCCTGGTCTCCCCTGCACCAGTAGACATTCTGATTACCTTGCTTGGCACTGTGTTAGGTATCTCATTCTTAAGCATCTTACTGTTTATTTACGAGATTCCGATGTTGGCAGCCTCCCTGGGAGCATCGGCAGTCTTAGTCTATGGAGTTCCTGATGCCCCGCTTTCTCAACCACGCAATGTAATTTTAGGGCATACGTTTTCGGCAAGTATAGGGGTATTAACCTATCAGATTTTTGGAATAACATGGTGGTCGGTTGCCTTAGGTGCTGCTCTTGCTTTACTGGTCATGTTGTTAACGAAAACCACTCATCCGCCGGGTGGGGCAACGGCCATGCTCGCCGTGCTTAATGGTGCCGGCCCCATGTTTATTGTTGCCCCAATGATCTCGGGCAGTATCATCTTGGTTTTGGTTGCAGTATTAGTCAATAATTTATCACCTAATCGGAATTACCCGCGCTATTGGTACTAAGCTAGAGGGAGAGGGTGTTATTGTGTTTGCCAAGATTCTTGTTCCAACGGATGGATCGGAATATTCCCGCAGAGCATTATTAGCAGCTTTAGAGATGGGCAAAAAATTTAATGGGGAGATTATACTGCTCAATGTGCTGATGACTCCTGAGGCGCTGGGGTATCTGCTCAGCGAGGATGCAACCGTGGTGCAACAGCAGTTTAATCCTAACGGTGAGGCCACCTTAGCGGCTACAACTAAAAATGTGGATCTGGGAGGAGTAAGGCTGACTTGCCGAGTAAAACCTGGTTACCCTGCCTTAGTAATCTTGGAGGAGATTGTCAGTGAAGATATCGATTTGGTTGTCATGGGTTATCGTGGCTATACTTCCCTGGCCGGAACATTCATGGGGAGCGTAAGTCAAAAGGTTCTCGCCAAAACATCAAGGCCGGTGCTGCTTATTAAGTAAGAATTCCGCCCTGAAACCCTTTGCCCAAATGGAGCGATTTTAACAAAATGGAGTGGAAAGCAGAAGAGCTCCCCTGATAAACTAATAGTATCTTTACATTAAATTGCGCCCAAAGGCGCTTTTTTTAAAAAAGAGGGTTAGCAGCAACTAACTCGAATAGTGAAGGAGGGAACGTTTTACCGTGGATAACACACTCCAGACCAAAGATCTGATCAACGTAGGACTATTTACTGCCATTTACTTTGTAGTGTTCTTTGTGGTGGCCATGGTGGGATACATACCGGTCATGCTGCTGGTCATTCCTTTTCTTTGCCCCTTGGTGGCGGGGATTCCCTTCATGCTCTTTCTTACCCGGGTGCAGAAATTCGGCATGGTCACTATCATGGGAACCATCCTTGGGCTGCTTATGTTTATCCTCGGCCATCCCTGGCCTTGTATCCCGCTTGGCATTATTTGTGCTTTGCTGGGAGATTTTATCTTAAAGGGCGGCAGATACAGAAACTGGACTTCCATCCGCATGGGGTATGTGGTGTTTAGCGAATGGCTGATGGGTTTGATGTTCCCTTTGTTCTTTATGCGGGAATCTTACTTCGCCACTATTCGGGACGGTTATGGAGATGCTTATGCAGATAGCTTGATGGCCATTACTCCTACCTGGTTTTTTGGGTTCTTTGTTTTGATTATCGCTTTGGGAGCTTTAGCCGGTGCCTATCTGGGAAGAGCTGCTTTGAAAAAGCATTTTGAGAGGGCGGGAATTGCCTGAATGAATGGAGTAATTTTAGGTAAGGGCACAAAGACCCGGTTTTGGCTGGATCCCCGAACTAAGTTTATGATGCTTCTGGTCGTTAATATTGTTTTGGTCACCGGAGGATTCAGTGGTCCCTCGGCGGTGCTTCGGCCTGCTTTAGCTCTGCTGCCGTTTTTCTTGTTGCTGGTGGAGGGACGGCATCATCCGGCGCTGCTTTACGGGCTCCTTATACTGGGGGCTTTTTCCGCTGAGATCATGCTAATCAGCCGTAGTCAGGGCATGTGGAATCTGATGATAGTCATCTTCACCGGTGTCATTACCCGTTATCTGCCTGGCTTGGTGATGGGCTATTATGTGGTTACTACCACGAAAATTGCGGAACTTATCGGGGCGATGGAAGGTCTGGGCCTGCCCCAAAAAATCATTATTCCTTTTGCAGTGATGCTTCGCTTTATCCCCACGGTGGTTGAAGAAAATGCGGCCATCAATGACGCGATGCGGATGCGCGGGATCAGATTGGGAGGACAACGTCCGGGAGCTATGCTGGAATACCGGCTGATACCCATGATGATGTGCACTGTAAAGATCGGGGAAGAGCTTTCCGCGGCGGCTTTGACCAGAGGCTTGGGCAGACCTGTTAAGCGAACCAATATCTGCTCCATTGGCTTTGGCCTTATGGACTGGCTTATCATGGTGATTACTTGGGGAGCCCTGGCAATTTGGCTGGTAATGTAGAGGTGAGGAAGAAATGATTGAGCTTAAACAAGTATCTTTTGCTTATGGAAACGGTGAGAGAGACAGCGGGCTTGAGGATATTGAGCTGAAAGTTGAAGAGGGCGAATTTCTCCTGCTGTGCGGCGGCTCCGGCTGCGGGAAAACCACTTTAACACGTCTGCTCAACGGTTTAATTCCCAACTTTTATGGAGGGGTCCTTAAGGGACAGGTATGGGTCGGGGGCCTGGATGTTGCTAAGGCCCCTCTCTATGAGACGGCGGGGAAAGTAGGTTCGGTGTTTCAGAATCCCCGCAGCCAGTTTTTTAATATGGACACCACCGGTGAATTGGCCTTTGGTTGTGAAAATATGGGTCTGCCCCTAAAGGAGATTTGCGCCCGGGTGGAGAGGATTGCCCTTGAATTAGGATTAGAGCCTTTGCTGGATCGCAATATCTTTGCCTTATCAGGAGGAGAAAAGCAGAAAATTGCCTGTGGCGCTGTGGCGGCGCTGGGGCCTCAGGTTTATGTCTTAGATGAGCCCTCTTCCAATCTGGATGCTTTGGCTATCGAAGAATTACGAGCTCTTTTGACCAAGCTGAAGGCTCAGGGCAAAACCGTGATCATTGCTGAACATCGGTTGTACTATCTCCGTGAATTGGTGGATCGGGTGATCTATATGAAGAAAGGACGGATTCAGCAGGAATATTCAGGTCAGGAATTCCGCGCTTTGCCAAGGGGGGAACTGGATGCCATGGGGCTGCGTTCTTTATCCTTGGAGGGTTTACTGGAGGGCGCCCCGGTACATTTACCAAGGACTGAGGGGGCCATTGCCTTGTCCGGCTTTTCCTTCGCCTATCCCCGGGGAGGCCGGAGCCTGGACATCAGGGAAACATCGTTCCCCCAAGGGGCGGTGGTTGCAGTTACCGGCCACAACGGAGCGGGAAAATCCACTCTGGCACGGTGTCTATGCGGTCTGGAAAAGAAGTGCCGCGGCAGGATGGGGATGCAGGGGGAGAGTCTGGGAAGGAAGGAACGATTAAAGCGTTCTTATATGGTCATGCAGGATGTAAACCATCAATTATTTACAGAGAGCGTGCTGGATGAGGTGCTGATTTCCATGGGGCATCCGGATGTGAAGCAGGGGGAGGAAATCCTTAAAGGCCTCGATCTGTTGCAGTTCAAAGAGCGCCATCCCATGTCCCTATCCGGAGGCCAAAAACAGAGAGTTGCCATTGCTTCGGCGATAGCCTCCCGGCGGGAATTGATACTTTTTGATGAACCCACCAGTGGACTGGATCTGCTGCATATGCAGGGAGTAGCCCGGAGTCTGTCTCAATTAGCCGGGATAGGGAAAAGCGTCTTGGTTGTTACTCATGATCCGGAATTTATCCTGTCCTGCTGCACCCATATCCTGCATATGCAAGAAGGGAAAATCATTGATAACAGACCTTTGGATGCTTGTGGCAGGGGAAGGATGCTCTCCTATTTTCTTGAGGCGGTAAAGGAGCCTGGAGAAAGAAGGGAAAGGGTGGTGTGAACAGGATGACTTTAGAAGAAGCCGCTGATCTGGGGAAAAATGTGTCACCCATAGACAAGAGTGAAAGCTGTACCGTCTTCAGGCTTCAGGACAGCACCGGAGACGGTTTAATGAGGGTCTATCCGGTTTTTCCGGGAGTGAGCCTCCTCTATAATGATTTCCATCTGGAATCTTGTACGTCCTATTTTCGTCCCGGAACGGACATGTTTTGCATTGATCATTGCCGGGAAGGGCGGTTGGAGTGGGAGATGGAGGATGGCAGGTGCCAGTATATGGAGGCTGGCGATCTACAGATGAGCACCCGTGTGGATCATGCCGGAATGTTCCGTTTTCCGCTGCGCCATTATCACGGCATCACGGTTGCCCTATGTCTTGAGGAGGCCGGGGCAGTGCTGCCGGGAATATTGGCAGGTTTTTCAGTGGATGTGAACGCCCTTCGGGACAAATTCTGCAGCAAGGGCCAGCTCTTTATTATGCGGGCAGGGGCAAGCATTGAGCATATCTTTTCCGAGCTTTATTCCGTACCGGAAACGATTCGTGACACCTTTTTTAAAATTAAGGTTCTGGAGATGCTGCTTTTCCTGAGTACCCTGGAGATTCCTGAAGGAAGCAGGGAAAGACCTTATTTTTATAAAACTCAGGTCGAAAAAGTTAAGAGTGTTATGGCCTTGATTACGGAAAACCCCCAGCACCATTACACTCTGGAGCAATTGTCCGTTGAGTTTGATTTTCCCATTACCGCGATGAAAAACTGCTTTAAAGGAGTGTATGGAACCTCGATTTATGCTTATAGCAAGTCCTACCGCATGAATGCCGCGGCTATCAAACTCCGTCAGACCAAAGAAAGCATTACAACGATTGCTCAGCAGATGGGCTATGACAATGCCAGCAAGTTCGCCGCCGCTTTTAAATCGGTCATGGGCATGACTCCGGCGGAATACCGAAAATCCATTGTCTGAATGGAGTGCCGGCAGCTGGATCGGAGTGGTGAAGAAGTGAAAATAAGGGTATTTTAAAGATGGTTAGCAAAGGCTAATCATCTTTTTATTATCTTTTTTGCGGAGGTTGGATTATGCAAAGTAAACAAAGAGGAACCCTTGCCACCATTTTTTATTTTGCTCAGGCGTGCAGGGGCCGCATGCTTCTTTCTGTTTTATGCGCCCTGGTCAGTGTGGCGGCCGGTTTGGTCCCCTTTTGGGGCGTATACCAAATCATTTTGCTCTTTTTTGGCGGGTCACCGGGAGCAGGGGATATTCTGTTTTGGTCCGGGATCAGTGTGGGAGGTTATGTGCTCAAGATCCTGTTCTATGGAATTTCCACCACTTTATCACACCGATCAGCCTATCAGATCTTAGAAAATATCCGTCTGGGAGCGACAGAAAGACTGATGTCCGCTCCTTTAGGGGAGGTCCTATCCCAACGGGCCGGAAAAATGAAGAACATCATTGTGGACCGGGTAGAAACCATTGAACTGCCGCTGGCCCATATGATTCCTGAGGGCATTTCCAATTTTCTCTTTCCCTTAGCTATTTTTATTTATCTTGTTTTTATCGATTGGCGAATGGCCTTGGCTTCCCTGATCTGTGTACCTTTGGGAGCCATCGTCTACGGGATAATGATGAGAAACTTCAACAGTCAATATGCCGCCTATATGGAGGCCAGCAATCATGTCAACAGCATCATTGTGGAATACGTGGAGGGGATTCAGGTGATCAAGGCTTTTAATCAATCCACGGAATCCTATGAGAAGTTTGCCGGAGCAGTCTCCTCCTTCCGGGAATTCACCTTAGCCTGGTTTCAGAGCACCTGGAAGCTGATGAATCTGGGCAATGCGATTCTTCCTTCCACTTTGCTGGGAGTTCTGCCCGTGGGAGTGCTCCTTTATATCGAGGGGAGTCTGACTCCTGCTGAACTGACCCTCTCCATGATCCTGTCCTTAAGTATGGTGGCTCCCGTAACCTGGTTTACCGTTGCCGTCAATGAATGGAAGGCTGTTCAGTATGCCGTTAAGGATGTCAATGAGCTCCTGGAGCTCCCCAGTCTTCCGGATACAGCTTGCCCGGTCCAGCTGGCCTCTTTTGATGTAGAGCTTAAAGACGTTTCTTTTGCCTATAAAGAGAGCAAAGGGGATGTGCTCCGGGGCATCAATCTCCAAATCCCTGAGGGCAGCTATACGGCCTTGGTCGGTCCCTCCGGCGGGGGGAAATCCACCATTGCCCGGCTGATTGCCCGGTTCTGGGATGTGGGTAAGGGCTCTATCACCATCGGCGGCACGGACATCCGGAAAATTCCCCTTGCCCAGCTTTCCCAGCTGGTCAGTTTCGTCACTCAGGATAATTTCCTCTTCAACTGCTCTCTGCTGGAGAATATCCGCCTTGGCCAACCTACGGCCAGCGACGAGGAAGTCCATGCAGCCGCCCGAGCTGCCCAGTGTGAAGAGTTCATCTCCCGCCTGGAAAAAGGCTGGGCTACTCCCGCCGGTGAAGCCGGCGGCAAGCTTTCCGGAGGCGAACGCCAGAGAATTGCCATCGCCCGGGCCATCCTAAAAAACGCTCCCATCGTCATTCTCGATGAGGCCACAGCCTTCACCGATCCGGAAAATGAGGATAAGCTGCAGCGTTCCCTTGCTGTGCTGACCAAGGGGAAAACATTGCTGGTGATAGCTCACCGGCTGTCGACCATAAAAAACGCCGACCAAATTTTTGTTCTGCAAGAGGGAAGAGTTGTTGCCGGGGGGACCCAGCAGGAACTTCTGGAAAAATGCGCCCTTTACCAGGACATGTGGCGGGCTCATACCGGAGCAAGGGCTTGGGCGGCCAACAGCGGCAGGAAGGGGGAAATAGCCCATGCTTAAAACCATGCGCCGGCTGATTGCCTGGACCGAAACCCGGAAAAATCGTCTGTACTGGGGGTTTTTTTGGTCTTTTCTCGCCACCTTATTCACGGCTATGCCTGTTATGGCGGCTGCTTATGTCCTTAACCTGATGCTTGAGGATCAGGCCGGCCGGTTTGAACTGACTCCTATCTGGGCTCTTTACCTGCTGATTTTTATGGTGTTTATGATTTTAGGACGATTCTTCTTCTCCTATCTAAGGGCTGTTTTTCAGGAAAGTGTAGCCTATGAAGTGACCGCGGAGGAACGGATGAGCATCGGCAACCTGCTCAAGAGGGTTTCTTTAGGTTTCTTTGATCGCAATACCACCGGGGAGTTGGTGGGGGCAGTGACCACCGATCTATCCTTTGTTGAGATGTTCGCCATGAAAATGATCGACTCTGTGATCGGGGGATATGTCAGTGCCCTGGCCATGATCCTCTGCGTAGCCTTTTACAGCTGGGAGGTTGCAGTGATTTCAGTCCTGGGCATCCTATTATCGGCCTTGGCCCTGGGTCTGATGGGATTTTTCAGCCGCCGGAATGCGCCTGTTCATCAAAAGGCACAAAATGAGATCATTGCGGCTACCCTGGAATATATACGGGGCATTCCTGTAGTTAAGGCTTACGGGAAGGAGGGAGTCTCGGTGGAAAGCATACGCCGGGCCTATGGGAAGCACCGGCAGATCAATGTCAAGATTGAACAGGAGTATGTTCCCTGCAACTGCCTCCATCTTTTGGCTCTCAAATCGGCATCGGTGGTCATCGTGGCGATGTCCGCTTTTCAGGCGGTCCAAGGAAGTCTGCCCATCCCTGTCTTTCTGATGTTGGCGGTGTTTTCCTTTATGATTTTTAACCATGTGGAACAGATCAACAATGCCACCCACGTTCTGCAGGTGATTGGCCCAACCCTGGATAAACTGGAAAAGATCAAGGAAGCAGAGTTTATTGATGAGAAGGGCGAGGACAAGGTATTGGACAACTACACCATAGAGATGGCGGATGTGGTCTTTGCCTATGAGCAACGCAGGATTCTGGACGGAGTCTCTCTGACTGTTCCTCAAAATACGACGACGGCTATCGTAGGGCCTTCAGGCAGCGGCAAGACCACCATCTGCAATTTGATTGCCCGCTTCTACGATGTGGATTCCGGGAGTATTCGTATTGGAGGTACGGATGTGCGGGAGCTGACCTGTGATAGTCTCCTGAGCAATATCAGCATGGTTTTCCAGAATGTTTATCTGTTCCAGGACACCATAGTCAATAATATAAGATTCGGGAAGCCGGATGCCACCATGGCAGAGGTGACTGAAGCGGCCAGGCAAGCCCGTTGCCATGACTTCATATCAGCTTTGCCGGAGGGCTATAACACCATGGTGGGAGAAGGAGGCTCCTCCCTTTCCGGGGGAGAAAAACAGCGGATTTCCATAGCCCGGGCTATCCTAAAGAATGCCCCCATTGTCATTCTGGATGAGGCTACCGCCAGTGTGGATCCGGAAAATGAGCATTTTATTCAGGGGGCTCTCAGTGCCCTGACTCAGGGCAAAACCATCATCGTCATCGCTCACCGTATGCCCACCATTGAACATGCCGATCAAATTCTTGTTCTGGATGAGGGGCGCATCATTCAAAAGGGCACCTATAAGGAGCTGGTGGCCCAGGAGGGGTTGTTCCGGCGCTTTATCACCATTCGCCGGCAGGCTGAAAGTTGGAGTATCTAGTTTCACTGCCCATTAACCAATCCAGAACGTTCACATGCCGGATGCCGTCGTAATCCCGGTTGACGATAATATCATCCAGTGTCAGCAGCACCTTAGGGTAGTTGTCCCTGATCTTCTGAAGGGGTGCCAGTTCACGCTCCAGTGTCCTTTCATCCATCACCGACGCCGCTGCTTGGTAGTAGGTGACGCTTGCCCCATACTGTGCTACGAAATCCACCTCGCCGCCGGGCATTTGGCCCATATAAATCTGGCAGCCCCGGCGCAGCAGTTCCAGGTACACCACATTTTCCAGCAAATGCTCTAGGTCCGGACGGCGTTTGTTGCTCAGAAGCAGCTGGCGCATCCCCAGGTCGGCCATATAATATTTTTCCAAGCTGGCAAGATATTGCCTGCCCTTGATGTCGTACCGCTTGACCTGATAAATCAGCAGGCTGTCCATCAGCCCTTGCAGGTATTTTTCCACAGTACGGGAATCCACCTTGCGCCCGGAGGAGGTTAGGGTGTTGGCGACTTTGGTGCTGGACAAAAGGCTGCCGATATTGTCAAAGACAAATTTGATCACGTCCTCCAGCATCATCACATCGGCAATTCGCTGCCTGGTGACCACGTCCTTTAAGAGAACTGAGCTGTAAATACCCCGCAGGTACTCCAGAATATCCTTTTCACTGCCCGTGAGCTGGAGGGCGTAGGGGAAAGAACTGTCCCGCAGGTAACAATCAAACAGCTCCCGCCGGGGCAGCCGGTTACCCTGCACCGCCATGCCTTCACTATACTCGGCGAAGGAGAGGGGCAGCATCTGGAGTTCCACATAGCGCCCGGTCAGCAGCGTAGCCAGTTCTCCAGACATAAACCACGCGTTGGAACCGGTGATGTAAATGTCCACATTTTTTTGGATGAAAAGACTGTCCACTACTCTTTCAAACTGTTCCACATGCTGAATTTCATCCAGAAAGATGTAGTTCATACGATCAGGGAGCAGCAAAGGTCTGAGATGGCTATAGAGTTCACGATAATCGGTCAGGTGCTCGAAATTCAGCTCTTCGAAATTGATAAAAATGAGCTGGGATGATTCGATGCCATTTGCCAACAACCAATCCCGGTAAATTTCAAACAGAGTGGATTTGCCGCAGCGGCGGATGCCGGAGACCACCTTGATGATCTGCCGATCTTTATTGCGGATGAGAAAATCCAGATAAGTCTGTCGGTTGATACGGTACATGGGAGGCACCTCCTTGACGCTATTATATACATTATAATGCAGTAATAGACGAGGATGAATAAGTTTTTGCATTGGAATGAAAAAGAGAAGGGTTTTCGGACTGTATTTCCAAAACCCCTTCTCTTTTAATGTTTAATTTTAGGAAGTAAGTTTTTTAGAGACTCTCCTTCACCTGTTATGACAAAGAAGTAGTATCCACCCAATCTTTAGCCTCGGCTACGGAATCCTCTGTGGGAATGGCTACCTTGGATTCGGATTTCAATTCCTTGATATCAGCCCGCCAGGCGGCAGTATCATGCCGTTCAACGGGGTTAGCCATGAACTTTTCTTTGGATTTATTCTCGTTCATAAGTAAAGCCTCCTTAACTTTAACGCTGGATTTTGTCTCCGAGGTTAATAGGGCATTTCCGCCATGCGCTTAAGGGTCCGGTATTTATCCTGGGCATGCTCCTCCGCCGCTTTGAACATTTCGTCGGCAATTTCGGGGAAGACGTTTTTGAGTGATGAGTAGCGGATTTCCCCTTGGATAAAGTCCTGGAAGGAGCCTTTAGGCTCTTTGGAATCCAGAATAAAGGGGTTCTTTCCCTGTTCCTTAAGGCGTGGGTCATGACGCCACAGGTGCCAATAACCGGCGTCCACGGCCTTCTTCATTTGCGCCATACTGGTACCCATACCTGTCTTGATGCCGTGGTTGATACAGGAAGCGTAGGCGATGATGATGGAAGGGCCTTTATAGCTTTCGGCTTCGGCAATGGCTTTCAAGGTGTGGTTCATATTGGCCCCCATGGCAATTTGCGCCACATAGATATAGCCATAGGTAGTGGAGATCAGGCCCAGGTCCTTTTTGCGGACTCTCTTGCCGCCGGCGGCAAATTTGGCGATGGCTGCCGTTGGCGTGGCCTTGGAGGATTGGCCTCCGGTATTGGAGTAGACCTCTGTATCAAAGACAAAGATGTTAATGTCGTCCCCGCTGGCCAGGACATGGTCCACCCCATTGTAGCCGATGTCATAGGCAAAGCCGTCGCCGCCGAAGATCCAGACGGAGGGTTTAATCAGATAGTCTTTTTTAGCCATGATTTCCTGAAGGAGGGGATTGCGGTCAATATTCTCTTTTTGGAGAGCTTCCAGCAGCCGTGCGCTGGCCTTTTTGGACCCTTCACCTTCAGCGAAGTTATCCAGCCAGTCCTGGCAAGCTTCCTTCATTTCGCCGTTGATGTCGCTTTCAATTAACTGACGCATTACTTGAGCGAGTTTTTCCCGGATTTGCTTGGAGCCAAGATACATACCATAACCGAATTGAGCATTGTCTTCGAAGAGGGGATTCATCCAGGCCGGCCCTTTGCCCTCGGCATTGACGGTATAGGGCACGGAAGGAGCACTGCCTCCCCAGATGGAGGAACACCCGGTGGCATTGGCAATAATCATACGATCGCCATAGAGTTGGGTAATGAGGCGGGCATAAGGTGTCTCACCGCAGCCGGGACATGCACCGTTGAATTCCAGCAGGGGCCTTGCCAGCTGGCTGCCGAAGAGGGTTTTGACATCCAGCAGATCCCGCTTTTCCGTAACGGTCATGGCGAATTCCCAATTTTCGGCTTCCATTTCGATCTCATGATCGGCAGGCTCCATCACCAGAGCCTTGCCCGGTGCGGGACAGATATCGGCGCAGTTGCCGCAGCCGGTACAATCCAAGGGAGATACTTGAATCCGGTAATGGTAGCCTTCCAGCTTTTTGTTGATGGGTTTCTTGGTTTTAAAGGTATCCGGGGCTTGGGCTGATTCCTGATCGTCCAACAGGAAGGAACGTATGGTGGCATGGGGGCAGACATAGGCGCATTGATTGCATTGGATGCATTTATCGATCTGCCATTCAGGCACATAAACCGCGATTCCCCGTTTTTCGTATTTGGTGGTGCCTAAGGGGAAAGTGCCGTCTTCCCTGCCCACAAAAGCGCTGGTGGGCAGGTTGTCCCCTTCATGGCGGGCCATGGGGCGCTGAATATCTTTGACGAAAGCAGGCTCCTCTTTGATGGGCATGTTTTCATCAGGAACATCGGCCCAGGCTGGGGGAACGTTGACCTTGATCAGGGATTCAATCCCTTTGTCCACTGCCTTTTCGTTCATTTCTACAATCTTGGCGCCTTTTTTGCCGTAGACTTTATGGATAGAATCTTTTAAGTAACGAATGGCGTCATCGATAGGAATAACGTTAGCCAGCTTAAAGAAAGCGGACTGCATAACCATGTTAATCCGTCCGCCCAGACCGATCTCGCCGGCGATGGATATGGCGTCAATGAGGTAGAACTTAATATCATGTTTAGCGAGATAGCGTTTCAGATAGGCGGGCAGGTGATCTTCCACTTCCTCGGGGGTCCAGGAGCAGTTCAGGACAAAGGTGCCGCCTTTCTTCAGGCCTTTGACAATGTCATAGTTATAAATAAAGGATTTGTTATGACAAGCAATATAGTCGGCATCAAAAACCAGGTAAGAGGATTTTATGGGCTGCTTGCCAAAGCGTAAGTGGGAAATGGTGGTGCCGCCTGATTTTTTACTGTCATATTCGAAATAACCCTGGACATTAAGCTCCGTATTATCCCCGATGATCTTAATGGCGCTCTTGTTGGCCCCTACCGTTCCATCTGAACCCAGTCCCCAGAACTTGCAGCGGATGGTTCCTTCCGGAGAAGCGTCGATGATCTCTTCTTCAGGCAAGGAGGTGTGGCTGACATCATCGATGATCCCGATGGTGAAGCGGTCTTTGGGCTGGGCTTGGTTGAGGTTTTTAAAGACGGCCAGGATCTGGGAAGGAGTGGTATCCTTGGAGCCTAAGCCATAGCGGCCGCCGACGATCACCGGACGGGTTGCTTCATGGTTAAACATTTGGATAATATCCAGATAGAGGGGCTCACCGGTGGAGCCAGGCTCTTTGGTACGATCAAGGACGGCGATTTTTTTCACGGTCTTAGGCAGAACATCGAAGAAATATTTGGAGCAGAAGGGACGGTAAAGGTGAACTTTGATCAGTCCCAAGCGCTCCCCTCTTTGTGCCAGGAAGTCGATGGTTTCTTCAATGGTGCTGCACACTGAGCCCATGGCCACGATAATGTTTTCAGCGTTAGGATCGCCATAGTATTGGAAGGGATGATATTCCCGCCCGCTGATTTTCTTAAATTCTTGGAAATAGTCTTCAATAATATCAGGGACTGCCTCATAAAACGGATTGGAGACTTCCCGGCCTTGGAAATAAATATCCGGGTTTTGAGCCGTGCCTCTTAAAACCGGGTGGTTAGGGTTGAGGGCATTATCCCGGAATTGCTGAATCTTTTCGTAATCCACTAATTGTGCAATGTCTTCATAGGGAGTGACTTCGATTTTCTGCACTTCATGGGATGTTCTGAAGCCGTCAAAAAAGTGAAGATGAGGAATCCGTGATTTGATGGCGGCCAGATGAGCTATGTAGGCCATATCCATGGCTTCCTGAACATCGTTGGAACAAAGCATGGCAAAGCCTGTTTGGCGGCAGGCATTAATATCGGAGTGGTCACCAAAGATAGAGAGAGCATGAGTGGCCAGGCCCCGGGCGCTGACATGGAAGACGGCGGGCACCAGGTTTCCGGCCATCTTATACATTTCCGGGATCATCAGGAGCAGGCCCTGAGAAGCGGTATAGGTTGTGGTCAGGGCTCCGGCTTGCAGGGAACCATGCACTGCGGCTGCGGCCCCCGCCTCGGATTCCATCTCGACCACTTTGACAGGCTGATCAAAGATATTTCTGTGATTGTGGGCAGACCATTCGTCCACTGCTTCAGCCATGGGCGAGGAAGGTGTAATGGGGAAGATGGTCGCCACCTCAGTCAAAGCATAGGACGCTTCGGCTGCGGCTTGATTGGCATCCATCGTTTTCATTTTCTTTGCCACGAAACTACCTCCTTTAAAACAATGAGCATTTGGATTTAGGCTTAGTATTCGTTATTGGGAAACTCTCATACATTTTTTTGCGCTTTTGCTTGAATTTCAACCTATGCCGGGGCCTGGCGAAAAAAGAAAACCGTTTCGAGCCTGACGGCATAGAAACGGTTTTAGTCTACAAGCTGGATTAAGCTGAACCCGGGGTCATAGATCCCCGCCTATAAGAAGATGGGAGTCATAGTAGTGTTTAAGAATAAATAGCTGAACAAAAGGATTTAATTTTTACCGCGTGAACAGACGATTAGAAGCGCCGAAGGCCCCTGCATTCCCAAGACCACCGAAACCGGCACCACCGAAGCCGGCATTCCCAAAACCAAAGTTACCGGTATTAGCGAAACCCCGATCAACAGTAACGTTGCGTGTTATCTGTTGAACATAGGGTTGAGGAACATCAACGATATTCTGACGATTAACCGTCACGACAGGTTGAATAACGGGGATCATTCTAGGGGTAAAAGTATCCCTTACGCAGTATTGTGGTGGGCAACAAATTGGATTACCAACGCAGCCATACATTGCGAAACACCTCCTTTTTATATTACAGTGTATGATGCAAAAACCAAATTGGCAATGATTTACAATTCTTTCTGCAAAAAAATCTTATTTTTGAGTTATACAGCATTTACCAGTCGAAGACATCCTTCTGAGGATGTCTTTTTTGATTTTAAGTGCATATAAATGTATAAAATTTCGGTGCAAAAAAGGAGGGCTCAGGGTGCAGGAATATATCCGTAAACGGGTACTCGATATTGGCAATTATATAATGGAATCGAGCGCCACAGTAAGACAGACAGCAGATATCTTCGGAGTGAGTAAATCCACTGTTCATAAGGATGTCACGGAGAGGCTACCCCTGATCAATGAAAAGCTGGCTATGGAGGTTAAGCAAATACTGGAAAGCAATAAGGCAGAACGTCATATCCGGGGTGGTGAAGCCACTCGGAAAAAATATCAGGAGAGCTGAAAGCAGGTTTAGCAGGTTTATTTAGATAAATGTTCGGGAACTATAAGAAAGCAAGTTTTTCTGGATCATAAGGGGAAATATTAAAGGAATTAGTATAGTTTCATCGAATAAAAGAATGTGGTATATTATGTATAATCTCCCGCAGGGGAGATTGTACTTTTCGTTTAGGGATATATCGGAAAGATGGTTAAAACCAGGAACAGAAAATCAAGGCAGTCAGTGATGAGTGAAGATGGACAAGCAGAAGAGTAAGAAAGGGGTACCACTTAAATGTTCGGTATAGACTTAGGAATTGACTTAGGAACGGCCAGTGTTTTGGTCTTCGCCAAAGGAAAAGGAATTGTTCTTCATGAGCCCTCGGTTCTGGCCATCGATAAGAATACCAATAAAAAAATAGCCGTTGGGGAAGAAGCCAGAATGATGCTGGGGAGAACACCGGGGAATATTGTGGCTGTTCGCCCGATGCGGGATGGTGTCATCGCCGATTATCAAACCACAGAAATCATGCTTAAATACTTTTTGGAAAAGGCGGGGGCCCGGCGTTGGCCTTTGTTTAAGACCCGGGTGGTGGTCTGTATCCCTTCAGGAGTTACCGATGTTGAAGAGCGGGCAGTAAAGCAAGCCGCTTACCAAGCCGGAGCCAAACAGGTCAAAGTCATTGAAGAGCCCTATGCGGCAGCCTTGGGAGCGGGATTGGACATCTCCGGGCCTACGGGCAATATGATCGTGGATATCGGTGGGGGAACGTCGGATGTGGCCGTTCTTTCCCTGGAAGGGATTGTCACCAAGCGCAGTTTACGGGTCGGCGGCGATAAATTTGATGAAGCCATCATCCGCCATATCCGGCGTGAATATAACCTGATGATTGGGGAGCGGACAGCGGAAGAAGTAAAGATTGCTGTCGGTGCGGCTATTCCTGAGGGACGGCCTGATCATGCTGAAATCGATGTGCGGGGCAGGGATTTGGTCACAGGTCTTCCCAAAACCATTAATGTCAACTCCAAAGAGTGTTATCTTGCTCTGGAAGAAAATGTGGAAGCCATCGTGGGGGCGGTGAAGGAAGTACTGGAGCGGACTCCCCCTGAGCTTTCCGCCGATATCTTAAGCAAAGGAATCGTCATGACCGGAGGCGGAGCCCTGGTCTACGGGTTTGACACCCGGATTTCCAGGGAGACCGGTCTGCCGGTAACTCTGGCTGAAGATCCGATCTCATGTGTTGCTTTAGGGACAGGCAAGGTTCTGGATCAAAGCTTTTAGGTCACTGACATCAGGCAGTTTTTCAACAATACATAGAATTCTGGTGAAGACAAGCTTTACAGCCGAGGAAAGGGGCACTATCCGGTGAGCAGATCGGAGAAGCTATTTCTCGGCTTTTTCTTTAGGAATGTGAATGTTTTAGTTTGGAGAGGTTTACCATGAGAGCAGATATACTTGGCGTAAAAGTGGACCGGGAGTCGATGGCGGAAACCGTCCTTAAAATCCGAAAAGCAGTAGAGGAACAGAGGCCCATTCAAGTGGTTACGGCTAATCCGGAGCTGATCTATGCTACGGGAAGGGACGTCCGCCTTAAGCAGCTGATTAATTCAGCTGAGGTTGTGACCCCGGATGGGGTAGGTGTGGTCTGGGCGGCCAAGCGCCTGGGCCATCCGGTAGCTGAGCGGGTAACAGGGATTGACTTAATTGAAGCCCTTTTCCCCATAGCAGCTGAACAAGCCTGGGGGGTCTTTTTTCTGGGCAGCCAGCCCGGTGTTGCTGAAAAGGCAGCTGAGAAAGTTGCCGAAAAGCACCCCGGTTTCCGGTGGCAAGCAGCTCACGGCTATTTCAGCCGCGAAGAAGAGCCGGCCTTGCTGGAGCAAATCCGTGAATTCAAGCCGGATCTTCTTCTGATCGGTTTGGGAGCACCCCGTCAGGAGTTTTGGATGTTTTCCCATCTTGATTTAAACACGGTCAGCATTGGTGTGGGGGGCAGCTTTGATGCTCTGGCCGGAATCAACAAAAGAGCTCCCCGGTGGATTCGCCATATCCGCCTGGAGTGGCTCTATCGTTTGCTTAAGCAGCCCTCCCGTCTGAAACGTCAACTGGTTCTCCCCCGTTTCACCTGGAAGGTCATATGCTCCGGTAAGGAGCAAAAGAGAACCCGGAAAGTAAGGTAGTATTCCTTGCCAGCGGCAGATTAACACTTTATTTCTCCGCACCGACTAAAGACGGCTCCCCTAGGCGTACTAATGAACAGGAGGTTGAAAAATGCCTGAATGGGAATTCAAATGGTCCTGGGAGAAGATAACACTCGACCCACAGGCCAGAGAGGACTTTTTACAGGAGTCTCAGCCTTTTATTCGTCATGTTTCCATTCAGACGTGTCATCGCACTTTAGAATGGGGTAGAGATGAAGAATTATCCGAGGCTTTAATCGCCTTTAATGAAGCTATTGAACATTATGAAGAAGAACGAGGCGTGCCTTTTTTAGCCTATGCCCGGCTCCTGATCAAACGCCGGCTTATTGATTATTACCGCAAGCAGCGTTTGCGGGAAGCCTTGCCTATGGATCAGGATGAGGTAGGGCAGGCTGTTGATATTCATGTAGGGCTCCAGGAATTTCGTGAACGTCAACAAAATCAGGAAAGAGCGGCTGAGATTCAGGAATTTTCCTTAGCCCTGAAAAAATATGGCCTATCTTTTAAAGTCCTGGCTGAAGTGTGCCCCAAACACCGGGATAGCCGGGAAACCCTGCTCGGGGTGGCCCGAACCCTGGCACTGTCTCCGGAGTTATGGCAGCAAGTGGAGAAGACAGGCAAGCTCCCCATGCAAGCCCTGACCTTAAAGACCAAAGTTCACCCCAAAGTACTGGAACGGGGGCGGAAATATATTCTGGCGGTAGCCTTATTGATTGCTAATCAACATGATTATATTTACTTAAGGGAATATGTACTCCCGGAGGAAAGGAGGGCTGAAGGATGAGCCAAATTAAGGCTGTTGTCTTAGAGAAACATAAGAATTCCATTACCGTACTAACGGGGGATGGAGCTTTTCAAACCTTAAAGTACAAAGGGGATGCGGAGGTCGGGGAGGAAATCCAATTGCCGGTCCAAAGCAGAGCAACCTTTTGGCGAATAGGGGCAAGTGTCGCTGCGGTAGTTCTGCTGGCATTGATGGGGATTTTCGGATGGAATGCCTGGCAGCCAAGGACCGCAGTGGCCATGATTTCTCTGGATATTAACCCCAGCCTTCAGCTTACCGTGGATCAAAAGGGAGAAGTTCTGGAGCTGGAATCCCTGAACTCCGAGGCTGAACAGCTGGTCACCGGACTAGCCCTGAAAGGAAAGTCATGGGGAGAGGCCTTGAATAAAATTATTCAAAAATCGGTGGCCTTAAATTATTTGAACGAAGAAGAAAACTGGGTTGTGGTAGGATATTCAGCCGCGGCGCCGGACCAAAAGGAGCCCTCCGCCAAATCCAGTACGATTAATACTGAAGCAATAACCCAACAAGTTCAACAGGCTGTGCATGAGCAAGGGCTTAAGCCTACCGTAGCGGTCTATGAATTGACCTCTGAGCAAAAAAAGCAAGCTCAAGAGACGGGGCTCACCTTGGGAGAGTATGCTTTAGCAGATACTGCTCAGAAGGCAGGTATTAAAGTAGAGCCTAAGGATTTAAAAGCGAAGGAAGAGCGAACCCGCTTATTGGAAACTCCGGAAATTCAGGAGCAGATGCGTAAAGATAAGCTCATCATTGAAGCTATGAGTAATAAAACCAATCAGGGTGAGGCCAAGGATAAAAAGGAAGGCTACGGCAAAAGTAAGTGGTACAACCTGGACAGAGAGAAAAATAATCAAAAAAATACCAAGGAACAGCCCAGAAACGGCATAAGCAATCCAAAGCCTTCCCAGGACAGCAATAAGAGCAGCACTAAAGATAACGATAAGGACAGCAACAAGAACAACAATAAGAACAGCAATAAAGATAGGAGTAAAGAAAAGGGCAAAGATAGGGATTACGGTTCCGGCACGAAAGGGAAGGGGACAGACAAAGGGGATGACCTGGAAAAAGGCCAAGACAACAGGTCTGATAGGACTGACAACCAAGGGAACAGTGACCGCAATAATGATCAAAATACCGACAAAGAAAAGCAAAGCCCTAAGCAGGCTGAGCCAGCGGAAAAAGCCGGTAAGAGGGATAATCAGGATACTAAACAAAACAGCAATCGCAAAACTGAAGGGGATTCTCGAAATAGCTCCCAGAGTAACTGGAATTTTGGGAACTTCCTGAGAATGAACTATAGTCAACGTACTTAAATATGAAGCTCTCCTGAGGCAGAAGGTTCCAGCGGAACTTCTCCCCGGGAGAGCTTTGTGCTGTCAGCATCTTTTTAATACTTCTTGATAAAAGTTCTCAGTTTGTCTGAGCATTTCCTGAACGCTGAAGTCCTGCCAACGCTGAGCGCCGGAGTCCAGGCAAGATTGAGCGAGCTCAGGGTTCTGGAGAAAGGTGCGGCAGGCCCCGGCAAGTTCCGCCGGTTGTCCCGGGGGAATCAAAAGGCCATCCAGAGAGGGGCGAATCAGTTCCGGTATCCCTCCCACAGCAGTGGCGACAAGAGGCAGATGAGCTTGCATGGCCTCAAGCAGAACGAGGCCCATGCCTTCGCTTAGGGAAGGGAGAATAAAAATATCCATAGCGGGCAGGGTTTGATAGGCATCGGGGAGATATCCTGTAAAAGTGTGGGGCAGCTCCCAAGCCTCAGCCTGTTCCTCAAGCTCCCTGTGCAGAGGTCCGTCGCCGATGATCAGAATATGGAGATGAGGAAACTGGGGGCGTAAGATGTGAGCTGCTTCCAAAAGTGTGTGCAGTCCTTTGGTGGGATGCAGCCGGGCGACGCTGCCGAGAACCAGGGCATCCTTGGGTATACCCCATATCCGGCGGAAGCTTTCCCGCAATTCCCCCCGCCGCTCACTGGTGGCCAGCTGAGGCAGAGGCGGGATGCCATTATAGATGGTGCGGATTCTTTGCCCGCCGCGACGGGCCACTTCTTCAGCCAAAGCTTCGGAAACGGTGATAATCCCGGAGGTCAAAGGCAGGGTCAGCCGGTCTAAAGCCAGGGCCAAGCAGGCCGCGGCAGGTGAAAGATAATCCCGCTTTAGGGAACTGTGAACCGTGCTGACCACAGGTAGTTTCAAGCAACCTCCGGCCAGTCTCCCCAAAAGATTGGCCCGGGAGCCGTGGGTATGGATGAGAGAGAACTTTTCCCGACGTATATCGGCCATAAGCTTTGGCAAAGGGGATAAATCCAGAGCGTGCTTCATGGGAAAACGCAAGGTAGGAATGCCTTTCTCTTCAGTGGAGCAGGCGAAAGGCCCATCGATTAAAGAGCCTGAGGTTAAGGAAAAGGCAGCTTTATCGATCCCTTGCAGCAAGGTCAGGACATGCTGTTCGGCGCCGCCGATTTCGCCGCCGCCGATTAATTGCAAAATTTTATAGGTTGGCACGGGGATTCTTCCCTTCTTCCCGAAACTCGGTTATACTAAAGTATAAGCAAATTGTGACTAGGTATCAAAATAGTGGTTTTGAGCAAAAACGAAGCGTATAAAAATGTTGATAAAAAAGTTATAAATCAGGAGGTTTTTTTATGTTAGAAAGTCAGGAGATTCAAAAGATAATACCTCACCGCTATCCCTTTTTGCTGGTGGATAGGATTCTGGAGTTGGAAGATGGCAAACGGGGGGTGGGCTTGAAGAATGTTTCCGGCAACGAGCCTTTCTTCCAGGGGCATTTTCCCGGCTATCCGGTAATGCCCGGTGTGCTGATTATGGAAGCTCTGGCCCAGGTAGGGGCTGTGATTCTTTTGAAAATGCCGGAATACGCAGGACATATTGCGCTTTTTGCCGGGCTGGAAGACGTTCGGTTCCGCCGGCAAGTGATCCCCGGCGACCAGCTACGGCTGGAAGTTGAGTTATTAAAACTCAAGCGGGGGCTTGGTGTGGCACAAGGAAAAGCCTATGTAGGAGAAAATTTAGCTGCCGAGGGCACCTTAAAATTTGCTGTCGGTCCTAAATTAGAGGATTAAGGAACGCCGCTGAGTTTAGTATAGCATAAACATTACATTACCTATAGCGAGTGAAGGGGCCATCATTTCCGAAAAGACAAATTGCCCTATCCTAAACTCTTGCATAGTTTAGGGTAGGGGGGAGTATGATGGGTGTACAGCTTACCGGACTAGGGGTAATTGTGGCTTTGTTATGGATTATCACGGATTATTGGGAGTGGACGGTTCCGGAAAGGATCGGCCATAAAATCACCGCTTGGAAGAGAAAGGCTTACTGCTCCCAAATCACCGTTAAATTTACCAATCAAGAATCTATCTACCGGCAGGAGCAATTTGCTTTTTCTTTAAAACGCTTTCTGGGGGAGATGGAGCGGAAAATGGGCTTGCCCGTCCATTGTGAGATTGAGCTGTGGGGAGAGCAGGATGAGTATACTGAGGAAGAGCTCCTCTACCTTAAATGCTTGAATCAATCTTTCTCCGGATTTACATGGTCCATTCAAGAAAGAATCCCCCAACCGCAGTTGGGGGATCAGGGTTCCAGTTAAGAAGGGTCATTTGGTAAGGCGCATGCTCGATGAAGATTTTGCGTCGGGTGTTTCTTTTGAATCGCCCTTGGGTTTGTTGTCGCGATCTTTATGATGCTTTTTCCCAAAATCGACCTTGCCGTTGGCCAGGTCCTCTTCTACTTTCTTTTGCCGTTCTTTAATCGCATCTTTGATCTTTTCAGCCTTTTCCTTTTCCAGGATTCCGGCTTCCACTTTCTTATCGATCATTTGCACCTTGAGCTCGACCATTTGTTGATGAAGAGCTTTGATTTCCGCCAGTTTGGCAGGATCCGGTGCCGTTGTGGTTGCCCCAAAAGCTGTTCCGGCGCCAAAGGTAAGGAAGGCGAGGGTCAATAAACTTACCGCGAACTTCTTCAACAATTTACACTCCTCCTTAATAATAGACGACTTTTTAACTGGAACGTTTTATAGAATACCCAGAAAAAGAAAGAAACATAGTGGTAATCCTTGGATGGATTATTAAAATAAGCAGGGAATAGACAGTTCGGAGCGAACACTATACTCATCGATCAATAAAACCCTTCTTATGGGATGCAAAGAGAGGGTTTTTTATGTTTTACGTTTTTGTTGCCGATTCAGGGGAGATGACACTTTCCCCTTTAATAGACGATAAGCACTTGGCTGAGGAGGCTGAGGTCTTGCGGCCCGGGCTCCCTTTAAGCTTTGCCCAATCCCTGCTGGGAGAGATTGACGAGCAAAGGCAGGGCTCAGGAAGAGGCGGCGTATGGCCCTTATGGGGAGGCTATTCAAGAGAAAGGGGAGAGGACAAGAAGCGGGATGGAGCCTGGGTTAAAAGGGCAATGCTCAGAACCTTGAAAGGCTATCCGGGACTAAGGGATCAAAATTGGCGGTGGGAGAAGGGAAACTCTCCGGAGGCCTCTTGGCAGAATGGACTGAAGGATAATCTGGGGAGTATAACAGATAAGGAAAGGATTGGGGATTTCCTGGCCAGAACTGAGGGAAGATTATTAGCCAAGGCTGACCTGCAGCGGCTGGGGCAGGAATGTCGCTTATCTTATCCGGAGATTTTGAACCTCTGCCATGAGCAGGTCGGGAAAGGGGATGCCCAATGGATTCCGGCCGTGACAAGAGTAGGAAAAGGCTGGAGATGTGAGCGCTGCGGGGAGACTAAGGTCGAAGAGTGGATAAGCATCTATGGGCCGGCTGCCACTTGCCCGGCTTGTACCGCTTTAGGAGCAGTAAGTTCACTCCATGAGCTTTACCGAAGCGGGGGTCCCTCTCAAACTATGTTTTCCTCCTCTACAGAGTCAGATCATCTGAGCTATTCCTCTTTTTCCGACTGTGGGAACATGGCTTGGGAATTTTCACCCCGTTGGGAGCTTAGTCCTGCCCAAAAGCTTGCTGCCCAACAGGTCTTAGAGTTTGTAAAAGAAGGTGCCGGCGAAAGGGGCGTCATTCAGGGTAGAAACGTTGAGAAGGAAGTGTTGCTCTGGGCAGCTTGTGGAGCAGGGAAAACCGAGGTCTGTTTTCCGGCCGCAGCATGGGCCCTTGAACAAGGGAAAAAGGTATTATTCGCGGCACCTCGTCAAGATGTGGTTCTGGATGTAGCCCCTCGTCTTCAGCGGGATTTTCCCGGCTTAAAGCTGAGTGTTCTCACCGGAACAAGCCAGGAGCGTTTTACGCCAGCTCCCTTTGTTCTGGCAACCACACACCAAATTCTGCGTTTTTACCAGGCTTTTGATTTAATCTTCCTTGACGAAATGGACGCCTTTCCCTATTATGGCAGTACAGCCTTGGCTTGGGGAATGGATCGGGCGTTGAGAACGGGAGGGAAAAGGGCCTATCTGACGGCTACTCCCTCCCGGGAAAGTTTGGAGAAGGTTAAAGCAGGGAGGATGGAACTGATCCGCCTGACCGCACGCCACCATGGCAAGGCAGTTCCGTTACCGCAGTGGCGCAAGATTGGGGGAAGTATGGCACCTGAGCATGGATGCTCTGGAGAGCAGGGAGAAAAGGTTCTTCAGTGGCTGAAGGAATTAGCCCTATGGGGTCCGGTGCTCCTCTTTGTGCCCAAGATATCCTGGGTCAACCCTTGGGTCGAAATCCTGAAGAAGGAGTTCCCCCAATGGTCAATCTCAGGAAGCTACAGTGCCGATCCCAATCGTACTGAAAAAATTGCGGCACTGCGGGAGGGAAGGTTCCGTATTTTTGTCTGCACTTCGATTCTGGAACGGGGAGTCACCCTGCCTAATGCTCAAATCATGGTTCTGGAGGCGGACCATGGGGTCTTTGACGAGAGAGCCTTGGTCCAAATGGCCGGACGGGTGGGGAGGACCCAGGAGAATCCCACCGGCAATGCCTTTTTCCTATCCCGCCAAAAGTCAGCTGCCATTGCAAAAGCGATTTATTGGATTAAGGAGCAAAATGAGCTGGCCTTCGCTCAGGGTTTAATTGACAATTAAGGAGGTTCCTTATGTCCGGCTCTATTTTTTCTCTATGGCAAGATATAAAAGACCTTGCCCGATCCCTGCTCTATGATAAGGAGTCAGCCTGTCTTCTCTGTGCAACCCATGTGTCAGGAGGCCAGGTTTTTTGTGATGATTGTAAGCAAACTTATTTCCGGCCGGATTTGAACCGGTGCAGCCATTGCGGCAAGCTTCTTGAATCTCAGCATACAGAATGTGAGGACTGCGTTGCGGGCAGAGGGCCCAAAGGTATGGAGCAGGCTGTGGCCTGGGGACATTATACGGGGGCTTGGCGGGAGTTCATTCAGAATGTAAAATTTAAATCCCAGCCTTATTTGCTGAAACGGCTCGGCCCGCCTCTGGGGGATTTTGCTCTTCGCCATCTGCCGCCTCCCAATTGGATTGTGCCTGTTCCTCTGCATGATGAACGATTAGGGGAAAGAGGCTTTAATCAGGCGGCAGCGATGGCCTCCCTGCTGCATTGGGAACTGGGGATTCCTTTGTGGGAGGGTTTGCACCGGGTTCAGCCCACTGCCCCGCAAGTGGGGTTAAGCCGGAAGGAGAGGCTGCATAATCTGGAGTCGGTTTTCCAAATAGTCTCTTCATCACAAGGGCTTAAGCAAATCCAAGGAGCCAGGGTTTGGCTTATTGATGATGTGACCACTACCGGTGCGACCTTGGAGCATTGTGCCAAGGTGTTGAAACGGAGTGGAGCGGCTCAGGTGTATGGGCTTGTTTTAGCCGCAGGTTTGGAGAAAGGACAGAAAAAGGACTATTCAGCCTCAGAATTCGGTGTTATAATAGGGTCGGATAGGCGTGAGTCTGTTACTATTTTTTAAGGTAAGGGGATTTTCTTCATGGCGTTTCAAGACAAAGAACTAGTATGCAAAGATTGCGGAACCACTTTCATTTTCACTGTAGGTGAACAAGAATTCTATGCAGAAAAAGGCTTCGAAAACGAGCCACAGCGTTGCAGAGACTGCCGTAATGCACGTAAAGCCAGCCGCAACAGCGGTGAAAGCCGTCAACGGGAAATGCACACAGTAGTTTGTGCAGAGTGCGGCGTTGAAACTCAAGTTCCATTTCAACCTACATCTGATCGTCCCGTTTACTGCCGCGATTGCTACCAAAACCACCGCGTAGGTCGCTAATCAGATAAACGAGAATATATGTGAGAGCATTGGAGTCTATCCAATGCTTTTTTTACAGCTTTTTTTATAAACAATTCTAATTATTATAAGAAAAAGATGTTGAATAAAGTTGCATCGTTATGTATAATAATCAATATCCATAAGACAAGTAAGAAGCTTTGCTAAAAAAGTAGCATGTTTTGCCCGCTGGATAAGTAAAGTAAAAAAGAAAACTAAAAGGAGAGGGATAAAAATGAAAAAGAGTTTACGCAATGGGATCATTGCTGTGGTCATGATGGGCTTGCTGGCCCTTACAGGCTGCGGCGGTAATCAAAGTCAGCCCCCTGCAAACGATGGGGCGAATAATGGAGCGAATGGGGGAGAAGAAAAAGTACTGAAGATCGGCTCCGCTATCGAGTATGCACCCTTTGAATTTATGGACGAAAAGCAAACTCCTACAGGCTTTGATATCGATTTAATGAACGAAATCGCCAAAGACTTGGGATATACCGCGAAGTTTGAGTCATCCTCTTTTGATGGGTTGGTCGCAGCAATTGGCCTGGGAAAATATGATGCCGTCATCTCGGCGATGACGATCACCGACGACCGTGCCAAGTCGGTGCTTTTCAGCGACCCTTATTTTGAATCCGCTCAAATAATCGCTGTTAAAAAAGGTTCAGCAATTAAATCAGAACAAGACTTAAAAGGTAAAAAAGTTGGTGTTCAACAAGGAACCACAGGTCAGTTTGCAGTTGAAGATCTGGGGATCGATCCCAGAAAATTCGATACCATCGGAGATGCCATCAACGATATGATGATTGGCGGCTCTGAGGCAGTGGTTGCCGATACCCCTACCCTTTACTATTTCATTACCCAGAACCCCAATATGGATATTGAGATCATCCCCAGCGCTTTCGAAAAAGAGTATTTTGGCATCGCCTTTAAGCTTGATAATAAAGAGTTGGCCGATCAAGTGAATGCCACGTTAAAGAAGTTTATGGACAATGGAAAATACAATGAGATCTATAAAAAATGGTTTAATGAGGATGCTCCTAAGTTCTAAGCCCGGCTCAGAATGATGATGACTCAAAACGCCTAGCAATGCTGGGCGTTTTGTTTCAGTATAATGTTTGTTTTGAGCGGAGGACAGGGGGATTTCTGGAGAAAAATGTCTGGACTATAATTCTTGAATAAACTTGCGATGAAATGTATAATTACGAAGGATTTAAAGAAGGATTCATGACATGTAATTAAAGGAGGATGTGGGTGTGGAACTCCATTGGGAATTAATGCTTGAGAGCGTCAATCCCTTGCTGAAAGGAACATTGATCACTCTGGAGCTTACGGCCGGGGCTGTGGCTATGGGGATTGTGATCGGCTTGTTTATGGCATTAATGCGTTTATCCAACAGCCGGATTTTACGGGGCTTCGCTATAGCCTATATTGATTTTTTCAGAGGGACGCCGCTTTTGGTTCAAATTCTCATGGTGTACTTCGCTGTTCCTCAGCTCTTGAATTTCCAGATTCCTGATAATTATCAGTTTATTGCTGGTATCTCGGCTATGGGTCTTAACTCGGGAGCCTATATTGCGGAGATTTTCCGGGCCGGGATTCAGTCCATTGATAAAGGGCAGGGAGAAGCGGCCCGGTCTTTGGGAATGACCCAGGGCCAAGCCATGAGACATGTTATTCTTCCTCAGGCCTTTAAACGGGTTATTCCTCCTCTGGGCAATGAGTTTATTGCTCTGCTTAAGGATTCTTCCCTGGTATCTTTTATTGCTCTTCAGGATCTTATGTATTCCGGAAAGCTTATCGTAAGCCGTACCTATCAGCCCTTTGTCATTTATTTAGAAGTTGCTTTGTTCTATCTGGCCATGACCCTGATCCTTTCTCGGTTCGTGAATTATACAGAGAGGAGGTTCGGCAAAAGTGATAACCGTTAAAAATCTGCACAAGCATTTTGGCAAGCTGGAGGTCCTGCGCGGCATCGACTGTCATATTAAAGAAAAAGAGGTCGTGGTGGTTATTGGCCCCAGCGGTTCGGGGAAGAGCACGTTTCTGCGTTGTCTCAACAAGCTGGAGGAGCTCACATCCGGAGAAATCGTTGTGGATGGCATTCCTTTGAATTCGGAAACCAATGTGAACGCTATACGGCGGGAAGTGGGCATGGTTTTTCAACGGTTTAACCTGTTTCCCCATAAGACGGCTTTAGAAAACATTACCTTAGCTCCGGAAATTGTGCGCAAGACCAGCAAGCAGGAAACAGAATGGATGGCCATGGAGCTCTTGAAAAAAGTAGGCTTGGCAGATAAGGCCCATGAGTATCCCGAGCGGCTCTCGGGAGGGCAGCAGCAGCGGGTCGCTATTGCCAGGGCTCTCGCCATGCGCCCTAAAGTCATGCTCTTTGACGAACCTACCTCAGCCCTTGATCCCGAGATGGTCGGGGAGGTTCTGGCCGTCATGAAAGATCTGGCCAGGGAAGGCATGACCATGGTTGTGGTCACTCATGAAATGGGCTTTGCCCGGGAAGTAGGGGACCGGGTGATCTTTATGGATGAAGGAAGAATCATGGAGGAAGGGTCCCCGGCAGAACTCTTTGGCAACCCTCAGAATCCGCGCACTCAATCCTTCCTGAGCAAGATTCTTTAGATTTTTAATGTTTAAATCAGGGTCCTCCTGGGCATCCTTCCTAAGAGACTAGCTTTTTGGCAGATGGCCGGAGCTGTTAAGGAATCAAGGAGGTTTTTTTCTGTGTTGGGTAAAGTAAAGTGGTTTAGCAAACAAAAAGGGTATGGATTTATCGAAGGGGATCATGGACAGGATATTTTCGTTCATTTCTCTTCCATCATGGGTGACGGCTTCCGTACTTTAGAAGAAGGTCAAGGTGTGGAATTCGATATTGTCCAAGGTCCGCGGGGAGACCAGGCTTCTAATGTGCAAGCGAGATAAGTGATAGGGAGCGGAAGAGCTGCCGTATGGAGTTTTGACAAAGTTACTATCACATGAATAAAAAGAAGAATTGTTGGCATAATTTACAACGATTCTTCTTTTTTGCATATGGAAATTTAGTTAAAAGAGAAGAAAATTGTGGAAGGATTTTTTGCGTGAAGAGGGAATAATATATTAAGCAGATATTAAGGGGGTTTTACTATGAACATCAGCGTTCGCGGCAAACAAATGGAAGTCACCGATGCCCTGAAAGAGTACGTTTTAAAAAGGGTAGGCAAACTGGAGAAATACTCTGATGAGTTTATGGATGTTAAAGTAACCCTGCTGGTAGAGGAAGGCCGCCATCGCGTTGAGGTCACTGCACCCCTCCAGGGTATGATTCTTCGCGGCGAGGAAGAAAGCGGAGATATGTACGCTTCCATCGACCTGGTCGTCGAAAAGCTGGAGCGCCAAATTGATAAATACCGCACCCGGATCAACAAACGCATGCGCACTAAAGTCCTTAAAGATCATGAAATTGAGCATCCCGCCCTCTATGAAGATGATTCTGAAGAGGTTGTCCGTCACAAAAAATTCGGTACCAAACCCATGTCCGTGGAAGAAGCCATTATGCAGATGAACCTGGTAGGACATAACTTCTACGCCTTCACCAACATGGATACCAATGTCATCAATGTGGTTTATCGCCGGAGATCAGGCGACTATGGTCTCTTGGAGCCCGAAGATTGAGATAAAATTGAATAGGATGATTAAAACGAATGGTCTACGAGGGTAGACCATTCTTGTGTGCATATGGTTGTTTCAGGACGTTCCTACAGAAATTAACAAGGGATTTGCTCTGGAGCGGGATGCTCTTGGCTTGCACCCTTTTGGTTAGAGTGATAAAATGAGTTGATACCCTTGGACAGATGGAAAGGTGGTCAATAATGGGTTTCTTAAATAAACTTTTTGATGACAATGCTCGTGAGGTTAAAAAGTATCAGAAAAAGATTGCTGCGATTAATGACTTGGAGCCGGAAATCAAGGCGTTGTCTGATGAACAGCTCCGTGCCAAGACCGATGAATTTAAACAACGGCTGGAGAATGGAGAGAGTCTGGACAGCCTTTTGCCTGAGGCGTTTGCAGTGGTTCGTGAGGCTTCCTGGCGTGTCAATGGACAACGGCACTATGATGTGCAGCTGATCGGGGGTATGGTCCTGCATGATGGCCGGATCGCCGAGATGCGTACTGGGGAAGGAAAAACATTGGTGGCAACCCTTCCATCCTATCTGAATGCTTTGACAGGCCGCGGTGTTCATATCGTTACCGTCAACGACTATCTTGCCCGGCGTGACAGCGAAATGATGGGCCGCATTCACCAGTTCCTGGGATTATCGGTGGGTCTGATCGTTCATGGCTTAAACTATGCTCAGCGGCGGGAAAGCTATGCTGCAGATATAACCTATGGTACCAATAATGAATTTGGCTTTGATTATTTGCGTGATAATATGGTGACCCGTCCTGATGGGTTGGTTCAGCGGGAACTTCATTATGCTATCGTCGACGAAGTGGACTCCATTTTAATCGACGAAGCCCGTACCCCGTTGATTATTTCCGGGGAGGCGGACAAGCCGACCGAGCTCTATAACCGGATTGCCATGATTATTCCCCGCTTAAAGCCGGAAGAAGATTATAATGTCAATGAAAAGGACCGGGTGGTCACCTTGACTGAACAAGGGGTCAGCCGGGTTGAAACTATGCTCTCCGTAGAGAATCTCTTTGACGATCTGCACACAGAGCTGGCTCATCATGTGAACCAGGGCTTAAAAGCCCATGCCCTCTTTAAACTGGATCGGGATTATGTAGTTAAGGACGGGCAGGTTATTATCGTTGATGAATTTACCGGACGTCTTATGTTTGGGCGCCGTTATTCGGAAGGATTGCACCAGGCGATTGAAGCTAAGGAAAAAGTGAAAATTGAAAAGGAATCTCAAACCTTAGCGACCATTACCTTCCAGAATTATTTCCGGATGTTTGAAAAACTTGCCGGTATGACCGGTACGGCGATGACGGAAGAACCGGAATTCAAAAAGATTTACAAATTAGACGTGGTGGAAATTCCCACCAATATGCCGATGATTCGTGAGGATCTGCCTGATGTGGTCTATCGGACTGAGGAAGGCAAGTTCAAGGCTGTCGTTGAGGAGATCATCGAACGCCACAAAAAAGGACAGCCGGTTCTGGTGGGAACCGTATCGGTGGAGAAGTCTGAGCGCTTAAGCAGTATGTTGGAGCGCCGCGGCATACCTCATCAAGTCCTGAATGCCAAGTTCCATGAGAAAGAAGCCGAGATCATTGCCGGAGCAGGCTTGAAGGGTATGGTTACCATCGCCACCAACATGGCGGGCCGTGGTACGGACATTATCCTGGGCGAAGAAGTAGCCCCACTGGGTGGCCTGCATATTATAGGTACAGAGCGCCACGAATCCCGCCGGATTGATAATCAGCTGCGTGGCCGTGCCGGACGTCAAGGGGACCCTGGTTCTTCCCAATTCTTCCTCTCTCTGGAAGATGATTTGATGCGCCTTTTTGGTGCGGATAATATCACCGGGATGATGGATAAATTAGGGATGGACGATTCCGTTCCCATTACCTCCAAGATGATCAGCCGTTCTGTAGAAACGGCTCAGCGCCGGGTGGAAAACAGAAACTTCGAAATCCGCAAGCATGTTCTTGATTATGATGATGTTATGAATCTGCAGCGGGAAGTCATCTATGCCCAACGCCGTCAGGTGCTGATGGGTGGCAACATCCAGGAGAGCATCGCCGATATGCTGGAAAAAGTGGTTCGGGAAACGGTGGATATGTTTGGCGCCCAGAGCCCCTATCCTGAAGAATGGGATCTTAACAGCTTCCTGGAGTATGTGGAAAATGTCTTCCTGCCCAATCATGATATTACAGCCGAGCAAGTAGGAAGCATGGAAAAAGAAGAGATCGTGGAAATGCTTCTGGAGAGAGCACAAGCCCATTATAAAACCCGTGAAACAGCTTTTGGCGAAGAGATCATGCGGGAAATCGAGCGGGCTGTGATGCTGCAGGTCGTGGATAAGAAGTGGATGGATCACTTGGATGCCATGGATATGCTCCGGGAAGGTATTGGCCTGAGAGCTTATGGGCAAAAGAACCCCTTGGTGGAATATCGCCGTGAGGCTTATGATATGTTCCAGGGCATGATCAGCTCAATTCAGGAAGACACCATCCGCTATATTATGAGAGTGACACCTCAGGTGACGGAGCAAAAACCGGAAGAACCTCAGCATGTCCGCACCAACCGGGATGAGGAACAGCCGGCCCGTCCGGTTCATAATGAGGGGCCCCAAATCGGCCGCAACGATCCCTGTCCCTGCGGCAGCGGCAAGAAATACAAAAAATGCTGCGGAGCAGACAGTTAGTACAAGGTTTGAATGTTTTTGAATGTTACCGAGTACTAGAATAGTTACACGTAAGGCATAATGAGGCCCTCGGCTCAATATGCCTTACTTTTCGAAAACCATAAGGTGGTGAAAGTTAAGTGATATTTGAATGGAAAAAAGAGCTGGAAAGTTTAGAAGTGCGCTTAGCAGATTTGAGGGTTTCACTTTGACGTCCCTCAGCGTGAGGATAAAATCAGTATTTTAGAGATTGAACTGCAAAGGCCGGACTTTTGGGATAATCCAGGAGGGGCGCAAAAAGTGATGCAGGAGCTTTCTTATCAACAGGAGAAAGTCAAAACCTATTACACCTTGCAGCAGCAGCTGGATGATCTGCTCACCCTCTATCAAATGGCGGTGGAAGAAAAGGATGAATCCCTGGAGCCTGAACTTGAGGAAGGAATCCTGGCTCTGCAGCAACGGCTGGATGGTTTGGAGCTGGAGATTCTGCTCAGCGGTCCCTATGATCGGAATAATGCCATAGTTACCCTGCATGCGGGAGCCGGCGGCACAGAAGCCCAGGACTGGGTATCCATGCTGTATCGGATGTATATCCGCTATGGAGAACGCCACGGTTATAAAGTGGAAACCATGGATTTCCTGCCCGGCGATGAAGCGGGGATTAAGAGTGCGACCTTATCCTTTGCGGGAGAAAATGCCTTCGGCTATTTGAAAGCGGAGAAAGGGGTTCACCGTTTAGTGCGGATATCTCCCTTTGACGCTTCGGGACGCCGTCATACCTCTTTTGCCTCTGTGGATGTTATACCTGAGGTGATGGAGGATAATGCTGAAATTCAGATTCCGCCCGAAGATCTCAAGGTGGATACCTACCGGGCCAGCGGTGCGGGGGGACAGCATGTCAATAAGACCAGTTCTGCGGTCCGGATCACTCACTTACCTACGGGGATTGTGGTTCAGTCCCAAAGTGAGCGTTCTCAGATTCAGAACAGGGCCTACTGCTTGCGCATCCTGCAAGCCAAGCTCCTGGAGCTGAAGCGCAAACAGCAGGAAGATGAAATTTCGGAGATTCGCGGAGAACAACAGGAGATCGCGTGGGGAAGCCAGATTCGTTCCTATGTGTTCCATCCTTATAATATGGTTAAGGATCACCGGACCAATGAGGAAACAGCGAATACCGGAGCCGTCATGGACGGAGAGATTGACCAGTTTATCGCTGCTTATCTGCAAAAGACCAAAGCTGTTCAGTAAAGTAAAAGCAGAATAAGAGCTGAAGCAGTAAGCAAGATAAAAGGATCAGCGTGAAGCAAGAAGTGTCGTGCAGCAAGAAGTGTAAAGAGAGGCTTGGCTCATGGCCAAGCCTTAAATCTTCAAAATGAGACGTTTTGTCAACCACATAAATGGAGGGATTATGGTGAGGGTACTTGAACTGAAACGGATGGCCAATCAAATACGTCAGGATATTATTACCATGCTTGTGCCGGCTAAATCAGGTCATCCTGGGGGCAGCTTATCGGCAGCGGATATATTGGCCGCCCTGTATTTTCATGAAATGAAAGTTAATCCGGAGGATCCCCATTGGGCGGAGCGGGATCGCTTTGTCTTGGCGAAGGGGCATGCCGCACCGGTCCTTTATGCAGCCCTTGCTGAAAAGGGCTACTTCCCCAAAGAGGAAATCCTGGGACTGCGGCAAACCGGCCGCATCCTGCAGGGGCATCCGGATATGAGGAAAGTCCCCGGTGTGGATATGTCCACAGGCTCTTTGGGCCAAGGCCTTTCCGCAGCCAATGGGATGGCTCTTGCCGGAAAAGCGGACAAGAAGGATTTTCGGGTCTATGTGGTTTTAGGAGACGGTGAAATGGCGGAAGGTCAAGTGTGGGAGGCGGCTATGGCTGCAGCACACTACAAGCTGGATAATGTCACCGCCGTTCTCGACTACAATGGTCTGCAAATTGACGGAACCACAGATAATGTGATGGCTTCTGATCCCTTGGACGACAAATGGCGGGCCTTTGGCTGGCATGTCATCGAGGTGGATGGACATAATATGGAAGAGCTGCTGGCTGCTTTTGCCGAAGCTAAAACTATTAAAGGAAAACCGACGATACTTATTGCCCGGACGGTCAAGGGTAAAGGGGTGTCCTTTATGGAAAACCAGGTAGGCTGGCATGGGAATGCCCCCAGTGCTGAACAAGCAGAGCAAGCTTTAAAGGAATTGAGAGAGGAGGCGGCACGCCTTGGCTAAACAAGCAACACGGGATGCCTATGGTAAAACTTTAGTGGCCTTAGGAGCAGAAAATAAGGATATCGTTGTCCTGGATGCGGATCTGTCTAAATCTACGAAGACCGCGGATTTTGCCAAACACTACCCGGAACGGTTTTTTAATATGGGAATTGCTGAAGCCAACCTTATGGGCACAGCGGCAGGTTTGGCAGCGGCGGGCAAGATCCCCTTCGCCAGCACTTTTGCTGTTTTTGCCACAGGACGGGCTTTTGAGCAGATTCGTAATTCCATCGCTTATCCCAAACTAAATGTTAAGATTGCCGCCACTCATGCCGGTGTTACCGTTGGGGAGGACGGAGGATCGCATCAGGCGGTGGAGGATGTGGCCATTATGAGGGCTGTACCCAATATGACCGTATTGGTTCCTGCCGATGGGGTGGAAACTCAGCAAGCCATCCGGGCTGCCGCAGCCTATGAAGGCCCTGTTTATATTCGGATGGGCCGGCTTGATGTTCCTTTGCTTTTTGACGATCAGTATCAGTTCGAGATCGGTAAAGCCAATGTTCTTCGGGAGGGCTCGGACTGTGTTGTTTTTGCTAACGGGGTCATGGTGGCGGCCGCTTTGGAAGCTGCTCAAGACCTTGAACAGGAAAATATCCGGGTTGCGGTGGTTAATGTAGCCTCTGTAAAGCCTCTGGATGTGCAGACTATCGTCGCTTGCGCCCAAAAGACCGGTGCGGCGGTGACTGCCGAGGAGCATAACATTATTGGCGGTCTGGGAAGCGCAGTAGCCGAAGCCTTAAGTGAACAGGCGCCTACGCCCTTGGTCCGGGTCGGGATTAAGGATACCTTTGGCGAATCAGGCCGCCCCTTGGAGTTGCTGGAGAAATACGGCTTAACCAAAAAAGAAGTGATGGCGGCAGTAAAGGCGGCTATAGCCAGGAAATAGAGACTCCCAAGACAGGAGCAAAGATAGTGAGGCAAAGATAGTGAGTTTTGGACGGCTGCCGGGAGTGGGCAGCCGTTCCGTTTATAGTATTCTTCTATAGTTGCTAAGGAGGGATAAGCTTTGAGCAATCCGTGCGGTACGACTAGGGCCAATATTCTTCGGCAATCTGAAATAAATGGGATTCCCCTTTATTTTGGTACAGGAGTCAATCCTGTGAATTCTCCGGCACAGTTTTTTGTGGCATGGGGCGATACTGTAAAAAAGGGCCTGATTCACACCTTTAATCGGGAGGAACGCCATGAAGGCTGCCTCTGGTTCATTGATGAGGATGAAGCGGAGAGGAGATTTTCAGCACAGGAGGAAGCTCTGAAAAAAATCTAAATCTTATAGCATAAAGTATGAGCCCGATGTTTGGAGTCGGGTTTTTCTTTTTTTACTTCCAACTTCTTTTTTACCATAAGTTTTTAGCCCTACTTCCGTCATTAATAACAGGAGATCCATACCTCGTGTCGAATTAACTTATAGGTTTGGATAAAATGGAAGCTAACGGAGAACTCAAGGAGGCCTGGGAAAAAAATGATCCAAATAACGAATGTATCGAAGATCTATCCGAACGGTGCCAAGGCCCTTGTCGATATTAGTCTAAAAATAGACAAAGGGGAGTTCGTTTTTCTGGTAGGACCCAGTGGCGCGGGGAAATCCACCCTGATCCGCTTGCTCTACCGTGAGGAATTGCCTACCCGCGGTCAAGTGACCATGAATGGTAAAAGTATGATTCGGATGCGGGAACGGGAAGTTCCCCATTTGCGCAGAAATATTGGCGTTATTTTTCAGGATTTTCGCCTTTTACCGAATAAAACTGCCTTTGAAAATGTGGCTTTTGCCTTGGAGGTCATCGGTGTCGGCAATCGGGAGGTCAAGAGTCGGACCAAAAAGGCCCTGGAGCTGGTGGGTTTAGCCAATAAGGAGAAAGCCTTTCCTCATGAGTTATCCGGAGGGGAGCAGCAGAGGGTTTCCGTAGCCAGGGCCATTGTCAATAATCCCTCTCTTTTAGTCGCGGATGAACCTACGGGTAATCTGGACTCAGAGACTGCCTGGGAGATTATGGAGCTCCTTTATAATATTAATCGTCGCGGGACGACGATTGTGATGGCCACCCATGCCCGGGATATCGTCGATCAAATGCAGAAGCGTGTCATAACGATTGAAGATGGCAAAGTTGCACGTGATCAGAAGCAGGGGGCTTACGGATATGGCACTTAACTCTGTAGAATACATATTTCGTGAAGTATTCAACTCTATTCGCAGAAATGTATGGCTAAGTATTGCTTCAGTGCTGACCGTGATGATCTCTATGGTCATTTTGGGGGCGTCGGTGTTCTTTCTGCTCAATGCCTCTAACCTGGCTTCGAACTTTGAATCCGAACTGGAGATTGCTGTATTTGCCCAGGATGATTTGGATTCCGCGGGAGTCAAGGCTTTGGGAGAGAGGCTCACAGACTTGGCGGGAGTGGATACCATTGAGTTTGTTCCCAAAGACCAGGCTTTGAAAAATTTTACCGGTTCCCTGAATTCCACCACCATTGCAGCGGATTTAGGAGATACGAACCCTTTTCCGGATAAATACACCGTCCATGTGGTGGACCCCCAGCAAGTAGAAAATGTGGCCGCCCAGATTACTAAGCTTACCGGTGTGGATAATGTGGTTTATGGTAAAAACCTGGTAGAGCCTTTGCTGAAGTTTACCAATTGGCTCCGCTGGGCAGGAACAGCGGTGGTAGGGTTGTTTGCCATCGCCTCCCTGATTTTGATTTCTTTAAATATTAAGATGAATGTTTTTTCTCGCCGCAAGGAAATTGAGATTATGAAGCTTGTCGGGGCGAGCAATGCCTTTATCCGCTGGCCCTTTATTTTGGAGGGGATGTTCCTGGGATTGGTTGGCGGTCTGCTGGCTATCCTGCTGGTGGGATTTGGCTATGATTGGCTGGCAGATTACATTCAAACCACCCTGGCCTTTATGCCTGTAGTTAATGAAACGGAGCTCATCGGTAAGGTTCTGGGTTCTATCGTCCTGTTAGGGATGGGAATAGGTGCAGCAGGAAGCGTGATCTCCTTAAGGCGCTTCTTAAAAGTTTAACAATGAAGGAGGGAAAAAACATGACCAAGAGAAGGGGGCTCATAGCCCTTTTGCTTACATCAGTATTGCTGGCAGGTTCTGTCATTCCTCTTCAAGCCGGGGAATTAGAGGATGCCATAAAAGAACAAAGGGATCTGCAAAAGAAAGGGGAACAGGCCCGCAATCAGTTAAACAATCTGACGTATTCTGCCGATAAACTGCAAAATCAGATTAAGAATTTAGCGACTCAGATTACGGTAGCTTCGAATAGCTTGAATGAAAAACAGATCGCTTATAATCAGGCGGTGGAAGCTGTGAATCAATCCGAGCAGGAGCTCAAGCAGCGGGAGGAAGACCTGGCCAAGCGCCAGGAGGTTCTGCGGAATCGGGTCAAAGAAATCTATCAGATCGGTCAAGTGAGTTATCTGGAAATCCTTTTTGAAGCGGAAAATCTCAGTGATTTTATCACCCGCCTGGAGTACTTTAACCGTCTGGTTGATAATGATCAAAAGATCCTTGCCGATATCAGCCTGGAAAAGGCCAGAATCGAAGAAGAAACGAAAGTGCTGCAAGCCCACCGGGATGAAGCTGCCAAGCTGAAGGCTGAAGCGGAGCAGGCCAAAAAGGAACTGGATGCCAAGAAGAAGGAGCATCAGGCAGCACTTGATTCCAACAAAAAAGCTCAGAATGATATCTTTGAGCAAATTGCGCAAATGGAAGCCGACTCTAACGCCATTGCTGAAAAAATCCGCAAATTAACCAGCAACTCCGGCGTGGTCCATGGAACCATCAGCACTTATCCCTTACCGGGATATTATGAAATCAGCAGTGCTTATGGTTGGCGGATTCATCCCATAACGAAGCAGAAAAGCTTGCATACCGGGGTGGATTTACCGGCACCCACCGGAACCAAGGTTTTGGCGGCGGGGAATGGGGAAGTCATTATGGCCGGTTGGTATGGGGCCTATGGAAATGCCGTGATCGTGGATCATGGGGGCGGATACACCACCCTTTACGGCCACAATTCCAAACTGGCCGCTAAAGTTGGAGATATGGTGCAGGCCGGTGATCTGATATCCTATGTGGGCTCCACAGGCTGGAGCACAGGACCCCATCTTCACTTTGAAGTGCGCATCAATGGGGAAACTACGGATCCCATGCAATTTTTTCGCTAAATAGAAAGAATGAGTCTGCGGAAGCACAAGGGCAACCAAAGGTTTCGCATTCTTATGTATTCTATGAAGCGACAAATGCAAAACCTGGTTTACTTTGAAGTAAGTATGTCCTGAAGTGGATAGGCATATAATAAAGAAAACCCGATTTCGCCGTACTTTATAGTTTCACTCTCACGAAAGGCGAAGTCGCTGGTTGCACTTATGCTTGGAAAGTATATAACGCAAGTTTATACTTTCTGACAGTGCAATAAAAAATAAGGAAAGCCCGCCACTTATCTTCTAGCAAAGATCAAGAGATGAGTCACGGTAATGAGAAGGGGATATGGATTTGCAGGAGAGTCGTTGGAAAGAGTATTTAAAAAACCTGGGATGGGTTCTTGCCATAGGGAGTTTGATTTTTACGGTGGTTGTCGGGGGGTTCATTGTAACCAACCTGGATCATTTAGGCCGCTTGGCAAGAGTAGTCAAGCTTGTTGAAAGTGATTATTTGGAGGAAGTGTCTGTAGACACCCTGATCGAAGGTGCCACCAAAGGAATTGTGGATTCCTTGGGCGATCCTTATTCAAGTTATATGAATGCTCAAGAGAATGAAGAGCTTATGCAACAAATCGAAGGGAAATTCGGCGGCGTGGGGATTATTTTAAGTCTGAAAGATCCTCAGAAACTTGTGGTCCTAAGACCCATTAAAAACACTCCGGCCGCTAAAGCCGGACTACAGCCTGGAGATGTGATTATTAAGATCGATGATGTGGACGCCACCACCATCGATCAGGAAAAAGCCGTTTCCCTGATGCGCGGGAACCCGGGGACTAACGTGACTCTGGTGGTCTATCGGGAAAGCATTAAGCAGAATGTGACCGTTCCTTTAACCCGGGAAAATATCGCAGTACCCACGGTGGAGGGACTGGCTCTGCCAGGGAATTCGGATATAGCTTATATCGGAATTTCCCAGTTCTCCTCCCATACAGCTCTTGAACTCAATGAAGTGCTGCGCAATATGGATATCAGCAAATACAAAGGGATGATCTTGGATTTACGCTATAATCATGGCGGGGAATTAGAATCTGCTGTAGGAGTAGCCAGTTATTTTGTTCAGCCCGGCCCCATTGTCTATATTGTGGATAAAGGAGGCAATGCTGTAACCAAGGCTTCGGAAGGCAATTATTTAGGCATTCCCTTTGTGGTTTTGGTCAATGAGGAAAGCGCTTCCGCAGCTGAAATCGTTTCCGGGGCCATCAAAGATCGGGGAACGGGCACCCTTGTGGGTACCAAGACCTTCGGTAAAGGGATTGTGCAGACGATTTATCAACTGGATAGGGGGACCAGTGTGAAGCTGACCACCGCCAAGTATTTGACCCCTAATAAGATCGATATTCATAAAAAGGGCATCGAGCCTGATGTGGAAGTGAAGCTGAAGGATGGTGAGGAAGCAACGCTTTCTCCTACTACGAAAGCCTTTGATACCCAGCTCACGGAAGCTCTTAAGGTGCTTCGCCAACAGATGAAATAACAGCACGCCCAAAGCCCTGAAGAAAAACCCCTGAACATTGTTTTAGCTGCAATGTTCAGGGGTTTTCATCATATTCCCCAAATCGGTATGATCAAATTCTCGCTGTCAAATGCGGAGAGTCTGTCGGTCGTGCAAAGAACCGCTCCTGTCCCCCGTTCCAGGGTGGCCTTGTCAATGACATTAAATACGCGGGTGAGCTGCTTTTGGGGTGTCGCGGTTTTCTTGATTTCCATGGGGTAAAGCTTGCCGCTGTCCTCCAGTAGAATATCAATCTCTTTGGTGTCCTTGTCCCGATAATAGTAGATAAAGGCCTCCCTGCCATAGTTCTGATAACTCTTGATTATTTCCGAAACCACAAAGTTTTCGAGAATAGCGCCGCTCATGGCGCCGTTCATCAGTGTGGCGCTGTCACTCCATTTGGTCAGGTAGGCCACCAAACCGCAGTCATAAAAATAGAGCTTAGGCTTGGTTACCATACGCTTGAGCATGTTGTTGGCGTAGGGATGCAAGTAAAAGATAATTCCCAGCCGTTCCAAAATCCCTAGCCAGCCTTTGGCAGTTAACTGGTCAATCCCGGCAGCATCCGCGATGGTCTTATAATTCAGCATCTGCCCGCACAAGGCCGCGGCGGCTGTGATAAAGTCCATAAAGCGCAGGGAGTTGATAGTGCCGGAAATCTCCTTGACATCCCGGTCAAGGTAAGTGCTGATGTAGCTGGAGTATAAGGCCCGGTGGTCAGTATACTGACCACTGAGGAGAGCAGGCATACCTCCTCGAAAGATGCGCTCATAGAGGGCGGGAGTGTCCAGAGGGTTGCGTTCTCTAACCCGCTGGGTAAGCTGTTCCAAATCCAATATAAAGGGCGTGGTGTCTGCGCCGCAGCTCTCCGCTTGGGACATGGGCGACATATGAAGCAGGCCGACACGACCGGCCAGTGATTCCTGTACTCCATCCATCAGTTTGAACACTTGTGATCCCGTCAGCCAGAAATCTCCCGGACGATGATGCCGATCAATATGGATTTTGATATAGGAAAACAGTTCTGGGGCGTACTGCACCTCGTCAATAAACACTGGCGGTTTGTGGATTTGGAGAAACATCTTCGGGTCGTTTTTTGCCATCTGACGCTCGGTCAGATCGTCCAGAGTAACATAGTCTCGTCCGATTTTCTCCTCTGCGGCCAGCTTTTGCAGCATAGTGGTCTTTCCCGTCTGCCTTGGGCCGGTAAGCAGCAAAGCCGGGAATTCTTTGGCTAGGCGGAGAAAAGTATTTTCCATGGCTCTTTTAATATAGTTCACCTTATCACCCCTCGGCTAAAAGTTAACCTGCTATAATTATGGCCGGATGAGCAGTGAAGATCAAGTGAAAATCGTCTATAATTAGTTTTATATATATTTTGGCCGAATATCTTCTTTTTAAACTAACCCTGCTTGCATTAATCGCGGCTAGACATCGCTTCTACCCAAGATGATGTCAGTCAGATTCGAATCCGGATTCGAATCTGACAAGCCTTTTTGAGCGGTGTATCCAACCAAGCGCCAGAAACAATTTGCCGGTCTTTTTCAGCAAATCCTGTGACCGCTGACCCTCCTTGTGCATACACTACACCGCAAGCAAATTTCAAGGGGGAAAGGACATGGGGAATAAACCCAGTGGACGGCATTACTTTGCAGAGGGGATTACCAATCGCGGCTATATATCACTTCTACCCAATATGATGTCAGAATGGGAACGTACTTATGTCCTGATGGGAGGACCGGGCACAGGTAAATCCACCACGATTAAGATGATTGGACTGGATCTCCTTGATCGAGGGTATGAGGTTGATTTTCTCCGTTCTGCACGGGATCCGGACTCCATGGCGGGGGTGCTGATTCGCCGTTTCAACTGGGCGATCCTTGATCACTATGAGATTGCTCCTTTGCATTGGCGCGCACCGGGGGTGATTGAGCATTTTGTTGATTTTTCCAAATACTGCAATCAGGGAAAGCTTGAGCAACAAAGGCTGAGAGTTCTTGAATTTGAAGAAAAGATCAAACGCGGCCAACAAAGAATAGGTGAAATCCTGGCTGAGGAATTTGGAGGAAGAATTCGCGAGCGGTTTTATGCCAAGGCGGATGAGGGCAGGCCCTGGCTGCCCAAGCTTTATGCCTCAGATTTATTTAAAGAAGCAAAAGGTCCTTGGAGCAAGGCTCAGGACGCTTTGAAAAAGATCCAGAAGAGCGCTGTTCAGTCCTTTTTTCTTCATGGAATCAATCCGGAGGGCTGGCTGAATCTGGCTCCTTACTTCTTGACGGACTATGACCAGATTCGTTTCGATGGGGAAGAGGCTCATGAAGCCATGGAATGGGTGTTGCAGGAAGCGGAACAGCTGGGGCAGGTTATTGATATTGTCTTACATCCGCTTTACCCTGATGAAATTTTAGGCATTGTCTTTCCGGAAAGAAATCTGGCCATTTGGCAAGGGGATCCGGAGCATCTGGAGGATCAAGGATTAGGGTGTCCCTTTAGCAATGATCTCAAAAAAGCTCTGCTGGACACTCAGAGGCTGAGAGATAAACTTAAAGCTATTTATACAAAAACGGTCGACTTTGATCAAGTCGATAGCATGAAGACAGATTTATTGAACTCTATTTTAAGAGATATGGACAAAAAAGTTCATACCATTGATTGACAGCAGTTGCCTTTCATATTTCATACAATCAAGGGAAGACTAGATATACTCATGATAAGCACCAAAAACGGTGCTTTTTTGGCACTATCAGAAAGCATAAGCTTGCGCTGTATACTTTCTAAAGCATAAGTGCAACCAGCGACTTCGCCTCATTTGCGGGTATGTGTTTAAGGATCGGCGAAGTCGGGTTTTCTTTATAGTGTGAAACACAAGGTGTTTATAAAGTGGATCGACCCTGGAAAGGAGCGTGTTCCATGAAAAAAGTGCTTTCCATGATCATCGTGTTACTTCTAAGTATGGCCTTAACCGGCTGCAACATGCAATCTCTTTTGGGCGGCTTAATGGGGAGCAAGGAGAAAACCTCGAGTAAATCCTCTCAGCAAGAAGAAAAAAAAATAATAGCGGTGGCTTTGAACCAGGAGGATCCCAATAAAGATATGTTTCTGCTCGGCATCCAGGAGTTGGCTGAAAAAGAAGAATTGGAAGTTAAGGTTTTGACGTCAAAAGAACAAGGGGATGCCAACGCCCTTAAGGATGCCAAGGTTCTCATTGTTCAAGCTGGGGAGCAGTCCTTTTTAAAGGAAGCGGAAAAGGGAGATATACCTATTCTGGCGTTAAACGGGCTGCCGCCCGGAGTGAAAGCCAAAGGGGTCATCCTGCCTGATCCGGATCAAACAGGCAAGCTAATGGCCCAGCAAATCCAGGGAAAGGTTACTGAAGGGCAGGTCGTCTACCTGCAGGGGGAAGCAGAAGATGCCGTCGCTCAAATGAATATGGCGGCCTTTAAGCAAGAGCTGGGTAAAAACCCCAAGATAACGGTACATAGCATTACCAATCCTCCCCAATCGGAAACCATAGCTGTGCAAAGCCTTATGGAACATTTGCAGAAGAACCCCGGCCAAGTGAAGGCCATCTGCGCTAAGAATGAGAAGCTCCTTGCCCTGGCTTATGAACTGCTCAGATCCATGCAGCTTACCGATAAAGTTCAGCTTATGGGAGGACAGGCTAATTCCAAATCCTTGCAAAGGATTGCTTCAGGCAGTCAGATCGCAGATATTGATACATCACCCTATGTTCAAGGTGTTAATGCCTTTCAATGGGCGCAAAAGTTAATGGATAAGCAATCCGTAGATATAACACAATCCATTACCGGCGATCAAGGTGAAGTGGCGGCGAAGATCATTCCGGTTAAAACGGTGACGACAGAAAATCTCGCCCTTATTCAGAAAAGCTATGCTAAAGCAGCCGAAGCTCAAAAAGAGCTGGAAAAGAAAAAATCGGAGTCTCAGACGAAGGGCTCGGAAAGTCAAGGGAAGCAAAAAAGTACAGAAAAAAGCAGTAATGAAGATAGTGGAAAAGAACAGAGCGGCGAAGGGAAAGATGCAGAGTCCAAAGAACAGGGCCAGGAAGGCTCTTCTTCAGCCCAGGGGCAGAGCGGCGGGCAGGGAGTTATGCCCGAAGGGGTAAGCAAAGTGACTGAAAAAGTTCATACAGAAATTCTCCGCGAATATCTGGATGAAAAGGGCAATGTTTTGGGAACAGAGAAAAATGCCAATGATCAAGTCCGTACCATTCCTCCGGAAATGCTCCTGAAAGAACAGCAACAACAACAGCAGCAACAGCAACAACAACAAGGAGGACAAGGACAGCAGGGGGATGGGCAGGATAAGCAAGGAGGAAATAGCTCAGAACAAGCGAAACAGGGGGAATAGAGGAGAGACTTCTTAAAATTACCAGTAAAAAACAGCGAAAAGCCGAAAATATGTTCGGCTTTTTTGTTTTGTTTCTTAGCAAGAAGTGGTATAATCTTGCTTAGAATGATTTGAAGACTGGAACAAGCAGAATATAAACCAGGATTTTAGAAGAGAAAGGAGATTGGAGCACCCCATGGAGTTCCGTTTACGCGCTCCCTACAAGCCCTCCGGGGATCAGCCTCAGGCCATTGATGCTCTGGTCGAAAGTATCCATTCCGGCAGACGTCATCAAACCCTGCTGGGGGTGACAGGTTCAGGAAAAACCTTTACCATGGCCAACATCATCGAAAAAGTTCAACGGCCCACTCTGATTCTCGCCCATAATAAGACCTTAGCGGCTCAGCTTTACACTGAGTTCAAGGAATTCTTCCCGGAAAATGCAGTGGAATATTTCGTCAGTTATTATGATTATTATCAGCCGGAAGCTTATGTTCCTTCCAGCGATACCTATATAGAAAAGGATTCTTCGATCAATGATGAGATCGATAAAATGCGCCACTCCGCTACGGCGGCCTTATTCGAACGGCGTGATGTGATTGTGGTGGCCAGTGTGTCCTGCATCTATGGCTTGGGTTCCCCTGAGGAATACCGGGATTTGATGGTTTCCCTGCGGCAGGGGCAGGAAATTGACCGCAATGACATTCTCAAAAAGCTCATCTCCATTCAGTACGATCGCAATGATCTGGCTTTTGAACGGGGAACTTTCCGTGTCCGGGGAGATGTGGTGGAAGTCCATCCCGCCGGCTCCAGTGAGCATGCTGTTCGGATCGAAATGTTCGGGGATGAAATCGAACATATTTACGAGATCAATGTCCTTACCGGTGAAATTTTGGGAGAACGCCGGCATGTCTCCATTTTCCCGAATTCTCACTATGTCACGGCACGGGATAAAGTATTGGTAGCTGCTGAGAATATTGAAAAGGAATTGGAAGAGCAGCTCAGACGGTTTAAGGATGAAGACAAACTTTTGGAAGCTCAGCGTTTAGAGCAGAGAACCCGCTATGATCTGGAGATGCTGAGGGAAATGGGATTTTGCAATGGCGTTGAAAACTATTCCCGCCATTTAACCTTCCGGGAGGCCGGAGAAACTCCTTATACCCTTTTGCACTTTTTCCCGGAAGATTACCTGATGATGATTGACGAATCCCATGTCACGCTGCCTCAGGTCCGGGGTATGTATGAAGGGGACCGTTCCCGTAAAACCACTCTGGTAGACTACGGATTCCGGCTGCCCTCCGCTTTGGATAACCGCCCCTTGAAGTTTGCTGAATTTGAAACGCTGGTCCCTCAGCGGGTTTATATCAGCGCCACACCCGGTCCCTATGAGCTGGAACATTGCCCTCAGATTGTGGAGCAAATTATTCGCCCTACCGGGCTTTTGGATCCGGAGATTTCGGTCCGGCCCACCAAGGGCCAGATCGATGATCTGATCGGGGAAATCAACCAAAGGATTGCCCGGGATGAGCGGGTGCTCGTCACTACCCTGACCAAAAAGATGGCAGAGGATTTAACGGATTACCTGAAAAATCTCAATATGGCCGTTAAATACCTCCACTCCGATATTACAACCCTGGAGCGGGTGGAGATCCTGCGGGAATTGCGTTTGGGAGATATCGATGTCATCGTGGGCATCAATCTGCTCCGGGAGGGCTTGGACCTTCCCGAGGTTTCCCTGGTGGCTATTCTCGATGCGGACAAGGAGGGCTTTCTCCGTGCCGAGCGCTCCCTGATTCAGACCATTGGCCGCGCCGCCCGGAATGCCCAGGGAAAAGTCATCATGTATGCGGATCAAATGACCCGCTCCATGGAAGTGGCCATCGGCGAAACCAACCGCCGCCGGGCTATCCAGGAAGCCTATAATGAAAAGCATGGGATTACCCCTCAGACCATTCGCAAGAAAATCTACGAAATCCCGGAAGCCACTAAGGTGGCGGAAAAGAAAGCGGCCTATGGAGCGAAGATGCCGGCGGAGGAATTGGCTGAGCTGCTCAAAAGTCTGGAACAGGAGATGCGCTTAGCTGCCAAAGATATGGATTTCGAACGGGCAGCGGAGATCCGGGATGCGATGATCGAGCTCAAAGGGGAAGAGAATAAATATAAGCGGCCCACCCAGGGCCGTGCCCGTAAGAGGGAGGCGGCGGCTCCGGCAGGGCGTAAGAGTGGGCCCAGGAAGAGGGGCGGGTAGTTCCCTTTTTAAGATGAACAAAAGAATTCTCTCCAGGATTTTGCGTTACACCGTTCGCTCGGAAAGCTGCGCGGTGCCAAACTAACGCTCAAGCTCTCCGCTCCAACGGGTCCCCGGCTAAGTCGCTCCTGTTCCCAACCCGTTTCCGCTGCTAGCTTTCGCGAAGTTTGGCATCCTGCTCGCTTTGAAGTCGCTTCACTATTGTAACGCAAAATCCTTGGGCAACATCTTAAAGTGCTTGGAGTATTTTTTGGTGTATCGATGTTATGGTCATTCTTAAAAGCAGTAATGCTGCCTAAAAGCTTAGAGAGCTTCGTCCTTGAACCAAGGGGTATTCCCTTTCTTCAGAGCTATTCTTAAGGGATCCTCAGAAACTGCCCAAGGATTTTGATTTACAGCAGAGAACGGATTTAAGCGAGCAGGTAAGCAATCTTCGTGAAAAGACTGCAGCAGAGTCGGGTTGGAAACAGGACGTTTCCAACCGCCCATTGAGCAGGAGCGATTTGGGCGGGCACCTGACGGAGCGGAGGTCTTGAGCGATTAGATTGCTCCGCGCAGCTTATGGAGTGAACGAGTAAAGCAAAATCCTGGAGAGGCTGCGTTTACAAAGTAATGCCCCGAAAAGCTTCATAAAACAATCTAATCTTTACCGAGGAGGCCCCCTATGACCCAGAACTTTATCAAAGTCCGCGGCGCCCGCGCCCATAACTTGAAAAATATCAATGTGGATATCCCCAGAGACCAGCTGGTGGTTGTCACCGGCTTATCCGGCTCCGGAAAATCCTCGCTGGCTTTTGACACCATTTACGCTGAAGGTCAACGCCGCTATGTAGAATCTCTGTCTGCCTATGCCCGTATGTTTCTTGGGCAAATGGACAAGCCGGATGTGGATTATATCGAAGGCCTGTCGCCGGCCATCTCCATTGACCAAAAAACGACCAACCGTAACCCCCGCTCTACAGTGGGAACGGTGACGGAAGTCTATGATTATCTGCGTCTCCTCTATGCCCGGGTCGGCCACCCCCATTGTCCCCAATGCGGCAGAGAAATCAGCCAGCAAACGGTACAGCAAATGGTGGATCAGATCATGGTCTACCCGGAACGCACCAAGCTGCAAATTTTAGCCCCCTTAGTCAAAGGGAAAAAGGGTGAGCATGTCAAAGTGCTTGAAGATGCCCGCAAGGCGGGATATGTACGGGTAAGGGTGGATGGTGAAAATCGGGATTTAAGCGAAGAGATTAAATTAGAAAAAAATAAGAAGCACTCCATCGAAGTTGTGGTGGACCGTATCGCTTTAAAGCCTGATAGTGCGGTCCGTCTGGCCGATTCCCTGGAAACGGCTTTGAAGCTGGGGGAAGGAAATGTCCTTGTGGACATTATTGAAAATACGGAAATCCTCTTCAGTGAAAACTTTGCCTGCCCGGACTGCGGTATAGCACTTGAAGAGATCTCTCCCCGTCTTTTTTCCTTTAACAGCCCTTATGGAGCCTGCCCTGATTGTACGGGCTTAGGGGCCAATCTGGAAGTGGATATAGACCTGATCATTCCTAATAAGAAGCTGAGTCTCAGCGAAGGAGCCATCGTGCCCTGGGCCAAATCCCAATCCAGCTACTATCCGGCCATGATGGCGGCGGTCAGTGAAGCCCTCGGTTTTACCATGGATACTCCCTTGGCAGAACTCTCTGAAGAGCAATGGAAGGGCCTGCTGTACGGCATTGCAAAGCCCATAAAATACACGTTTATGAGTTTCTTTGACGAGAAGCCGAAAATTCATTCAGGACCTTTTGAGGGGCTTATTCCCTTTTTTGAGCGGCGCTACAAGGAATCCACTTCCGATTATGTCCGAACTGAAATCGAAAGCTTTATGAGCGAGCATGATTGCCCTTCCTGCAAAGGAAAGCGCCTCAAGCCGGAGGCTTTAGCGGTGACTGTAGGGGAGCTATCCATCGATGATTATACCCGCTTGCCGATTACAGAAGCGTTGGAGTTTATCACCCAATTGCAGCTTAGTGAAAAAGAGCAGACTATCGCCCGGCAAATTCTCAAGGAGGTTCGGGAACGCCTGGGCTTCTTAGTCAATGTAGGGCTGGATTATCTTACCCTGCATCGGGCGGCGGGGACCCTCTCTGGCGGAGAGGCGCAGCGGATTCGGCTGGCCACTCAGATTGGTTCCAGTTTGACCGGCGTTCTCTATGTCCTGGATGAGCCCAGCATCGGCTTGCACCAGAGAGATAATGAAAAGCTCCTGACGGCTTTAAAGCATTTACGGGATTTAGGCAATACCTTGCTGGTGGTTGAGCATGATGAGGATACCATGCTGACTGCGGATCATATCATCGATATCGGTCCGGGAGCGGGAGCCCATGGCGGGCGGATTATTGCCGAAGGAAAGATTGAGGAGATCAAAGCCAATGTTGAATCCATCACCGGGCAATATTTGAACGGCACCCGGAGAATTCCTGTTCCTGCTGAAAGAAGAAAGCTCAACGGCAAGTGGCTGGAGGTTAAAGGAGCCCGGGAAAATAATCTGAAGAACATCAATGTCCGCATTCCTCTTGGCGTTTTTAATGTGGTCACAGGTGTATCGGGTTCGGGAAAAAGCACCTTGGTCAATGAGATTGTTTATAAGACCTTGGCCACCAAGCTTAATAAAGCGACGAAGCTGCGCGCCGGGCTCCATAAGGCTGTTGAAGGTTTGGAGCATCTGGATAAGGTCATAGATATCGACCAATCCCCGATCGGCCGCTCGCCCCGTTCCAATCCTGCCACTTACACTGGAGTATTTGATTATATTCGTGAACTTTTCTCCCATACTCCCGAGGCTAAAATGCGTGGTTATGCTACCGGGCGCTTTAGTTTCAATGTCAAGGGCGGGCGCTGTGAAGCTTGTAAAGGGGATGGTATCATCAAGATTGAGATGCACTTCCTCCCGGATGTCTATGTTCCTTGTGAGGTTTGCCGGGGAGCCCGCTATAACCGCGAGACCCTGGAAGTGAAATATAAGGGAAAAAGCATTGCGGAAATCCTGGATATGACGGTGGATGAGGCGGTGGAATTTTTCCAGGCTGTTCCCCGGATTTTACGGAAGATGCAAACCCTGCAGGATGTGGGGCTGGGTTATATCCGGCTCGGTCAGCCGGCGACTACCCTGTCCGGTGGTGAGGCTCAGCGGATTAAACTGGCCACTGAACTTAGCCGGCGCAGCACGGGCAAGACGATCTATATTTTGGATGAGCCGACCACGGGGCTGCATATGGCCGATGTGGATCGTTTGCTGGAAGTGCTGCACCGCCTTGTGGATGGGGGCGATACCGTCCTGGTCATTGAGCATAACCTGGATGTGATCAAGACTGCGGATTATCTCATTGATCTTGGTCCGGAAGGGGGCAGCGGCGGAGGCCGGGTGGTCGTTACAGGAACCCCGGAAGAAGTTGCCGCTTGCCCAACATCTTACACCGGCAAGTTCCTCAAAAAATATCTGAGCTGATCATTGAGTCCATACTGGACTTAGCCGCCCTTGGGTACCCGCCGCCTATAAAGGCGGGGGTCTTAGGGAGGGTTAGTTCAGTGATAACGATGAGTATGACTGTGAAAAATTAGCGGACGATTCCTCCAAATAGGTTATTAATATAAATAGGCCATAAGATAGAATTGAACTGCACTCCCATTGCTGGCAAATAACAATGGGAAATGCAGTTCAATTTTTTTGTATTGGACAGATATTCTCTGGTTCTTATTTTAGGAAGATGTCCTTTGGCGGTTTTTTTATACTGGGGATGGGGTTATTATAATCCGATAGTAACAGGTTGTAACATGGCTTGAGCGTCAGGGTTTATGCTTTAATAGGGACACGCTTAGTAAGATGACGGATGCAGCAGAGGATAAAACCGATAACTAGAACAGAACCGAGGAAGGAGGCTGCCATAGGAAGAGTGAGAGAGAGGAGCAGCCTTCCAAAGGGCAGGAAGACGCCTACAGGTGTTCCCCAAAAAGAACTATAAACCATACCGAGCAGGATGCTCAGCAGGATTGTACCCAGCCCAACCAAGCCATTATAGCGGTAATAGGCTGAACCGATCATCCACCCGACCACATAGTAAAAGTATTTTCCTAAGGTGGCAAGGCTGATTCCGATCAGGGAAAAGCCGCTGGCTTCCAGAGGAGAAGGAACGATGAGGGTCTGGATAAGGTTAGCGATGAAGACCTCTTCAGCCTCCAGCTCAATGGCGGAAGAGGATTCCAGGACAAGAGGCAGGTTCAAACCGTTAACAAGCAAATGTTCTAAACCGGTCAACAGCAAAGTGACCAGAGTGATAGCGATAGCCAAGGCAAAAGAGCCTAAGGCTGCACCTTTGAAATAATCTTTGCGGGTCACACCATTCTGAACATAATAAGGGAGAAAAGAATAAGCGGCGATAATTCCGATAACCAGCATATAGATTCGTGAAGAAACATGGGCGGATACGAAAAAGCTGGTGTTGGAATTCCCTGTATTGAGGGCGAGGACATGCTGGATGATTTGAACAAGGACAATAATGCCGAGAAAGAAGAGGGTCCAGACTCCCTGGGCCATAAATGAATCTACCGCTACTTTAGGATAAACGGCTTTTTTGGTGTTCATATTATTCCTCCTCCTTGGTCAAATGTATGAACAGCTCCTGAAGTGAAACAGGCCCAATCTGCAATCCTTTGGCCTGAGCGGCGCGCTGCTGTCCCTCGCTAAGGGTATCGTAGATCATGACTGATTTGGTGTTGCCAAGTTTTTGTTCGTTAAGCTTCTGGAGGCTGTGCACGAATTCATCCACCACTTCGGCAGGACCGGTAAGGGAAGAACCCCGGGAGATGAAGTCTTCATAATTTTCCTGAAGGATGAGACTTCCCCGATCCAGGATCAGCACTTTATCAAAAAGGTAATCCATTTCCGAGACCAAGTGAGTGGAGAGGATAAAAATACGAGGATGGTTCTCCTGATCTGCCAGCAGTTCCTGATAAAAAATTTCCCTGGTGGGTGCATCCATGCCCAGATAAGCCTCATCCAGAATGGTAATGGGGCAGCGGCTGGCCAAGCCTGTAACTACGTTAAAGACGGATTGCATTCCCCTGGAGAGGCTTTTCAGTGGTTTATTCATCGGCAGCTTGAAACGTTGCATAAGCTTATGGGCGTAGTCCTTATCGTAGTGGGAGCGATAGCGCTCTGCTGTTTCCAATAAAGTAGAGACATCTTCCGATTCGTCTTTATAGTCTTTCTCGTAGATAAAGCAGACTTGCTCCATCACCAAGGGGTTTTCAAAGGGCTCTTCCCCATTGATGAGAATTTTTCCTGAGGTAGGCTCCCGGAAGGAGGCCAGCAGGGAAAGCAAAGAAGTTTTTCCGGCACCATTGCGACCGATGAGGCCGTAAATTTTACTCTCTGCCAAGGTAAAAGAAATGTTTTTTAAAGCAGGAAAGTTCTTATACTGAAGAGATACATTCTGAACCTCAACTTGAATATTCATAGAATCACGTCCTTTCATCGCAGTAATTAATCCCGTTTCATCTTGTGGATGAGTTCAATGATTTCTTCCGTGGATATTCCCAGTTTACCAGCTTCCTGGAGTAAGCCTACGAGATACTCATTAATAAAGGCGTCCTTACGCTTTTCCAGAAGCCGGGCCCGGGCTCCCTCTGTGACAAACATGCCTAAGCCTCTTTTCTTAAACAAAATACCCTCGTCAATCAATTGATTAACCCCCTTGGCTACCGTTACATGGTTGATCTTATAGAAATTGACCAGTTGATTGGTGGAAGGAGCTTGCTCTCCCTCCTTAAGCTGATTGTTAACAATTTGATCTTCAATCAATTCCCGGATTTGCATGTAGATGGGTTTGCTATTATCCAATGGTTGACTCAAGGAGTAACACCCCCCTTCATAGAATACAATAAGTGTTTAACGCCGTTTGAATGAAACTTCTTAGCCACTCTGGACACCCACCGCCTATAGAGGCGGGAAGGCAAACGCGGAGAGTTCAGTGGTAAAGCATCTAGTATTATGGTTATATACTTGTGTATATAACCATAATACAAAAAATGCCTGGCGTCAAGAGGAAATGGGGGAATTTTCAAGGATTCCACCTTCGGCATGTCGAATTAAAGAATCAAGGAGTTGAAGTCACTTGAAGATTAAATTGGTAGCCACAGATTTGGATGATACTTTATTAAGGGATGATTTAACCCTGTCGGAGCGGGTTGTTGAAGCCATTCGGCAGGCCAGGGGACAAGGTGTTTATGTGACCTTTGCCACTGGAAGGATGCCCGTTTCAGCCAGGCCCTATGCTGAGCAGTTGGGTTTGGATGTTCCGATTATTACTTATAATGGTGCCATGATTCAGGAAGCGATCAGCCGGGAGATTCTGTACCGCAAGGTCATCCCGGTGGCCTTAGCCCGGGAAGTGGTCGGCTTCCTGCTGGGAGAAGGGGCTCATCTTCATATGTACCGCAAGGATAGGGTTTTTGTTCAGAAAATGAATGAATGGTCCCGGTCCTATGGGCAAAAAACCAAAGTCACCGTCGAAGAGGCTGACCTTATAACAATCCTGGAAGAGGAAAAAGAGGGCGTGGAGAAGATCATCGTCTTTGGTCCTCCGGAAGAGCTGGCAGATTGGCGGCAAAAATTAGGGCAAAGATTGCCAGGCAGGCTTCATTTGACCTCTTCCAAGTCTTATTTTCTGGAGATGGGTCATCCGGAGGTTAACAAAGGGAACACTTTGCTGACCTTTGCCCAAGGGCTGGGCATCAAGCCGGAAGAGGTCATGGCGATTGGCGACAGCCTCAATGATCTGGAGATGATCCGGTGTGCAGGCCTCGGAGTGGCTATGGGTAATGCTCTGCAGGAGGTAAAGGATGCAGCTGATGTGGTGACTGCTTCCAACGAAGAGGATGGGGTCGCCAAGGCTATTGAGGAGTATGTGCTGCTTAAGCATCGATGAGCCTGGACATGAAAAAGGACAGAAAAATGCCAAAGAGGGTCTTTGCAAGGCTCTCTTTGGCAAAATCCAGGGTTGAAGTCGGTGAAAGGGTTAAGGTGATATGACGCGAATTTGCGGGGAAATTTCTAAGGTCGCTGTGCCCGTCACGCCGGTCTGGGGATCGGTAATCGTTACTGTAACCCCGGTCAGGGAGTAAGCATCCAGATTCGGACCGAAATCCACTTTCAGCAGGCCCTTGTAGGCTGTGGCAGCAATACCCACATTACTGGTAGCCTTTAGATTAGCCGCAAGAGATGTGTTGGTGATATCACGGCCATCTTGATCCTTTACAATATAGGTTGCATAACCCATGTCGTTACTGCTGCCATCGCTCCATGCTATACCCAGTATGGTTGATGTGATCGTAATTTCATTGATTTTTTGGTTGGGGTTTGGGGGCGGCAATTCAGGTCGGGGAGTGTTGATGGGATACGTGTTGCTGGAGGAACCTGTACCAGAGGTTGAATCAAGAATGACCACTACGCCGCTCATTAAGTCAACGAGTGTAATGATAATGGGTTTATCCGTATCGGGGGCAGAGTTAAACGCTACAGTCCCTATCCCTTTGCTGGGATCGAGGGAAATGGTGGATCTTAGGGAGGCAACCGCAGATAGCTGAGAGCTGGGAATTGCTGTAGTAATATCTTTACCCGTTTCATCAAGCAGTTGGTATCTAAAAGTAGCAGTATCAGCACTGGTTTTGGTATAGTTGCTTAAATTCATCGTCATATGTTTTCCGGTTAAGCCAATCACGGTAACAAGGCAGGAAGCTTGGTTGCCGTCCTTTGTCTTTACCGTAATAGAGGCCGATCCGTTATTTATCCCCACAACTTTCCCCTGATTTACTGTTGCCACAGCGGGGTCGCTGGACAACCAAACAAGCTCATTGCTGTTTCCTTCAGCTGAACCTGCCGGCTTATCCAGTATAGCTGTCAGAGATTCGCTTTGTCCTATGGTTAGGGCGATGTTGCTTTTGTCCAGTCTGATTCCAGTCGGTAAATCAGCAGGGGGATTTAAATCCTGCATGACCTTATCTGCAACGATCCCTGTTCCACCAAACACAATGATATGATCTAAACTTGTCAACCGCTGCTGGTAATACTTTTTCGTGGTATCAGGAGTAGCGTTATTGACGAGAAGAATCGGCTGGGATTGTTTGGCTGCAAGTGCAGAGCCGGCAAGAGCGTCGGCAAATCCCTCGCCGCTGGCGATGCAAAGGGCCTCGGTACTAAACAGGTGATTGAATTGTTCATTGACGGCAATATTTCGGGCATATTTATCGGCCCCGACGATGCGCTCAACATGAGGGAATTGACTGGCGACCTGATCACTGATAACATCTGAATAACCAATGACAAAGGTTTTGGTGATATGAGCCGCATTTAAATCAAGGTATTCTTGGACAGAGTTTGCTAAAGAGTCGCCGGAAACTAAAATAATCGGAATCTGTTCGATGGCCGCAATGGGTGCCACAGAAAGAGCATCCGCAAAATCATCGCCGGTGCAAACGAACAATTGGGTCGGTGAGTTTTGAACTTGGCCGGCAATCTTCAGAGCGGTCTCATACCGGTTCTGACCGGCCAGCCGGGTTGTGGAGATCCCCATGGCTTGCAGTTCTGCTTCAATAGAAGGTGCAATAACTCCGGTTCCGCCAATGATGATGACCTGGTTCACCTCTAAATCGGCTAAAGCCTGTTTCGTGGAAGCCGGCAAACTATCTGAAGCAGTTAATAGGATGGGTGCCTTATGTTTTTGAGCCAGGGGTGCACTGGCAAGAGCATCCGGATAGTTTTCACCGGACACCAGAATCGCATAGTCCGAATGTGACCATTGCCTGGCAATGGCTGCTGCCGTTTCATATCTGTCCTGGCCGGCCAGCCGATTCACTGTGGGCGTTGTGCTTGCCAAGGTCTGTCCGGGAAAGATCAAAGCAAAGAGCATGATTAATGTCAAGACAGCACTTGTCATTCTTTTCTCAAACATGTTTATTCGCCTCGCTTTTCTATAATTTTACAATTAATAGTATAGCATCTCGGGTTTTTAATTCAACCGATCAAAGGAGACTGAGGTACCGGGGCTGATGATTGTTTGATAATTGTTGGCAGGGCTGAACTTCCCTGAGCCGCCTGTCATCATGCTTGAGAAAGAGAAGGTACACTTTAACATTGGAAAATATTAATTTTTTATTAACTCCCATTTTCGCGGAACAAAAGATATGCATTATACGTCTATTAATGTAAAGGATTCTTGTATATATAAGAAATCTTGACGTACAGGGGAGACAGGCAGTAGAAAAGAGGCGTATAATCGTGAAAAAAGACAGCAGCAAATGGAGAAGACTAGGACTGATAGTGCTCATTATCGGAACCCTTACGTTAATGGGGTGCAGTTCGCTCTCCTTAGAATCCTTTAAAACAGTCAAAGGCTCTAATATGGATCAAGAGGATAGGCAAGGGGCGGGTGGGCAAGGTGAATCTCCGCCGGAAGGCTCCCAGGGGGAGGATGTCACAGCGGAGAAACCTGCTCATGAAGAAGATAATCCTATACAAGAGGGGAATGAAGGCTCCGACACCAATGAAGAAGGGAACAGTAATCCAGTTTTTACAGAAATCCCTCCTTCCCAAAACACTCAGGAGAGTCCGGTGACTGCATCGCCGGAACCAGCCCCGCCAGGGACCCCGGTGCGTACTTTTTATGAATTATCCGGCACACCTCCTACGGCTCCGGGTTTAGCCATGAAACACCGTGTGTTTAAAGAAGAGCCGCCGAAAATTGTCTACTTAACGATTGATGATGGACCATCGGAAAATACAGTCCATATCTTGGATATACTCAAGCAGGAAGAGGTTAACGCTACTTTCTTTGTGATTGGCACCCAGGTCGAGAGATACCCGGAGCTGCTCAAAAAGGCTTATGAACAAGGCAACGCTATTGGTAATCATACCTATTCTCATAATTACAGTGAGATTTATCAAAGCCCGGAAGCCTTTGTAGCCAACCTGAAAAAGAATGAGGAGTTAATTTACAAACTTATTGGTGTGCGCCCCAAGGTGATCCGTACTCCGGGGGGAACCCATGGCAATTTCCATATCAGCTACTACAATGCGGTGGATGCCCAGGATTATCTGGTTTATGACTGGAATGTAAGCACAGGGGATGCCTCAGCTCCTCTGGTGCCGGCGGAGACTCTGATCAAGAATGTCAAGGAACAAGCCCCCGGCCGGGACCGGATTATTCTTTTAATGCATGACGCTCCAGGCAAATGGACGACAGTGGATGCCTTGCCGAAGATTATTCGTTTTCTTAAGGAGCAGGGTTATGAATTTGGGGTGCTGTCCCCTGAAGTTGCCCCCATTCTTTTCCCGGGGGGATTTTACAGTTAAGATTGAGGATAAACCCAGGAAAGGGCTGTGCAAAACCTGATGATGGTTTGGCACAGCCCTGTTTTCGTCTGTATCGTTTTTGAAAAAAAGGATTTTTTATCTTCTGCCGGTGCTGAGGAAACTGTTGAAAAACGGAACCTGTCCCCTTGATTCACTACTCCAGCCGGTCCTGGATCACGGTGTAGATCTGGGGATCGTCGCCGCCGGGATGCCAGATGGATATGCCACGGAGGTTGTACTGATTGACGATGTCCACGAAAGTAGCGAAGTTCAGGGCATTGGTAAACCAGACCTGGTGAGCTATGCCGTCGGCGTCAGTATAGTTGAAGTGGGGGCCTCTTTGGGGATCCTGGATAATTTGGGCTCCATGCTGCTGAGCCAGACGAATGGCGTCGTCATAGGTAATGCTTCTCCGGGTGGTTCCCCAATCATAACCATAGGTGGGCAGGCCGGCTTCCAGTTTGGCGGGGGGGATGACGGTCACTGCATAATCCAGAACCTGGCGAATCCAGCTGGCTGGGGCAATGGGTCCGGGATTATCCCAGCTGTAATCATAGAGCATGAGGCGGACAACATCCACCGCAGCGCCGATCCCCCCATAATCGTGGCCGATGCTGACGGGCTCATCGGCGCGGGTTTTCGCTTGGATAGCGACGTAGAGTTTTTTGTTATACGGCGCCAGTGCAGCTTTAAGCTCTCTCAGGAAAAGGACAAAGAGCTCCCGGTCGGCGGCGGCAATATTTTCATAATCAATCTCGATGCCGGTATAATTCATGGAACGAACCTTACTGACGATTTGGGCGACATTGCGTTGACGGAGATCAGGGTTGTTCAATACGGTGGAGATCAATTGCCGATCGTAATTATTGGCGACGAGAGGGATCAGCTCGATGCCCCGGGAACATGCGAATTCAATGAGGGAGGGGTCTTCGGCATTGGGATAAAGGAGCAAATCTCCTGTGGGGGTGAGTTCATACCAGAAGGGAGAAAGGGTTGTCATAAGTTCGGCATGCTGACGAACGACGGCCATGGCCTCCTGCTGTACCCAATAAGGAATCCAGGCCGAAAAGGTATGCCGTCTTCCCGGTCCTCCTTTAGGTATCTTGACCTGCTGGCCGATGCGCAATTGGTAGGGATCGACACCTGGGTTGGCGGCGATAATTTCATTGAGGGATACTCCGAAGGCCAGGGAAAGCTTGTAGAAGGTATCTCCGGCTTTGATGGTATAGAGGACGTAGCCTGGTTGCGGCCCGGGCTGAAAGAGGGCCTGGTAAGTAAGAGGGCCGACAATACCGTCGGGGTTCAGTCCCCGGTCCTTCTGAAAGCGGATGACAGCCGCCTCCGTCTTAGGGCCAAAGATCCCATCAATGGGTCCGGGGATGTATCCCAGCTCACTTAAGCGGACCTGGACTTCGGCGACATCGTTGCCGCGGGACCCTCTGCGTAACATTCTCATCTTATCACCTCTGAATACAGCGCTCTATGACAGTATATTCAGAGGCTTGGGGAAAGGGTGAATGTATAAAATTGTTAATTGCTTTTAAAAATTTTATATATGGGGAGAGTTGGCATAGGAATTGCAATAAAACCAGGATAAGGCTATACTAGAGAGGAAGGGAGTCGATCCTTTTTGCGAATTGTGTTGGTCGCTTTGAATGCTAAGTATGTGCATACCAATCTAGCTATACGCTACTTACGTGCCAGTGTCCAAGGTGAATTCCCCGATGTTGACCTGCGGGAATTTACTATTAATGAGTCTATGGAGCGGATTGAAGCAGAATTATATGAAGCCAAGGCAGATGTCATTGGCTTTTCATGTTATATATGGAACTTGAAGGAGACCCTGGCCGTCATTCGTCGGCTGAGGCCTGTCTCTCCCCATACCCGGATTGTGGTAGGGGGTCCGGAGGTTTCTTTTGAAGGGGAAGCATTTTTAAGAGAGAATCCTGAAATTGATGGAGTGGTTCTGGGGGAAGGTGAGATCACCTTCCTGGAACTCCTGCGGGCCTGGGAATCAGGCGCCAGCCTCTCCCAAGTACAGGGGCTGGCCTGGCGGGCTTCTTCCCGGGAGATCATCCTCAACCCGCCCCGCCGGCAGCTGGCCATGGCCGAACTGCCTAATCCCTATAACCATGAAGAAGAGCTTAAAGGGCGCTTGGCCTATGTGGAGACAACCCGGGGCTGCCCTTTTAACTGCCAGTACTGTCTTTCCTCCACCTTTCAAGGGGTCAGGTATCTTCCCCCGGAACGTTTCCGCCAGATTCTGCGTCAAACGTTGCGCTATGGAGCGCGGACCATTAAATTAGTGGATCGCACGTTTAATGTGAATAAAGAGCATGCCTTGAGGATTTTGGATATTGCCCGGGAAGAAGCGGCCCATTACCCGCCGGAGGCAGGTATCCGGGTCCATTGCGAGATGGCGGGGGAGCTGTTGGATGAGGAGTGGCTTCTTTATTTGCAGGATTATCCTCAGGACCTGGTTCAGTTTGAGATTGGGGTGCAGTCCACCCATCCGGAGACTCTGGCCGCGATTCACCGCCCTCAGCATTTTGAGCGCTGGGCAAAGTATATCCGGGAGATGCAAAGGTTGAATAAAGCCCATCTGCATCTGGATCTCATCGCCGGTTTGCCTAAAGAAGGCTGGGAGAGTTTCCGCAGATCCTTTAATGAGGTCTATGACGTTCAACCGGATATGCTTCAGTTAGGCTTTTTGAAAGTGCTTAAGGGGTCAGGGTTGCGTGAGCAAAGGGGGGAATATGGGCTGGTCTTTGCTCCGGATCCTCCTTACACCATTTTGCAGACCGATGATTTAAGCCATGACGAGCTGCTCCGGCTTCACCGGCTGGAGGAACTTCTGGATCGCTATTATAACTCGGGCCGCTTCAGTCATACTTTGGCTTGGGCCGTCGGGAACTATCCCACTCCCTTTGACTTTTATCATGAGTTTGCTGAGTTTTGGCACGGGCAGGGATGGTTCAGGCAGAGCTGGTCGGCTAAAGCGCTTTTTGAAAAACTCTGGGATTTTGTTGCCGCTCAGAAAAAAGCCTGGGGTGCTGAGCTGACGGCAGCCCTGAGAGAGCGGTTGAGATTGGATTATTATCTGTGGGAACGGCCCAATGGTGTTCCGGACTATCTGCTTCCAACCGAGGGTGCCCTGCCGCCCAACTATGGGGAGATGAAATTTTCCCTTCAGCAGCATCGGGGCTGGGAGCAAATCATACCGGAGTTTACCGGAATGGACCGCCGGCAATGGAGCCGGGCGACGGCTGTAGAGTATTTCCAGGAGCCGCAGCCCCGCTGGCTGCTGTTTTTTTATAACAAGGGGCGGACTCAAACCTATCCCGTCCCGGGAGAGTTTTTCAATGAAGTGTATTAAATTTCATAATGCTAGAATTCAGCATAGTGTTGGAGTTCAGCATAATGTTGGATTCTAAATAAAGAGTTATTGAGACAAAGTATTTAGAGAAGTATAAGGAGAATGTCATGGTTAAGGGTTTAGTTAAACAACTCCGTCATAGAATGCTAATAAGCGGATTTCTGATAGTTATCCTTCTGATGGCGGGCTGTGGGGAGGATCCCCGGCAAGGGTTGCCTGGGGGTGCTGCTCCGGCGGTGATCGAGCTTTGGCATTCCCTTGCCGGGGCAGAAGGAGAGGCCTTGGGCAAAGAGGTCCAAAGAATTATGGACAGTCACCCCGAAGTGCTCATTCATTTGGAATATATAGCAGAAGGGGAAATGGCCCAGCTTGCTTATCTTGCTCAAGCCGGGGGGGAGGGGCCGGAGCTGTTCTTAACCACCGCTCAGGCTTTGACGGAGCTCTTCCAACAAGGAGCCCTGGCCCCTGTCCTGGGCAACGGGGATTCCTTTATTGGTTTAACGTCTCAATTTAAATATGGGGAAAAGCTTTATGCCCAGCCCTTAGCCACGGATGTTCCGCTTTTTTTCTATCGGACGGATTTGGCCCAGTTGCCTGCTTCTCTGGCGGATTTCCATACAACCAAGGGAGTGCTGGCCTTAACTGCTCTTGACACCAGGAATTTGGCTCCCTGGTGGTCGGCTCAAGGAGGGAAATTAACCGGCAATGGCCAACCTGTCCTTCAGGATCCGGCCAATCTGATTTTTCTCCAGCAGCTTTTGGCTTGGCGGGAAGGAAATCTTTTGCTGGTCGACCCTAATGCCTGGAATCTGTTCCTTAATGCTCAGGCTGCTTATACCATCGCCAATGCCAGTCAGGCTCAAGGATTAAGCGCAGATATACCCTGGGGAAGTGTGCCGTTAACGCAATTGACTGCCGGGCAAGGGGGAATTTTAACGACGAGAACCCTGGGTATCGCCAATTCGTCCATCAAAACTTCCGAGAGTTTAAGTCCGCTGATCCGCTTAGTGGAAGATGAGCTGCTCTCCGCCGATTCCCAAGGGGTGATTGCCAAGGCGGGCAAGCGTTTTCCTGCCAGCAGTTCATTCTATAGCCGCGAAGAAGCTCAGACGGGAATTCTCCGCCAAGTGGGGCTGGGTCTGGCTCAAGTCTGGTCCTTACCGGGAAATGCCTTGGAAGGAAAGCTGATTCCTATCCAGGACAAGGCCTGGCAGAAGGCCTGGAGCGGGGTTGCGCCGGAGGAAGCGTTGGCGGAAGCTCAGACGGAGGCCGTAAAAGCCCTTGAAGCAAAATAGCTTCAGGGTTATGCAGTATAGAAGGGGGAGTGGTTATGCTGTCAAAGCAGGTGCGATTGCTGGTGATTACGGGACTTTCGGGAGCAGGTAAGACCCAGGCGCTGCAAAGTCTTGAGGATCAGGGATATTTTTGTGTGGATAATCTGCCCCCATCCTTAATTTTGAAATTTGCGGAGCTCTGTACTCAGTCTCAAGGCAAGGTGACTCGTGCGGCCATCGTCTGCGATTTGCGGGGCGGGGAATTTTTCTCCTCACTGGCGGAAGCCTTGGGGGATTTGCACAGGGAGGGATTTCATTATGAGATACTCTTCCTGGAAGCCTCGGATGAAGTGCTGGTGGGGCGCTATAAGGAATCCCGGCGCCGGCATCCCCTGTCTCCCAGCGGCGGAATTCTGGAAGGGATTCAAATGGAGCGGCAAATGCTGACGGAGCTCCGGGGGGTAGCCCACAAGATTATGGATACCTCCAATCTGTCTTCCCAGCAGTTGCGCCATCAGGTGGCTGAGAGTTTCGGAAATGAACAGGCTTCAGGACATTTAGCAGTCTCCGTAGTCTCCTTTGGTTTTAAATATGCCATTCCTTTGGATGTGGATTTATTGATCGATGTGCGCTTTCTTCCCAATCCCTTCTATGTTGCTGAGCTGCGGCCTCTTACCGGAGAGCACCCTCAGGTGCAGGATTATATCTTCAGCAACCCGGTAGCCCAGGAGTTTGTGGATAAGTATCTGGGCCTCCTGGAGTTTATCCTTCCTTATTATGTGAAGGAGGGCAAGCGGCATCTGGTCATTGGGGTCGGCTGTACAGGGGGACAGCACCGTTCGGTGGCTATTGCGGAACGGATTGGGCTTTTTCTTCAGGAGCGCAATTATATGATGAGTGTTAAACACCGGGACGCTGCCCGCAATCGGAAGGGTGATAAATCAAAATGAAAGTTAAATTGATCAAATCACTCCCCAGATCCCTGAAATGGCTTTACCCTAACTTAGGTGTTAAACGCTGGTTTTTACTGGCGGTGCTCGGCGTGTTCATCTTTGCCGCAGGCTTTTCCGTGATGAATGATGGCATCGCTCTGGGCTACCTGGAACTGCAATTCCGGGAAGGAATTTACCGCCTGACGGGCAGTGCGCCCCGTACGGCCGTTCCCATGGGTCTGTTCATCAGTGCTTTGGGAGCGGGGGCGATGGTGATTGGTTTTAAAAGGATGCTTCATTCCATTATTTCGGTGCTCTTGCCTGATGAAGAAGCCCGGATTGTGGATGTTATGTATTCACGGCAGCATTTGCGGCGGGGTCCGAAAATCGTGGTCATTGGCGGCGGGACGGGCTTATCAACTTTGCTGCGGGGTTTGAAGAATTATACCCGCAATCTCACGGCCATTGTCACCGTAGCCGATGATGGCGGGAGCTCAGGCAAGCTGCGCAGTGAAATGGGCATTCTTCCGCCGGGGGATATCCGCAACTGCCTGGTGGCCTTATCGGATACGGAGAATATTATGGAGAAATTATTCTCCTACCGCTTTGATGCGGGAACCTTGAAAGGGCATAGTCTGGGAAATCTGGTTTTAGCGGGGATGGCGGATACCTTTGGGGACTTTAAAAAAGGCATCGAGCACGTGGGTGAGGTGTTTGCCCTGCGGGGCAGTGTCTATCCCTCGACCATGGAGCAGGTGGTTTTAACGGCGGAGCTGGCCGACGGGACCATCGTCAAGGGGGAGACTCAGGTCAGAGATACTCAAGGACGGATTAAACGGGTCTATCTGGAGCCGGAGGATTGCCAGCCGGTTCCGGAAGCGTTAAGAGCCCTGGAAGAAGCGGATCTGATTGTTTTAGGACCGGGCAGCCTTTATACCAGCGTCCTCCCCAATCTGCTGGTGAAGGAACTCAAGGAAAAGATTCAGGAAGTGGATGCTCCCTGTATTTATGTCTGCAATATCATGACTGAACCGGGGGAGACGGACCAATTCCAGGTCTCGGACCATCTCCAATCCCTTATGGATCACTGCGGCGCCGGGTTTGTGGATGTGGTGGTGGCCAATAAACAAGGGATACCCGAAGAGCTGCTGAAGCGCTATGAGGAGGAAGGCTCCTATCCGGTACAAGGGAACAGGGATAGTGTGGAGTGGCTGGGAGCTAAGTATGTGGAAGCGGACCTTCTGCAGGAAGGGGATACCCTGCGCCACCACTCGGACCGCCTGGCGCGGCTCCTGATTCGCTTGCTTTTTAGTTTAAAACCCATGGGAGAGCGGATTGCTTTAGTGGATTCTTATTTGCTGAACCAGAAGCTGAGAGAAGAGTCCTAGTGCTTTGACCCTGGGGCTGTGAAGTACTGGTAAAGGAAGTGGAAGAATGTCCTTTAGTGCTGAAACCAAAGATGAGCTGGCTCGGATCGAGGAAGGGAAGCGGTGCTGCAATCTGGCCGAATTGGCTGCCTTAGTGCGGATGGATGGGACATTGCAGATTGCCAATCATTCTTATGCTTTGAATGTGATCACGGAAAGCGCCCCGGTGGCGCGCAAAGTGTATCGTTTGGCCAAAAACCTGCTGGGGTTGCCCGTGGATATTATGGTGCGGAGGAAGCTGCGCTTAAAAAAGAATAACTCCTACATGGTGAAAATCTACCCCCGGACCTTAGAGGATCTTCAGCAGCTGGGGCTTCTGGATGAAGAGGGGGAGATATTACCGGGTATTCCTAACTTTTTGGTGAAAAAGAAATGCGATAGAATAGCCTACCTGCGCGGGGCCTTTTTGGCAGGAGGCTCCATCAATAATCCCGAGGGAACGTACCATCTGGAGATTATCACCAATGATTCTCTTCATGCTGAGGCCTTAAGCAAGCTGCTTAATAAATTTCATTTGGGGGCCAAGGTCAGCATGCGTAAAAGCTGGCATGTGGTTTATATTAAAGAGAGTGAGCATATCGTTGAATTTCTGGGCTTTATCGGCGCCCACCGGGCGCTGTTGGAATTCGAGAATGTTCGTGTGCTCAAGGACATGCGCAATCAGGTCAACCGCCTGGTCAACTGTGAAACGGCTAACCTTAATAAGACGGTGGACGCGGCAGTGCGGCAAGTGGAGAATATCCAAAGGGTAGCCAATACCATCGGTTTGCAGGCCTTGCCGGAGCCGCTGCGGGAAATTGCCGAGTTGCGGCTGGAATATCCTGATGCCAGTTTGAAAGAGTTAGGGGAGATGCTGGTCCCCAAGGTAGGCAAATCGGGAGTCAATCACCGGATGCGCAAGATCGACGAGCTTGCCGAAAAGCTGGAGGAACAGAGTAAACGAGTCAGGAAAGGAGGATAAATGTGCGCATAGGATATGGCTTGAACCTGGAGCAGACACAGAAGTTGATCATGACGCCGGAGTTGCGTCAAGCGATTGCCGTTTTACAGTTATCCGCTTTAGAACTCTCCGGTTATGTGGAGCAGCAGATGCTGGAAAACCCTCTTCTCGATGTGATTGACGATTCCGCCGACAAAAGCGCGGATCATACCCAGGAAGATTCCCCGGCTCAAGAGAAGAACGAGGGGGCGGAGGAAGGGCCCTGGGATATGAACTGGGAAGAGTATTTTCAACATCAGGAAGAACGCATCAGCAAGGAGTATGATCCGGACGCCGGGCAAAGCACCCGCTTTGAGCCTTTTTTAGCGGCAGGTCCTTCCCTTCAGGAGCATTTGCTGGAACAGATTCATATCCAAAGGGTTCCCATGTCCCAGAAGCTGCTTGAATATATTGTCGGCAATTTGGATGATAACGGCTACTTAACCCTTTCTTTAGAGGAAATAGGGAAGCAGCTCCAGCTTCCCCTTGAGGAAGTGGAAAAAGGCCTGGCGGTGATTCAAGGTCTGGACCCTTTGGGGGTGGGGGCAAGAAGCTTGGAAGAATGTCTGTTGCTGCAGCTTCCCCTGCTGGCAGACTACCCTCCGGAGCTGCCTGAATTTCTTAAGTATCTGGAGGATTTAGCTGCCGGTCGTTTGCAGAGGATCGCCGCCCAGCTCAAAATTACCCCCAGTCAGGTTCAGGATATGGCCGATTTAATCCGCACCCTGGATCCTAAACCCGGCCGGAGCTTTGCCGGGACCGGCGAGGTGCGCTATATCGTTCCCGACGTTGTGGTTGAAGAGGTTGAGGGCGAATATATTATCCTGGTCAATGATGTGACCGTACCCCGTTTGGGAATTAATCAGGTCTACCGCAAAGCCTTAAGTCAGAATAATGAATCAGAGATTCGCAAATTTGTCGAGCAGAAACTCAATGCGGCAGCCTGGCTGATTCGCAGTATCGAGCAAAGACGGCTCACTCTTTATAAGGTTGCGGATGCTATTATCAGACGCCAGGAAGAGTTTTTGCGGCGGGGCATCCGCTATTTAAAACCCCTCAATCTCAAAGACATTGCGGAAGAGATCGGGGTCCACGAGTCCACGGTCAGCCGGGCTACGGCTAATAAATATATCCAAACCCCCCGGGGGATTTTTGAGTTTAAGTTCTTTTTTGCTACGGGGCTGGGCAGTGAACAGGGCATGACCACGGAAGGAATTAAACAAGCCCTGAAAGAGATCATCGCCGCCGAGGATCCCAAGAGTCCCTATTCTGATCAAAAGCTTTCCGAGATTCTTAAAGAAAAGAATATGGAGATTTCACGGCGAACCGTGGCAAAATACCGGGATGAACTGGGGCTCCCGTCCACGGCGCTGCGCAAACGCTATTAGCCGCTGATGAGCAGCCGCAGATTGGTGCGGATGGGCAGGGATGAGGAAGGAATTTTAGAAAAGGGTGCTGAATAATAACAGTAACTCTTTTGTTAATATTGTCCAGGTTATGATGGGTTTGGTCTCAAGAGTAGAATTTTCCTTGGAGCGGTATACTAAGATGATAGAAAGTGCTAAACTTAGACAGGTTGAATTGGCATGAAATTGCTGTTGGCATACACATAGACATAAATAGCAAGTCTAAAAAAAGATATAGTTTAAAAACGATTAAGCGAAAGAGGAAAGGAGAAAATACTTAATGATGAATAAGAAAGGGCTTAAAGACATTACGGTACGTGGAAAACGTGTTTTTGTGCGGGTTGATTTTAATGTGCCTATGGATGACCATGGCAATATTACCAACGACACGAGGATTCGGGCGGCTCTGCCTACCATTCACTATCTGATTGACGAAGGGGCTAAAATTATCCTCGCTTCCCATTTGGGACGTCCCAAGGGAAAACCGGATCCGAACTATTCCCTGGCTCCGGTGGCCAAACGTCTTGGTGAATTGCTCAAGGGGCCGGTGGCCATGGCGACCGATTGTATCGGTCCGGAGGTAGAGAAAGCAGCAGCTCAGCTGCAGGAAGGTGAAGTCCTTCTTCTAGAAAATGTCCGTTATCATGCCGAGGAAGAAAAGAATGAACCGGAGTTTGTCAGGCAATTAGCCCGCTTAGCTGAAGTGTATGTTAACGATGCTTTCGGTACAGCCCACCGGGCTCATGCTTCCACAGAAGGAATCGCTCATCATCTTCCCGGGGTGGCCGGCTTTCTCCTCCAAAAGGAAATTGAAAGTATGGGCAAGGCTCTGGAGAATCCGGAGCGGCCTTTTGTGGCCATCATTGGCGGAGCCAAGGTCAGTGACAAAATCGGGGTCATTGAGAACCTGCTCCATAAAGTGGACGCTTTGATCATTGGCGGCGGCATGGCCAATACCTTCCTGAAAGCTCAGGGCTATTCTCTGGGCAAGTCCCTGGTGGAAGGGGATAAATTATCCCTGGCTCAGGAGATCCTTGATCGAGGGCGGGAACTCCAGGTGGACATTCTTTTGCCTCAGGATGTGGTGGCGGCCAAAGAATTTAAAGCCGATGCGCCCTATCGGGTCACCGCTGTAGGGGAGATCGCCGAGGATGAAATGGCTTTGGATATCGGACCGGAAAGTGCCGGACTGTTCAGTGCAAGAATACAAAAGGCCCGGACTATCGTCTGGAACGGCCCCATGGGTGTCTTTGAAATGGAACACTTTGCCAAGGGGACGGAGAAAGTTGCTCAGGCTGTGGCCTTATGTCCGGGTCTGACCATTGTCGGCGGTGGAGATTCCGTGGCCGCCGTAGAAAAAATGGGTGTAGGGGAGCAAATGAGCCATATCTCCACAGGAGGGGGGGCTTCCCTGAAGCTCCTGGAAGGCAAGACCCTGCCCGGTATAGCGGCACTACAAAACATCTAAACTTATCCCATCTTGAAAGGAGCTCATTTCATGGCCAAACGACATCCTATTATCGCTGGAAATTGGAAGATGAATAAAAGTCTCCGGGAGACTCAGGAATATGCGGTAAAGCTCTTAGGAGTGCTTGGCGAAGTCACTGCAATCGATGTTGTCGTGTGTGCGCCCTTTACAGCCTTAAATGTTCTCAAGAATGAGCTGGAGGAGAGCGTCATTCATATTGGGGCTCAGGATATGTTTTATGCCCCCGATGGGGCTTATACGGGAGAGATCTCTGCGGCCATGCTGGTGGATGTTGCCTGCACCTATGTCATCCTCGGACATTCGGAGCGCCGGGAAATTCTCCGTGAAACGGATGAAGAGATTGCCAAAAAAGTGAAGGCGGCCCTTAAGGCAGGGCTCACCCCCATTCTCTGTGTGGGTGAAAACTTAGCCAACCGGGAAGAAGGCAAGGCCTTTGCCATCGTGCGCGGCCAGGTGGAAAAGGATCTGACGGATCTTGCCCCAGATGATTTGAAACGGGTGGTCATTGCCTACGAACCCATTTGGGCCATCGGCACGGGTAAAACAGCCTCCAGTGAAGATGCCCAGGAGATGTGCGCCATGATTCGCTCTACTTTAGCCGGAATTGCCGGTGTGGTTGCCGATGAGGTCAATATCCTCTATGGGGGCAGTGTTAAGGCGGACAATATTGGGGAGCTCATGGGTCAGCCGGATGTGGACGGCGCTCTGGTGGGCGGGGCCAGCCTGGAAGCCGAAGGATTTGCCCAATTGGTTCAGAATGCGGTGGCTGCTCTATGAAGCCTCTGCTCTTGATGATTCTGGACGGATGGGGTTATAATCCCCAGACCGCAGGCAATGCTGTGGCTAAGGCCTCCAAGCCCCATTTCGACAGACTGCTTGAGGAGTATCCCCATACCCTGATCGTTGCTTCCGGGGAGGAAGTGGGGTTGCCCCCAGGCCAAATGGGAAACTCGGAAGTGGGGCATTTGAATATTGGGGCAGGCCGGGTGGTCTATCAGGAATTCACCCGGATTTCCCAAGCCATACGGACCGGTGAGTTTGCCCGGAATACGGTTTTGCAGGAAGCCATGGAACGGGTCAAGGATGGACCCAACGCCCTGCATCTGATGGGATTGCTCTCGGATGGAGGGGTTCACTCCCATAGTGAACATCTTTTCGCCCTCCTGGCTATGGCCAAAACCATGGGGGTTAAAAAAGTGTTCATCCATGCCTTGTTGGACGGCCGGGATGTGCTGCCCCAAAGTGCCAAAGAATTCATGACCCAACTTAATAGCAAATGCCGGGAATTAGGTCTTGGCCAGGTTGCCACCGTCAGCGGCCGTTATTATATGATGGATCGGGATAAACGCTGGGAACGGGTGGAAAAGGGTTACCGGGCTTTAGTGAATGGGGAAGGTCTGAAAGCGCCTAACCCTTTGGCAGCCATTGAACAATCCTATGATGTCAGGGTCACGGATGAGTTTGTGGCACCTACAGTCATTGTCGACTCGGCAGGGGAGGCTGTGGGACCTCTTCGGGACGGTGACAGTTTTATTTTCTTCAATTTCCGCTCCGATCGGGCCCGGGAGATCTCCTATGCTCTCTTGGATGAAGAATTTACCGGCTTTGACCGGGGAAAACCTTTGCAACTCCATTATGTGTGTATGACCGAATATGACGATAAGCTGAAAGGGGCGGCCGTGGCTTTTCCGGCTCAGAACTTAGACAATACCTTGGGGGAGGTTCTGGCCAAACATCAGAAAAAGCAGCTGCGCATCGCTGAAACAGAAAAATACGCCCATGTCACCTTCTTTTTTAATGGTGGAGTAGAGGAACCTTGTCCCGGGGAAACCCGCTGTCTTATTCCTTCTCCTCAAATCCCTACCTATAATCTGCTGCCGGAAATGAGTGCTTATGGAATTACCGAGGAGCTCTTAAAGCGTCTGGAAAGAGAAGAGGATGAGGTGATCATTCTGAACTTTGCCAACGCGGATATGGTGGGCCATACAGGAGAGTTTGAAGCTACGGTCAAAGCCATCGCAGCGGTGGATCAGTGTATCGGGCAAATCGTTCCCCGGGTTTTAGAGCGCCAGGGAACCGTCATTATAACCGCCGATCATGGCAATGCGGAAGCGAAAGTGGACCTGCAAACCGGCCAGCCCTTAACGGCCCATACGACCAATCCGGTGCCCTTGATCCTGGTTAATGATCAGCTTAAGGGTAAAACCCTGCGGGAAGGCGGGGCCCTGCGGGATGTGGCGCCGACGATGCTCCGGCTGCTGGAGATTCCGCAGCCTCAGGAGATGACTGGAAAGTCCTTGATTTGATGAATACTATATTTAGGAGGTAAACCCTATGAGCTATATCGAAGAGATTTATGGACGGGAGATCCTGGATTCCCGTGGCAATCCTACCGTTGAGGTGGAAGTTCTTTTGGAGGACGGTTCCATGGGCCGGGCGGCTGTTCCTTCCGGTGCTTCCACAGGTGCTTTTGAAGCCGTTGAACTGAGAGATGGGGATGCGAGCCGTTTTCTGGGTAAAGGCGTTCTTAAAGCCGTAGAGAATGTCAATGAGGTGATTGCTCCGGAATTGGAAGGATTAAACCCCTTTGACCAGCCGGCTATCGATCGGGAGCTTATTGCTCTGGACGGCACTGAGAACAAGGGCAAGCTGGGAGCCAATGCTATTCTGGGGGTTTCTCTGGCTAATGCCAAAGCGGCTGCGGAATGCGTCGGGCTTCCTCTTTATCAATACTTAGGCGGGGTTAATGCCAAAGAACTCCCCGTTCCCATGATGAACATCCTCAACGGTGGTCAGCATGCCGATAATAATGTGGATATTCAAGAGTTTATGATCATGCCTGTCGGTGCCAAGAGTTTTGCCGAAGCTCTGCAAATGGGAACCGAAGTGTATCATAGTCTGAAAGCTGTCCTTAAGGAAAAGTCATTGGCCACTGCCATTGGGGATGAGGGCGGGTTTGCTCCCAGCCTGGAATCCAATGCCGACGCCCTCCTGGCTATTATGGACGCCATTCAGCGTGCCGGCTACACACCTGGCAAAGATATCGCTCTGGCCTTGGATGTAGCGGCTACGGAACTTTATCGTGATGGCAAGTATCATCTTGAAGGAGAAGGCCTGACCAAGACGGCGGATGAAATGATTGCCTACTACGAAGAGCTGGTTGAAAAGTACCCCATCGTTTCCATCGAGGATGGTTTGTCCGAAGAAGACTGGGAAGGATGGAAAAAGCTTACCGAGAAACTGGGAAGCAAGATTCAGCTGGTCGGGGATGATCTGTTTGTCACCAATCCCGCCCGCTTGGCCAGAGGCATCAAAGAAAAATGCGCCAATTCGATTTTAATTAAACTCAATCAGATCGGGACCCTTACTGAAACTCTGGATGCCATTGAAATGGCCAAACGTGCCGGTTACACAACGGTCATCTCCCATCGTTCCGGGGAGACCGAGGATGTGACCATGGCTCATGTGGCTGTCGCTGTGAATGCGGGACAGATTAAAACAGGAGCTCCCGCCCGGACAGAACGGGTGGCAAAATATAACGAGCTTCTCCGCATCGAGGAAGAGCTGGGGGAAACCGGAGTCTATCGCGGTCATGAGGCTCTGGGCCGTTAAAGGCCATATATTGACAGCTAGGGTATAGACTATTGCCATTTGTCAAATTTTTATGCTAAAATAGCGGTACTGGCTAAAACCATAGGGAATGACCGCCACACCCTCTCTGTGTCTTAAAACAGGGGAGAAGTGGCGGTTTACCTGGTATAGGCAGGCGATTGCTTCCGATTGGTTTTCAATAGATTGAGGAGGTGAATAGGTATGGTGATTTTTCTAACCGTAATATTAGTTCTTAGCTCCTTAGGCCTGATCGCAACGGTTTTACTTCAATCCGGTGTGAGTGCAGGTTTGGGAGCTATTGGTGGTGCCAGCGAATCCTTCTTTGGGAAAAAGAAGGGCTTGGACGCTGTCTTTCAAAAAGTTAGCATAGCTTCAGCTGCAATATTTTTGCTGAGTTCTCTGGGGGTAGCCTGGCTCATGAAATAAGGCCAGGTCCCCTGCTCCCTTTATTCAGCTTCCGTAGAAATAGAAGATCATCGCAGAAAGATAATCCTTTTAAAAAAATATCCATTACCTTACCAAAATCAATAATGAACAATCCCAGGTTGTAATTTTAATGGCGCCAAACGGAAACTGAATTAGTATTTGGGGGACACCTGGCTCATTACATAATATAAAAATTTTCATTATTTAGGGGGGTTTTTTGACAATGGATTTTGCTTCAACGCCTATATGGGCTGTCCTAGCAGGTCTCGTCGGGCTGGCATTTGCCTTCTATTTCGCAAGTAGCGTTTTAAAAGAAAGCCCGGGAAATGCTCGGATGCAGGAGATTTCTCTCGCGATTCAAGAGGGTGCCATGGCATTCCTCAACCGTCAGTACAAAACACTGATTCCCTTTGTAATCATAATCTTTCTTATTCTAACTTTTTTAAAAGGCTGGCAAACGGCTGTATCTTTCCTGGTGGGAGCGCTGCTTTCCGCTGTGGCCGGTTATGTTGGCATGGGAATTACCACCCGGGCTAATGCCCGGACCACGGAAGCTGCCCGGACCAGCCTGAACAAGGCTTTGGGCGTGTCCTTCCGCGCCGGGGCGGTTATGGGTCTTTCTGTTAACGGCTTAGGTCTCATTGGGGTTGCCGCTCTTTTCCTATGGTTCCAGGATGCGGAGACCATTAACTCCTTCGCCTTTGGTGCCAGTGCCATTGCCTTGTTTGCTCGTGTCGGCGGTGGTATCTATACCAAAGCAGCCGACGTGGGTGCGGACCTGGTAGGTAAAGTCGAAGCCGGCATTCCTGAAGATGATCCCCGTAACCCTGCTGTTATCGCCGATAATGTCGGGGATAATGTGGGTGATACCGCCGGGATGGGCGCCGACCTGTTTGAATCTTATGCTGCTACCACCATTGCGGCGATGCTGATTGGCGCTGTGGCTTTCAAATCCGTAGGGGGCGGAGTTTCCGGACTTATGCTGCCGCTGATGATCGGTATCGCGGGAATACTTTCCTCGATTATCGCCAGCTTTTTCGTGCGCACCGGGGAAAATGCCAACCCTCAAACGGCTTTAAACAAAGGCTTATGGGGAACTAACCTTCTAACGGCCATTGCTTCCTACGCCATCGTCCAATTGATGATCACTGAACCTGTCCAGGTCAGTGAAAGCTTAACGCTGACTGCTAACAATATATTTATTGCTATTGTCTGTGGATTGGTTGTGAATATTCTGATCGGCTTATTGACCGAGTACTATACTTCGAATCAGAAGGCTCCTGCCCAAGCTATTGCCAAAGCTTCTGAGACCGGTGCCGCCACCAATATTATTCAAGGTCTGGCCACCGGAATGAAGAGTACCGCTCTTCCTGTTGTCGTGATCTGTGTTGCTACTTATGTTTCTTTTGCAGCAGCCGGTATCTTTGGTATTGCTATGGCTGCTATGGCCATGCTTTCTACTGCCGGTATGGTTGTAGCCATCGACTCCTTTGGACCTGTTGCCGATAATGCCGGCGGTATCGCAGAGATGGCTGATCTGGATCCCAGTGTCCGCAAGACCACGGATAAACTGGACTCTGTAGGGAACACCACTGCTGCGGTGGCCAAAGGATTCGCCATCGGTTCTGCGGCCTTGACAGCTTTAGCTCTCTTTAATGCTTACTCTGAGCTTGCTCATCTGGATCGAATCGACATCCTGGTACCCACCACGATTATCGGTCTCTTCATCGGAGCTGCGCTGCCCTTCCTCTTCTCTGCTTTTGCTATGGAAGCTGTAGGTAAAGCTGCTTTCGAAATGATTGGTGAGGTCCGCCGTCAATTCCGTGAGATTCCTGGTCTTATGGAAGGAAAGGCTAAACCGGATTATCGTGCTTGCGTGGATATCTCCACTAAAGCTGCTATTCGTCAAATGATTGTTCCTGGACTCTTAGCCATCGGCTCTCCGATCCTGGTAGGATTTTTACTCGGTAAGGATGCTTTAGGTGGAATGCTGGCCGGTGGAACAGTTTCCGGATTGCTCATGGCCATCTTCATGGCTAACGCCGGTGGAGCCTGGGACAATGCCAAGAAGTATGTTGAAGCCGGAAATCTCGGCGGTAAAGGAACCCCCACCCATGCTGCAGCTGTCATCGGGGACACTGTAGGGGACCCCTTCAAGGATACGGCCGGTCCGTCCTTAAACGCCTTGATTAAGGTTATGGGTACGATTTCTCTGATTATCGCGCCGCTCTTAATTTAAAACGACTTAGGCTGGGAAGCAGGGGAGTAAGTTCCCCTGCTTCTTTTTTGCACTGAGCCGGGCAGGAAGGCTGTGGGGGAAGAGAGACTGGGCCGGACGGCGGCCTCTGCTGGAAAAAGGCGAAAGTCTATGTTATACTGAGGATCTGAAAGTTTACACTGTACGTGATAACTCATAGAGAGGAGGAGCTTTGTGGCATCTGAAGGGATAAAAGTCATCTCTGACAATCGAAAAGCCTATCATGATTATTTTGTGGAAGAGAAGCTGGAAGCCGGAGTTATCCTCACCGGAACCGAGATCAAATCCATTCGCAACGGGCGTGTCAATCTCAAGGACAGCTATGCCCGGATCGAAAACGGTGAAGTCTGGCTTTATCAGCTGCACATCAGCCCCTATGAGCAGGGGAACCGTTTTAATCATGATCCCCTGCGCAAGCGCAAACTCCTCCTTAACCGCTCCGAGATCATCAAGCTGGTCGGGAAAGTGCAGCAACAGGGCCTGACCCTGATTCCCACCAAGATTTATCTTAAGCGTGGCCTGGCTAAGATCGAACTCGGGGTCTGCCGGGGGAAAAAGAACTACGATAAACGCCAGGATATTGCCGAACGGGATGCTAAACGTGAGATTGAACGGCACTTCCGGGATCAGGGCAAAGGATATTGATCAAAAAGACTTCTCAATGCGGCTTACAACGCATAGGGGAGTCTTTTTGATGTTCATCCCACATTTCCTCCCGAACTATGTCCGTTTCTTCAGAAGATCATACATTCGCACTTCTCTGCCGGTGCCCTCTTTTGTTATTTCACACTATCTTTCTGAGACAGGCTCATATTTTTGTTTTTGATTTTAGGTGGTTTCGAATTTCTTAAATTTACTCGCCAGGAGAATTGGTAATATCGGGAAAAGGCCAATTGCTGAAAGCTGATAGAGACTAACAAAAACTAATAACAAACAATAAAAGAAATAAATATCAATGGAATATAAACTAATCAAAACTAATTTAAAATGATATAAACTAATAAAAATTAATAAATGTTAATATTTTTTTATAGAATTAGCTATTTATTAGTGATATAATGATGACCATAATTTTATATGAGTATCCGAGCCTGCCGACCTATCCCTTAGTTTACGGTTTTCAGGCCTGAACAGTATCGCTGCGCGCCTTGGCAGCGCGATGCAGGTTCACGGGGTGGTATTGGAAACGATGCCGCCTTCCACGTTGAGAAGGAGAACACAAGACTTGTGCATCTATCATTGCTGATAGGTGTTGTTGCGGCTGTATCTTTCGAGACGGGAGATACGGCCTTTTTATTTAGAGATTTTTGATTTGATTTTGGAGGAAAGTTTATGGTCAATTCAGAGCGGCAAAAAAAAATACGGGCGGCACATCTTAGACTGATGATTTTAGCTGCTATGCTGATTATCGTTTTTTTGGTCTCATTCAACATTGGGCGCTTCGAGGGCATTCCCTTCAAGGAGACTGTTTTAATCATGCTCTCGGCGGTTTTTCCGATTGAAGCAACCTGGCCCCAAAACCATGAAACGGTGGTTCTCTTTATCCGCTTCCCGCGTATTATGGCCGCGGTTCTGATCGGTGCAGCTTTGGCTCTGTCCGGCGCATGCTACCAGACAGTGTTCAAAAATCCGCTGGTTGCGCCGGATATTCTCGGTGCTTCCGCCGGAGCGTCATTGGGAGCGGCCATCGCTATCTTCAGCGGTCTTGGCTATTTTTATATTCAGCTGTTTGCTTTTGTTTTCGCCTTGGGAGCGGTGGCCTTAGCCTGCCTGGTAGGCACACGCATCAAGCGGGACCCTTCTCTGTCTCTTGTCCTCTCAGGCATCTTTATCTCCTCCCTGGCCAGCGCCATTGTCTCTTTGATCAAGTTTCTCGCCGATCCGAGGGACAAACTGCCCGCCATTACCTATTGGCTGATGGGGAGCCTTTCCAATATCACTCTTACTAATATCAAGTGGGCCATCATCCTCATGCTGATTGGCGCCATACCCCTCTTTTTGGTACGGTGGCGGCTCAATGTTTTATCCATGGGCGATGATGAAGCCAAGACTCTCGGCATCGAGACAAAGCAGCTGCGCCGTCTTGTGATCGTCTGCTCGACATTATTAACAGCGGCTTCGATTTCCATCGGCGGCTTGATCGGCTGGGTGGGCCTCGTCATTCCCCATTTGATGAGAAGGTTGGTGGGACCGGATAACAAGGTGCTTATTCCGGCAACGGTCATGGGTGGCGGTGTCTTTCTTCTCCTGGTGGATAATGTGGCGAGATCCCTCACTGCCGTGGAGATCCCCCTGGGCGTGCTCACCGCGATCATCGGCGCTCCGTTTTTTATCGGTCTTATGATGTACGGAAGGGAGGGCTAGACATGCTCTTTGCATTAAAGGACGGTGTTTGCGGTTATTCTGCGCACAAACCGGTTCTCAGGGATATTAACTTCACCCTGACAGACGGAGAAGTTCTTTGCCTGCTGGGCGCAAACGGTGTCGGGAAATCTACCCTGTTTAAGTCGATGCTGGCTTTGATCCCAATCCTTGGCGGTACCCTCAGTATCGACGGTGAAAACATCCTGCGCTGGTCCCGGGCCAAAATCGCGCAAAAGATCGGCTATGTCCCTCAATCGACGAACCCCCCTTTTTCCTATTCGGTCATGGATGTCATCCTGATGGGGCGCGCTGCCCATCTCGGCATGATGTCTTCCCCCAAGAAGGAGGATGAAGAGATTGCCGAATCCGTTGTGGAACGTCTCGGTATTCAGTATCTGGTCAACAAGCGGTATCTGGAGCTGTCCGGGGGCGAAAAGCAACTCGTATTGATCGCCCGGGCTCTTACTCAGCAGCCCCAGCTGCTGATCATGGATGAGCCAACCACCGCTTTGGACTTTGGCAATCAGCAGCTGGTTCTGAATCAGGTCCATCAGCTCTCCCAACAAGGTCTGGGCATTATTATGTCTTCTCATTTTCCGGATCATGCTTTCCTTTACTCACACAAGGTCCTGATGCTCAAAAATGGCGGGATCTATGCCATGGGTGCTCCTGCTGAAGTTATTTCCGAGCAGACGTTGCGCGATCTGTACCGGGTGGAAACCAAAATCATTGCCACCGGAATTATCTCCAACACCACCGGGTCTGAAATCAAGGCCTGCATTTCGATCACCTAAAGGAGGAACGATTGCTTTGCAAACATGCGATCATCCCTGCAGCGCTTGCCAAAGCCGCTGCCACCGGCAGAATACTTCGGCAGCGACCAAAAAAGACGCTTTAGCCAAGCTCGCTTTGGCGGCTGATTTTTCCCTCGGCGTGGAACAGATTTCGCTTGCCGAGGCCCTGCACCGGGTCATAGCCCAGGATGTCCTGGCGGTCTGGGATTCTCCCGTTGCAGATTATGCAACCCATGATGGGATTGCCATAGTTCGTGAAGAGGCGGGTGCTTCAGTCTCCGCCCTTCTTGCGCCTGACCGCTTTCAGATCGTAGGGATGGGCAATGTTATCCCTGAGCCTTTTGATACGGTGCTGGCCTACGAACTCTGTTCCTTTCAAAGTGATGGCAGTGTCCGGCTGCTGGGCCTATCCGAAAAAGGGGAAGGCATCATCCGCCGCGCTTCCAGCATTCGCAAAGGCGAGTTGGTTTTGGGAAAAGGCTTTCTTCTGGAGCCGCGCCATCTGGTGATTCTCCGCTACAGCGGGATCGAACAGGTTTCTGTATATTGCAGGCCGACCGCAGCCATCATTCCGGTGGGAAGCGACCTTACCCTTCCGGGAATAACACCTGCCCCAGGGCAGTACCCGGAAGCAGACGGCATACTGGTGGAGTCTGTGATCCGTTTATGCGGCGGTACAGCCAGGCTGAGGCCCCCTGTCCAAGACGATATGGCGGCCTTGAAAGGTGCTGTCCAATCCGAACTAACCGCTTGTGATATGGTGGTGCTTATCGGCGGCGTTGGCCTGGGTGGAGAAGGTTACCGCGATTTTTCCCGGGCTGCTGTCGAGGATTTAGGCTCGGTTCTTGTTCATGGCCTATCCTTCGGCCCGGGTGGCAAAGCAGCTCTACTTGGTGTCATCGACAACAAGCCTGTTATCGGAATTCCTGGTCCTCCCCACGCCGCTATCTTGGTGACGGAGGAGCTTATTCCGCCGATTATGGAGCTGTTTTTGGATATTCCCTGCTATGAACGGCCTGTTATTACCGCCGAGGCGGGAGTTGATATTTCCGCTAAAAGGACAAGTGACTTTTTTCCCCGTGTCCGTCTCAGTTCAGACGATGGACGCTATATCGCAAATCCCGTCCGTATGGGAGACAACATCGAGACCTTTGCCCGGGCTGAAGGCATTGCCCGTTACCGGCGGGGAATGGAGTATCCTAAAGGTTCTCCTGTAGAGGTGGAGTTGCTTTATAGCGAAAGACAGCTCTCCCGGCAGCTTAAAAAAGAATAAGAAGAGTGCCGGACTATGCCTCAACGGTAGTTTTGCAATGTGTTATTTTTAGGGGAACATATTGCTTAACATATAAAATTTCAACAAAGAGGAGATTAAACATGTTAAAGAAGATGAGAAAGAACGTCGCTTTATTGCTTGCCGCTGCTTTACTGCTCGGGTCTCTCGCAGGATGTTCCGGCACGAAAACTGCCGCTCCTGCGGAACCTTCTGCCCCTGCCGAAGCCTTTACCCGTGAAATCATTGACATGGCAGGCAACACCGTAACCATTCCTGCCCAGGTGAATAAGATAGCCGTTACTTCGTGGAAAGGGGCTTTTGGTTCCCTTGCCCTGCTCGGTCAGCTCGACAAAGTCACCGTCATGGCGGACACGGGCCGTTACACCTGGCTAAGGCAAGCTTTCCCCCAGATCAAGGATATTGCCAACTATGGCTCATTTAATGATGTCAATGTTGAGGAGCTTCTCAGCGCAAACGTCGACATCATTATTTCTCCTGAACAGGCTGCCGATGCCAATAAGAAAATGCAGGATTTAAACATGCCTGTTTATGTCGACGGGGTTACCCCTCCTGATGCGAAATCCGTTCTGGCCGTTGCCCAGGCTGAAATCAACGCCATGGCAGATGTAACGGGGACAAAGGACGTGGCAGACGCTTACTACAAGTGGCAGAATGATCTGCTGGCTGAAATTGAAAAACGGGTTGCCACCATTCCTGAAGCTGACCGCAAGACGGCTTTAGTGGTTCGTACGACGATGGATGAAGTGTTCTGCGAAAACATTTCCTTAGGTTATGGCGTAGTCCTGGCCGGCGGTAAGCTGGCCACAGAAGGTATCAATCAATACTACACTAAGGTCGATCCGGAAGAGATTGTTAAATGGAACCCCGATTTTATTTTCCAGCAGATCGTAACCAGCCCTTATGGAGAAGAAATGGCCCAGTTCTACAACAACTGGAAAAAGGATGAGCGCTACAAAAATCTTACTGCCGTGAAAAATGGAGACTGCTATATCATGCCGATGGGCATCGTTCAATGGTCCGGCGATATTGAATTTGCCCAAGGAGTTCTGTTGATGGCCAAGATGATGTATCCTGAGGTATTTGCAGACATGGATGTTAAGAAATATGCTGAGGAGTTCTATCGGCAATTCCTGGGCTATACCATGACTGATGCCGACTGGGCGGTGATGGCGCCTAACTTTGCCGGGGCCAAGACAACAGGTCTTTCTAAATAAATTTCTTGAAGTACGCCCCCGGCCCTTGGGCCGCGGGGCGTTTCGGCTTCAGACCAGCCGCTTGTGTGAAAGGGAATGATGTTAAAATGCAAAAAGGTATAGTAGTGCCTCCTCAGATGTGTGTTCAGGGATGCCATAACTGTTCCAATGAGTGTGAGCAAAAGGAGCTCTCAGTCCTGTCCCCTGAAGCGGCAATTGCTGAACTGCTCCTGGCCATCGGCGGCCAGTCTGTGGACAGTGAAATCATCCCCCTTGCCGGGGCATTGGATCGTGTCACAGCTGAGCCCATGTTTGCTACTTTCAACATTCCGGAGGCAACCTGTGCGATGCATGACGGCATTGCCGTCGATTGGGAAAACTGTTCCCGGAAGTGGGAGCGGGGAGAACGGGCCCTTGCTGCCGATGAGTTTATACACTGCCCCATGGGCAGCGTCATTCCTTCCGGGTTTGATACTCTGCTCCATGCCGAACAGTGCCGCATAAGCAAAGACAACACGGCAGTTCTGCTTGCCCTGCCTATCCAATACCAAAGCGTCCAGCCGCAAGGCTCTTCCGTGGCGGAAGGGGAAAAGATCAGCGAAGCAGGGGAAAAGCTTACACCTTCCCACCTGGCCATGCTGCAGTATGCCGGAATAACTCAGATCCCGGTCAAACCCAGGCCCCGCATCTCGATTGTGGCCATCGGCAATGAGCTGTGCAGTCCGGGAAGCCGTCCCCAACCTGGCGAGAACATTGACTGCGATAGTATCTTTATTCAAGCCATGGCTCGCCAATGTGGAGCCGAAGCTTTTGTCGCCCCGATCGTTCCCGATTCGGAAGCTGAAATCGAAGCAGCTGTGGAGCGTGAGCTTAAACAGTGCGATATTCTTGTTGTGATCGGCGGCGTTGGCCGGGGGGAACAGAATTATGGCGACTTTACCGTAAAAGCGCTGCGCAAGCTGGGAACGGTTTTGTGCCATGGTGCCGGCATCAGTCCCGGCGGCAAGAATCTGGTGCTGGCCTGTGCGGAAGGCAAGCCGGTGCTCGGTATTCCCGGCCCTCCCCATGCGGCGATTATCATGACGGAACGGTTTCTTCCTCCCCTAATCGAGCATTATCTTGGCTGCCCCTGCTACGAGCCACAGGAGATTGAAGTTACTCTGGAAGCGGATCTGCGCCCCCGGGGAAGCAGCATATGGATTCCCCGCCTCTATGTCTTTAAGGGTGACTCCGGATATACAGCCCGGGTAGTTGACCGTCTCGGTGATACTGTGGACAATTTTGTTAGGGCTATGGCCTCCACCACTGTCTATGGTGATCCGGAACAGTATAAAAAGGGCCGGAAGGTTAAAGCGCGCTTGCTCTACGGTGAAAAGACTTTAGAATGCAAAGTTCGCAAAATGCTTGAGCAGAATGAGGATTGAAAGAGAATCCCTTGATTGCAGGCCGCCATGATCCTCACCGGAACAGAGGATGTTGCCGCCGTTTCGCCGGCTGTGATTTCTAAAATGCCTAAAGTAAAGGAAGTAGGAGCTTTCGGCGGCAAGCAGGAATAGTACTGATAAGGGCTTAGGCGGGAAGATTAAAACCAACTCCAGGATACTCCCAATTAAAGGGAGTATCCTGGGGTTTCTCTTACTCGACCTATGATCCCGCCGACTCTCCCCTAGCCTTGGAGAGGGTCGAACATGTCATCGATGGTCGTCCCGACGATGCGAATATCTCTCTTGCCCGTCAGTTCCCCACTGGGGGAAAGAAAGATATTTCGTTGAATCATCGTGTCCATAGCTGCTTCAATCTCATTTGCAGTCAAGCCCGGTCTGGGATCATCCAGGCTGAGAGCAAACGTTTTATTCCCCGTTGTATTAAAAGTCAGCTTCAACACAGTTTTGTTGATAATAGCCATCTCTTCACCTCCTTTCTGCTAAGTGCTGTAAAAATTACTCTTTAACCGAAGGTTTATTAACGTTATTCGTCGATCAAATCATAATTTTTTCTGAGGATAGTCTGGATGACCACACGCTCGCTCAGGCCGAAAAAAGCTGCCGCCACATCATATATATCCTGATCTGTGGCGTCGGCTTTGATGTTATTCAGGCTTTTTTGCCTGATGATCGGAGCACCGGAAGGGGATTCCCCAACCTGGTATCGAATGACCACTGTCGAGCTCAGTGGATGCGCGATTACCGCCATGTGTGTTCACCTCCTTTACGCTGTAGTATATTGACGGCCGGGAAGACCCGTCCCGTCCCTTTATCCTATGGACTTGCTCCTGGGAAGGTGACAGGGGGAGAGCCATTTTTATAAAAAATAATTATTTTTTGGGTATATTGGTTAAATTTGTAACATTTAGGACCTTGACCACATAGTCTATGAGTAGATCAATCGAAAGGGACGGGTAATGATGATCACGTACTATGCTTTTCCGGCGCTCATGGAGTGCAATGCTCTGTCAGGCCGGTATATCGTCGTTTTCCCGGATTTGCCGGACCTTATTTGCCAGGGGGAAACCCGGGAGAGCGCTTTTCATGATGCGGAGATTTCTCTGGGGCTTCATCTGTATCATATGGAAAAGGACAAGAAACACATCCCGAACGCTTCCGATCCCGCCAGCTGGACGAAGGGGGAGGGGGCCGAAGTCATTGAGCTGGAGGCCGATACACTGAAGGTTCGGCAGGTCATTGATAAGAAGAGGGTTCCCAAATGTATCATGATTCCGAAATGGTTAAAGGATTTGGGGGAAGAACATGAGGTGAATTTTGTCCAAATTCTTATGGAGGGGTTAATGGAAGAGCTGGGTATACCTGATTAAAGGCAGGGAGCTATCATGGAAGAGTTGAGCAGGGAGCGCACTCCCCTTTTAATAGCTGCTGAAATCAATACAATCAAGAATCAGGTGAGCAAAGTTCTCCTCTACAGCGCCATTGAGATCGGCCGCCGTTTGGCAGAGGCGAAAAGTCTGCTCCCTTATGGGGAATGGGGCCGCTGGCTGGAAGAGTCGGTAAGCTACTCCCATAGAACGGCGACCAACCTGATCCGTCTGTTTGAGGAGTATGGATCCCAGCAACCTGATTTGCCAGATTGGCAAGCGCTTGCCAAACTAACTTATACCCAGGGGATCATCCTGCTGGGGGTCCCGGAGGAGGAACGGGCACAGCTTATCGCCGAGCTGGATTTGGAGAACTTATCGACCCGGGAGCTGCAAAAGGCGGTTCAGGAGCGGAATCAGGCCGCAGCGGAGCGGGACCGGGCTGTGGAGGAAAAAGCAGATCTTCAGCAAGCTCTGACAGATCAGGAAGAGCAGCTAACCAACCTGAGCGGCGAACGGGATAATCTGCTGAGCAAAGTGAAAGAGCTGAATCAGGTTAAGGAGAAGAGCGAGGCCAGGGTGGAAAAGCTGAGCCTGGATCTGCAGGGCCTTAAGCAGGAGACCTCCGCTCAGGCTATCAACCGGATGAGCAGCAGGTTGGATGAGGCCTATCACAAGACTAAGGCCAACAAGGTCGCCTTTTTATATGAAAGCATGGATCGCACCTTCCGGGAGCTTTTGTGGGAGATGAAGGAGTTTGCCAAGCAGGAGCCGGAGAGCTATAAGGTCTACAAGAACAAGATTGTCAACTTTCTGACTGAGAGTTTAAAAAAGGAAATGTAATCAGGGAATATAAAATAATGGAACAATGAGATGATAAAATAAAAGACCCTTGATCCGAGTGGTATACCACCGGGCCAAGGGTCTTTTCCCGCACTTTCAGAAAGTATAACGACCTTGCATACTTTCCTCCAGCATAAGTGCAACCTACGGCTTCGCCTTTCTGGATGTGTGATTAAAAGGCAAACAAGTGGGTCGACAGTGTCTTCGGGCGAAGCAACAAAGTTATCATGAACGAGGCACCCCTTTCGTAAATCGTAGGTTGTTTTGGTACAAACTAGTATGGCCGAACCAAAACAGAGCTACATACGAAAGGGGAGCCATACTATGAAGGATGCCACAAAATACGTAGGATTAGACGTTTCAAAAGAAAAGATTGCTGTCGCTCTTGCTGACGAAGGTCGTGGAGCACCGCGTTATTGGGGAGTTGTTCTTAATACACCTGAAGCCGTAAGAACACTTTTTAAGAAACTAGGCGACTCCTCACAACTCAAGGTGTGCTATGAGGCTGGTCCAACGGGTTATTGGCTGTATCGTTTGCTGGTAAGTATGGACATTGAATGTGTTGTTGTGGCCCCGTCACTCATTCCAAAACGACCCGGGGAACGGGTCAAGACGGACCGTCGTGATGCCTTGCGTTTAGCCCAGCTTTTGCGTGCCGGAGAGTTGACCTCTGTTTATGTTCCAACTGAAGAGGATGAAGCGCTTCGTGACTTAGTCCGGGCTCGGGAAGATGCTAAAGAGGATCAACTCAGAGCAAGGCATCGCCTCACCAAGTTTCTTATGCGCAATAACATCACTTCTCCAGAGAACGTCAGAAATTGGTCTGCAGCGCATCGTAAGTGGCTTAATCGTTTAGAATGGAGTAATGCAGCCCTTCGTGTGGTCTTTCAGGAATACCTCCACCATCTCAACGAGATAGAGCAACGTTTACAACGGATAGAACAGGAAATGCATCATCAAGCCCTGTATAGCCCTAAAGCCCCTATCATTCAAGGATTACAATCACTACGGGGAGTAGCAGAGATTACAGCGATAGGGTTAGTGGCTGAAGTGTGTTCCTTTACTAGATTTGAAGGTGCTCGATCCATGATGAGCTATACCGGGCTGGTTCCCAGCGAATATTCCAGTGGAGAAAGACGGAGACAGGGGGCGATCACCAAGGCAGGAAATACCCATGTTCGCCGATTGCTGGTCGAGGCTGCTTGGAGTTACCGATATCAACCGGCACTCAAAGGGAATCTTCTCAAAAGACAGGAAGGACTCCCCCCTCAGGTTCAAGCTATGGCATGGAAGGCTCAACATCGTTTGCATGGTAAATACTCTAAACTTATGGCCAAGGGCAAACCTCCCGGCAAAGTCGTCTCAGCAGTGGCCCGTGAATTAGCAGGCTTTGTTTGGGCCATTGCCAATGAACTGGAGAAAGAGACCGTGTCTTAAGATTCAACGATAACGAATAAAGAACACCCAGTTGAAGGTAGGGCCCGAAGGCAAACGTGAAAATCCGTAAAGGAGAACCCACGATTCGCACATGTGCTAAGATGTCATTGACGTTTGAATGCACGACACAAGTTCGTGGCTTAGCTCCCCCGACGGAGAGATTTAATGTGGATAGCCAAACCCACGAATATCAGACTGCTCACCGTCGATGTTTTGTTTGCCTTCGTGCCGTGTCTTTAAAAGGAGAGTGTAATAGGTTGGGGCTTTGCCCCAAGAGTTTAACGCTTTAGATTCTCCTACAACGTTTCAAATTCAAGAGGGAACCGGGGGTAATCCAGTTCCCCGTTGTAGCAGAACCCAATCATGGCGCTCGGGTTGCTCTCCAGCATTGCCCTATCCTCCATGATTGGAAAGAGCCATAGTTAGTCTTTCCAAGATAAAACCAAAAGATTTTAAAGAGGCACACTTGACAGCCTCGTTCATATCAGTGCGAAAGCAGTGCTTTCGGGGTTTTCTTTGTGAGAAAGTTAAAGAAACTATGCACATAACGAGAAGAGAAGACAAAGTTGTGGTAAACTTATATAAGAATATTGAGAAAATTCAAAACATGATAGTGTAGATTTGCGGCAGATCAACTTGATCGAGAAAGGATGTTTAGTGATGATTGAACAAGTATACCCGGATATTTTTAAAATCCCCATCGTTCTTCCCAACAACCCTTTGAAAGCCACCAATGCCTATTATATTAAAGGGAAAGAACGAAATCTGCTCATTGACACAGGCTTTAACCGGAGCGAATGCAAGGAGTCCATGGATCAAGCACTGGCCGATCTGGGTATTGCTATGGAGAATACGGATATCTTCATAACTCATCTGCATGGGGATCATTCGGGTTTAGCCGGTTATCTGTCCCGTCCGGATAACACAATCTATACCGGCAAGTATTGCGCCGATACGCTGCTGGGCCAGGCAGGGGCAGGGCTCCATGGCTTCTTAAATGAGCTGATCGCTCAAAGCGGACTGACCAATATCACGATGTCCGACCATCCTGGGTATACCTATGCCAGCGACATCATCGAAGAGGCAACAAACGTACAGGATGGGGATACTCTTCAAGTTGGCGAATTCAGTTTCCAATGTCTTGAGACCTCAGGTCATGCGCCGGACCATTTTTGCCTTTATGATCAGGAACGAAAAATCCTTTTCTCCGGCGATCACATCCTGGGGAAAATTACTCCCAATAATACCATCTGGGCACCGCCGGCGACAATCACCAGGGATTATCTCGGCGACTATCTGGAAAGCCTGAATAAAATTGCCGCACTGGATATCAAGGTGATTTTTCCCGGGCATCGATTCGTGCTTGAGGATGGATATAAACGGATCGAAGAACTGAGAGATCATCACCAAAGGCGGCTGGAAGACGTTATGAAGATTCTTGGCCAAAAGAGCATGACGGGAGCCCAGATGGCCGGCCAAATGCAATGGGATCTGACTATTAGGTCGTGGGAGGATTTTCCGCCGGCCCAAAAATTATTTGCCACTGGAGAAGCCCTGGCGCACCTGACCCATCTGGTCTTGCAAAACATGGTGGTCAGGGAATTAAAAGACGGGGTGGTTTATTATACAAGGGCATAGGATTCACCGTCCAGTTAATCGCCAATGTGGGGCGAGCGGAAAAAGTGCTGATCTTTCAAGGCTGCTCTACTGATAAATCTACCCAAAAGCGAGTTCGCGTTTAGGCAAACGGACTCGCTTTTTGTGGTTTGCCCACGGACAGGTTGTCGAAGGTCAGCATAGCATAACTTAGGTTCCAGGGGATTAGGCCCTGATGTAGCGGGTATTCTTTCCTGCACCGACAGGCCGAATCAATCCTCTTATGACCAGTCTCTTTAATAAATTAACGGCAGCGGCCTGGGAGAGCGCCAGCTTCCCTTCGACCTCTTTTCTGGTGATGGATTCATTGGTCTTAAGCATCTCCACAACCATTAATTCGTTGCCGTACAATGGTGCCGCTTCTTTAACAACACCGTAATTGGAGTTTAGATTGGGAAGGGTGATTTTAAAGGCGTTACCGGTAATTTCAATCAAGGGGGCCGCTGGATAGCTTTTATAGCTTTCCATGATTTTCGGCATCCCGGTACCGTAGGCCTCAATTAAGGTTAAACGGTAAAAGATGTGTGCTAAATTCTCATTGCGTGTCACAGAAATGCCCAGCATGATATCATCATAAGAAATGCCTTTAAGCAGACCGCCAATGGATACAAATTCAATGCGATCCTCAAAGATGCTGATCAGTGTGCTGGCGCTGAAGGAGTAATCTCTATGAACGAGGGCGTTGAGAAGCGCCTCTCTGATCGCTTCTACGGGATAGTCCCGGCGGTCAATACGGTACAAGCCGTCAAATTCAGCCCGGGTCCGGTTGTAGTGGCTGATCGTTTCATAAACTTCGTTGAGTTGCTTAAGCAATGACCCGGAAAATTCGCGTCTGTCCTTGAAGACAGATTTGGTCGTTCCTTCAAATACAGCAAGTCGGATGGTATGGCGGCATTGATCAGACAGCAGCAATCCCAGATTGGTGTAGATACCATCAGCGTTCGTTATTTTCAATGTTTTCTGCTGACTGGTGCCAAAGGGGATTTTTCTAGAGTTGAAGGCGTTCTCCGCTTCCCTAAAGGTTAATTCTTGTTGCAGAGAACGTACATCCTCATAGTTTTCCCCATCTGTGTTTTTGATCATGTTTAGAATGGTTGCTTCAGTGGCGGGAACGGAAGAGGGGCCCTGACGAATGTAAACCCCTTCGGGACGAATACCCTTGTTGGCAAGATAATAAGGACTGGCGGTACCTTTTTGCACCGTGATTTTTATGATGTGCCGGTTATCTACCATTTGAACTTCATAATTTACAAATAGTGTTACATCGGGCTTAATTGTGTCCCGAATCGCGTTGGATACCCTGAGCAGCGTATTATCTACATCCCCTATTCCTACAGCCTGACCACTGTCATCGATACCTATATAGAGGGTTCCGCCACTGGTATTGGCAAAAGCTATCACAGTTTTCTTGATATCGTCAACATAGTCACGTTTGAACTCGGTAGTAGCGTCTTCGCTCCGTTTCATAGGATAACCTCCCATTACAGCATGCATTTTAATGTGTTATAATATATTTTAACACATTCTTATCAATTATAATACATTCTGAGCGAAAGATTCTGGGGAGATTAGAGAAAGCATCATAGAGGCCCAGTGCAGGCCGAAGATTAAAGAAAAGGCGCTTTTCCGCCGGCTGGGCGGGAAGTGCCTTTTTTTGAACGATTAATTTGCAAGTATGATCGGTATGATATATCATATCGATCATAGGGAGGTTGGATAGATGCATCATGGTAAGTTTTACGGCTCCACAGTGATGGGGGAACGGGGACAGGTGGTTATTCCTGCGGAAGCCAGAGAAGAGCTGGGGATTGAAGCGGGAGAGAAGCTGGTCGTCTTTGGCAATAAGCGCAAAGGGGTCGTCATTATTTTTAAATCGGAAGTCATGACCCGCTTCGCAGATATGATCTTCAGAAAGAGCAGGTTCTTTGAGGAGATGTTCACTGCCGATTCCCCGCAAGAAAGGGCGGGGCAGGCCGGGACGCCGCGGGAGAAGAAAGGTGATCCGGAGGAATAGGACCGGCCAAAGTGTAGTTATAGAAGTAAATGATCGGGGAGGTATCCATGCCGATAATTATTAGGTTTTTTAAAGATAAACGGTTCCGGGTCATCATTACCATGTTCCTGCGGTTTGTCTTCCAATTATGGTGGCTGAGCAAAAAAAGACGTTTTTATGGAGAAGAAGCTTATCAGAAGCAGCTTAAGGCCGTCTACCAAAAACAAGCCAGGATCTTTGCTGAGACAGCCATGGGGATGGGCGGCTTGCTCATTAAGCTGGGACAATTCTTCAGTTCCCGGGTGGATATCCTGCCTGAGGAATATACCCGGGAGCTTGCCCTGCTCCAGGATGCGGTGAAGCCGGTGCCGACGGCGGATATTATCAGGAGGATCGAGGCGGAATATGGCCGCCCGCTGGGGGAGATTTACCTGAATTTTTCTCCGGAGCCCATCGCTTCAGCCTCTTTAGGACAGGTTCATACGGCTGAGATCAAAGGCCATGACCAGGTGGCGGTTAAGATTTTACGCCCCGGTATTGAAGAGATCATCATCAGCGATTTTGATGCCCTGCGCTTTGTGGTCACCTTTGCCAAGCGCTATCCCCGCATCCGGGCTGCGGTGGACTTAGAGCAGATCTATGCTGAATTCACAGAAACCACCCTGGATGAATTGGATTATCTTAAAGAAGGCCGTCATGCCGATCAGTTTCGGGAGAACTTTGCCGGAGAACCGGGAATTGCCGTGCCAAAAGTGTATTGGGAGTATACCACCCGGCGTGTCCTGACCATGGAGTATATCACAGGCTATAAGATCAACGATTTTGCCGCTTTGGACAAGGCGGGGCTGGACCGGGTCAAGCTGGCCGACACCCTGATCATGGCCTATGTGCAGCAATTTCTCAGCGACGCCTTTTTCCATGCCGATCCCCATCCGGGGAATCTCCTGGTCAAGGAAGACGGCGCCCTGGTATTCCTGGACTTTGGCATGGTGGGACGGATCGATGAAGGGATGCGGGAAGAGCTGATCTCCTTTGTCATGGCCCTGTTTAAAAAAGATACGGAACAGATGGTGGAGGTGTTTGCTAACCTGGGTTTCCTGCGCCCCCATGCGGAGAAGGGCACCTTGGCCAAGGGATTGAAGCTTATACTAGCCAATATCTTTGCGGAGAAAGACCTGAAAAGGGTGAATTCTGAAGAATTTCTATGGGAGTTGAGGGAATTCATGTACTCCCAGCCCTTTCAGATTCCGGCCCGGACCTTGTTCCTGGGCAAGGCGCTGCTGTCGATTGTGGGAATCTGCGGGGGATTGAATCCCCGGTTGGATCTGATTAAGACCCTGCGCCCTTATGCGGAGGAGCTGCTGGCCGGAAAAGAGCAAGCAGACGGAGCACAAGGCTTTGCCCAAAAGTTTATCCTTGACCAGGCCAAGAAAACCTTCACTGATGTGGTTGGTCTGCCGGAAAGAATCAACCACTTGATCACAGGCCTGGAAGGCGGCAGCATCAGACTCCATCCCTCGCGGAGCTTTGAGCAGAATCTGCTGCAGAGCCAGAGGGAGCAAGGCAATCGTATTGTGCAAGCCATAGTGAGCAGTGGTTTCTTAATCGCCGGCACCATTTTACTTGAAGGACCTTATCTTAAGATTGGCATAGGGTTGATTGCTTTCTCAGCGCTTTCCTTCCTCTCCCTCCTCAAAAGCAATGCAGGGAGGGCGGGAGCCGAAAGAGGGGGCAGGGGAAACCGGGCCATGCGCAATGCGTCAGCCACGGGATTTAAGAAACCCCGTTTTCATCCCTAAGCATCCTTAAGATGTCCCTCATCGTTTTGGACTGGGAAAAATGACTGGGCCTGATCATAATTAGAGTAAAATCTATCGAGGGTAAGGCTGCCCCTATATTTCTCAAAGCCTGTTTTACGGCATATTCAGGAATTTATCGTGGCTGCCACAGCTAAAGGATATCGTGGTAAGGTAGTAGACATCGCCGAGTGGAGCTCGGTTCACCGAACATCCATTGGATATTTCCTCGCTGGTGGGGTTTAGGATGAATCCTATATCCAGAAAGTTGTTCAACAAGAATCTCTCCAATTTGTCGTATCTCATTCCAAAAAGACGGAGCAACCTCTATTCGTGATTCATGATGACACTGTTTGTCATAAGACTAAACCTTCGTCACAGGCACAATGTCCCATCGAGCAAGCAGATTTTCATTTTTCGCACTTATAGGGTAAGAGTGTTTGGGGCCATCAAGTCCAAGCAACCCTTGTTCAATGTGGTGACCACTCGCTCATTCATGAGATTCATCGATACGATAAAACTAAGGGCAGCAAGCGTCATCAATTTTGCGAAAGCCTTTTCGCGCCACTCTATTGTGGTGACAATGGACGTCCTAACTTTCCGGTCAATATTTTTATGGGCCTTGATTTAATCAAGGAAATCCGGGAGTACACCGATGAGGTCTTACTGGATGAATATGCGTTTAATTACCAAATTTTCTATGCATTAGGGCTATGTACCTTAGGTGAACGCTATTTCGCACCGAGAACGTTGTATGAGTTCCGTGCTAGACTTTATCAGTATTCACTTGAATATCCTGAAGAAGCCGATCTTATCTATGCTCAGTTTGAAAAGCTTACCGATCACTTTATTGCCGTTGCCGGACTCAACACCGAGGAAGCACGCATGGATTCGACTCAGATCATGTCTAATATTAAGTTGGCTGGACGGCTCTCGCTCGCCTACGATGTCTTAGTCAATGCAGTAAAGATCCTTCCAGAACAGCTTATGACCGATACCTTCAAGGTTTTTCTGAAAGTAGATTACAAGACTCATTTTCTGTATTTCAGTGATTTGCTCAAAAAGAAAAAGGTGAGAATTGGAACTCGATTGTAAAAGCATGGTTATTTGCCCTGAAGTAAACGTGTAGTCCTTGATAACCGTCACGGTCAAGATTATAAATCTTGCATTTATCTGCGCCAAAAGGACAAGCTTGAATGAAGGATTGCACGAAGTCGTTAAGGTCTATTTGGTTCATGTTTAGAATAAACCTCACCCCTAAGATATCATTAAGCTTTTTGAATAAGGGCATCGGAAGAGTATCCTTATTCCAATTCCTTTCAATTGAGAAATCCTCTTTATAGCGAAACGTGAAGTCGATTGAAGGAGCATATTGGTTGACAAGTTCATCTATATTCTGGACATATTCAATTGTTGATATTAGGAATTCATCCTTTATAAAGAAGAAAATCCTCTAGAACAAGGTCTACCTTATCCTTTGTTTTACTCATATTACAAGCCCAGTATAATTGATATAGCAAAGAATTAGAGAATCTTTATGGCTCCTAAGCATCGACCCCCTTGAGAAATATGGTATGATATTAGGAGGAAGGTTTGGGAACGTGATGGACACAAATGTGTTATTCATTTTCTAAGTTGCTATCTAAGAGGGGAGATTGCCTAATGGGTGTCCAGGTTTTTCGTAATTACGAATACAAGGTTTTTGAAAGTGGACAATTAAAGGCTTTAGCAGTGGAACTAATGCTTTTCCTAACGAAAGATATAACGAATAGTAATTTTATGGTAGTTTCTAAGGCTGGCGATATGGAATATAGGGATAACATCGATATTCATCAACTAGGCGAAGTAAATGAAATAGGCAAGAAGATCGAGGGACTTAGTTTCTTTATAGGGAAAGAGTGGATAAGGCTGTTTGAGTCCAATGGAAATTTAAGCGTAATGTATAACCTCTCCTGTGGGCCTGAAGAAGCTACTAAGATATTTTCAATAACAGAAGAGATTTTGGAATTGAAAGCGATTCAAAAGTCCGAGCCAGGGAGCCAGACTATACAAGAAAATACGGAAAGCCCCTCTACAAACTTGACCAGTGAACAGATTTTATTAGCTTGGGGAAAGGCTATTAAGGTGGTTAAAAAGAATTTGGAACCTGCATCTTTCGATACATGGATAGCCCCTGTTGTCCCCGGAGCAGAAGGTAATTTTCTAGTCTTATTTTGCCCTAATGTATTCGGCGTAGATTGGCTTAAGAGTCGTTATAAATCCTTACTTTTAGAGATAGTACAATCCATTGAGCCAGCGATCGAGGACATTATTTTCCGTGTAGCAGCTGAAGAAGGCAATGATAAGCAACGGCAAATAATTCTACGCGTTGATGAAGATTTATTTGACCTAATGAACAAGATTTATGAAAAAGACACAGAAGGAACTATTGGTTGGACTTTTGAAAAGTATTTTACTCAAATGATTCAGTCCATCTGCCAAGATCGTTTGCTAGATTCTACAGACCGTTTGGTTCAATTATAGTTATTCTTGCCGGGATACTATTTCTGTATTTAAATGCGATTTAGGGAATTCAGATTTAGATCTAAATGCTGAAGATTTTGCCGATCCTTCTGAAGAACTGACAGACAAAAGTTTTGAGTATTGAGAATTTAATCTTATTTACTTAGCAAGAGCGGTTGATTTGGGTTTGAAAATAGCGGAAGGTTTTTTCAAGGAAAAGGGATATTTTGAACTGGATTAAGGAACACATTCGAGATTAAGACTTGGCTATGCCAAGTCACATTTTGTTTACAGTAACAACAACTACAGAATTAATATTCTTATATATTCTTGTCAGAGCTGGAGGCCTTGCTCCCGTAAGGCTGGGGTGCCCTCGAGGCTACTGGGGGAGTAGCCGTCGGAGAGCGGTCAAACCGCCTGCAAACTTTTAAATGTGAGGGATAGATTCATAGGTAAGCATGGCAACAATGTAAATAGCACAGAAAACTGAAATTCTTCTTTCTGAATTGTCTCTGCGAAATGCTATAATGGAATAAAAACAGCATAAAAAAGAGTAGGAGTAGATCGATGCTAACAGGAGAAATTCGTAATAAAGTGGATAAAATCTGGACCGATATCTGGGCAGGAGGAATCACAAATCCCCTAACCGTTATCGAACAGCTTACATATTTGATGTTCATTCGATCCCTTGATGAAAAGGAATTGGAAAACGAAAACTTTGAGGCCCTAAGTGGGGAAGCGATGCCTAAAATTTTCCCACAGACAGAAGAAGGTCAAGCCATGCGGTGGAGTAAGTTCAAAACGAAGGATGCCCGCATGATCTATGATATCGTCGGCACGAAGGTCTTTCCGTTTATCAAGGGAATGAACGGAGAGAATGAGACCGCCTTTTCGCGTTATATGCAAGATGCCATGTTCCTCATCCCAACTCCCCAGGTCTTGCAAAAGATCATTACGGGATTAGATGAGTTGTATGAGCACGATATTCAAAACCTGGATATGCAAGGCGACCTGTATGAGTATATGCTGGGTAAGCTTGCTCAAGCGGGACAAAATGGACAATTCAGAACTCCGAAGCATATCCGAGACATGATGGTGCGACTCCTTGCCCCCACCCCGGAGGATAAAATCTGCGACCCGGCTTGTGGTACGGCGGGTTTTCTGGTGTCCGCTGCAGAATATATTCGCGAGAAATATGAGTCCGAGATGACCAGTGAGCAATGGGAGCATTTTGAAGGGAAGATGTTCACAGGCTTCGATACCGACAGGACTATGCTTCGTCTTTCAGCTATGAACCTCATGCTCCATTCGATTACCCAACCCCACATTGACTATGTGGATAGTGTTTCGAAGCAGAACGGTATTTCTTCAGCCTATGATATGATCCTCGCTAATCCACCGTTTACCGGTACGGTGGATGCGGAGAGTATTAATGATAACTTGAAGGCTGTCTGCGATACGAAGAAGACGGAGCTTTTGTTTGTGGCCCTCTTCTTAAGAATGCTGCGCAAGGGTGGGCGCTGCGCGTGTATCGTGCCCGATGGCGTTCTATTTGGCTCGACTAAGGCCCATAAAACCCTCCGCAAAGAGTTGGTCGAAAACCATCAACTTCAGGCGGTTATCTCTATGCCCAGTGGAGTCTTTAAACCCTACGCCGGGGTGAGTACAGCTGTACTGATTTTTACGAAGACCGGTGCGGGTGGGACGGATAGGGTCTGGTTTTATGATATGAAAACGGACGGCTTCTCTTTAGATGATAAGCGTTCACCCATTGAGGCAAATGATATCCCGGATCTAATCGCTCGATTCCATAACCTGGATGGGGAAGCGGATCGTAAGCCCACTGAGCAGAGTTTTTTTGTGGAGAAGTCGGCGATTGAGGGGAACGACTATGATTTGTCGATTAACCGGTATAAGGAAGTCGTGTATGAAAAAGAGGTTTATGATTCACCGAAGGAGATTATGGAACGCTTGGATCAGTTGAGCCTTGATATTGCCTCTAAGATGGAGGAGTTGAGGGGGCTTATCGGGTGAGTAAGTGGGATTTTTCGACGTTAAAAGATATTACAACTTGTATGTGTGATGGTAATTGGATTGAGTCGAAGGATCAATCTGTAGAAGGAATTAGATTAGTCCAGACTGGTAATATTGGGGAAGGAATTTATTTAGATAAACCCAATCACGCAAAGTTTATTAGTGATGAGACATTTTCTCGTTTAAAGTGTACTGAGGTTTTTAGAGGAGATGTTTTAGTTTCTCGTTTGCCTACCCCTGTTGGGAGAGCATGCTTGCTTCCTCATTCTAATACCAGAATGGTTACTGCTGTGGATTGTACTATAATAAGATTTAACAAGGGTAAATTTTTACCTGAATATTTTATATACTTTTCAATGTCAACTAATTATTTATCCCAGGTTAATAAGCATTTAGCTGGTTCGACAAGGGTAAGAATTAGTAGGAAAAACTTAGAATCTATTATAGTCCCCCTCCCACCCCTCGAAACCCAAAAGCTAATTGCCCAAACCTTAGATACTGCTGCTGAACTCCTTGCCATGCGCAAACAGCAGCTTGCAGAATTAGATAACCTTATCAAGTCCACCTTTTATGACATGTTCGGGGATGTTGCGACTAATGAAAAGAAGTGGGAGGTAGAAAAGTTAGGAAATATTTCAGGCGTCCAAGGTGGTTTGCAAGTCACAAGCAAACGAGTTGAAAATTCGATAGAATTACCTTACTTGCGGGTAGCAAATGTCTATAGAGACTTACTGGATCTACGAGAAATAAAAATGATTAAAGTAACGGAGGCGGAAGCAGAAAAGGTTTGCTTGGTAAAAGGGGATATACTAATCGTTGAAGGGCATGGGAATCCAACCGAAATTGGCCGTTCAGCTGTTTGGGATGCTTCGATTCAGCCATGTTTACATCAAAATCATCTTATCAGAGTAAGAGTGGATACTAACTTTGCGTTGCCCATTTTTATTAGTCACTATATTAATTCTCCAAGTGGAAAACAGCAAATGTTTAAAGTTGGGAAGACAACTTCTGGGTTAAATACAATAAGTACTAAAAACGTAAAAGAAACTTTCGTAGTACTCCCACCCCTCCCCCTCCAAACCCAATTCGCCGAAATCGTCACCCAAATCGAAGCCCAGAAAGCCCTTGTGAAAAAAGCCATCGATGAAACCCAAACCCTCTTTGACAGCTTGATGAGCGAGTATTTTGATTAAGTACTGAGGTGATTTCATGACTGCAAATTTTGATTTCCTCCGAGGACAAACGGAATATGCCTTATTTTCCACTGCCTGTATCGAAGCAGAGCGCGTCTTGGCGACCTCTCCGGCGATGGCAGCAGTCGGGAGCCGCAAGGCCTTCGAGTTGGCGGTAAAATGGGTGTACTCAGCGGATAACACGATTTTTATGCCTTATAAGGATAATTTGCAGGCTTTAATTCATGAGCCCTCTTTCAAATTCGCAGTGGATAGCCAAACCTGGAACAAGCTCCCCTATATCATCAAGTTGGGTAACCTGGCGGTCCACACGGAAAAAGCCATCGATCGTAGTGAAGCGGTCTTATCCCTTTCGGCCCTTTTTGAATTCATTCAATGGGTCGATTATTGCTACGGTCAAAATTATGAGGAACGCTCTTTTGATGAAGCCAAGATCCCGGCGGAGAAGGTCATTTTGGATGAGGCCAAGATCAAGGAAAAAGATAGCCTGATCGAGCAAAAAGAGGCTGAGATTCTGGCCCTCCGTGCTCAGGTCGAGGCGATGAGTGAACGGTTTACTGCGGAGAAAACACAGCATAAGGAAGAACGCCAATTCATCCCGGGGGATATCTCAGAATTTCTCACCCGCAAAAAATATATCGATGTGGATCTTAAGCTTTTGGGTTGGGTCTTAGGCGATGATGTACGAGAAGAAGTTCCGGTCGAGGGTATGCCGAATCCGGAAGGGAAGGGCTATGTGGATTATGTCCTCTATGGGAAAGACGGGCTGCCCCTTGCCCTGATCGAAGCGAAACGCACTTCAAAAGATCCCAAGATCGGCACCCACCAGGCGAAGCTTTATGCGGACTGTCTCGAGAGAATGACCGGCAGACGTCCAATCCTATTTACCACCAACGGCTTTGAAACCTATCTTTGGGATGATTTGACTTCTCCCCAGCGCAAAGTGAGTGGAATATTCTCCAAGGCGGACCTGCAAAAACTAATCAACCGTCGGAGTCAACGCAAAGCGTTAAACGAGATCCCCATTGATGATAAAATTACAGATCGCTACTACCAAAAAGAAGCGATTCGTGCCGTGTGTGACTCGGTAGAGACCGGGCATCGGAAATCTCTGCTCGTCATGGCGACCGGGACCGGGAAAACGAGAACCGCCTCGAGCTTAACCGATGTCCTATCTCGCGGCGGCTATATCACAAACACTTTGTTTTTAGCAGACAGAACCGCCTTGGTCAAACAGGCAAAAGACGACTTTAAAAACTATCTTCCGGATATGTCCTTGTGTAATCTCCTCAGCAACAAGGATGATAAAAATGCCCGCATCGTCTTTTCGACCTATCCCACGATGCTCAACGCGATTGACACCGCAAAAAACGCCGAGGGGCAGCGTCTCTTTTCCCCAGCCCATTTTGATCTGATTATCATTGATGAAGCTCATCGTAGTATTTTCAAGAAATACCGGGCGATCTTTGAGTACTTTGATGCCTTCCTCGTCGGTCTGACGGCGACCCCAAAGACCGAGGTCGATCGGAATACCTATGACTTTTTCGAGATGGAGCACGGGATCCCAACCTTTGCTTATTCCTATGAAACCGCCGTTCAGACGGATCAGGTATTGGTGCCTTACCATAATATCGAGGTCACCACGACCTTCTTGGAGCAGGGGATTACCTACGAGGATCTCTCTGAAGAGGATAAGGCTCGCTACGAAGAAGACTTTACGGATGAAGAGGGCGAGATGCCGGATTTTATCCCTTCTCCTGCGTTAAATGAGGTGATCTTTAACCAAGCCACAGTGGACATGGTCTTAGAAGATTTAATGACGAAGGGGATCAAGGTTGCCGGCGGGGATCGGCTCGGTAAAACGATCATCTTCGCCCAAAACAAAAAACACGCTCAATATATCATCGAGCGCTTTGACAAGCTCTATCCTCAGCATCGCGGGAGTTTTGCCAAGCGGATCATTTGCGATGATGCCTATGCCCAAACGATTATTGATGACTTCAAAATCGCCGAGAAAGTGCCCCATATCGCCGTATCGGTGGATATGCTGGATACGGGGATTGATGTGCCGGAGATCGTCAATCTCGTCTTCTTCAAGCGTGTCCGCTCGAAAACAAAGTTCTGGCAGATGATTGGACGGGGCACCCGACTGTGCAAAAATCTTTTCGGGGATGGACAGGATAAAACGACCTTTATCATTTTTGATTACCTGGGGAACTTTGAGTTTTTCCGGGTTCACAAGGATGGCTTAAAGGGCAACGAGACGCAAAGCCTCTCGGAAGCGATCTTTGCCAAACGCGTCCGCTTGATTCAACTCCTTCAAGACGCTGCCTTTCTCGAGGAGCCCGATCAGGCTTTCCGAACCGAGTTAATCGAAACCCTTCGGCAGCAGATCAATGCCTTAAACACGGAACTGGTCTCGGTGAAAATGCAGCTGCAATACGTTGAGAAGTATAAACAAGCGGAGCCGTTCACGTGCTTAACCGAGGGAGATAAGCATAACCTCACCACCTTCTTAGCCCCCCTTGTCTATATGGAAGATACGGATGAATATGCGAAGCGCTTTGATAACCTGATGTATGGCTTAATGATTGCTCAGATCGAAGCCAAGCCTCAGTTCAAAAAGAATAAGAAACAGCTGATGAATGTGTGTCTCGAACTTTCTAAGCGGGCCACGATTCCACAGATTAGAGAAAAACTTGGGTTAATTATTGACGTGGGCACCGTCGACTTTTGGGAGCATCCGGGTCTGCTCGATTTTGAAACCGTTCGCGTCGAACTCCGCAGTCTGATTAAATTCATCGTGGGTGAGGTTAATAATAAAATCGTCTATACCAACCTTGCCGATCAGGTTCTTCAGTTTAGAGAGGGGGAAGCCTTAGACCCTGCCTATGATTTTGAGGATTATCGACTCAAGGTCAATCGCTATATCGAGAATCATCGGGATCAAGTCGCCATCTATAAACTGCGCAATAATATTCCGCTGACCGCCTTAGATTATGAGAGCTTGGAGCGAATCTTTACGGGAGAACTCGGGACCTCGGAGGATTATAGGCGGGAATTCAAAGATACCCCCTTCGGTCTACTGGTTCGTAAAATAGCGAAGCTCGAATATGAAGCCGCTACGGCAGCGTTTTCAGAGTTTATCAATGACCAATCCCTTAGCCAAGCCCAGATCATTTTCGTTAAAAAGGTGATCGATTACATTGCTCAGAACGGGTATATCGAAAATCCGGTCGAACTCATGAAGCCCCCGTTCGATAAGCCCCAAAGTCTCATGAAGTTATTCGACGGTTCGAAGCAGAAGAAGATTGTAGAATTGGTGAACCGGATTAAGGAGAATGCGACGCGGATTGTGGGATAGAATGAAAAAGGCGTCGAATTCCCTATTAAGATTGACGTTCTCTTGAATTCTTTGTTTATGAACAGTATAATCCCGTTTTCGACAGTTTGAACACCAAAAAAGAGGCCATAACCGCTCGGTTGTGCGGTTACAGCCTCTTTTTTGTGTTCGTTCAATGTTGTATGTAAATGCTATGTTAAAATGTTTTTAATCTTTTTATTGAGTTCTTTAGGTTGGTAGTATTTTTTGTCTAATCCAAGATCAAACACAGCATTTAATGCCGTACATACCTGGGAGCCATTGTATGTTGATTGATAATACATATTCTGCACGTTGACTACTTCCATGTTCTTTAGTGTTCAATGATAGTCTCCGTGGTGAAGTGTGTTCCATGATCATCGAGCTTGGCCTCGAGAAGTCGATAGATAAGGAGAGCAGTGATAAATTCTTGAATATGCCGTAAAACAGGCTTTGAGAAATATAGGGGCAGCCGATAGCTTTTAAAGAAATTGAACATTGCTTCGTTTTTTGGTAAGATAAAGTTTAGAGACATTTGCTTCCTCCTTGGGATGGATTTGTTGTGGTGACTTATTTTATACCACAGAAGGAAGCAGATTGTCTCTATTTTATTTTCTGGTAAAATAATGGAAGCAATTTTGCTTGTTTATAGATGTTAATAAAAATTAATAATTCATAATTTTTTAGAAATAGAATTAATATATTCAATTTGTTAAAGTTGGTACAAGAACGATTTTATTATAGCTACTATGGACTTATAACACTGAACACTTGGTATGAAAGTAAGGAGGAAGGTGCTGTATGGGAAACATTCTCGAAGGTATTGTCAACCAGAAAATCAACCGCAGGAACTTTCTAAAAGCCAGTGCTCTTGGCGCAGCCAGTTTAGCGTTGCCGGGTTGCAGCAGCAACACACTGACCAAAGCCGGGGCCGATGCCGCGATCGTCAACAATGAGGGCCAATGGATTACCGCCGGTTGTTGGCATAACTGTGGGGGACGATGTCTGAACAAAGCCTATGTAGTGGATGGGGTTGTCCTCAGACAAAAAACGGATGATACCCATCCCGACTCGCCTGATTATCCTCAGCAAAGAGGGTGTCACCGGGGGCGTTCCCAAAGACATCAGGTCTTTGGGGCGGATCGGCTCAAATATCCCATGAAACGCAAGCATTGGGAGCCTGGCGGCGGCAAGAAGGAATTGCGGGGCAAGGACGAATGGGTACGGATTTCCTGGGATGAAGCCCTGGATTCTGTGGCCGCTGAATTAAAGCGGATCAAGGAAGGTCATGGCAATAAATCCATTCTGGGCACCAGCAGACTGCTGAATTACTACGGCGGAGGCCTGGTAAGATGGGGCTCCTCTTCATCAGGCGCCTGGGGTGTGGTTCAGGAATGCATGACCGGCTTCTTCTCCTGGAAGGCCAACGACAGACCGGACTGGAGAAATGCGAAACTGATCGTCATGTGGGGGGCTAATCCTGCCCGCTCCAATCTGGGAAATCCCACTTACAATCTATTGCAGGCTAAAAAGGCCGGAGCAAAGTTCATTTTTGTCGATCCGGTGGTATCCCCTTCAGTAAAGACCTTAGCTGATAAACACATCCCTTGCCGGCCGGGCACGGATACGGCACTGCTTCTGGGCATGGCCTACCACATGATTGAAAACAATCTCCAGGATCAGGATTTCCTTGATCGATGTACCGTGGGATTTGATCAAGATCATATGCCTGAGGGAGCAGACCCTAAGGAGAATTTCAAGGACTATGTCTTAGGAACTTATGACGGGGTCCCCAAAACGCCTGAATGGGCCTCGGCAACCTGCGGCACCGATCCTCAACTGATTAGAGAGTTCGCAGCAGAAGTTGCCACAACCAAACCGGTGATTTTCAATTCATCCTTTGCCCCGGCCCGCACTTACCGGGGTCAGCAATTCTGTCAGGCCTTTTTGACGGTAGGCTGGATGACCGGCAACGTAGGCAAGCCCGGTGCCGGAGTATGGACGATGAACTATGCGGCCAGCCAGGGCTACGGGGGCAAAACCCTTGTCAAAGGCGGAGGCAGAGGCCTCCCGCCGGTGGTCAACCCCTTGTTCCCGGATGCCACCTATGGAGCCTATGACGGTTACCGGTGGGCCAATCCCACCAACCCCGATGCCAATGGTATGGCCTATTGCGAGACCTATGACGCCATCTTAAAGGGTGAATATACGGGAACGGGCGGCAGAGGGAAAGTTCCTTGTGATATTCGTCTGATTTGGCTGGTCCGGGATGGCAGCGGCTACAACTTCCTTAATCAATCTTCCGGAATCAACAAGGGCATTGAGGCCTTCCGCAAAGTGGATTTTGTAGTCACCAATGATATTGTTCTTTCCAGCATCTCCAAATATGCGGATATTGTTCTCCCCACAACCACGGAGTGGGAAAAAGAAGGCAAGATCTATCAAGGGAATCCGGAAGCTATCTTTATCAACCAAAAAGTGACGGAACCCCTTTATGAAGCAAAAACCGAAGAATGGATAGACCGTGAACTGGCCAAACGCCTGGGACTGAATCCGGATGAGATCTACCCGCTCACGGAGAAACAGCAATTCTTTAACAGCCTGGCCGGAGCCCAGGTGATTGGCGGGGACGGGGAGACCTACGAGCCCCTGATCACCATTACCGAAAAGGATATTCAGGAATGGGGCATCCAGGGCAAACCCCAGCAGGGAAAGATTGCCTTGCCGGACCTGATGGAGCAGGGTGTTTATCAAGTAAAGAGGACGGCCGGTGATAAGTTAACCGTGATCCAAGGGGAAGACTTTGTCAAGGATCCTGCCGCTAATCCCCTGACAACCAAGAGCGGCAAACTGGAAATCCACTGCCAGGCCCTCTCCGATAAGATAGCGTCCTATGGTTTGACCACGGTCCCGCCCATCGCCATGTATGAGCCGCCTTTAGACGGCTATGAAGATACTTTCGCAGATTGGCAGAGCAAGAAGAAGGGCCAATACCCCTTCCAGCTGGTGACCATCCACTACGGAAGACGCTCCCACTCAGTGTTCGATAACATTCCCCAGCTGAGAGAGGCCTATCCTCAGGACTTTGTGATGAACACCAGAGATGGAGAAGCCCTTGGTTTGAAAGATGGGGATACGGTTTTAATCGAGAGTGACTATGGCAAATGCCTCCGTCCCCTGACCCTCTCTGAAACCTTAATGCCGGGTGTGGTGACCTTAGGGGAAGGCGCCTGGGTAGAGATGGATGATGAAAAAGGCATTGATAAAGCAGGTGCCACCAATACTCTCTGCGGAGCACGCCTGAGCGGGCAGGGGGAAGAGCCTTGGAATACAACGATTGTCCGTGTTGAGAAATACGCGGGGGAACCCTTAAAACCGGATGCCCAGTGGGAACAAAGAATTATATTTTAGGAGGTGACACCTGATGGGACAATTAGGATTTTATTATGATATGACCACTTGTATGGGATGCAAGGCCTGCCAGATTGCCTGCAAAGACAGAAATGACCTCAAAGTAGGGGAGCTGTTCCGCAGAGTCTATGAATTTGAAGGGGGTATCTATCCCCAGGTAGGAGGCTATTACCTTTCCATGGGATGCAATCATTGTGCAGATGCTAAATGTGTCAAAGGTTGTCCGACAGGGGCCATGCACGTTGCTGCAGATGGTACGGTCCAGCATGATCAGGAACTCTGTATCGGCTGCAGATATTGTGTGTGGAACTGCCCCTATAGTGTCCCTCATTACTTCGAAGATAAAAGTGTCGTCGGGAAATGTGACTCCTGTAAAGAATTAAGAGACGCCGGGCAAAACCCCGTTTGTGTGGATGCCTGTATTATGCGCTGCCTGAAATTCGGCGATTTAGACCAATTGAAAGGGGAATACGGGACGGATCTGGTCCAGGAATTACCCATTCTGCCTGCGGCGTCCCAAACCAATCCTTCCCTCCTGATCCAACCCAAAGATGAGGCCCTGAAGCCTGATTACAAGAAAGTGGGGGTGTAATCCATGGGTGAACATTTTGCGTTGACCGTGTTCTCCATCTGTATCCAGGCCGCCGTAGGCATCATGCTCTTTGTGGCCATCGGTCGGCTTATGAATAAAGAAGGGGTATTCAAAAACGCTGTGGTCACAGCAACAGGCCTGGGGATCATCGGTATGCTGGCCTCACTGCTGCACTTGGGACGCCCTTTAAGCGCCATGAATGCTCTGTTTCAATTCGGCACCTCCTGGCTCAGCCGCGAGATTTGGTTTACGGCGATTTTCGTGGGGTTAACCGTTGTGGCGGCTGTACTGCTCTATGCTAAACCCCAGGCCGCCGGAGCCGTCACCGGCTTATCCGCAGGGGCCGCTCTGGTGGGTCTGATCGATGTCTTTGCCATGGCCAGGATTTACAGCTCGGCCAGTGTGCCGGTATGGCAAAGCGCCGCCACCACCATCGAATTTTTAGCCGCCGCCTTATCCATGGGCGCCATGCTCTTCTTGGTGCTGAGCCTGAAAGAAGCAGGAAAGATGAAAAAAATCGTGGCTTTGACTGTGGCAGCCGTTGTCGCTGTTCAGGTAGCGGTGGTCATCCCTTACTTCATCTCTTTGGGGGCCGGTACCGGCACCGCTCTGCAAGCCAGTCTGATGATTCTCGGCAGTCTGAAAACGGCCGTGGCCATTAAATGGCTGTTCATTCTCGCCGGAGCCGGGTTAGTGCTTTGGCTGGCCAAGGATGAACTGAGCAAGTCCGTATCCGGTGCTGTTGCCGGGAGCGCGGCCTTGATTCTGGTCGGCCAGGTGGTGGGAAGATATGTATTCTACGCCGCCATGGTGGTATCCGGAGTAGGGCTGACTTAATTTCTTTTTGGAAACAATGGCAGCAATAAGTGCCAAAAGGGCCTGCCGCCGACGTTTATAGGTATAAACGTTGGGGGGCAGGCTTATTTTATTAACGAAAATTAATAATTACTAATTTTTTAGAAATAGAATTATTAAGATCGATTTGTTAGACTTTACACAAAAGGTTGGGTGCCTTGATTTTTGAAACAGAGAAAAGGAGGAAGAAAAATGGGAAATATTCTTGAAGGTATTATTAATAAACAAATAAATCGCAGGAATTTTCTAAAAGCCAGTGCCATCGGCGCAGCCGGCCTGGCTTTACCCGGCTGCAGTTCCAGTACGCTCACCAATACCGGAGTTGACGCAACGGCTGACGGCAATGAGGGTCAATGGATTACGGCAGCTTGCTGGCATAACTGTGGCGGACGCTGTCTGAACAAAGCTTTAGTGGTGGATGGAGTGGTTGTTCGGCAAAAAACGGACGATACCCATGAAGATAGTCCGGACTTCCCTCAGCAAAGAGGCTGTGCCCGCGGCCGTTCTCACCGTAAAATGGTGATGGGCGCCGATCGTCTCAAATACCCTATGAAACGCAAAAACTGGGCGCCGGGGGGCGGCAACAAAGAACTTCGCGGCCAAGACGAATGGGTGCGCATTTCTTGGGATGAAGCCCTTGATATTATGGCTTCTGAATTAACGCGGATTAAGGATGCCTATGGCAACCGCGCCATTTTTGCACCTGTAGGCGGCTCCGACAGTCTTCAAGCTGTGCCTCGTCTGCTCAGTGCTTTTGGCGGTTATACGGCCCGTTGGGGAAGTGTGTCCTGGGGATCATGGCCTACAGTCTATTCCAAGGTTACCGGCCAGCCTCACAACGGAGCCAGCGACGGCAACGATCGTTTCCGCTTGAGAGAGTCCAAGCTGATCATTCTCTGGGGAGCTAATCCCGCTCAATCCAGTCAGGGTTTGCCGGCTTATAATTATCTGCAGGCCAAAAAAGCCGGGGTTAAATTTATCGTGATTGATCCCATTTACTCGGAATCGGCGAGAGTTTTGGCCGATGAATGGATTCCGATCCGTCCGGCTACAGACACAGCCTTGATCTTAGGTATGGCCTACTACATCATTAAAAATAATCTGCTTGACCAAAATTTCCTGGATAACTGCACAATTGGCTTTGATGCCGATCACCTTCCGGAGGGTGCCGATCCCAAAGATAATTTCAAAGATTATGTTCTGGGAACCTATGACAATACGCCCAAGACTCCGGAGTGGGCTGCCGAAATCTGTGGTGTTCCTGCTGTCAAGATCGCCGAATTTGCCCAAGAGTATGCAACCACGAAACCGGCGGCGATTATTTCCGGCGGAGCCCCGGCCCGGATCAATAATGGCGAGCATTTGCCCCATGCCATGATGACCTTGGCCTATATGGTAGGAAACGTGGGTATTCCCGGTGCCGGTGTCAGCCCGAATATGCATAATTCGGCCACCAACGCCGGACCGGCTTTGGTTAAAGCAGGGGGCAACGGTCTGCCGAAAATAGTCAATCCTATTGATGACAATATCAATAGCGGCGAAATGTATGACGCCATTCTTAATGGCAAATACATCAAGCAAAAAGGAGAAATCAGAGACATCAACATCCAGATGATTTGGACCTGGTTCAGCCATAACCTTAATCAAAGGGCAGGGTCCAGCCAGGGTATAGATGCGTATCGGAAGGTTGAGTTCGTGGTCGCTCAGAACATGTTTTTAACAGCTGACGCCCAATATGCCGATCTGGTGCTCCCCGTGACCTCCGAATGGGAACGGCTGGGCGGACTCCTGACAGGCAACCGGGAAATCCTCATCCATTATCGCCAGATTGTCGAGCCCCAATATGAAGCCAAGAGTGATCTGTGGATTGTCAAGGAGATTGGCAAAAAGCTGGGCATCGATCCGACGAAAGTTTGCCCCGTATCTGAAGAACAGCAAATGTACAATCAGTTGGCAGGGGCTGAAGTCATCAAAGAAGACGGCTCAGGATATGAAAAGCTGCTCACCCTGACGGCTGAGGATATCAAGGCCTTGGGTGCCGAGGGCGAACCACAGACCGGCCGCATCACTTACCAGGAATTTAAGGAAAAGGGCATTTATCAAGTTCCCCGTCACAAAGGAGATAAGTTGGAATTTACCAGCTTTGAAGATTTTGTCGCCGATCCTGCCAGTCATAAAGTAAATACTCCCAGCGGTAAATTTGAAATTTACTGCAAGTCTCTGGCGGACAATATCGAAAAGGTGGGCTTCACCAGCAAATCCCCCATTCCTAAATATGAACCTTCTGTGGAAGGTTACGAAGATGGCCAGAAAAACGGCTATCCCTTCCAATTGATCACGATTCATTACTTCAGAAGATCCCACTCAACTCTGGATAATGTAACCTGGCTCAGAGAGGCTTTCAACCAGGAATGCCGCCTGAATGCCCAGGATGCGGCTGAACTGGGAATCAAAACCGGCGATATTGTCAAAGTGACCAGCCAGCATGGTTCTGTCATTCGTCCTGTCTATGTCACCGAAACCATTACCCCCGGTGTCGTATCCCTTGGGGAAGGGGCTTGGATTGATATGGATGAAGGCAATGGCGTGGATAAAGCAGGCTGTACCGGAATTCTCAACGGGCCGATTGCCACAGGTCAAGGCCACACCGGTTACAACTCCTGTAATGTGAAGGTGGAGAAATACGATAAGCCCCTTGCCCTCGATGTCAACTGGCCCCAACGGATAATTTTATAGGAGGTGTTAATCAATGGGACAGCTAGGATTTTATTATGACCAAACAGCTTGTGTAGGCTGTAAAACCTGCCAAATAGCTTGTAAAGATAGAAACAATTTGGAAGTGGGGACTCTCTTCCGCCGTGTCCACGAATTTGAAGGCGGCAAGTTTCCCAAGCCCTATGCCTATTACCTTTCCATGAGCTGCAACCACTGCAAGGAAGCCAAATGTGTTAAAGGATGTCCCACCGGAGCCATGCATTTCGGTGAAGACGGCACTGTACAACATGATAAAGATATGTGTATTGGCTGCAAGTATTGCGTTTGGAACTGCCCTTACAGCGTCCCCCAATATTTGGAGGCCAAAAATATTGTGGGAAAATGTGATTCCTGTAAGGATTTGCGGGCAGACGGCCAAAATCCCGCCTGTGTGGATGCCTGTGTCATGCGCTGTTTAAAATTCGGCGATTTGGATGAGCTGAAAGCGGAATATGGCAATGATCTGGTCAGAGAACTGCCCGTTCTTCCCAGCGCCTCCCAAACCAACCCATCCTTCTTGATCAAGCCCAAAAACGAAGCGCTCAATCAAACCTATAAGAAAAGGGAGGTGTAATCCATGGGTGAACATTTTGCTTTGACCTTGTTTTCCATCTGTATCCAAGCTGCCGTAGGCATCATGCTCTTTGTGGCCATCGGCCGGCTCATGAACAAAGAAGGGGTATTCAAAAACGCCGTGATCACAGCAGCAGGCCTGGGGATCATCGGTATGCTGGCCTCACTGCTGCACTTGGGACGTCCTTTAAGCGCCATGAATGCTCTGTTTCAATTCGGGAGCTCCTGGCTCAGCCGTGAGATCTGGTTTACGGCGATTTTCGTGGGGTTAACCGTTGTAGCGGCTGTACTCCTTTATGTTAAACCTCAAGCCGCCGGAGCCGTCACCGGCTTATCCGCAGGGGCTGCCCTGGTGGGTCTGATCGATGCCTTTGCCATGGCCAAGATTTACAGCTCGGCCAGTGTGCCGGTATGGCAAGGCGCTGCCACCACCATCGAATTCTATGCCGCCGCCTTATCCATGGGAGCCATGCTCTTCCTGGTGCTGAGTGGAAAAGAAGCGGGAAAGATGAAGAAAATCGTGGCTTTGACTGTGGCAGCCGTGGTGACTGTTCAGGTAGCGGTGGTCGTCCCCTACTTTATCTCTTTAGGGGCCGGTACCGGCACCGCTCTGCAAGCCAGTCTGATGATTCTCGGCAGTCTGAAAACAGCCGTGGCCATCAAATGGCTGTTCATTCTTGCCGGAGCCGGCTTGGTGCTTTGGCAGGCCAAGGATGAACAGAGCAAATCCGTATCCGGTGTTGTTGCCGGCGGCGCGGCCTTGATTCTGGTCGGCCAGGTTGTGGGAAGATATGTATTCTACGCCGCCATGGTGGTATCGGGAGTAGGGTTGACTTAATTTCCTTTGCCAATATGAGAACAATGAGTAAGAGCCAAAAGGAGTATCGGAAGAGATACTCCTTTTTGGCAATAAACTGCTATAATGAAACTACATTGAAACTGCCGGGGGGTGAAAAGGTTGGGCCTCAGCAATGTTCGGATCAGAACCCGCTTTGTTATATTATTGGTAGGTATTTTGGCGGTTTCGCTGCTTATGAATGTAGTCTGGATTTGGATGACTCAGCAAAAGCAAGCTGAAAGGGAAATGCATGAAAAGGCCTATGTCCTCTCCCAGCAGATGGAGGCGGCCTGGGAATTCATGGTGATCAATCAGGATGTTATTAATTATGACGCCAATGGGGAATATAATTTTAAGAAACTCCATTGTTCCCTGGTCGGCAAGAGCATTGGCAAACTATTTGGTAAAAAAACAGGGTATACTATACGCTATACGAATTTTAATCCCCGCAATAAAGCCGATATCCCTGATCAGTTTGAATTGGAAGCCCTCACCCTCTTTGCCGCTGATGTGAAGACAAGCGAATTCTATAAAGTGTCGGAATACGCGGGGAAAGGCGCTTTCCGTTATACCGCGCCCATGCGTATCGAAGAAAATTGTCTGGAATGCCATGGTGAACCCGCCGGTGAGCTGGATATTCTGGGCTATCCTAAAGAGGGCTGGAAAATAGGAGACTTAGCCGGCATTGTCAGTATTGTCATGCCCACAGCTATGTATACGGAAAATATTCAATCCAATGTGGTCAAACAAGTCGGCTATATTTCCTTGCTTACCTTGAGCATTATCATGGTTATCTATTACGCCATGTCCAAGCTGGTGACCAGACCCCTCAATCAGCTGAAGGATGCCATGGGACATGTTAAAACAGGAGACTTAAAGGTTGATTTAAAAGATATTGATGCTCAGGGGGAAATCCGGGATTTGTCAGACCATTTTGAGATCATGACCCAGGAACTGCAGACCTTATATGACGACCTGGAGAACAAGGTGGAGCTGAGGACCCAGGATTTAGCCCGGGCCAACGATATTTTGGAATCCCAGCAGATCCAGCTGGAGGAAGCCAATCGGCGCTTGCGTGAAGATAATCAATATAAATCGGATTTTCTGGCTATTATCAGCCATGAGCTGCGCACTCCTTTGACTTCGATCATTGCTTTTGCCGAGGTTCTGGAAAAAGCAAGGGAGGGCAAATGTCCTAAAGAACAGAAAATCACCCAGGAGATTAGAGCCAATAGCCAGGTTCTTTTGCGCATGATCAACAATATCCTGGAAATCGCTCGGATCGAAGCGGGGAAACAAGAACTGATCATCGAGCCCATCGATCTTGTCGATGTGATCAATGCCGTGGAAAGTGTCATTGAACCTTTAATCGAGAAGAAGAGTATCCAGTATTCCAGTGTCCTGCACTCGGACGTTCCCGTCATTGAGGGAGACAGGGAAGGATTAAGACGGATTGTGGAGAACCTGCTCAGCAATGCCTTGAAATTCACCCCTGAGGGCGGAGAGATCAAAGTCTGGGTGGCCTATGACCAGGAGCGGAATGAAGTGCTGATTAATGTTCAGGATAATGGCATTGGCATACGCAAAGAGGATCAGCCCTATATCTTCGAAAAATTTGTGCAGAGCGATTCCTCCATCCACCGTCAGTATAATGGCAGTGGTTTAGGCCTGGCTTTGGCTAAAGAGTTGGCGGAACTGCACGGGGGCTGGATCAAAGTCGTCAGTGAGCTGGACAAAGGAAGCTTATTTACAGTAGGAATTCCCGCCGGGGAGGGTAAGGAAGACTGGCTTCACCTGGACTTCTAAGCACGGGTGTCCGGTTAGGATGGAGCAGAGAAAGGGGCGATAGAGGATGAAGATTATGCTGGCTGATGATGAAGAGAGCATACGTATTGTCGTGGAGCATATTGTCACAGAGGACGGCTATGATTTCTGCTATGCAGCGGATGGTGCGGAGGCCTTGGTTGTATTTGAAGCGGAAAATCCCGACCTGGTGATTCTGGATGTCATGATGCCGAAGCTCAATGGCTTTGATGTGTGCACCCAACTGCGCAAAAAGGGCAGCAATGTTCCCATCATCATTTTATCTGCCAAAGGAGATATTGTGGACAAAAGCGTGGGCTTTAAGGCGGGAGCCGATGATTATCTCGTCAAGCCCTTCAGCACTTTGGAGTTATCCCTGCGCATCGAGGCTTTGCTCCGCCGGCGGGAGCATCAAACCGGCGGAGCCGGTGAGGCAGAGAAAGAAAGCGTCAAGCTGGGGGATCTGGAGATCCTTTTCAAGCGTTATGAGGCCCGCTTGAAAGGCAAGCGTGTGGAGCTGACACCCAAAGAATTTAAGATCCTGGCCTATATGGCCGGCCATCCCGGCGAAGTGTTTACCCGGGAGCAGCTTCTGACCTATGTGTGGGGGGAAGACTATGTGGGCGAGCTGACCGGCATTGCTGTTTTTATCCGCAAGATCCGGGAGAAGATCGAGGAGGATCCCTCCAAGCCCAAATACCTGCAGACCGTCTGGGGCGTGGGCTATAAATTCGGTGAGAAAGAGTGAGCAGGATGCCAGGTCCTGACAAGTTGAAGCCGCGACAGGTGTTGAAAGTGGACAGGGAACATTATAATATAGGAAAGTAAGGACATTGTGGACTCACAGTAAGAGGATTAAGATGGATAGGTGGTATTAGAAATGAATCAACAAAATGAGGCAATCGCAATCCTGCTGGCCAACCGAAGTTATCTCTATAGATTATTGCAGCGGATCTTCGGCGGAGAACCCCAGGCCGAAGTATTAAAGGTTGTGACAGACCCCCACACCAGGGAAGCCCTGCAGCTCCTGCTTCAGGAAGATGAACACCTCTTTGACAAGCATTTTGAGGTTTTAAGTGAGGTGGCCCGGGCCTTGGCGGCTGAACCTGAGCAGACTATGGACAAACTGAAAAGTGAATATACTTATTTGTTCATTGGCCCCAACAGCCTGCCTGCCCCTCCCTGGGAATCGGTTTATCTCACCAAGGAGCGGGTTCTGTTCCAGGAAAGCACCTTAAATGTCCGCCGCGCTTATTTGAAATATAGCTTCCTGCCCTCCAACTACCCTCATGAAGCCGACGATCATCTTGGCCTGGAGCTTGATTTTATGGCTCATTTATCCCAAGTGGCTCAGGACCATTTCGAGAATGGCCGGCTGGAGGAGATGAAAGCTATCCTCGAAGACCAGCAAGCCTTTCTGCGTGATCATCTGCTCCTCTGGATTGGCGATTTCGCTCAGGATATTCAAAAAAGCAAGACCCATTACTTCTATCCGCCCCTGGCCGATCTGACCAAGCATATCGTCAAGATAGATGCCGAACTTTTGGAGGAGTTAATGGCACTTTAAAGTTGCGCAAATTCCCGTGATGAAAGCAGACAGCAAAGGGATCCTTTCCAAAGGAAGGGGTCCCTTTTCCTGTCTGCTTATAATCATTTACAAAAATTAATCAAAGTGAAACCTTTTTTAAATAGAATTAGGGCTTGCTATTTGTTACTATCTACACATGCAAAGCCTAGCATCATGGGTGGGATGCGATAAAAACATAAATTGAAGGAAGGCGATCCATGGTCCTTGAGGGCGAACAATGAATTTCTGACTAGTTTAAGGGAGGTTTAAAAGTGTATGGCTGATTTTGTAGGCAAAGCTGCTGGTTTAAGTATTAGCCGGAGAAATTTTATTAAAGCGAGTGCCGCAGCTGCTGCCAGTCTATCTTTAGCTGGCTGCAGCAATTCATTAAGCACTGTAGGCGTAGATGCCGCCTTGGATAATGGCGAGAAATGGGTTTCTTCCGCTTGTTGGCATAACTGCGGCGGCCGCTGCGTCAATAAGGCTCTGGTGAAAGATGGCATGGTCATCCGTCAAAAAACTGACGATACGCACCCTGACAGTCCCGAATACCCACAGCATAGAGCGTGTTTGCGCGGCCGCTCACAGCAGCAGGATGTTTTGGGTGTCGATCGGATCAAATATCCTTTAAAAAGAAAGAACTGGCAGCCTGGCGGCGGAGACAAGAGCCTGCGTGGCAGAGATGAGTGGGAACGAATCTCCTGGGATGAAGCCCTGGATTATGTGGCGGCGGAGATCAAAAAAGCAAAGGAAAATTATGGCCCCCAATCTATTATGAGCTTTGCCCGTACCGGCTGGACGAGAAATGTATTGTATGCATATGGAGGAACAACCACGCATTGGGATACGACTTCCTATGGCTCATATCGTTTCCCGTGGGAAAAGATTGGCATGGGCCAATATGATAACTATTCTGTCAATGACCGCTTTGATCTTAAGAATTCCGATACGGTTATTTTGGTAGGGGGGAATTCCGCCTGGTCTGCCCCGGGTCTGTATTCTTATTTCTTTTTGCAGGCTAAAAAGGCCGGTGCTGAATTTATCTCCGTCGGCCCCAATTATAATGCGATTGCGGCCACTTTGGATGCCAGGTGGATTCCTGTTCATGCAGGCACAGACACCGCCTTTTTATTAGCGGTTGCCCATACCTTGATTGCGGAGGATGATCCTGTCAGTAATCCTCTTATTGACTGGGACTGCCTGAACCGATGCACCTTAGGATTTGATGCTGAACATATGCCTGAGGGCGCAAAGCTTAAGGAAAACTTCAAGGACTATGTTCTTGGTGAATATGACGGAGTTCCCAAAACAGCCGCTTGGGCAAGTAAGATATGCGGCACTCCTGTTGAGGATATTCTTTTCTATGCCAGAAAGATACGTAAGGACAACAAGGTTGCCATGTACCATGATTATGCACCCGCCAGATGTATTGGAGCTGAAGACTTTCCTCATATATTTGCTACCATCGGCTTTATGACCGGGCATATGGGTAAGCCGGGCCATGCCTGCGGTAATATCCATAAAGAGCAGGTGAATGCGGGTCCCGCTTTGGTAAAAGCAGGCGGTTCAGGACTGCCCAAAATCAGCAACCCTGTCAAGGACTGCATCAATAGTCCGGGTTTATGGAAATCCATTCTTGATGGAAAGTATCTTTATACGGGAAGTTTCCAATGGCTGCCCGGAGAATGGAAGGATATAGATATCCGTGTTCTTTATACAGAAGATAAAGCGGTGCTTCAGGGCCTTCCGGCCATGACCCATGGTATTGAGGTGCACCGCAAGGTAGACTTTGTTGTTACGCAAGCCTTTAATTACAATACCCAGGCTAAGTACTCCGATATTATTTTACCGGTCACCACGCAATGGGAAAGGCCGGGCATGGTGATGACTCGTGACAAAGAAGCAGTCCTTGTCTACTCCCAGGTCATCGAGCCCCTTTATGAAGCAAAGTCAGACCAATGGATTGCCGTTGAATTGGCAAAGCGTTTAGGTATCGATGTCGAGCAGGTTTTCCCCATTGACGAAAAACAACAGTTCTTTAATCAAATAGCCGGTTGCACTGTTATTTCTGAAGATGGGAAATCATACAGCCCGCTTGTAACGATCACAGCAGATGATATTGCCAAGTGGGAAGTAAAGGGTGAGCCCCAGTCCGGGAAAATTGGCTTGCAGGAACTTATCGATCGGGGCGTTTACCAGGTCGAGCGGCATGAAGGAGATAATTACGGATATTACGCATATGAAGACTTTATAAAGGATCCGGAAAACCACCCTTTGACATCGCCAAGCGGCAAGTTTGAGATTTATAGTGACTGGAAAGCGGATACCCTTAATAATACAGGTATCGCTAATATGACTTTTAAGCCTTATCCTTCCTATACGGTAGCGCCTGAATGTTATGAAGCGACCTTTAGTGATTGGGAAAATCAGGTGAAAGGTGAATACCCTTATGTCGTGACGAATCCTCATTATCTGCGGCGCACCCATTGCAACCAGGATAATGTGCCATGGCTCAGAGAGGCCTGCCATAACCCGGTATTTCTTAACAGACAGGATGCTGAGAAAAAAGGCATCAAAACAGGAGATGCCGTGCTTATTTGGAACGCCCATGGCAAGACTTTGCGCCAAGCCAGTGTATCTGATACTACTATGCCCGGCATAGTGGAATTGCCTCATGGCAGATGGATCGATATGGATGAAAAAACAGGCATTGACAGGGCGGGCACGGATAATATACTATGCGGTCCGGTGGCCAGCAACATGGGTGTGAGCGGCTATAACAACTACACCTGTGATTTTAAAAAATATGATGGCGAGCCGCTGATTCCTGACCATCTGATTCCTGCTCAGACGGCGAAGGTGCTTTAAGAAAGGAGCATGAAAGAGTATGGGAAGATTAGGATTTTATTTTGATGTGACAGCCTGTATCGGCTGCCGCACCTGTCAGATTGCATGTAAAGACAAAAACCGCTTGGATGTAGGTATTATTTTCCGCAATGTAAGAACCTTTCAAACGGGTGCCTATCCAACGCCTTTTGTGTTTCACTACTCCGGAACGTGCAATCATTGCGAAGAAGCGAAATGTGTGCGGGGATGCCCGACCGGTGCGATGCATTTTGGTGACGACGGTACCGTCCAACATGATAAAGATATGTGCATCGGGTGTAAGTATTGTGTGTGGAATTGTCCCTACAGCGTTCCGCAATATATCGAAGCAAAAAATGTTGTTGGTAAATGCGACTCATGCAAGGATTTGCGGGACAAAGGTGAAAATCCAGTATGCGTTGATGCCTGCCTTATGCGTTGTCTTAAATTTGGTGACTTAGATCAGTTAAAAATAGAATATGGGTCCGAATTGGTGAATGAGATTCCAGTCCTGCCACCGGCGGCTACGACAAAGCCGTCGGTGCTGATTAAGCCCAAAGATTGTGCCCTTGATTCGAAATTTACAGTGATGGAGGTGTAAACAATGGAACAGTTTGCCTTGACAGCGTTCTCGATCTGCATTCAAGCCTCCGTTGGAATAATGCTTTTTGTGGCCATTGGCAAATTTCTCACGAAAGGTCTCTTCAAACGTGCCATAATCAGTGCGGCAGGTTTAGGTACTGCCGGAATGGTTACCTCACTGCTGCACTTAGGCCGCCCCTTACATGCGATCAATGCTCTGCTTCAATTCGGTACCTCTTGGCTCAGCCGCGAAATATGGTTCACCGCAATGTTTGTCGGGTTAACCCTTGTGACTGCCGTACTCCTCTATGTTAAGCCTCAAGCAACCGGAGCCATCACCGGCTTATCGGCAACAGCTGCCCTGGTGGGTCTGATCGATGTCTTTGCCATGGCGAAGATTTATAGCTCGGCCAGTGTGCCTGTATGGCAAAGTGCTACGACCAATGTTGAGTTTTATGCAGCGGCACTATCCATGGGAGCCATGCTTTTTTTCGTTCTCAGTATGAAAGAAGCGGGCAAGATGAAGAAATTCGTGGCCTTAGCGGTGGCGGCTGTTGTGGCTGTTCAAGTAGCCGCTGTAGTCCCTTACTTCATTTCTTTAGGAGCCAGCACCAGTACCGCATTGCAAGCCAGCCTTGTTATTCTTGGCAGCCTGAAGCCAGCCCTGGCTATTAAATGGTTGTTTATCCTTGCTGGAGCCGGATTGATTCTGTGGCTGGCTAAAGATGAACTAAGCAAATCTGTATCCGGTGCTGTTGTCGGCGGTGCAGTGTTGATTCTGGCCGGTCAGGTGATCGGAAGATATATATTTTACGCAACAATGGTTGTCTCCGGAGTAGGATTGACTTAATTTTCCCTCACCCAGGCACGATGAGCACCCAAAAGGAGTATCCGCCAAGATACTCCTTTTTAGAATCAGAGGGATCAATCAAGATCATCATGAAGTGCTCATTAATGTTCGGGATAATGGCATTGTAGAGGATCAGCCTTAGCCAAGGCAGGCTCCACCTGAATTTTTAAACCCTGGGGGATACCCGGTTAGGATGGGGCGGGGAAAGGGGCGATAGAAGATGAAGATTATGCTGGCTGATGATGAAGAGAGCATACGTATTGTCGTGGAGTATATCGTCACAGAGGACGGCTATGATTTTTGCTATGCAGCGGATGGTGCGGAGGCCTTGGCTGTTTTTGAAGCAGAGAATCCCAACCTGGTGATTTTGGACGTTATGATGCCGAAACTCAATGGCTTTGATGTGTGTGCCCAGCTTCGCAAAAAGGGCAGTAATGTCCCCATTATCATTTTATCTGCCAAAGGAGACATCGTGGACAAAAGTGTGGGCTTTAAAGCGGGAGCCGATGATTATCTCGTCAAGCCTTTCAGCTCTTTGGAATTATCTTTGCGCATCGAGGCTTTGCTGCGCCGGCGGGATCACCAGGCCGGTGAAACAGAGGAGAGAGAAAGCATCAAGCTGGGAGATTTGGAGATCTTTTTTAAGCGTTATGAGGCCCGCTTGAAAGGCAAGCGTGTGGAGCTCACACCCAAAGAGTTTAAGATCCTGGCTTATATGGCCAGCCATCCCGGCAAAGTGTATACCCGGAAGCAGCTTCTGACCTATGTGTGGGGGGAGGATTATGTGGGGGAGCTGACCGGTATTGCCGTTTTTATCTGCAAGATTCGGGAGAAGATTGAGGAGGATCCCGCCAAGCCTAAATATCTGCAGACAGTCTGGGGCGTGGGCTATAAATTCGGTGAGAAAGAGTGAGCAGGATGCCAAGTCCCGGCAAGATGAAGCCGTGACAGATGTTGAAAGTGGTCAGCGGCATTACAATATAGTAAGGACAAAATTGTGGATGAACAAGGTAAGCCCATTAAGACGGCGGGTGGTATAAGACATGAAGTGAGAGGATCCTTTCCAAATGAAGGGGTCCCTTTTCCTGTCTTAATCTGTTATGCTGTTATTAATGTGTTCCATAAGCAATCCAGCGGAGGGATTTTGTGAGTGATTTCTTTGAACAAGTATATGCTATTGTCGGCAGGATTCCTTACGGCAAGGTGGTGTCATACGGCGAAATTTCCTGGATGTTGGGACGGCCCCGTTCAGCACGTGAGGTTGGGCGGGCCATGCGATTCTGTCCAGAGAAGCTGCCCTGTCACCGAGTGGTCAGAGCGGACGGCTCTATCGCGGGTGGCCCCCATGCAGAGGTAAGGAAAATACTTTTGGAAAATGAAGGAATTGTCTTCCTGCCAGGGGGGCGTGTGGACATGAAAATCCATCGCTGGTCTGGATGAAAGCTGCTTGAACTGGAAGGCATCGCTCTGTCACAATTTTTTGTTCTCCCTAAAGGTACGGCACTCTAAGGCAGGACGCAGCTGGGGTTGGCATGATATACATGAACGGCTTAACAGCTTGCCGGCAAACTTACCCATCAGCAAAGGGATCCTTTCCAAATGAAAGGGTCCCTTTTCCTGTCTTCAGAAATAAGGGGCTATGGGTGAATAAAAAGTGGCAAAAAACAAAAAATAATGCAAATATGATATTGAAAATCATTATCAATTATAGTATAGTTAGAGCAGGCTCATTAAATGACCAGTGCTGAGGATAAGGAAAAAGGAGTGTGGGATTCAATGTCGATATTACTGATTGGCGGGCTGGATCGTATGGAAAAGGATTATATACATATCGGCTCAAAACGTGGGCATAATGTAAAGGTCTATACGCAGCTGCCAACACGTTTTGAAAAAGTAATGGGGGAGCCGGATGGAATCGTACTTTTTACCGGAACCGTATCCCATGCTATGGTTAAAGTCGCCGTAAAAGTAGCCAAAAACCGCAACATTCCCATCATCCGCAGTCATAGCAGCAGTTTAAAAGCCTTGGAACGGGAATTATGTAAGTTGGAAGAATGTGCATGTTGATTAACTAAGGGATTTTTCTCAGGAGGTGGCAGGAATGAGCAAGGCCTGTGTTCATGATTTTTTCAGAGCTTTAGACCGCTTTGAAGATCGGGATTTTCTTCTTTATAAAATTCAATATGATATTGCTCCGACTTTAGCCGAGATTAAGCCATCCTCTTTGATGACCTTTGTTAACCACAAGCGGGAGATGCTGACTCTTTGGGAGCGCTATAAAGAGGGAATCTGTCAACAGCTCCAGGTATGTTACTGTGAGCTGCGGCGCAAAGATGATCGGGTGATTGTTTTATTCTATCGGGATGAGACGTTGGCCAACTGTCTGGCGGTCTGGAAGAACCAAAACTTCCTTAAAGGTCAGGGTTATCCTGATCTGCCTAAGGTAGAAGACAGCCTCTGTCTGTTAAGGCAACGGTTTGAGGAGGAATGTCCTCATGAACTGGGGATTTTTCTGGGTTATCCCGTGGAAGATGTGACCGCTTTTATGGAGGGCAAGGGGGCACCCTGCCTGGCCTGCAAGTACTGGAAGGTTTATCAGGATGTGGAAAACGCCCTGAAGACCTTTGAAGCCTATGATGAAGAACGGGAAAAAGTGGTTCAGGCTGTCCTCAGCATCCAAAGAAAAAGCGCATAGAGCAAAATGAAGTTTAAGGAGGCAAATGCCTCCTTTTTTATATGCTCTCAAGTTTTTCAACGGTCTGATCGTTAATGACGTTGCCGGTGTTTAAGGTGCTTTTGGGTTCTATTAAAAGCACATGGACTTCTTCCGGGGCAACGGGCATATGCTCGGTTCCTTTTGGAATAATAATGAGTTCCCCTTCATGCAAGTGGATGTCTTTATCTTTAAATTTTATTGTTAATATACCTTTAACCACGTAGAACATTTCATCTTCATTGTCATGAACATGCCAAGTAAATTCTCCTTTAAATTTAGCAACTTTTACATAGGAATCATTGATTTCTCCGATAATTTTAGGACTCCAGTATTCATTAAAAAGTTGAAGTTTTTCTGCTAAATTGATTTTTTCCATATTGATTTTCTCCATTTTGGTACCTCCCAGTGTTAGTATAGTTGCTTCTTTATTTTCGTTGCCACCCGGCAAGGCAAGCCTGTTATTTCTGCCTATTTTACAGGATAAGTGTCAGCAATAAACTCCTTACTACTTTTGTGGGAAATAGTTTCATTGTCATATTAAGAGTTTAGAACATTTAGCCTTTATTGCGCAACCCCTGAGCTCGGCCCATAGTCTTTAGAGGCCTGGAGCAAACTCCCTGCTGCACGGATTGAAGTGATTATTTCTAACAAAAAATTGCTTTATGCATAGGATAAAGGGATGGATGGAGGTGATCGATTGAATTTTGGCAAGAATTTAAGTGATTCTTTAGATAAAGCTCAAACCTATGTGTCTGAAGGGGTAGAGCAGATTTTAGCGGATAAGCTTGATCAGGACCATGGTGTTTCCCCCAGCCCCGGGGCGACGGCCTTGGCCTCCCTGGCCCTGCTGGCTCTGGGCCGGGAGTTCAAGGGGGCCCAACAGCGGGGGATTCAGTGGTTATGGCAGAATAATCGCGGGGGCTGGGGAAAGGTCCCCGGAGGCCAGCCTGATGAAGAAATCACGAAGATTGCCCGCCTGGCTTTGCAGGGGAGCCAAGGAGGATGGATGGCCAAGCTCCAGGTGCTCTCCCAGGCCAGGCAGTTTTCCCAAATGATTTTAACCTTGGGCCAGCGGGTGGTTCCCGGACTGGAAGGCCCGACTCCTGAAGAAATCATTCTTCCCAACATTCTGGAAGAAAGTGTGCTGGCCAAACTGCCCCTCTATGGCCGGCCGGTAGTGGTGGCGGCTTCCCTACTCGCTACGGAATCCCAGGAGGGGCTGAATAGGGGAATCCAATATCTCCTCGATACTCAGATGGAGGACGGTTCCTGGTCGGAGGATATTATCGCCACCAGCCTGGCCATTCTGGGGATTATGCGTTTGGGGGGGTACCCGGAGCCATGCCAGCGGGCCGGGCGTTGGTTGATGCAGAAACAGTATGCTACCGGAGCCTGGCCGGCCTTTGATCAACTCAAGAACTGGGCTATGGGGTGGGCAGTCTGCATCGCCGGGGAAACCGGCGGGGGGTGGAGGGGTAACTCCTGGTTGGAGCCGGGAGTCGCTTGGCTGAAAGAGGCGCAGAATGCCGACGGCAGCTATGGCAGCACTCCCCCCTATACTCATCCTGATTTGGACGACACGGCAGTTGCTTTGAACGGCTTTCATCAGGTCGGAGTGGAAAATTCCCCGGGGGCCCAGCTCCTCAAAAGGCTGCAAAACAAAGACGGAAGCTGGAGTACTTTCCCCAGCTTTACCGGTATACCACCCCGGATAACCTCAGAGTTCCCTGTGTATATTCCCAGTGTCGATGTCACCATTCATGCTCTGGAGGCATTATGGCGACGGGGACGCTCCCAGGAAGACTTCGTCTATAGGGGGTTAAGATGGCTGTTATCCCAGCAGGATGCTCAAGGGGCTTTCTCCTCATCCTGGTATGAAGGGTCGGTCTACAGCACGGCCCAGGCCCTGGAACTTTTCAGCAAGTGGAAATTTAACTGGCAGCAGCTCTATATGTCCCGGGATATCCTGGAGGCGAGGCAAAAAGCCATCCAATTTATCCTGGCGTCCCAACAAGAGGACGGCGGCTGGGGCTCCACAGTTGAAACAGGATTGGCTTTGTCCGGACTGCTGAGGTATGGCGGTGCTGTTCCCCGGGAAGTGCTGGATAAGGGCTGCCTGAATCTTATGGATGCCCAGCATCCCAACGGTTCGTATAAACCCTCCTATAAGGCCATCTATGCCAAGGGGTGGGACTATGAGGAGCCTATAAGCACGGCACTCACCGCCGTGCGGGCCTTAAGCCGGTATGAACAGCTGTTCAGAAAATGAGTAAATTGAACCATACCCTGAACCGATACGGAAAACAAGAGATAGGCGTTACCCCGCAAGGGATAGCGCCTATCTCCTTACCTGTATGCCAATAAATTTGTTTGTGTTATTTTATTATGGTACGGTGACTTATCTCACCACCTTGTAAGCGGTGGCGAGATAAATCGCCGATCCCAAAATACTCCCCGAACAATTGTTCTCAATAACATCTTATTTGTGATAAACTATAGGTAAAGCAGATGAAGGAGGTTCTTTTGAGATTGTCCTGAAGATACGGGGGATAAAAATGTCAAACCTGAACGCCGAGGAATATAAGACATTCGAAAGCATCAAACATATTCGGGAAAATGGTCATGAATTTTGGTACGCCCGTGAGCTTGCTGAAGTTTTAGAGTATGCTCAATGGAGAAATTTTCAGAAGGTAATAGATCGGGCTGTGATTGCCTGCAGAAATAGTGGATTTGAGGCCTCTGAACATTTTGCTGAGGTCAGCAAAACGATAAAAATGCCCAAAAATGCAAAAAAGAATATTATCGATTATGAGCTCACACGTTATGCGTGTTACTTGATTGTTCAAAACGGCGACCCGCGAAAAGAAATCATTGCTCTAGGCCAAACTTACTTTGCTATACAAACCCGCCGCCAGGAAGTCCAGGATGCATTTAATCAGCTTGATGAAAATAATAAGCGGTTAGTTGCTCGCGGTAACATTAAGCAGTGGAATCAGCTTCTTGCTGAAGCGGCATAACCTATACCGGAGAAAAGCATTCAAACAATTGAGCGGGAAGAAATCCGTAAGCTCAGAAACGCAAAGAAAAAGCTGATGCTGGATGAATAAGGGGGAAAACCATGAAGAAGTACATCCTTGCCTTAGACCAGGGGACAACCAGTTGCCGGGCCATCCTGTTTGATCGGGAAAGCCAAATTGTCGGTGTGGCCCAAAAGGAATTTACGCAAATTTACCCCCAGCCCGGCTGGGTAGAGCATGATCCGGAAGAGGTATGGAGCACTCAATACGGGGTCATTGCCGAGCTGTTGGCCCGCTATCAGGTAAACAGCGAAGAGATTGCGGGAATCGGCATTACCAACCAGCGGGAAACCACGGTGGTTTGGAATAAACATACAGGAAAGCCTGTAACCAATGCCATTGTCTGGCAGTGCCGCAGAACCGCGCCCCTTTGTGACGAACTGAAGCTGAAAGGGTTAGAGCCTTTGTTCAAAGAAAGAACGGGTTTAGTTCTGGACGCCTATTTTTCGGGCACGAAAATCCGCTGGATCTTAGATCAGGTGCCGGGGGCTCAGGAAAGGGCCGCCAAGGGCGAGCTGCTCTTTGGCACCATGGATACCTGGCTGGTGTGGAATCTGACCAAGGGCCGCATTCATGCCACGGATTACTCCAATGCTTCCCGCACTCTCCTCTATAATATTAAGACCCTGGCCTGGGACCCGGATCTGCTTCAGGCGCTCAATATTCCTTCAGCCATGCTCCCAGAGGTAAAGCCCTCCAGCGCTATCTACGGAGAGACAGCCGCCGAGGGCCTTTTCGGGCAGCCTATTCCTATTGCCGGCATTGCCGGGGACCAGCAGGCAGCCCTCTTCGGCCAGGCCTGCTTTGAACCGGGGATGGCCAAAAATACTTATGGCACCGGCTGCTTTATGCTGCTCAATACAGGAGAAGAACTCTATGAATCCCAGCATGGCCTCATCAGTACCATTGCCTGGGGGCTTGATGAAAAAGTAATCTATGCCCTGGAGGGCAGTGTCTTTATGGCCGGAGCGGTGATGCAATGGCTGCGGGATGAGTTAAAGCTGATCGAAACCGCCGGGGATTCAGAATACTTTGCTGGAAAGGTTGCCGACAATGGCGGAGTTTACCTGGTGCCTGCTTTTACGGGGCTGGGGGCACCTTACTGGGATATGGACGCCCGAGGGGCCATTGTGGGCTTGACCCGTGGCAGCAATAAAAACCATCTCATTCGTGCCGCTTTGGAGTCCATGGCTTATCAGACCAGGGACATTCTGGAGGCCATGGAGGCGGACTCCCGATTGCCTCTCCAACTGCTCAAAGTGGACGGGGGAGCGGTGGTTAACAACCTCTTGATGCAGTTTCAGGCCGATATTCTGGGTGTAGAAGTGGAACGCCCCCATTGCATTGAAACCACAGCCTTGGGAGCAGCCTATCTGGCCGGGCTGGCCACGGGATTCTGGAGCAGCAAAGAGGAATTAAGAGGCAAGGCAAAAATCGAACGCTCCTTTAAACCCCGGATGGCAGCAGAGCTTAAGGAAAAGTATTACCAAGGCTGGCAAAAAGCCGTCAGACAGATCATGGAGTAATAGTGGAAAAAAGATTTTGTGAGCCAAGAAGTTATAAGAAGGTAATTTAGTTTATCACTCTGCAATTAAGAGAAATCATTGAGGTACCATGTTGGAACAGTATTTTTCAGATCATCAAACCAACGCAGTATGTCTGTATTTAACTTTAAAATATCTTGTAGTCCTTCTGGGGCAAAATATTTTGCCCATACAATGGAAGTTATGGCACTTGCTGCAAGATAATAAGCTAATAGACTCCAAAATTTCTCTGGTATTTCATGGTCAAAATAACCATCAATTTGACCTGACGCAAATGCCGGAAACTCTATACCTATACGATTAAACTCATACCATGGGTCTCCACAATTATTAAAGTCAACAGTATGCCAATCAATAATTGATAATCGCCCAGTGTCAGAGTGTATCATATTACCCATATGGTAATCACCATGATGATGACACTGGGGCCGATTGTTTAGTAAAACTCCATTGCTTTCGAGATAATTCAAAATAATAGTATCTCCGACAAAAGGAATACCCTCAGAGCGAAAGGCTTTCAATCTTGGATTAATTACAGAATAGTATCGTTCGGCCCAATTATCAACAATATCTGGTGCAGGATGGGTATGAATTTTTCGAAGAATTTCACCCGCCTCAATTCCCAGCGTATATTGTTCTGCCTTGGATAAGGTGGGCAAAATAGCTTCAACCTCAACTCCATCAACCCAACTGAGCAACGTATACACACATTTGCTATTATTACAAGTACCAAAATCAATTGGGGAGGGCATTGGAACACCCCGTGCAACCAAATGTTTCATGGCCTCAAATTCAATTTCTTTTTGAGCATACTCAGAGAAATCCGCAATACGAAGCAGAAAATGTTTTCCTTCAACAGTTTCAATATAGTATTTTTTATCTCCTGACATGCCCTTAGTAATTGGTTCAATCTTTGAGAAAGTATCATAAAGAGGTATCTCTATCATAGTCCTCACTCCATTTCTTATTTCATCCTATAAATTCCAGATTATCTGCATGAAACAGTAGGATTTATACTCACAATACCATGTTTTTCTAACTCAAAAAAGGCATACCTTCCCCTTGGCGGAAAAGTATACCTTTTTCTGAGTTAGGCGGCGGGAGTCCAATCTCCCGCTGAAGGAAGTCTCATTTACAGAGCCTTGATCTTTTTGCCTTCCTTAAGTCCGGCCAGATCGGTATCCAAAAGTATCTGGTCCCCTGATGTAAGCCCTTCCAGGATAATGACTTCCTTGTCGTTTTCCATACCCTTAACCACCGGCCGGATCCGGGCTTTACCCTCATCAACAGCCCAGACCGCTTCCCCGTTTTCATAGGGGAAAAGAGCGGTTTTGGGGATCATAAGCTGAGCCTCTGCCCGGTGGGTGATAAATTTAATATCCACTGTGCTGCCAATAATCACGGTTGATTCGCTGTGGAGAGAGACGGTTACCTTAACCCGGTTTTCTTTCAACCCCAGGGGAGAAATGCGCTCCACGGCTGAGGGCTCCACACTTTCGATGTCCCCGCTGAGAATTTGATTCCCGGAATTAGTGTCCAGAATGATCTCCACAGGATCTCCGGCCTTAATGGAGGGAGCCTCTTTGGCTAAGATATAGCCTTCCGCCTTGTAGCCTTTAGGAGCAAAGACATTCAAGAGAAGTTGACCGGCGGCGGCAAATTCTCCTTCTTTGAGATGGGAATCTTTAATCAGACCGTCTTCCGGGGCCGTTACCTTGGCTTTGCCAATCCGATCCTCAAGCTGGCTGATTTGTGCTTGCAGTGCATCTTTTTGGCCGGCATAGATCTGTTCTGTTCCGGGCAGGGATTGCTGCTCATAGAGCAAGGCCAGGGCAGCTTTTTGTTGCTCTAAAACGTTCCGGGCTTTTTCGGCCTGAAGCCGGGCTTCTTCATATTGGGTCAGGGGAATTGCCCCCGCGTCAAAGAGAGCCTTCATCCGGCTGTGGCTTTGCTCAAGAGCCAGGGCATCCCGTTCAGCTTGTTCAATAAGCAGGGTTTGCTGCTGTACCAAGGCTTTTATGGGATCGCCGGTTGTTTGGAGATGCTGGCCTTCCACGCTTCGCAGCTGGGCTTTTAAAGCAGTCAACTGATAAACCAAATCGGTGGTATCCAGTTCCAGTAAGGTCCGCCCTTTGCTCACGGAATCGCCGTTCCGGACATGAACAGCCATGATTTTACCATCCACAGAAGTGTACAGAGGCCATTCCCGGGCCGCCAAAACCTGCCCCTCCTCCGTAAATCCCCGGACAAATTCCTTGGGCTCCACAGTGAGCACGGTTCCTGCAAGGGGCTTAAGGCTCGAAGCCAGCACGGAGGCGAGAACAAGGACGGCAATGATTCCGTAGATGATGACCCTGCGCTTGCGGGTATTTTTCTGGTTGTTTTTTTTGATTCCTGGCATCCGGCCCTTCCTGAAGAAGGAGAAAGGAAAGCCCTTGGCTGAAGAGGGTTCAACAGACATAGGAAGACCTCCTTAATTAGAGTTAAGTTGAGTTGAGTCGCCCACGGGGAGGAGTTACTCTTTCGTAGCTAAAATCTCCACAAAAGGCATGGCGATAATCTTCCGGTAAGCCCGTGTTTGGGCAAACCATACGGACAATGCCGTTCCCAGCGCTGCACCGCCCAGAGCCGAGAGAGGAACTTCTGTGGGGAGGGTGTACAGATCGGAGTTCAAGGATTGCCCCATCGCCTGGGAGAGAGCGAAAGAAAGGGGGATCCCCAGGAGAACGCCGAGGAGAGTTAACAGCCACTGCTCCGAGGTGATCACTTTGAGAACTTCCTTGGGTGTCATACCGAGAACCCGCAAGGAGGCCAGTTCCCGCTGCCTTTCCGAAAGAGAGATAATACTGGAATTATAAATCAGGGCAAAGCCGGCAATGCCGGCCAGGATGGCCAGAAAGTAGATAGTAAAGCCATAGGAGCCCATCATTTCCTCAATTTTGGCTAAGCTTTCCTTGGCGGATTCGATGGAACCCACTTGACCGGCATCCCGGTACTTGCTCTTCAAGGCGGAGACATCTTCTTCATTCATCCCGATGAGCATGGACGTGGCGATCTCCCCTTGCTGCAAAAAATTCTGCAGGGCACCGATGTCCATAAAGGCATTAAGCCCGATATATTGGGGGATGACTCCTCTGACAATCAGGGTTTGCTCTTGTTCGGCAACCAACTCACGGCTGAGGGGGCTTTTCACTTGAATGGAGTCTCCTGCCTGCACCTGAAGGAGCTGAGCCAAGCGTTGGGAGAGCAGGATCCCATCAGAGGGCAGGGGTACTTTATGGCCTTGTTGATCAAGCACATGATAAAGGTTGGAATCCGGGGAGAGGCCTAAGACAGCCACTTCTTTCTTATGCCATTGATGCTGCAGGGTAGCCGGGATTTCTAAAAGGGGTTCCAGCTCGGTGACGCCCGGCTCATGAGCCAGTGAATACTGAAGGGAGCGGGCAGAGGCGGGACTGTTTAAAGCAATCTTCGCATCATAGGTTTGCACCTGTTGGAATTGAAAGGTCGTGAGTTTATCGATCATATTTTCCATGGACCAGGAAACAGTCATTAAGCTGAAGACCACCGCCATGCCCACCACAGTGAAAGCGCTGCGCACCGGGGCACGGAAAACATTGCGGATCCCCATCTGGGTTTGGGAAGCGAAGGAGCGCCACAGCCCGGGCAGTTTCTCCAGAGGTGTTTTCCTGGCTGAGCCTGGAGCCGCGGGACGCATGGCCTCGGCCGGATCCAGGCGGAGGATGTCCAGGCTGCCTTTAATGCCGCTGAGCAAGCTGAAAATCAGGGCAAGGGCGATCCCAAAAAAGAGATATTTCCAGGAAAAGGTGCTTGCCAAACCAGGCAGAGCAAAAAATTCTTCATAGAGCGCCGTTAAGGGAAAAGAAAGGGCAATCCCGGACAGCCCTCCCAACAATCCTCCCATCCCGCCAATCAGCAGGGGATAAGATAAATAATGAAGGACGATTTCCTGATTGGTAAAACCGAAAGCCTTTAAAGTGCCGATGCTCCCCCGTTGCTGTTCAATGAGGCGGCGCAGCATGGTATAGAGAATAATGCTGGAAACCCCCAGAAAGACCACGGGCAAAGCCTGGGCCATACTGCGCAGGCTGTTCAGCTCCCCTTCGAGGATGGCGTGGCTGGTTTGATCCTTGCGGGGGAAGATGCTTTGGAGGCCGTAGGGCTTGAGCTCCTCTTCCAGAAGTGCCTTAACATCCTCAAACTTAGTGTCCGGCTCCAGGGAGAAGACGATGTCATTGACCTGGCCGGACTCCTTGACTAAGGTCTTGAGGGAAGTGTAGGGAAGATAAGCCATGCCAAAGGTCTGGGGATCAGGATAAAGATCCTGAGCGGAGCGCATAGCATAGATGAATTCAGGGCTTTGGGCAGTGCCCACCACAGTGAAGGTGGAACGCTTCCCTTCCAGAATCAGGGTGAGCTGATCCCCCAGTGCCAGTTCATTGGCAGCAAAGAATTTGGGATCCACCAGGATCTCCAAGGAGCTGTCCACTGGAAAACGGCCGCTGAAGAGGAGAATCTGATTCAGCTCCGGCGGCGTTTCAAATCCCATGGAAACCAGGCGCAGGGAACGGTTGCTGTCGGATTGCTCTTCAAAAAGCCGGGCATCCTTGACGATGCGTCCCTCCACATCAGCCAGCCCCTCCAGCTGAGTCAGCTTTTTCACCTGACTTTCCGGATAGCCGGTGACTTTAATGAAACCATCGGCAAAGTGGGTATCGGCATAAAACTTGCTTTGCGCCCGTTCTAAATTTTCCAGAACGATGGACATGGAGGTATAAGAAAGAAGCCCGATGATGATCACCACAATGCAGGCCAGATAGACCCCTTTGTTGGCTTGGATTTCCCGGAACAGTTTCTTTCTCAGCACTACCATAAAAGTTCCTCCGGCTGGAGAGGATGCTCATTGGTCTGGATTTTCTCCAGCATCCCATCCTTGATAAAAAACACACGATCAGCCATTTTGGCAATCTCCCCATTATGGGTAATGATAATAATCGTTTTCTGGTAATCCCGGTTAAGTTTTTGTAAAGCTTTCAACACCTGAATACCCGTTTGAATATCCAGAGCACCGGTAGGTTCATCACAAAGCAGCAAGGCAGGATTCTTAACGATAGCCCGGGCAATGGCCACCCGCTGCTGCTGCCCGCCGGAGAGCTGGGAAGGAAAATGCTCCGCCCAGGGCTCCAGCCCCACGTCCCGAAGGACTTCATCCACAGACAGAGGGTCTTCAGCGATTTCGGCGGCCAGCCAAATGTTTTCAGAGGCGGTCAGGTTGGGCATCAGATTGTAATGCTGGAAGACAAACCCCACGGCCTGACGCCGGTAAAGAGTCAGCTCCGTGTCACTGGCCTCATGCAAAGGCTGCCCCCGGTAATACAGCTCCCCGGCGGTAGGCGGAGTCATACCGCCGATAATATTGAGGAGGGTGGTTTTCCCGGAGCCGCTTTGACCAAGGATCACGATGAATTCAGCGGCGAAGATTTGAAAATCCAGCCCTTTCAGGACCTCCAATTCAATCTCTCCCGTTTGATACACCTTGCGGACACCTTTTCCTTCAAGCAAAAGCGTCACGGTATCGCCTCCTTAGCTTTCAAACCATGGGCAAGGAGATAAAGAACCTTATGGATGCTGTCCAGATAGGATTCATCGGCGAAGAAAGAGTTCTGGGAGCTGGGGGCTAGAGCCAGATAGGCATTTATCAAGGCGGTTTGCACCCCATGCATAAAGAAAAGTGCCGTGGTGAAATCCACGGAAGGATCCAGCTGTCCCAGTTCAAAGCCCCGCTGCAGCATATCTTTGTAAAAGCCGGTGGTTTTAGAGACTTGCTCGGCCATCACTTCTTCGCGCAGCTGGAGGTTGCTTTCTTTAATAAACCGATCACCGAGAGCCAACAGCTCCGGATGCTCCCGGGCAAACTCCAGCCCGACCACAAAAATCCTCTCTAAGGTGGCGAAAAACTCAAAGCCATCCCCATGGAGGTCAGGGACTTTGGCATCAAAATAGAGGAACTTCTTCTCCACAGCAAGGTTAAAAACATGCTTGTATAAGTCCTTGAGATTTTCAAAATACTGATAGAAGCTGCCCCGGGGAATCCCCGCCTGCTCAATGATGCGGGCAATGCTGGCCTGGTCAAAGGCATAAGCAGCAAATTCCTGGGTAGCGGCCTCCAGGATGCGGTTTCTTTTTTCTTCAGGCAGATTAAAAAAGGTTTGTGTAGGCAAAGAACCCTCTCCTTTCGCTGACCTACTATTCCCTATGAGGGATAGTTAGAAAAGATGACACTCCTGTCACTTTTATAATATGACAGGAGTGTCATGCCGTCAAGAACAAACTATGCTTACTCATCCATGTGATAAGCCTGGAGTTTACGATAGAGATTGCGCACACTGATTCCCAATAAATTGGCGGTTTGGGTTTTATGTCCTTTGGTCTTTTTCAGGGTGGACAGGATAAACGCTTTTTCCACATCCTCCAAAGAAGGATAGGAGCCATTGGCAAAGGGATGGAAGAAGCCCTCTGCCGAATCGGCAGTGGCGGGGGTTTTGAGAGCTTGAGCGGACTTTTCCGGCCAAATGTCACTGGGGGAGATGGTGCCGTCGGAGGAGAGAATTTGCCCCCGTTCGATAAGATGGAAAAGTTCACGGGTATTGCCGGGAAAACTATAATTCAGCAATTGCTCCTGGGTCTCCGGCAATAAGCTGTACTGCTTATGGAGCAGATCCTTGCGCCGGGTGTTCAGGAAGTGATGGACAAGAGGGATAATATCCCGGCGCCGTTCCCGCAGAGGCGGAACCAGAAGGGTTAAGCCATTTAAGCGGTAAAAGAGATCCTCCCGGAACCTTCCCTGAGTTATTTCCTGTCTCAGGTCGCGGTTGGTCGCCGCCACAATCCGCACATCAACCCGCCGCAGCCGGGTGTCGCCCACCCGCCGGAATTCGCCGCTTTCTAAAAAGCGGAGCAGCTTGACTTGAATCGCTAAAGGCATTTCCCCAATTTCATCGAGAAAGAGGGTGCCGTTGTCGGCCATTTCCACTAAACCGATTTTTTGAGTACCGGCCCCGGTAAAGGCGCCTTTTTCGTGTCCGAAAAGCTCGCTTTCGATGAGAGCCTCCGGAATGGCCCCGGCGTTGACCGGGATGTAGGGTTGATTGACCCGGGAACTCCAGAAATGGATGGCTTGGGCGATCAGATCCTTGCCGACCCCGCTCTCCCCCTGGATCAGGACAGAGGTATCCGTCTGCGCGACTTTGCGGGTTATTTCCAGGAGGGCAACCATGGCTTCGCTTTCGGCCACGATTTTGAACTCTGAAGTCTGGCGGTTGACCACCTGGCGCAGGCCGGTATTTTCCATCAGCAGTTTGCGCTTTTCCAGGGCTTTTTGCAAGGTGATTTCCAGCTCGGATAAATTGCAGGGCTTGGTCAGGTAATCATAGGCCCCCAGCTTCATGGCCTCAATGGCGGACTCGATGGTCCCGTTGCCGGTCAGCATAATGACCTGCAGATCCGTTTGCATCTGCTTGATTTGGGGCAGCAGGATCAGCCCGTCACCATCCGGCAGCTTGATATCCAGCAGGACGGCATCAATGAGGGTATCTTTAAGGAAAGACAGCCCGGCACTGGCCGTGCCGGCCTCCAGGACGTCATAGCCTTTGCGCTTTAAACGCTGAGCGATAATGCCCCGCAAAGTAGTTTCATCATCGAGGATTAAAATTTTTTGACTGTGCTTCATGGGCTTTGCTCTCCTGCTTCATGGAAGGGCAGGGAAATGGTTACCTTGGTACCCTGTCCCTCCGTACTTTCTAAGATCATTTCGCCATGCATCTTGGCAATAATGCCGTAACTCACGTATAACCCCAAGCCTGTGCCCTGGCCCAAGGATTTGGTGGTAAAAAACGGATCGAAAACTTTCTTGAGATGGTCTTGAGGAATACCCTCCCCATAATCCTGGATGATAAACTGGATTTTAGGGCCCTCCCGGTAGCTCCGCAGTTCGATGCTGCCTTCTTCGGCAGAAGCATCCAGGGCGTTGGTAACCAGATTGAGCACGACTTGCTGCCACTCGTTTTCATTGCCCAGGGCGAAGAGACTGTCTTCCCCCTGAAAGTGCAGGTGAAGATGCTTCTGCCTGGCCTTGTGCTCCAAAAGCCCCAGCGTCTGGGCGCTGGCGATGCCAATATCAATGAGGTCGCTGCCGGAATCCCGCTTGCGGGCAAAGCCCAGCAACTGAGCGGTGATTTGCTTGCAGCGGACAATCTGCTCCAAAACCGTTTTAAAGCCCAGCTTAATCTCTTCCTGGCTGGGGGCGGCATCCTCTTCATCTAAACGATCAAGCAAATCCTCACTATAGGCGGCAACGACAGCCAGAGGATTGTTGATTTCATGGGCTACTCCTGAAGCTAAAAGTCCGATGGCCGCCATCTTATCCGTTTCAATCATGCGGGCTTCCATCTCCACTTCCTGAGTCACGTCATCAAGAAGCAGGAGATAAGAGGCATTTTCAGGATTATCCGGGGACAATTCATAATACATCTGGCGGAAATGCCGGCGTTCCCCCTGGAGAAGAACCGTGATGGTCCGGCCGTTTTCCAGGAGGACACCCTCTGTTCCCTGTCCGGCAATGACCTGCTCACAGGGGAGATTGGCCAACTGCTGACCAAACCACTGAGCGAACTTGGTATTCCACCAGAGTATTTTCGTTTCCGAATTTAACAGCACCATGCCGGCATCGACTCCGTCCACCACGGTGGCCAGGAGTTGCTGCTCGTTCTTTAAGTTTTCATTTTTCTGATCCAGGGAATTGAGCAGCTGGTTAAAGGATTTGACCAGCCTGCCGATTTCATCCCAGCTTTCAATGGGGATATGGGATTCCAAATCCCCCGTCCGCATAATCTGCCTGACTTGAGATTCCAGATTTTCAATGGGGTGAACGACTTTTAAGCCAAAGGAAATGCTGATGATCATCACCAGGGTCATGATTAAAATGGCGATCATAACCAGACGAAGAGCCAGCTCAAAGATGGGTTTATTTGCTTCATGGGCAGGTTGCTCCATAAATACCCCCCAGTTTGGAGTATCCATGGCAGCAAAGGCGCCAATCACATGCATACCGGCATAATTTTTATAGTCGCTTCCCGTCGAAAAAGCTTCCCCCGCCATGAAACTCTGGACGGCAGGATTCTGGCGAAGAGCTTCCTGATGCCCAGGGAGAGCAGGGTCTGTCTGGCCGATCAAGGTTCCGGACCGGTCAACTAAGAAGACATACTTTCCCTCATCTAATTGAAAATTATAATAGCGGCTGATCATGGTGGTTAGGTCGAGGGTTCCCTGCAGATACCCTAGAAGCTTACCCTCCCTAGAGTCCTGAATAGCCACAGTAAGGCGGATTTCAGGTTGACCCTCCGGGGAAAAGTACAGGTCGCTGATCACCGCAGAAGATTCAGCAGCAAGGGGAGGCGCTGCAGAGAGGAGAGGCTTTCCAGGGAGAAGAGACTTTGTAGGGAGGAGGGGCTCAGGAAGAGGAGGCTCTGTAGAGAAGGTATGTTCAGGCCCGCTGGCTACCAAATCCGGCTGAACACTTGCCTGACGCTGGAGATGGGCGATGCTTCTGAAGTTGCTATCATAAACCCTAAGCTCTTTAAGGGCAGGTTCGTTCTGCAACAGGGTTTCCAAAATCAACTGGCGCGAGGTTTCCTCGTCCCCCGTCAAGGCCCGGGCAGTGGTTGGCTTCGTAAAATTCAGGCTGTTTTCGACAGTAGCTATGGCATCCTGAATTTCATGGGCAAGTACGGAGACCTGGCTAAAGTTTTGTTCGTAAATATCCATCTGGAGATTCTGCCGCACCGAGGTAAAACCTAAATAGCCCAGAAAAAACAGCGGGAGAATGGACATGGCAATCCCAAACAAGAGAAAATGTACTTTTATGCGCATCCACCAGGGAATTGAGTTTTCTTTCAAGGGTTTGGCCTCCATCCCAATGCTTCATCATCGCCGCAATAAGACCTTCAGGAATGTTCAAAACGTCATGTCCCAAGCCTTTTCATGTCCCAAGCTTCTTTAAGTATATAATATACCCCTTTAATGTTCACGTCGAATTTTTTCAAACCTGTTATTGTTAGCCCCTTTCATTAGAAAAAGCCCTCCAGGTTGTGGAAGGCTTTTTCCGGATGGACAGCACCGTCCACGGTGCCTGAGGTTATTGGACCATAGCCCAGTAACCGCCCATGACGACGACAGAAAGAATATAGCCCAGAGGTACATTGACTAAAACCCCGGTGGTAAAAGCGGCAAAAGGTTTCCAGCCCACGGAAGTGAGATCTTTGAAGCGGGTGGTCAAACCGATACAGAGGAAGGTAAAGATAAAGGCCCAGTTTCTTAACTCTTTGAGGGGACCAATAACCTGCGCCGTGATATCTTTGGAAGCAGCGGGATCCGCTCCTGCCACCAAGGCAGTGATAATAATGGAAGCGACAAAAAATCCTAAAACAAATTTGGGGAAACGAGTCCAGATTTCACCGGCATTAGGTTTGGTTCCGTCCTGGCGTTTTTCCCATTTGGTGATGGAGATGAAAGCCATGATGAAGCACCAGATGCCAACGAACATATCCCGTCCCACCACCTTCATGAGAGTAAAGGTTTTGATGGCCTGTTCGTTGATGGAGGCTGCCGCAGCCATGCCTGCCGCGTCGGCGAATTCAGAGGTGCCAATCCAGGCTCCGGCAGGACCGGGGGGAATGTTTAAAGCCTTAATGAAGATAGGCAGAGCAAAGATCATGACAATAGCCCAAACGACAACCAAGGAAATGGCGATGGAAACATGCTGCTTCTCAGCCTTAACGGAACCCCCGATGGCAATGGAAGCGGAGACGCCGCAGATGGAGCCGCCGGCAGCCAAAGTAGCCGCAAAACGGTTATCTAAGCCAAAGAGGCGGGTGCCAGCCCAATAAATGGTCAGATAAGTGGTGACGGCAATAATGGTGGCCTGCAGAAAAGCCACGGGGCCGGATTGGAGAATTAAAGTGAAAGGAAGGGTAGCTCCCATCAGGACAATACCGGTTTTAACAAAGAACTCAGTCCGCAAGGAAGCATCCATAAATTTGGGAAGCTTAATAAAGTTACCGATAATCAGGCCAACGGCCAGAGCCAGCAGAGGAGCTTCCAGATTGAACTTTTTCATGACATCCCAGGAACCCAGGATGGTGACAGCGAGGCTTATAATAAAAACGACGGTAAATCCGGGGATAAATTGACTTAACTTATGACCGAGAATTTTCACAGCAATGGAGAAAAGGACGACAAATAGCAGGTATAGAGCAATAATTCCGCCGACATGAGTGCTGATATAACTTGACGCTTTGCCGAATTCCGAATAACTCGGCACACTGATCGCCAACCATTTCATAGCAGTGCTGCCTGAAGACCAGAGTAAAATAGCCACTAAGACTACCCCTAAACCAAGCCAAACTGCCCAATAATCTTCCTTTTTCCAAAGATCGGACCAACCGCCGGAAGGAGAGGTTGGTTTTTTTGTTTCAACTTGTGCCATCTTAAAACCCTCCCAAAGTAGTTTTTAGACCTGTTTGCCAAAAGGACTGGATTAGCCTGAGGAATGAAGTACCTGTCATCTCCTTTCGCCGTAGTTTGCTCAGGTAATATTTGATTTCGTAAACTTAATAATAAGCAATTCCTATGCCAACCAGGTTGCTCTTGTGAAAGCTAGCATAAACAGAGGGTTTCAGGGTGATTGGCCAAGCTGAGGAGGCCATAACAAAACAGGCCAATTTGTCACAATCAGACAAATTGGCCGGACATTATGTCAGATATCAGGTCATAAAAAGGCCCAAGGGCTGTCAAATGAGAGAAAGCCCTTGGGCCTTGGCGAAGATGGCAGCCTTCCGGCCTGAACCCCAGTGTCAGCGGTTTAGTAGCGCTAGAGGACGCCCCATTTACGGGTATATTCAACTTTAAGGATAAATTCCTTATCCGTAAAGCCATGCTCCTTGAGGAGTTTGAGAGCCTCATTGAAATCATAAGTTTCCGTTTCCAAAAGGATATACTCTTTTTTGCCCGTCATCGCCCAATCATCGTGGGCTTCGGTCAGAAGCTCCAACATAGCGGCGATCCGTTCCAAGCGGCAAGCCAAAAAGTCCTTTAAATTGCGGACAGCCTGGGGGCTGATGTGCTTAGCTTTTAAGATGTCTGCTAAGGGCGGCGTTTCCCCGGGTTCCCAGGTTTTTTCATAAAAATAGAAGAAAAATCGTGCCCTTTGTACGCAGGTTTCATTATCTGGGTGCATGCTTTTACTCTCCTTACTTTATATAAACTAGCCACAAAGCCTTGCCAGGCCAAGGTGGCAGTTTTAACCATGTTGATCACTTGATTGTGGTCCAATAGTTGCCCATAATGACCACCGACAAGAGGTAACCTAAGGGGATATTCACCAGAACCCCGGCCGAAAAAGCGGCAAAGGGTTTCCAGCCCACTGAAGCCAGTTCTTTTAAACGGCTGGACAGGCCAATGGAAAGAAAGGTAAGAATGAAGGCCCAATTCCGCAATTCGATAATCGGGTTGATGACATGATCATCGATAGCTTTGGTGGTCACAGCATCAGTGGAAGCGGCCAAAATCGTAATGATAATGGAGGCGATAATAAACCCCAACACAAATTTCGGGAAGCGAAACCAGATATCGGAAGCATTGGGGGTGGTTCCCGAATAGCGTTTTTCCCAGCGGGTGATAGAGGTGAGGGCCATGACAAAACACCAAATGCCGATAAACATGTCACGGCCGACTACCTTCATCAGGGTAAAGGTTTTAATCGCTTGTTCGTTGATAGCAGCCGCCGCCGCCATTCCCGGAGCATCGGCAAATTCTGCCGTACCAATCCAGGCTCCCGCCGGCCCGGGGAGAATGGCTAAGGCTTTAATAGCTAAAGGCAGGATAAAGATCATGACAATGGAGAAAAGAATAACCAGAGAGATGGCAATGGACACATGTTGTTTTTCAGCTTTCACCGCACCGCCGATGGCGATGGAGGCTGAGACACCGCAGATGGAGCCGCCGGCAGCCAAGGTGGCCGCGAAGCGTTTATCGAGACCCAAAAAGCGTGTGCCCGTCCAGTAAATGGTGAGGAAAGTGGCCACAGCAATAATGGTGGCTTGGGCAAAGGCGGTTGAGCCGGCTTGAAGAATCAGGGTAAAAGGCAGGGAAGCACCCATAAGCACAATCCCAAACTTGACATAAAACTGAGTCTGCAGCGCAGTGCTCAGCCAATAGGGAATCCGCAAAAAGTTGCTGATTAACAGCCCCGCTAAAAGGGCCAGCAGGGGAGTCTCAATATTATAGCGCTTCATGATATCCCAGGAACCTAAAAAGGAAACCAAAATACTTAAGCCAAAAAGAAAGGTAAAGCCTACTAAGAAGCCTTTGACTTCGCCGGTTAAGACTTTGATAGCTGCCGAGCATAAAACAAGCAAAAACAGATAAAGTGCCAAAAGAGAGTTTTTATGAGTGAAGAGATAATCCAGCCCGGTATGATAATCGCTGTAGTCGGGTATTTTCAGGACGATCCAGTTCATAAAATGATTGTTGGTACTCCAAAGCAGGATAGCCAGCAGCACGATGGTCAGACCCAGCCACATGGCCCAGTAATCTTCTTGCTTCCAAAGATCAGACCAGCCGCCTGAAGGAGCCGTAGGTTTTTTGGTTGTGGATACATAGCCCAATGGTTTATCCCTCTCTTTTTCCAGCCATTTAAGCCTATTGTCACATGTTCGTTCGCTGTCGTCAACAAGGGGTGTTGCGAGGGCAAGATATGGCAAGTTTTTTTGCCCTGATGGTCAGATTGGCAGAGGAGAATTACAATTTATGGAGAAGAATACTTATGGATAAAGATATATATTGAGGGAAAATGAACCGCTGCCCAAGCCGCTGTTGTGAGCAGTTGAACTAAGTCTATTTTGACACGGCACCGGAACCTTTTTCAAGACGTATTGAAAATTTTGGTTACAATGTTTGGACCTCAGGTTATGGCATTGGGAATATCAATGGTAATAAGAGTAAGAATGTAAAACAGGAAAGAGGGATGAAAATGGATCATTTAAAGGATAACCTAAACAAAATGGTCGATGCCGCCAAAGAGCGCATTGACGGCGCAGTGAAAAAGACAGAAGAGTTCTTGGATAAATCTGAGGTGAAAGAAAGGGTTGAAGGGATTAAAGATTTGGCCGAGGATAAAGCTGAGGTTATAGCGGGGCGGGCGGAAGGAATTAAAGATTACATCGAAGATAAGCTGGAAGGCGTGCTGGAACGTGCCGAAGAACTAAAAGATGCGGTAGAAGACAAGGCTGAAGGAATTGCCGATAAATTAGAAGACCAAGCGGAGAAATATAAGGATAAGATTGAGGGATTGTTAAAGAAGAAACAGCCTTGAGGAGCTCACCTTTTATAAGAAAATAAGTCTATTAAAGATGCCATTTCCACCCTGATTGGGATATGGCATTTTTTTCTTTTTATTTACAAAAATATTCTTTTTCTCGCAAAGGCCGCTTTTTATTTATGTTTTTTTAGCAATAATGTAATATATTAAAGGTGAACTTTTTTTACAAATAGGCTAGCTAATCCATTAACCAAAGGATGATGCTGATGATTGACTTGCAGACCTTATTTATCATGACGATATCTGTTCATTTTGTCATTGCCATATCGATGCTAATCTACTGGAAAACCCAAAAAACCTATCCGGGATTCGGCTATTGGGCCATGTCTAATGTAGTTGCCGCAACATTGTATGTTCTCACTGCAGCCAGACCTATCTTACCTGTTTTTGTATCCATTATCGTGGGTAATATCGCAGCCATACTCGCTATAATGATTCGGTATGAAGGGGTCAGAGCCTTTACCGGCCAAACCGTTGCGACGAAGAAGAGAAATATAGTGTCTTTGCTTAGTATTTTCATCATCTTGGTTTATTTTACCTATGTCGATGATAATCCCCTAATGCGCCTGTTCTTCCTTACGATCTGGCTTATCTATTATGGAGGATGCATTGCCATTGGCATTCTTAAAGGAGGAACGATCTCTCACAAATTAACACCATGGATTATCTCCATATCCCACGTTTTTTGTGGTATTGTTTTAGTATTCCGCAATATTGTCTGGTTCTTGGATCCTTCTGCCCGCAACGCTCTTCAACCGGTATTCATTAATATTATGCTTGCTTTTACAGAGCATATCATGGACGTCATCGTGGCGATGGCCTTCCTGATGCTCAATAGCCAGAGATTAGCCCAGGAACTGTTTGAATCCCAAAAGGAGTTAGAAGATCTGGCAACAACAGATCCACTGACCGGAATAAGCAATCGTCTTAAACTTAACGAGCTTGGCAATAATGAGATGATACGTTCACGAAGATTGAATCACCCTTTTTCAGTTATTGTCTTTGATATTGACCATTTTAAAGAGGTTAACGATACCTGCGGCCACCCTATCGGTGATAAATTACTTGTTGAGCTAACCCAAAAAATCAAAGCTGAGATCCGGGATATTGATTTTTTCGGCCGTCTGGGCGGGGATGAATTCGTATTGCTCTTTCCGGAAACCTCCATCCAAAAATGTCATGCTGTTGCGGAGCGATTGCGTCAGGTTACCAATGATGTTGCCCTGCAATTTGAGGATATAAAGGTACATGTAAGTATTAGTCTGGGCATTGCGGAAATGACTCTTGAAGACTCCACTATAGAGGACCTTCTGAAACGTGCCGACGAAAATCTCTATAAGGCTAAACACTCAGGCCGGAATATTACCTTTGGCAAAGACGATTCTTTGGAATTATTATCAAAAATATCTAAAGAAAAGCTGGAAAACTAAGATGTACCGCTATCTTTTATGCAAAAAAATGATATACTATGTATTGTAAAACAACACAAGGGGGCGTTTTAGACTCGCTCGGGGAAGCGGTGGCAAGAGTTGCGCGTCGAGATTCCACCTGGTCTCGTTAAACGGTGGACCTTAATAGTTAACAACGATAATTACGCTCTAGCAGCTTAATTGCCGCTAGCATCCTGCCTTCTTAGCCTACGATGAAGGGTCAGGGTGTCAAATTAGTAGGACCGCTCTAATGACAATTCTCGGAGTCATTAGCTAAGATTATCGAGATAGCCTCGGAAGGATCCTGCCTTCTGGAGCCCATGAGGCGAAGTTTAAAGAGAAGGATACACGCGTAGACGCTTTTGTGGCAGCTCTTCGATACAGGGGTGCAATTCCCCTCGCCTCCACCAAAATGAACGACGGTTGATGTTTTGAAACATTCTTTTTGGAATGTCTAAATATTAGTCGTTTTTTTATGCCTCAAACCCCTTATTTACCTGAGTTGAGCTTAGTCCTGTATTGAAGAATTGCCGCAAAGTAATTATCTAAAAACAAATTTGCACGCACGAAAGTGAAAAAGACGATATTCGAACATGTTTGTCTAATTTTCTTTTTGTTCCTGATTGTCATAAAATGAGCGTTCATAGGCATTGGGTGTTCTATAGCCCAATGCCTATGAACGCTCATTATAAAATTCAATATACTTACGATACGCTGTTTGAATTCACCTAGTGAATGGTAGTTAGTACGATAAAGTTCTTCCTTTTTATATACGAAATTTATAGACGAAAAAATGATTCCATTACAGCATTATGATGAGGCCTACCCGAGTTTTTGATTCCTCAAATCGTACTAATGCTTATGGGCTGCATTTACTAGAATATTGAAGGGCTTGGTGATATTTGGTATAATTGGGCAACAATTGATCGTATGCCTGTCCATTCAAAGTAGATTAACCGGAGTAACTGTGCAGGAATTTTCTTGGATAGTTTCTATTTATTTGGGTTGTTTTTTTAAAATGTTATACTTGTACATTATCAGAATATATCACACTTTTTGGAGAGGGATGATTAGGATGGCTGATTGCACTTTTATACTTAAACTTTAAAATTATCGAAAAATCGCATGGTTTTACTTCCTCTTTAAGACAGTAGCGTTGCATAAAAGCATCCGCAAAAAAGTCAAATTCTATATTTCCTAAAA
>VSSQ01000057.1_pt1 | contig 173487 bp, 167 predicted proteins | sample 4763081 | NCBI WGS metagenome assembly VSSQ01 (sample SAMN12137344, study PRJNA551015) | bioreactor metagenome | isolation source: SDC9 anaerobic chlorinated ethene degrading culture | place: USA: Knoxville, Tennesee | collected 2015-01-01 | reverse complement strand
CCGACGCCCCGCTTCTGCTGGCGGCTGCCGTGCCGGTGCGCCCGCGGGCCCGTCCCGCGGCGCTGGTGCCCGAGGCCGGGCCGGCCGCCGGGGCCAGCCTTGCCGCCGGTGCACTTGCCCCCGAACCCGAGACCGCCTCGCTGGCGCTCGCCGCCTTGCGGCCGCTGCCGAAGCCAGCGGTGGCGCGGGCCGCGACGGCCGCCGCCCCGCGGGAACAACTGATCCAGGTCTCGGGGGCCGGCCCGGCCAAGCGCCTTGCGGCGCCCGGCCGCAGCGGCGCGCTGTGCGGCGTGCCGGGCCTCACCGGCCATCCGATCGCGCCGATTGCCTCGCGCGTGCAGGGCTGCGGCCTGCCCGACGGGGTCGAGGTCACGGCGATCTCGGGGATTCCGCTGTCGCTGCCGATCCAGGTCGATTGCAACACCGCGGTGGCGTTCAAGCGCTGGCTCGACCGCGGCATCCTGCCGGCCGTGGGCAACCGCGGTGGCGGGCTCGCGCGGATCGAGGTGGCGGGCTCCTACATGTGCCGGCCGCGCAACAACCAGCGCGGGGCGAAAGTGTCGGAGCATGGCCGCGGCCATGCCGTCGACCTGTCGGGTCTGCGCCTGCGCAACGGCCAGACGATTACCGTGCTGGCCGGCTGGAAGAGTGACGCGCGGCTGCTGAAAGCGGTGCATGGCTCGGCCTGCGGCACCTTCGGCACGGTGCTCGGCCCGAAGTCTGATCGCTTCCATCAGGATCACATCCACGTCGACACCGCGGCGAACCGCGGCGGACCCTACTGCCGCTGAACCAGCACCGGCGCACGGCCAAGCGGCACCGGGCCAAGGCTCATCCGCCCCTGCGCGAAGGCGAGCGGCACCTCGACAGCGCCATCCTTCGACTGCTGTGCGAGATAGGCCCCCAGCGTGGCCAGCATCGGCACCCGCTTCGCCTCGACCAGCCCCGCCGCAACGGCGACCTGCAGCCAGGCGGCCCAGTCTTTCGTCGAGAGCGTGATCGTGCCCTCGGGCCGGCCGTCGGCGTCGATGGTGATCGCGCCGCGGGCATCAAGCGCCCGCCCGCCCCAGGCGAGATGCACGCGGGTCAGATCGAGCGCGGTCAGTGCGGGCATCCGGTCGGCCATCAGCGCGGGCGGGGTATCAAGGCTTGCCGTCGCATCGACCGTCACCGTCTCGATCACGTCGGGGAGGCCCGCGCCGGGGGCGAGGCTGTCGGTCAGCCCCTCGGGCAGCGCAACCGCCCTGGCCCCGGCGACGATCTGCCAGCGCCCGTCTCCGGCCCGCGTCGCGGTGGCGGTCACGTCCTGAGCCGCCAGCGCGGGCGTGCTGGCATCCTCGGCGCTCAGCCGCGGCGTGTCGAGGGTCAGGGTTGCGCGGCGCAGCGGCAGCGCGGCGCCCAGCCCGAGGCCGAGCGTCGCAACGCTGTCGGTGGCGGCAAGGGTGAAGCGCTGGCCGGCAAGGGTCAGCTTTTGCGGCGCGGTGGCGGCAATGCGCCAGTCGAGCGGCGCCCAGAGCGGCGCGGCGAGTTCGGCCGAGGGCGCCTGCCAGCGCCCGCCTGCCTCGGGGAAATCGAGCGCGGGGGCCGTGACCTCGGCGCCGATGCGCAGCGGAAAGCCCGTCGCGCTGACCGAGGCCGCCCCGCCGCGCCCCTCGGCCGCAAGGCGGGCAAAACCCTCGGCCGCCTGCCGGGCGAGCAGCGTGCCGCCGCCCCAGCTTGCTGCCGCACCAAGGGCCGCAAGGGCCGTCACCGCTCCGAGCCAGCGCATCGCCGCCCCCTTCCCAAAGACCTGCCTCCCATGTAACCACGCCCCCGCAGGAGGGCCAGCGCAATGACCGAAACGTTATGGATCTTCGGCTACGGCTCGCTGATCTGGGACCCGGGATTTGCGCCCGCCGAGGTGCGGCGCGCGCGGCTTGACGGCTGGGCGCGCAGCTTCTGCATGCGCTCGATCCATTTTCGCGGCACCCACGCGGCCCCGGGCCTCGTCCTTGCCCTCGACGCGGCCGAGGGGGCAAGCTGCACCGGCCTTGCGCTGCGCGTGCCCGCGGCGGGGGCCGCCGAGATCCTCGCCGCGATCCGGGCGCGCGAGCTGATCTCGGACGCCTATCTCGAGCGGCGGCTGACGGTGACCTGCGAGCAGGGTGAACAGGTGTCGGTGCTGGCCTATGTGATCGACCGCGCCGGGCCGCAATATTGCGCGCTTGCCGCCGAGGAGCAGGCGCAGATCATCGCCCGGGCGGCGGGCGCGCGCGGCCCGAACCGCGACTATCTGTGGAACACTGCTCAACATTTGCGCGCGCTTGGCATTCCCGACCCGGAACTCGAGGCGCTTGCCGCACGGGTGCGCGACCTCGCCGGTTAAGTCTTGGCACTGTCGCGCCCGCCGCCTATCCTCGCGCCAAGAACAAGCGAGAGGCAGACCATGCGCGCCCCCGTCCGGCGGCCCGAGCCGCATTTTTCCCAGCCCGTCCGGCAGGTCACGCTGATGCTGATGGCGCTTGCGCTGGTCGGCGCGGGCGGCTGGTTCGCCTATGCCCGGATCTTCCCGGTCTTCCTCGCCAACCCCTGGCTGAACGGGCTGATCGGCACGGTCTTCGTGCTGGGCATCCTGACCTGCTTCTGGCAGGTGGCGCAGCTGGTCGCGGCGGTGAGCTGGATCGAGAGCTTCGCCGCCGACCGCCCCGGTCGGCCGCAGCTGCAGGCGCCGCAGATGCTCGCCCCGCTTGCCGCGCTGCTGGGCAGCCGCGGCGCCACCCGTTCGATCGCCACCTCGGCCGGCCGCTCGATCCTCGAATCCGTCGCGACCCGGATCGAGGAGGCACGCGACATCACGCGCTATCTGACCAACCTGCTGATCTTCCTCGGTCTTCTGGGCACCTTCTACGGGCTGGCGACGACCGTGCCGGCGGTGGTCGACACCATCCGCGCGCTCGCCCCGCAACCCGGCGAAACCGCGACGGCGGTCTTCGACCGGCTGATGTCGGGGCTTGAATCGCAGCTTGGCGGCATGGGCACGGCGTTCTCCTCCTCGCTGCTGGGGCTTGCCGGATCGCTGGTCGTCGGCCTGCTCGAGCTGTTCGTGACGCATGGCCAGAACCGCTTCTACCGCGAGCTCGAGGAATGGATCTCCTCGATCACCCGGCTCAGCTTTGCTGCGGCCGAGGGCGATGGCGAGGCCTCGGCGGTGGTCGAGATCCTCGACCACATGGCCGAGCAGATGGATGCGCTGCAGACGCTTTTCGTGCGGTCGGAACATGCCCGCGGGCAGACCGAGACCCAGCTTGCGCAGCTGACCGACGCTTTCGCGGGGCTGGCGCAGAACCTTGGCACCGACCTGTCGACCCGCGCCGAGCAAAGCGCCTCGCTCGCCAAGATGGCGGGCGGACAGGACCGGCTGGTGACCGCGCTCGAGGCGCTGACGCAGCGGGCGGCCGCGGCGCAGGACAGCGAGGTCGATGCCGAGATGCGGATGCGGCTGCGCTCGATCGATCTGCAGATGCTGCGCCTGCTCGAGGAGCTGTCGGCCGGCCGGCAGGAAAGCATGGCCGAGCTGCGCAACGATTTCGCCGCGCTGACCCGCGCGATCCTGACCCGCCCGCGCGGGCAGGAGGGCTGAGATGGCACTTCCCCGGCGCGGCGGCGCGCGGTTCTCGACCAATGTCTGGCCGGGCTTCGTCGATGCCATGGGCGCGCTGCTGATGGTGCTGATCTTCGTGCTGTCGATCTTCATGATCGTGCAGTCGATGCTGCGCGACACGATCACCAGCAAGGAAAACGAGCTGACCGCGCTGACCCAGCAGGTCGACGGGCTGTCGCAGGCGCTGTCGCTGGAACGGGCGCGGGCGAAGGATCTGGCCGGGCAGCTTGATGCGGCGGGACAGAAGATCACCGATTTCGAGGCCCAGGTGGCCAGCCTGATCGCGGCGCGCGATGCGGCGAAGGCCGATGCCGAGGCCAGTGCCGCGGCGCTCACGCTCGACAAGGCGACGATCGAGGAGTTGCGGGCCAAGCTGAAATCCTCGGGGGACGAGGTCGCGGCGATGACCCTCGCGCTCGAGGCCGAACGGCAGAAGGCGGCCGAGACGCTGACCCTTCTGGCTGCGGCGCAGGCCTCCGAGGCGGAGCTGAAGCAGCAGCTGGCGACGCAGATGACCGAGGCCGAGAAGGCCGCGGCGCTGCGCGCGGTGGCCGAGAAGGCGCTGGCCGATCAGACCCGGCTCAGCGACCGCAATGCCGAGAAGGTGGCGTTGCTGAACGCGCAGATCGCGGCGTTGCGCAATCAGCTCGGAGAGCTGCAATCGGTGCTCGATGCCGCGCAGGCGCGCGATGCGGCCTCGAAAGTGCAGGTCGAGACGCTCGGCGCGCAGCTGAATGCGGCGCTTGCCCAGACCGCGGCCGAGCAGAAGCGCCGCGCCGAGCTGGAGGCCGAGGCGCGCAAGAAGGCCGAGGCCGAGGCGCAGGATCTGGCGAAGTATCGCTCGGAATTCTTCGGCCGGATGTCGCAGCTTTTGCAGGGCCGCGAGGGCGTGCGCATCGTCGGCGACCGTTTTGTCTTTTCCTCGGAAGTGCTGTTCCAGCTCGGTTCGGCGGATCTGTCGCCCGAGGGCAAGGCGCAGATCGCCCGGGTGGCCGAGACCTTCCGCGAGCTTGCCTCGGACATCCCGCCGACGATCTCCTGGATCCTCGAGGTCGACGGTTTCACCGACGACACGCCGCTGTCGGGGCAGGGGGCGTTTCGCGACAACTGGGAGCTGAGCCAGGCGCGGGCGCTGTCGGTGGTGCGCTACCTCATCGACGATCTGGGCTTTCCGCCGCGGCGGCTGGCGGCGACGGGCTTTGGCCAGTACCAGCCGGTGGTCGGCGGCACCAGCGAGAGCGCGCGGGCGCAGAACCGGCGCATCGAGCTGAAGCTGACCGAGCGCTGAGGCGGAGGTCTGCGAGGGCGGCCGGGCAGGGAGGGGGGCGCTGCCCCCCGTGGCCTGCGGCCCCTCCCCCCGGGATATTTGCGGCAATTGGAAGCGGGGGCGGCTTTCACGAAAACACGAGGGCGCGCGCGGGGGCTTGACGGGCGCCCTGCGGCGCGGCATCTGGCGCTGTCCCCTGCAACGGTCGATCATGCGTCAGCCCCTGTCGTAACCCCTGTTCCTGACCCCTTTCCCGTGTGTTCAGGAGCCTTGCGATGACCCCCCTCCAGTTTTCTTCCGGCGACCTGATCGCCGATCGCCGCGCCGAATATGCCGAGGGCCTGCTGGCCGCGGGCGACGCGGCGGCGGCGGCCGATCTGTACCGCCAGGCGCTCGAGGTCGCGCCGGGCTGGGGTGCGGGCTGGTACCGGCTGGGCGAGATCCGCGCCGAGCAGGATCTGCCCGGCGCCGCCGAGGCCTTTGCCGAGGCGCTGCGGCTCGACCCTGCCGATGTGATGGGGGCGGCGCTGCGGCTTGACCTGTTGCGCCCGCGGCCGGCGGCCGAGACCATGCCCTCGGCCTTTGTCGAGACGCTGTTCGACCAGTATGCGAGCCATTTCGATGCGGCGCTGGTCGGCACGCTCGACTATTGCGCGCCGCAGCTGATCCGGGCGGGGCTGGGCGGGCACCACGGCCGGGTGCTGGATCTCGGCTGTGGCACCGGGCTGATGGGGGCAGAGTTGCGCCCGCTTGCGGATTGGCTCGAGGGCTGGGACATCTCGGCCGAGATGCTGCGCGAGGCCGAGGCGAAGGGGCTCTATGACCGGCTCGGGAAGGCCGATCTTTCGGCGCTGCCGGTGCCGGCCGAACGCTGGGATCTGGTGACCGCGGCCGATGTCTTTGCCTATCTCGGCGCGCTCGAGCGGATCGTCGGCTGGGTGGCGCTGGCGCTGGTGCCGGGAGGCAGTTTCGCCTTCACCACCGAGGCGCATGACGGGCCCGAGCCGCTGATCTTGCGCGAGAGCCGGCGCTATGCCCATTCGGAGCCTTATCTGCGCGCACTTCTGGCCGAGGCGGGCTTTGGCGAGGTGACGGTGCGGCGTGCCCCCTTGCGGCGCGACCGCGGCGCGGAAATCGAGGGCTTCGTGGTTCTGTCGCGGCGCAATCCGGATATGATGGCCGCGGTCGGAGAGGCGGTCGTCACCGCCTGAGAGGAGGCGGGATGAACGCGCTGGCGTATGAGCATTACACCTATGCCGCGGTGGCGGTGATCGGCACCCTGACGGCGGTCTGGGCGGTCGATCACCTGCTGAGCCGCCCGGCGGTCGCGGCGCGCACGGCGCCCTGGCGCGGCGTGGTGGCGCCCTTCATCAACGTCAATGCGATGCTGTTCGGTCTGACGCTTGCCTTCATCGCGAATGACACCTGGTCGGCGCGCGACCGGGCGATGGACGCGGTCTTTCGCGAGGCGGACAGCCTGCGCAGCCTCTTGGTGCTGGCCTCGGCCCTGCCCGAGCCTGCGCGGGACGCGATGGCGGTCGCGGTGCGCGACTATGGCACCGCGGCGGCGGGCGAGTTCGCGCAGCTGCGGGCGCGGGCGGGGGCGCCGGCAGCGGCCACCGCGGCCGATGCGCTGTTGCGCCGGGTCGCAGGGGGCAGTGCCGCGGCCGCGGGCGAGGTGGTGCAGGCCGAGATGCTGCGCCAGGTGATGCGGCTCCGCGATGACCGCGACCTGCGGGTGTCGCTGTCGCGCACCCATCTGAACCCGCTGAAATGGCTGGGCATGGCGGCGCTTGGCTTCCTCACCATCCTGTCGATCGCGGCGGTGCATCTGGGCGCGCCGAAGGCCGGGATGCTGGCGACTGCGCTCTTCGCGCTGGCCGCCGCGCCCTCGGCCGCGATCGTGCTGGTGCAGGGCAATCCGTTTCAGGAGCCCGCCGCGATCAGCGCCGCGCCGATCCTTGCGGCGATCGAGCCGGGCGCGCCCTGACCGCGGCTATTTGTCGTAGGTGGGCAGGCGCGCGAAATCGAGCGTGGCGAGCACCGGCAGCATCGTCGCGCTGTCCATCCCCTGCGCCTGCACCAGCACCCGCCCGCCGGCCAGCGCCGAGAGCGAGCCGTCCTGTTCCAGCATGTCCTGCGATCCGGCCTTCACGATCTTGCCCATCATCGCCATCATCTGCGGATTGCCGAGCATCCCCGCCATCGAGGCGACGACCGGGCTGTCGGCGGTGAGGGTCAGGGTGAAGCTGTCGCCCGCGGCGTTGGCATAGCGCCCCTCGACGAAATTGCCCGCCATGCCGATCATCGCCATGCCCTGTCCGCCCTCGGTGCTGACCTCGCGGGTCCAGCCCGCGGGCGCCTCGGGCAGCATCGCGGCGAGCTTGGCGCTTTGCAGCGCCTGCACCTCCTTCGCGGCCACGGTGATCTGCGTCGCGGTGGTTGACAGGTCACCCGCGGCATGGGCCGCAAGCGCCGCCTCGAGCGCATCGCCCACTGCATCGGCATGAAGCGGCGCGGCGAGCAGGCCGGTAACGAGGAGGGCGGTGGCAAACGTCTGTTTCATCGTCGTCTTTCCCTGGGTTCAGTCGGTGGGGCGCGCCTCGGGCGCGGGGGTGAAACTGCGGTCAGTCGCGCCTTCCGTGGGCCGCGGGCTCGGGGGCGCCGCGCAAGGGGGGGCAGGCGCGCCGCCGACCGGCCGGAAACCCGGTGCCGGTCGTTCGGATCTGCCGTCCCGAGGCTGATATGGCGCATGCGAAAATCCGGTGGGCTGCGGGGCACACCGGGGCATTGCACATGGAAAAGAACGTTGGGTCAACTGCGGCGAGGGGCGCGGTGAGCCGCGCCCCGGCCGGCTCAGCCCTGTGCGTCGCCGGCGGCGACGCAATCGGCATAGTAATGCACCGTGCCGTCGGCCTCGGTCTCCTGCACGAGGCCGTGGATGTCGGTCTCGAAGCCCGGGCATTCGCGCGCGAATTCGCGGTTGAACTTGAGGTATTCGACGATGCGCGGGTTGAACACCTCGCCCGGGATCAGCAGCGGGATGCCGGGCGGATAGGGGGTGACGAGCGAGGTGGTGATACGGCCCTCGAGATCGTCGATCGCCACCCGCTCGGTGGTGCGGCGCGCGATATGGGCGAAGGCGTCCGAGGGTTTCATCGCCGGGGTCAGGTCGCTCAGATAGATCTCGGTGGTCAGCCGCGCAACGTCATACTTGGCGTAAAGCGCGTGCACATGGGCGCAGAGGTCGCGCAGGCCCATGTGTTCATAGCGCGGCTGCTTGGCGCAGAACTCGGGCATGATGCGCCACATCGGGTGGTTCTTCTCGTAATCGTCCTTGAACTGCTGCAGCGCGGTCAGCAGCGTGTTCCAGCGGCCCTTGGTGATGCCGATGGTGAACATGATGAAGAAGGAATAGAGCCCGGTCTTTTCCACCACCACGCCATGCTCGGCGAGGTATTTCGTCACGATCGAGGCCGGGATGCCCCAATCCTGGAACCGGCCGTCGAGGTTCAGCCCGGGGGTGATGATCGTCGCCTTGATCGGGTCGAGCATGTTGAACCCGGGCGCCATGTCGCCAAAGCCGTGCCAGCTGTCCTCGCCGTCCGAGGGGTGGACGCCATCGGCATCGGTGCGGCGCAGCACCCAGTCCTTGGTGCGGCCGATGCCTTCCTCGGCCAGCTCCTCGGGGCCCCAGACCTTGAACCACCAGTCGTCGTCGCCGTATTCCTCGTCGACCTTGCGCATCGCGCGGCGGAAATCGAGCGCCTCCATGATGCTCTCTTCCACCAGCGCCTCGCCGCCCGGCGGCTCCATCATCGCCGCGGCGACGTCGCAGCTCGCGATGATCGAGTATTGCGGGCTGGTCGAGGTGTGCATCAGGTAGGATTCGTTGAAGAGATGGCGGTCGAGCTTGGTCTCTTCGCTGTCTTGCACGAGCACGTGGCTTGCCTGGCTGATGCCGGCGAGGAGCTTGTGAATCGACTGCGTGGCGTAGACGACCGAGGCGCGGGTGCGCGGCCGCTTGCGGCCCATCGAGTGATACTGGCCGTAGAACGGGTGGAAGGCCGCATGCGGCAGCCAGGCCTCGTCGAAATGCAGGTTCTCGACCCAGCCGTCGAGCAGGGTCTTGATGACCTCGGTGTTGTAGAGCACGCCGTCATAGGTCGATTGCGTCAGCGTCATGATCCGCGGCTTCACCGTGTCGGCGTCATAGTCCCTGAGCAGCGGGTTCGCCCGGATCTTGGCGCGGATCGTCTCGGGGTCGAATTCCGAGCGCTGGATCGGGCCGATGATGCCCCAGTGGTTGCGCGTGGGTTTCAGGAACACCGGGATCGCGCCGGTCATGATGATCGAGTGCAGGATCGACTTGTGGCAGTTGCGGTCGACCACCACCACATCGCCCGGCGCCACGGTGTGGTGCCAGACCATCTTGTTCGAGGTCGAGGTGCCGTTGGTGACAAAGAAACAGTGGTCGGCGTTGAAGATCCGCGCGGCGTTGCGCTCGGAGGCGCCGATCGCGCCGTTGTGGTCCAGAAGCTGGCCCAGTTCCTCGACCGCGTTGCACACGTCGGCGCGCAGCATGTTCTCGCCGTAGAACTGGTGATACATCTGCCCGATCGGCGATTTCAGGAAGGCGACGCCGCCCGAATGCCCCGGGCAGTGCCACGAGTAGGACCCGTCCTCGGCATAGTCGAGCAGGGCGCGGAAGAACGGCGGCTGGATCGCCTCGAGATAGCTCTTCGCCTCGCGGATGATGTGCTTGGCGACGAACTCGGGGGTGTCCTCGAACATGTGGATGAAGCCGTGCAGCTCGCGCAGGATGTCATTGGGCAGGTGCCGCGCGGTCTTCGTCTCGCCATAGATGTAGATCGGCACCTCGGCGTTCTTCCAGCGCACCTCCTCGATGAAGTTGCGCAGGTTCATCACCGCCGGGTCGAGATCGGGGCCGGGGGTGAATTCCTCGTCGTCGATCGACAGCAGGAAGGCTGAGGCGCGCGACTGCTGCTGGGCGAATTTCGACAGATCGCCATAGCTGGTCACGCCGAGCACCTCGAAGCCCTCGTCCTCGATCGCCTGGGCCAGGGCACGGATGCCGAGGCCCGAGGAGTTCTCGGAGCGGAAATCCTCGTCGATGATGACGATCGGGAAGCGGAACTTCATGCGGCTCTCCTTCGGGGAGCGGGGCCCGGATGTGGAACGGGCCGAAGATTGCCAGGATGCGCGGGCGGGGGCAGGTCCGGGCGCGGCCCTCTTGTTCCCTGCGTCGGCCCCCCCGTCAAGGGCCCAGTGCGCGCCCGCGCCGTGGCGTGGCGGCACCAGTCTGACAAGCGCGTGACCACGCCCGCCGCGGCGCCCGGCCGCGCGGCGGGATCACGGCCGAAGCTCCGCGTTATTGTGAACGCTGCGGCGATAGTCATTCCCGGACTTCGCCATTTTGTGGATGGAGGGCCCGCACTACCTTCTGGTCAGACCGGAACAGCTTCCGGGGGGACGAAACGGGGATCGCGGGCGGCGGAATGGGCGCCGCGCGGCCCGCTTCGGGCGCCCGCACCCAGATCAGGAGGTTTTCGATGAGCACCGTTCATACCCTCGACACCCTGCGCGACAGCCTGCCGCCGACCGAGCGGATGCCGCTTGTCTTTCTCGGCCATGGCAGCCCGATGAACGCGATCGAGGACAATGCCTACAGTCGTGCCTGGTCCGAGCTTGGCCGGAAGCTGCCGCATCCGAAGGCGATCCTCGTCGTCTCGGCGCATTGGATGACGCGCGGCACGACGCTTGTCGATGTCTCGGCGATGCCGCGCACGATCCACGATTTCTACGGCTTCCCGCAGGCGCTGTTCGACGCGGAATATCCCGCCCACGGCGCGCCCGATCTGGCGCGCGAGGTGGCGACGCTTCTGGCCAGCCACCATGCCGAGACCGATGATACCTGGGGCCTCGACCACGGCGCCTGGACGGTGCTGAAATACCTTTATCCCGGCGCGGATGTGCCGGTCTTCCAGGTCTCGGTCGACATGTCGCGCGGGCTCGAACATCAGCTCGAGATCGGCCGCACCCTGTCGCAGCTGCGCGACCGCGGCGTGCTGATCCTCGGCTCGGGCAACGTCGTGCACAACCTGCGCGCCATGCGCTTCAACGGCCGCCCCGCCGATTTCGCGATCGAGTTCGATGCGCTCTTTGCCGAGCGGCTGGCCGAGCGCGACTTTGCCGCGCTCGCCGACCGGCCAAAGCTCGGCAGCCTGCTGCAGATGGCGCATCCGACGGTTGACCATTACCTGCCCGCGCTGACCATCGCCGGCGCCTCGGACGGGCGCGACGATCTGACTTTCATGACCAGCTCGATCGACCTTGGCACGGTGTCGATGCGGTCTTTCGTGTTTCACGCCTGAGGAGGGTGCCATGCTGGTCGACGGAAAATGGGTGAAGGCCTGGCAACCGGTGCAGAAGGCCGACGAGAAGGGGCGTTTCGTGCGCCAGGTCTCGAGCTTTCGGAACTGGATCACCCCCGATGGCAGCGCCGGCCCGACCGGCGAGGGCGGCTTTGCCGCCGAGCCCGGGCGCTACCGCCTTTACGTCGCGCTGATCTGCCCCTGGGCCTCGCGCACGCTGATCGCGCGCAAGCTCAAGGGGCTCGAGGCGATGATCCCGGTGACGGTGGTAAACCCGACGCTTTCGGACGAGGGCTGGGCCTTCGGCGGTTATCCGGGCGCCGATGCGGACCCGCTGATCGGGGCGCAGCACCTGCACGAGATCTACACCCGCGCCGATCCGCATGTGAACGGCCGGGCGACGGTGCCGGTGCTGTGGGACATGAAGCGCGGCGTGATGGTGAACAACGAAAGCGCCGATATCCTGCGCATGTTCGACACCGCCTTCGAGGGGCTGGCGCCCTCGGACCTGCGGCTTTACCCGGCCGATCTGGCCGAGGAGATCGATGCGCTGAACGCCCGGATCTATGACCGGCTGAACAACGGCGTCTACAAGGCGGGCTTTGCCGTCACCCAGGCGGCCTATGACGAGGCGGTCGCGGGTGTCTTCGGGATGCTTGACGAACTCGAGGCGCGGCTTGATGGCGACTATCTCTTCGGCGACCGGCTGACCGAGACCGACATCCGCACTTTCGTCACGCTGATCCGCTTCGATGCGGCCTATCATGGCCTGTTCAAGACCAACCTCCGCCAGATCGCCGATTATCCGCGCCTGTCGGCCTATCTGGAGCGGATGCTGCGCCTGCCCGGGGTGATCGACACCGTGAACATGGACCACATCACCCGCGGCTATTACTCGATCAAGGCGCTCAACCCGACCGGCATCCGTCCCGTCGGCCCGGCCCATGTCGCGCGGCTGCTGGCCGCGGCGCGCTGAGGGCGGCGGGGGCGTCACATCGGCGTGTAAAGCGGAAGGCGCAGGCGCCGGCGGGGCCGGGCCGGATTGCGTTGCCCCGGCCCGTTGGCTAGGGTCGGGCCATTCGTCGGAAAGGACCTGCCCGTGCCCGCCACCCCCCGTCTGCTGCGCCCCCTCCTGCTTGCCGCTTTGCTGGGCACGGTCGCCGTGCCGCCGGCCGGCGCGGATGTCGCGGGGCCCTATCTGGCGGCGCGCGCGGCCACTGTCGCGAATGACTATGCCGCGGGGGTCAGCTATTATGATCGGCTGCTGGCCGCGATGCCCGGGGACCGCGACGTGCAGGACGGCGCGCTTCTGACCCATGTCGCGATGGCCGATTTCGACCGCGCCGGGGCGCTTGCCGCGGTGATGGTGACACAGAAGGACCCGTCGCAGATCGCGACGCTGGTGATGCTGGCGCAGGATGCGAAGACCGGCGACTTCGCCAAGGGGATCGCGCTGCTCGACGGCGGCGCCGATGCCGGGGCGCTGGTGGGCGGGCTCTACCGGGCCTGGGCGCTGGTCGGCGAGGGGCAGATGGGCGACGCCGCCAAGGCCTTCGATGCGCTGGCGCAGACATCCGGGCTCGAGGGCTTCGCCTTCTATCACAAGGCGCTGGCGCTGGCGCTGGTGGGCGATTACGAGGGCGCAGAGAAGATCTTCACCGGAAAGTATGCGCAGGTGCTGAACGGCACCCGGCGCGGTATCCTTGCGCATGTGCAGGTGCTCTCGCAGCTTGAGCGCGGCCCCGAGGCGATCAGGCTCCTCGACAGCAGTTTCGGGCCGAACCTCGACCCGGAGCTGACGGCGATCCGCGCCCGGCTGGACAACAAGGAAACGCTGCCCTTCACCGCGATCCGCTCGGCCGCCGAGGGCGAGGCCGAGGTGTTCTACTCGGTGGCGCAGGCGATCAACTCGGATTCCTCCACCGCCTTCGCGCTGCTGCACGCGCGGTTGGCAAGCTGGCTGCGCCCGGCCGATGGCGATGCGCTGCTGCTCTGCGCCGCGATCCTCGAGGCACAGAAGCAATACGACCTCGCGATCACGACCTATGAGCAGGTGCCGGCGGACAGCCCGATCGCCCATGCCGCCAAACTCGGCCAGGCCGAGGTGCTGGTGCAGGCGGGGCGTGTCGATGATGCGATCGGCGTGCTGCAGGCGCTGGCCAAGGCGCATCCCGAGCTGCCCTCGGTCTGGGCGACGCTCGGCGACGATCTGCGCCGGCAGGAGCGCTACAAGGAAGCCGCCGAGGCCTATGACAAGGCGATCGCGCTTCTGGGCGAGCCCGAGCCGCGCGACTGGTTCGTCTGGTATGCCCGCGCCATCGCGCAGGAGCGCTCGGGCCAGTGGGACAAGGCCGAGCCGGGCTTCCGCGAGGCGCTGAAGCTCAGCCCCGAACAGCCCTCGGTGCTGAACTATCTCGGCTATTCCTATGTCGAGAAGAAGCTCAACCTCGACGAGGCGCTCGACATGATCCGGCGTGCGGTCGCGGCCGAGCCCGATCAGGGCTATATCGTCGACAGTCTCGGCTGGGCGCTCTACCGCCTTGGCCGCTATGACGAGGCGGTGGTGCAGATGGAGAAGGCGGTCGAGCTCGACCCGACCGAGCCGCTGCTGAATGACCACCTCGGCGATGTCTACTGGGCCGTCGGGCGCAAGCGCGAGGCGGAATTCCAGTGGCGCCGGGCACTGAACCTCGGCCCGGGCGAGGATCTCGACGTCGACCGGGTGCGCAAGAAGCTCGACATCGGGCTCGATGCGGTGCTGAAGGCCGAGGGCGCGCCGCCGCTCCACCCGGCGACGGTCCATGCCGGCGATTGAGGTCTTTGCCCCGGCGAAGGTGAACCTGGCGCTGCACGTGACCGGACGGCGCGCGGACGGCTATCACCTGCTCGACAGTCTCGTGGCCTTTGCGCCGGTGGGCGACCGGCTGCGGCTCGATCCCGCTCCCGCGATGGCGCTGCGGGTGACGGGGCCTGAGGGCGCGGGCGTGCCCGAGGGGCCCGAAAACCTCGTCCTGCGCGCGGCGGCGCTGCTGCCGGCGGGGCAGGGGGCTGCGATCACGCTTGAAAAGCATCTGCCGCCTGCCTCGGGGATCGGTGGCGGCTCGTCCGATGCCGCGGCGGCGCTGCGCGGGCTGGCGCTTTTGCGCGGGGTCGCGGTGCCGGCTGCGGGGCTTGAGCGGCTGGGCGCCGATGTGCCGATGTGCCTGGTGCCCGCGCCCGCCCGCACGCAAGGGATCGGCGAGGAGCTGAGCCCCGTTTCGCTGCCGGTGCTGCCCGCGCTGCTGGTCAACCCGCGCCTCGAGGTGCCGACGCCTGCGGTCTTTCGCGCGCTGGCCTGCCGCGAGAACCCGCCGCTGCCTGATCTGCCGGCCTTTGCCGATGCGCCGGCCTGCATCGACTGGCTGGCGCAGATGCGCAACGACCTGCAGGCGCCGGCGATCGCGACGGCGCCGGTGATTGCCGAGGTGCTGGAGGTGCTGGCGGCGCTGCCGGGCTGCCGGCTGGCGCGGATGTCGGGATCGGGGGCGACCTGCTTTGCGCTCTTCACGAGCGAGGCCGAGGCCCGTGCGGCGCATGCGCAGCTGCGGGCCAAGCGGCTTGGCTGGTGGAGCGCCTGCGGCCCGCTCGGCGATCAGACGGCCGCCGCCGCGCCCCGCCGCCTCTAGGCGCGGGACGCAGGGGCGCTCATTTCATTCGCGCGACGACGTACTCGGCCAGGTCCGACAGCATGTCGCGCAGCGGATGCGCGGGCAGCGCGTTCAGCGAGGCACGCGCCCGGTTGCCCCAGGCCAGCGCCTCGTCGCGCGTCGCCTCGAGCGTGCCGTGCAGGCGCATCAGCCGCAGTGCCTCTTCAAGGTCGCCCTCGCGCTGGTCGCCCTTCTCGATCACCCGCACCCAGAAGGCGCGTTCGGCGTCCGAGGCCGCCGCCACCGCCTTGATCACCGGCAGCGTCAGCTTGCGCTCGCGGAAATCGTCGCCGGTGTTCTTGCCGATCTGCGCCGAGGCCCCGCCGTAATCGAGCAGGTCGTCGGCCATCTGGAAGGCGATGCCGAGCGCGTCGCCATAATCGTGCAGCGCCCGCACCGCGTTCTCGTGCGCGCCGGCCAGAACGCCGCCGACCTCGGTCGCGGCCGAGAACAGCGCCGCGGTCTTGCCGCGGATCACCTTCAGGTAGGTCGCGGGCGTGGTCGCCAGATCCTGCGCCGCGGTCAGCTGCAGCACCTCGCCCTCAGCGATCACCGCCGAGGCATTGGCGAGGATGTTCAGCACCCGCATGTTGTTCGCCTCGGTCATCAGCTGGAAGCTGCGCGCGAAGAGATAGTCGCCCACCAGCACCGAGGACTTGTTGTCCCACAGCAGGTTGGCGGTCGGCCGGCCACGGCGCTGCGTGCTTTCGTCGACAACGTCGTCATGCAGCAGCGTGGCGGTGTGGATGAATTCGACCGTCGCGGCGAGGTGGACGTGATAGGGCCCCTCATAGCCGCAGACCTTCGCCGCGGCGAGGGTCAGCATCGGCCGCAGCCGCTTGCCGCCCGCCTCGATCAGGTGGGCGGTCACCTCGGGGATGCGCGGCGCGTGTTCCGAGCTCATCCGGTCGCGGATCAGCGCGTTCACCGCGTCCATCTCGGCGGCCAGCGCCTGTGCCAGGCGGTCGTGCGGCTTCGTGGCCTTGTCGTCCAGGCTCATTCTTCTTCCTTCCCGCTTCCCGTCGTCTCGACAGGGCGTCACACTGCCCCTAAGTGAGGGAACATGAAAGAGCTTCTACGCACTACGGACCCGGTGAAACTTGCACTTGCGACCGCCCTTCTCGAGGGCGAGGGTATAACGGCCTTTCAGATGGACGTCCATATGAGCGTGCTCGAGGGCAGTCTTGGCATTCTGCCGCGCCGGCTGATGGTGGCAGAGCGCGACGCTTTCCTGGCGCGGGCGATTCTCGCCGACAACCGGATCGGCTCCGACTGATGTTCGCGCCCGAGGAGCTGACGCAGGATCGCTTCCTCGACGGCCGGCTGCTGGTGGCGCAGCCGCGCCAGGGCTATCGCGCGGCGATGGACCCGGTGCTGCTGGCTGCGGCCTGTCCGGCGCGGCCGGGGCAGGCGGTGCTCGAGCTTGGCTGCGGCGCCGGGGTGGCGAGCCTGTGTCTGGGTTGGCGGGTGCCGGACCTGCGCCTTGCTGGGCTGGAGCTGCAGCCCGCCTATGCGGCGCTTGCGCGCGCCAATGCCGCGGCGAATGGCATCGCCGTGGAGGTCGTCGAGGGGGACCTTGCCGCGATGCCATCGTCCCTGCGGGCGCGCAGCTTCGATCACGTCATCGCCAACCCGCCCTATTTCGCGCCGAAGGGCGGCACTGCCGCCGCCGACCCGGGGCGCGAGACGGCGCAGCGCGAAGCGACCCCCTTGGCCGAGTGGGTGGTTTCGGGCTATCGTCGACTGATGCCGGGCGGCTGGCTGACGGTGATCCAGAATGCCGACCGCCTGCCCGAGCTGCTGACCGCGATGGCGGGGCAGGGCGGCTCGGTCCGGGTGCTGCCGATCGCGGCGCGCACGGGCCGGGCGGCCGGACGGGTGATCGTCCAGGCGCGCAAGGGCGGGCGGGGGCCCTTCACCCTGCTCGCGCCGCTGGTGCTGCATGCGGCGCCCGCGCACGCGGGCGATGCCGAGGATTTGACGAAAATTGCGCAATCTGTGCTGCGCTGCGGCGAAGTCTTGCGCATGGAGCCCTGATCCTTTCGCAAGATTTCGCGAGCGGGTCTGACATTCTGTCGCGCCGATGCGACAGGTGCGTGACACGACTCGAAAAACATGCTGCACTCAAGGGACCGAAACAGAGAGGAGACTGCAATGTCGCTTGGTTCGCACATCACCGAACTTCGCAAGAAACATCAGGCCCTGTCGGTCGAGGTCGAGAAGGCGATCCGTCGCCCCGGCTTTGACGACCTGCATATTTCCGAACTGAAGAAGCAGAAACTCCGTATCAAGGAACAGATCAGCCGCCTCGAAGGCGTGACCGCCTGACGCCTTCCCGGCCCGGATGGCGGCCGGGCCACGTTCAGCGCGATCGGCCAGCCATGGCGGCGAGGAAGGCCCCGGCGGCGATCATGGCGGCTGCCAGCACCAGCACCGGGCTGGCGGCCGCGACGCCCGCGACGATCAGCGCGATCGTCGATAGCAGCGGCGCGGCGTAGGAGGCGGTGCCGAGCATCTGGATGTCGCCGCGCTTGACGCCGATGTCCCAGGTGTAGAAGGCCAGCCCCACCGGGCCGATCCCCAGGGCCAGAACCGAGATCCAGCCGCGCGCTCCGACCGGCCAGAGCGTGTCCTCGAGTGCGACATGCGCAACCGCCGACAGTGCGGCGGTGGCAAGGCAATAGACCGCCACGGCCGCGGTCGGCACCTGGCCGAGGCGGCGCGAGATCAGCGAATAGCCGGACCAGGTCAGCGCGCAGAGCAGCGCGAGCCCATAGCCCGGCAGCGCCTCGGCCCGCGCCGAGATACCGCCGCGGGTGACGATCAGCGCGGCGCCGGCAAAGGCGATCAGCGCGCCGACGACATGCAGTCCGCGCAGCTTCTCGCCCGGCAGCAGGCCGGAGAACAGCACGATCAGCAATGGCCAGAGATAGGCGATCAGGCTCGCCTCGGCCGGCGGCGCCAGCCGCAGCGCCGAGAAATAGAGCAGATGATAGCCGAACAGCGCCACCGTGCCGAAGGCATAGACCTTCCACGAGATCCGCTTGAGCACGCCGAAGCCCTCGGTCGCGGCGACCCAGACCAACCCGATGGCGCCGCCGATCGCGAAGCAGATCGCGTTCAGCTGCAAGGGCGGCACCGGCGCCGACCCGACGGTGAAGAGCGCCAGCAGCGCCCAGAGGGCAACGGCGGAAAAACCGATCAAAGTGGCCTGCTTGCGCGACATCTGTCCCCCGAAATGCAAAGAGGCCCGCACCATGCGGGCCTCTTGCCGTTTTGCCAAGGGCAAATCAGGTCAGGTACTGGCCGCCGTTCGCGGTCAGCGTCGAGCCGGTGATGAAACCGGCCTCGTCCGAGGCGAGGAAGACGACGCAGCGCGCGATGTCCTCGGGCTCGCCCAGCCGGCCGACCGGGATCGTCGAAATGATCGATTCGCGCACCTTTTCCGGCACCGCCATCACCATCTCGGTGGCGATGTAGCCCGGGCAGATCACGTTGACGGTGATGCCCGAACGAGCGCCTTCCTGTGCCAGCGCCTTGGTGAAGCCGATGTCGCCCGCCTTCGCCGCCGAGTAGTTGGCCTGGCCGAACTGCCCCTTCTGCCCGTTGATCGACGAGATCGAGATCACCCGGCCGAACTTGCGCTCGCGCATGCCGGGCCAGAGCGGGTGGGTCATGTTGAACAGACCCGACAGGTTGGTGTCCATCACCTCTTTCCACTGCTCGCGCGTCATCTTGTGGAAGGGGGCGTCGCGGGTGATGCCAGCATTGTTCACCAGCACGTCGACCGGGCCGAGATCGGCCTCGACCCTGGCGATGCCCTCGACGCAGGCATCATATTCGGCGACCGACCATTTGTAGGTCTTGATGCCGGTCTCGGCGCTGAACTTCGCCGCGGCCTCGTCATTGCCGGCATAGTTCGCCGCGACGGTGTAGCCCGCGTTCTTCAGGGCGACCGAAATCGCGGCACCAATGCCGCGCGATCCCCCGGTAACAAGTGCAACTCTGGACATGACTCCTCCTCTGGATCAAATGCCTTTGAAACGCTGTTACTCAAGAAGAAGCTTGCGCGCAACATTGTTGCGCGCAGAATTTTCAAAAACTGTCTCGCTGGTGCGTCACAGCCCCTCGATGCACATTGCGACGCCCATGCCGCCGCCGATGCACAGCGTGGCAAGACCCTTCTTCGCGCCCGAGCGCTTCATCTCGAACAGCAGGGTGTTCAGGATGCGGCAGCCCGAAGCGCCGATCGGGTGGCCGATGGCGATGGCGCCGCCGTTCACGTTCACCTTCGACAGATCCCAGCCCATGTCCTTGTTCACCGCACAGGCCTGGGCGGCGAAGGCCTCGTTCGCCTCGATCAGGTCGAGGTCGGCCGCGCTCCAGCCGGCCTTGGCCAGCGCCTTGCGCGACGAGGGGATCGGGCCGCAGCCCATGATCGAGGGATCGACGCCCGCGGTCGCCCAGGAGGCGATGCGCGCGAGCGGGGTCAGGCCGCGCTTCTCGGCCTCGGCTTCCGACATCAGCAGCACCGCAGCGGCGCCGTCGTTGAGGCCCGAGGCGTTGCCGGCGGTGACGGTGCCGTCCTTGATGAAGGCGGGCTTCAGCTTCTGCATCGATTCGAGCGTGGCGCCGTGGCGGATGTACTCATCGGCATCGACGATGATCTCGCCCTTGCGGGTCTTCACCGTGAAGGGGATGATCTCGTCCTTGAACCTGCCGGCGGTCTGCGCCGCCTCGGCCTTGTTCTGCGAGGCGAGGGCGAATTCATCCTGCATCTCGCGGGTGATCTGCCACTGCGCGGCGACGTTCTCGGCGGTCTGGCCCATGTGATAGCCATTGAAGGCGTCCCACAGGCCGTCCTTGATCATCGTGTCGACGAATTTCATGTCGCCCATCTTCTGGCCGGCGCGCAGATGCGCGGCGTGGGGGCTGAGTGACATGCTTTCCTGGCCGCCGGCGATGACGATCTCGGCGTCGCCGCACAGGATGTGCTGGGCCGCCAGCGCAACCGAACGCAGGCCCGAACCGCAGACCTGGTTGATGCCCCAGGCCGCCGATTCGATCGGCAGGCCGGCCTTGATATGCGCCTGGCGGGCCGGGTTCTGGCCCTGGCCCGCGGTCAGCACCTGGCCGAGGATGGTTTCCGACACTTCGCCCTTCTCGATGCCGGCGCGGGCGACGACGGCCTCGAGCACGGTGGCGCCCAGATCATGGGCCGGAACGTTGGCGAAAGAGCCGTTGAAGCTGCCGACGGCGGTGCGCGCCGCCGAGACGATCACGACATTGGTCATGGATTCTCTCCTCACAGGATCCGGGGGCATGAATGGCTGCCCCTTTCCGGTCTGCAGCATGCCCCATGCGGGGGGCAGGTCAAGGAGATTTCCAACGTTGGCGCAAACAGTTGCGCAATTTTCTTTCGTATTCCGCGCAAATTTCGCAGCTCCGCTAGGCGCGCTTCACCTTCGCCGATTCCGGCACCTTCCAGGGCGGCATCACCGTCGGCGCGCCGAAATAGTAGCCCTGCATGCAGTCGATGCCGAGCGTGGTGAGGAAGGCGGCGTCGGCGGCATTCTCGACCGCCTCGGCCACGGTGAACATGTCGAAATGCTGCGCGATCGAGATCAGCGCCGCGGTCAGCACCTGATTGTCGGCATTCTCGGCGATGCCGGTGATGAACTGGCCGTCGATCTTCAGGATGTCGAAGTAGAACTCGCGCAGGTAGCGAAACGAGGTGTAGCCCGCGCCGAAATCGTCAAGCGCGAAGCTGACGCCGCGCGCCTGCAGGTCGCGCATGAAGACGCTGACAATCTCGGGCATGCTCATCGCCGAGCTTTCGGTGATCTCGAGGATCAGCCGCTCGGCCGCAGTGTCGTCAAGCGCGAGGCCCTTGTTCAGGGTCTTCATCCAGTCCGGATAGCCGATCGAGCGCGCCGACATGTTGATCGCCAGCCGCAGGTGCCGGTCCTCGGCGAGCGAGGCGAGCCCCATCTCGAGCGCGAGGCAGTCGAGCCGGCGGCCAAGCTCGGTGCGTTCGACCGTCTCGATGAACTCCTTGGCCGGGATGATCCGCCCGGTCTCGTCCAGCACGCGGATCAGCCCCTCGTAGAAGGCAGGGCGCTCGGGGCTTGCGGTGCGCACCACTGGCTGGAAGGCAAGGATCACGTCGCGCCGTTCGATCGCGTGGCGCACCATGTCGATCACGTCGCGGTCCCGCTGGGCGATCGCGAAGTCGAGCGGGCTCGTGAGCGCGGGCTCGAGCGGCTCCTGAGGCGGCAATTCGCGTTTCGACATCTTCGACTCCCATTGCGGACCCCGCCAGCTTCGGCGCCGCTTGCTAACAACGCGTAAAGGTGCGGAGAAATCTTTCCCTATGGTAAAGAAAGGGTTCTCGGCGCCGTAAACCCTTCGGTAAGGCGCTGCGGCTACTGTGACGGCGCATGTCAAGCGGGGGGCACATGGCCAGTCAGGCAGAGATCGCGCGCAGTCCGTCGGGCGAGGTTCCCTTCGCCATCGCCGAGCTGTTCTATTCGCGCACCGATCCGCGCGGGGTGATCGTCGCGGGAAACGAGATCTTCCGGCGGGTGTCGGGCTATGACTGGGCGGAGCTGCTCGGTGCGCCGCACCGGCTGGTGCGCCACCCGGACACGCCGCGGGGGGTGTTCCGGATCCTGTGGGAGGCGCTCGGCAAGGGCAACCCGATGGCCGCCTATGTGAAGAACCGCGCGAAATCCGGGCAGTATTACTGGGTCTTCGCGGTGATGCTGCCGATTGCCGGCGGGTTCCTCTCGGTGCGGCTGAAGCCCACCGCGCCGCTGTTCCCCCGCATCCGCGAGATCTATGATGACCTCATTGTGCGCGAGCGCGACGGGCTCACCCCCGAGGCCTCGGCGCGCTGGCTGCATGACGTCGCGCAGGCACAGGGGTTTTCCAGCTACACGAGCTTCATGGCTTCTGCGCTCGGGCAGGAGCTGGCGGCGCGGGACGCGCGGCTTGAACGCGCCGCGGATGCGCGCACCCGGGTGCTGACCGAGATGAACGAGGCGCTCGAGGAAACCACGCGCGAGCAGGGCCGGCTGCTGCGCAGCTTCGATGCGCTGCAGTCGATTCCGAACAACATGCGCATCGTCGCCTCGCGGATGGAGCCGACCGGCGGGCCGATCTCGGCGATCTCGGAGAATTACAAGATCTCCTCGCAGGCGATTTCCGTGCGGCTGCACGGCTTTGCCGGCGCCCGCGACAGCCTGATCGACCGCGTCTCGCGCGACGTGGCGAAGGCGCTGTTCCTGCTCGGCTGCGGCCGGCTGCTGGGCGAGATGAACGCGAGCTTCCTCGGTGCGGCGCCGGTTCCGGGCATCGACTGGGAGGTCGAGCGCGCCCTGCTGCTCGGCCTCGAGCGGGACTGCGCCCGCGACGGGCGCGAGGCGATGCTGCACGCGGTCGAACATTCCGCCACGCTGAACCGCGCAAGCGCCGAGGTGCGCCGCCACATGCTCGGGCTCGACACGATCCGGGTGCTTGGCCGGGTCGAATGCGGGCGGATGCGCGACGCGAATGGCGGGCTGGCCGCCACCATCGACCAGCTCGATGCCTTCCATGCCGAGATCAAGGGGCGACTCGAGACGATCATGCGGCTGTCGGAAAACGTCGGCCTCGCGATGGACCGCTATCTGCGCAGCAGCGCGGCCACCGTCGCCTGAGAGGCGGCCGGCGCGCGTCGCCCTAGTCGGCGATCAGCGCCGCGATCACCGCGCGCGCGGCGGGCCCGTTCCAGTCCGCCTCGCCGATCAGCCGTGCGACCTCGTGGCCATCGCGGTCGATCAGCACGCTCACCGGCAGCCCCATCACCCCCATGGCGCGCGACAGCGTCTGCTTCTCGTCCTGAAAGCGGGGCAGGCGGGTCACCCCGGCCTCCTCGAAGAATTTCGCGATCTTCGGCTGCGGGTTGCGGCCGGTGGCCAGCGTCACCACCTGGAAATCCGCGCCGCCAAGCTCGCCCTGCAGCGCGTCGAGCCCGGGCATCTCGACCCGGCAGGGCGCGCACCAGGTGGCCCAGAGGTTCAGCAGCACGACCTTGCCGCGGAACTCGGTCAGGCGATGCTCGGCCCCGGTCTCGTCGACGAAGGGCAGCCCCGGCGTGGCGAGTGGCTGCTCGTAGACGACGAGCTTTCGCATGTCGCCCGATTTCAGCGCGCCGAGCTCGGCGGCCGCGGCGGCATTTGCAGTGAGGCTCAGGGCCGTATAAAGGACGAACAACCGCAGCATGATGCCTCCTGACAAAGGGCCGACCGATGACCGACAGCACGGAAAAATCCTCGAACGCGATGTGGGGCGGGCGTTTCGCCGCCGGCCCGGACGCGATCATGGAGGCGATCAACGCCTCGATCGGGTTCGACAAGCGACTCTACGCCCAGGACATCCGCGGCAGCCGGGCCCATGCCGCGATGCTCGCGGCGCAGGGCATCCTTACCGATAGCGATGCGGCGGCGATCCGGGAAGGCCTGCTCACGGTCTTGTCAGAGATCGAGGCCGGGGATTTCCCGTTCTCGACCGCGCTTGAAGACATTCACATGAATGTCGAGGCGCGGCTGAAGGAGATCATCGGTGAACCGGCCGGGCGGCTGCACACGGCGCGCAGCCGCAACGACCAGGTGGCGACCGATTTCCGCCTCTGGGTGCGCGATCAATGTGACGCTGCGGGCACCGCGCTCGAGGCGCTGATGCGCGCGCTGCTGACCCAGGCCGAGGCGCATGCCGACTGGGTGATGCCCGGTTTCACCCATCTGCAGACGGCGCAGCCGGTGACCTTCGGCCATCACATGATGGCCTATGTCGAGATGATCGCGCGCGACCGGAGCCGCTTTGCCGATGCCCGCAAGCGGATGAACGAAAGCCCGCTTGGCGCGGCGGCACTGGCCGGCACCGGGTTCCCGATCGACCGCCAGATGACCGCCGAGGCGCTCGGCTTCGACCGGCCGATGGCCAATAGCCTCGATGCCGTCTCCGACCGCGACTTCGCGCTCGAGTTCCTCTCGGCCTCCTCGATCTGCGCGGTGCATCTGAGCCGCCTCGCCGAGGAGCTGGTGATCTGGTCCTCGGCGCAGTTCCGCTTCGTCGCGATGTCGGACAAGTGGTCGACCGGCTCATCGATCATGCCGCAAAAGCGCAACCCCGACGCCGCGGAACTGATCCGCGCGAAGATCGGCCGCATCCTGGGCGCGACCGTCGCGCTCTTCACCGTGATGAAGGGCCTGCCGCTCGCCTATTCGAAGGACATGCAGGAGGACAAGGAGCAGGTCTTCGACGCCGCCGACACGCTGATGCTGGCGCTCGCGGCGATGACCGGGATGATCTCCGACCTCACGGTGAACCGCGACAAGCTCGAGGCTGCCGCCTCGAACGGCTTCTCGACCGCGACCGATCTGGCCGACTGGCTGGTGCGCGCGGCGGGGCTGCCCTTCCGCGAGGCGCATCACGTCACCGGCACGCTGGTCGCGATGGCCGAGAAGAAGGGCGTCGATCTGCCCGATCTGAGCCTTGCCGAGATGCAGTCGGTCAACCCGGCGATCACCGAGGACATCTTCCGCGTGCTCGGGGTTCACAACTCGGTCGCCTCGCGGCAATCTTACGGCGGCACCGCGCCCGATCAGGTCCGCGCGCAGATCGCGCGCTGGAAGCAGGTGCTTGGCTGAGAGGAGAGACGGCGATGAAGGCTTTCGTGCTTCTGGCGGCGCTTGCGGGCCTTGCTGCCTGTGGCGTCGACGGGCCGCCGACCCCGCCGAAGGGCGGTGAGGCCGTGCCGGTGACCGGCGTGACAGTGAGCGGCGAGGTCAGCGCCGGCGTCGTGGGGCAGCTGTGACGGCGCGTGCCGCGGGTCTGCTGCTCGCGGCACTGCTTGCCGGCTGCGCGCCGCGTGCCGGGGTCCGTGTCGGTCCGGACGGGCAGACGCGCGGCGCGGTTTCGGGCGGTCTCGGCCCGGTCCGCGTGGGCGTGAACAGCGCGGGCGGCGGTTTCGTCGGCACCCATCTGGGCCCGATCGGCATCGGCGCGGGGTTCTGAGGCGTTTTCCTTCTGTCCCTGACACAATAGTCCGCTTTTCCCGCCGGGCGCTTCGCGTTAAACGGGGCAAAACCGGAACGAGGGCGCAATGGACCACTTTCTCTACCGCAACGGGGTGCTGCATGCCGAGGATGTCGCGATCCCCGAGATCGCGGCTGCGGTTGGCACGCCCTTCTATGTCTATTCCGCGGCGACACTGACGCGGCATTTCCGCCTCTTTGACGAGGCGCTTGGTGACACGCCGCATCTCGTCTGCTTCGCGATCAAGTCGAACTCGAACCTTGCGGTGCTGAAGCTGCTGGGTGATCTGGGCGCGGGCATGGACGTGGTCTCGGGCGGCGAGTATCGCCGGGCGAAGGCCGCGGGCGTGCCGGGCGACCGCATCGTCTTTTCGGGCGTCGGCAAGACCCGGGACGAGATCCACCTCGCGCTGACCGGCGGCATCCGCCAGTTCAACGTCGAAAGCGAGCCCGAGCTCTTGGCGATTTCCGAAATCGCCGCGGGGCTTGGCGTCACCGCGCCTGTCGCGCTGCGGGTGAACCCCGATGTCGACGCCCACACCCACGAGAAGATCGCCACCGGCAAGTCGGAGAACAAGTTCGGCATCCCGATCGCCAAGGCCCGCGCCGTCTATGCGTTGGCGGCGAGCCTGCCGGGCCTCGACGTGATCGGCGTCGATGTGCATATCGGCAGCCAGCTGACCGAGCTCGGTCCCTTCGAGGCGGCCTTCCGCAAGGTCCGTGAGCTGACGCTGGACCTGCGCGCCGACGGCCATGACATCCGCCGGCTCGACCTCGGCGGTGGCTTGGGCATTCCCTACACCCGCTCGAACGAGGCGCCGCCGCTGCCGGTCGAATATGTCGGCGTCATCAAGGACGTGCTCGGCGATCTCGGCTGCGAGATCGAGATCGAGCCGGGCCGGCTGATCTCTGGCAATGCCGGGCTGCTCGTCTCGGAAGTGATCTATGTGAAGGAAGGCGAGGGGCGCAAGTTCCTGATCGTCGATGCGGCGATGAACGACCTCGTGCGGCCCTCGATGTATGGCGCCTGGCATGACATCGTGCCGGTGGTGGAGCCCGCGCCCGGCACCCCCGCGACCCCCTTCGACGTGGTCGGCCCGGTGTGCGAGACCGGCGACACCTTCGCCCGTGCCCGCGCGCTGACGCCGCTCGCGCCGGGCGATCTGATCGCCTTCCGCTCGGCCGGCGCCTATGGCGCGGTGATGGCCTCGGAATACAATTCGCGGCCGCTGATCCCCGAGGTGCTGGTGCAGGGGGATCACTTCGCTGTCATTCGTGCGCGTCCGAGCTTTGAGGAAATGCTCGCCCGCGATAGCATCCCCGAGTGGCTCTAGGCACCTTTGGCCGGGGCCGGAAAGGCAAGATGCAGCGACGCCCCCGTTTCGCCCCCACAGCGCCGATCGCGGCGCTGGCCCGCCCGGTCGCGCTGACCCGGGCCGGGATGGCGCTGGAGCGCGGCCTGCGGGCATTCTGGCCGGCGCTGTCGCTGCTGGCGCTGGCCTTCGCCGCCACGGCCTTCCGTCTGCCCGCGCTGCTGCCGCCCGGTGGCGGGCGGATCGCGGCGGGGGTGTTCGCCCTTGCCCTGATCGCCGCGCTCGGGGCCGGCCTGTGGCGCTTTCGCTGGCCAAAGCGGGCCGAGGCGATCGCCCGGCTCGACGCGACGCTGCCGGGCCGGCCGCTCACCGCGCTCACCGATGCGATGGCACTTGGCCAGACCGACCCGGCAAGCGCCGCGCTCTGGCAGGCGCATCTCGCGCGCAGCGCACGTGCCGCGGCGGGCGCCCGCCCGGTGCCGCCAGCGCCCGACCTTGCCCCCCGCGACCCGTTCGCGCTGCGCATCGCGGCGCTGAGCGCGGCGGTGATGGCGCTGATCTTCGGCGCGCCACTGGCGCTCTTCGAACCCGGCGCCCACCCTGGCACCCCGGGCGGCGCCGAGGCGGCGATGGGGCCGAGCTGGGAAGGCTGGGCCGAGCCGCCGCGCTATACCGGCAAGCCCGGGCTCTACCTCAACAAGCTCGAACATGACGCGGTGACGCTGCCCGAGGGCACGCGCTTTTCCTTCCGCTTCTATGGCGCGCCGGTGCCCTTCGAGGAAAGCGTCTCGAACCCCGCCGCAGCGCCCGAAGCCGTCGCCGACCCGCAGCGCCGCGATTTCGAGGCGGTCCGCTCGGGTCGCATCCATCTGGGCGGCACTGGCGGGCGCGATTTCATCGTCACGCTTTTGCCCGACGAGGCGCCCTCGGTGGTGCTGGTGGGGCAGGCGGAACGGCGCGCCGACGGCAAGCTGTCGCAGCCCTTCCATGCGCTCGACGATTACGCCGTGACCGCCGGCGAGGCGCGGATCACCCTCGACCTTCCCGCGGTCGATCGCCGCTATGGGCTGAGCGTCGCGCCCGAGCCGCGGCCGGATCTGGTCTATGACCTGCCGATGCCGATTTCGGGCTCGCGCGCCGATTTCTCCGAGGCGCTGGTCGAGGATGCGGCCGAGCACCCCTGGGCGAACCTGCCGGTGACGCTGAGCCTGTCGGTGACGGACGGCCGCGGGCAGATGGGCGACACCGGGATGCAGCATCTGGTGCTGCCCGGCCGGCGCTTTTTCGACCCGCGGGCGGCGGCGCTGATCGAGGCACGCCGCGATCTGCTGTGGTCGCGCGAGAACGGCCCGCGCACCGCCGAGATCCTGCGCGCGATCACCAACCGCCCCGAGGGGCTGTTCCCGAAGGCCGACATGGCGCCGACGCTGCGGCTGGCCGCGCGGCGGGTCGAGGTGCCGGGGCTGACGCCCGGGGTGCGCGACGAGGTCGCGGCGATGCTGTGGCAGATGGCCGAGCTGCTCGAGGATGGCGGGCTGTCCGATGCGCTGGCCGCGATGGAACAGGCGCAGCAGCGGCTGAGCGAGGCGATGCGCAACGGCGCCTCGAAGGACGAGATCTCCAAGCTCATGCAGGAGCTGAAGGAGGCGACCGACAATTACCTGAAGATGCTGGCCGAGCGCGACGCGCAAAAGGAGCAGGGCCCGCAATTCGGTCAGCAGGGGCCGAGCCAGCAGATCACCGGCGACCAGATCCAGCAGATGATGGACGCGATCCAGAAGCTGATGGAGGAAGGCCGCATGGCCGAGGCGCAGGAGCTGCTCGATCAGCTCGCCCGGATGATGCAGAACCTGAAGGTCACACAGGGCCAGGGCGGGCAGGGCGACGGCCCCGGCAGCCAGTCGATGAAGGACCTGAGCGAGACCCTGCGCGAGCAGCAAAAGCTCTCGGACGATGCCTTCCGGCAGATGCAGCAACCGCCGGGGGCCGGGCAGGATGGCATGGGCAACGAGGCCAGGCCCGACGGGCAGGGGGCGGAGGACGGGGGCGGGCAGGGCCTGGCCGACCGGCAGCGCGCGCTGCGCCGCGAGCTCGACCGCCAGCGCGGGCTGATGCCGCGGCTTGGCGGCGAGGCGGGCGATGCCGCGCGCCAGCGCCTCGAAGAGGCGGGGCGGTCGATGGACCGCGCCGAGCAGGCGCTGCGGCAAGGCGAGACCGGCACCGCGCTCGACCGTCAGGCCGACGCGATCGAGGCGTTGCGCGAGGGCATGCGCAACCTCGGTCAGGCGATGGCCGAGGAGCAGGGCCGCGGCACGCCGGGGCAGGGTGCCGAGGGCGAGCAGCGGATGGGCGATGCCACGGGCGGCAATGGCGCGCGCGAGCTGCCGCGCGACCCGCTTGGCCGGGCGACCGGCGAGGGCGGGCGGATCACCAGCAACCAGGACCTGCTCTCGGGCGAGGACGTGCGCCGCCGCGCGCAGGATCTGCTCGACGAAATCCGCCGCCGCTCGGGCGAACGGCTGCGGCCCGAGGACGAGCGCGACTATCTGAAACGCCTGCTCGACCGCTTCTGAGCGGCCGGGCCGGCGCGCTCAGCCTTTGGTGTGCGGTTGCAAGGTCTCGATGACGCCGCGCAGCTGGCCATCGAGCCAGACCCGCCCGTCGTTCACCGCGCCGACATAGGCGCCGAGCGCGGGGGCAAGCGGCGGTACCGCGGCGCCGAGCCGGGGCGCAAAGCCGTAAAGCGCGGCCAGCACCACGGCGACCCCCATCACCAGGGTGAAGCCGAGCCGGAAGCCCGAGCGTTGCCGCGCGAGCACTTGCGGCGTGTCATGCGCCGCGGCCTCGCCGGCGCGGTCGGCGCTGGCGCGCAGGGTGGAGTTGATCTGCTCGATATCCGGCAGCCGGCCGCGGCCGCGCGGGGCGCCGCCGGGGGCGGCATCCTCGCGCTCGCTGAGGTCGGCGAAGCGTTCCTCGTCGGTCTCGGCCCGGGTCTCGGCCTCGGTCTCGGCGGCGTCGGGGACGGAGAGATCGCTGAAATCCGGGACCTGCTGGGCCGTGGGGGCGGCCGCGATGCCGGCGAGCTTCGCGGCAGCGCGGCTGGCCGCGGCGGCGGGCGGCGGCTCGAGGTTCATCTCTTCCTGCGTCTCGATCGGCGTGGCGCCCTCGGCGCGGCGGGCGCGGGCCTCGCGCTCGGCCTCCTCGCGCAGGATCGCCAGCAAACTGTCGTCGAGCGTGCGGCGTTGCGGCGGTGCCGCGGCGGCCGGGGCCGGAACGCCGGCGGGCTCCGGTTCGGGCCCTTCCGGTTCGGGCTCTGTCGCGGCGGCGGCATCCCCTGCCGCCTCTTCCGCCGGTGCGGCCTCGGCGGCGATCCCGGCGAGGGCGCGGGCGAGCGCCGCATCGTCGGGGTCTTCGGCCTCGGGCATCGTCTCGGGCAGCGCGGCGGTGGGCTCTGCCGCGCCGGCCGGTTCCGGCAGGGCGGTGTCGCCGGGGGTGTCAGCCCCGGGAATGTCCCACCCCTCCGGCGCCGCCAGCGGTTCGCGCAGCTCGCCCTCTTCCGCCTCGAGCATGGAGTGGCTCTTTTGGAACCACAACCGCCCGCAGGCGGAGCATTGGACGTCGCGCCCGGCTTCCGGGATCACCGCGTCGTCGACCTCATATTGTGCGCCGCAATTCGGGCAGATCAGCCGCATGCCCGCTCCCATCCCGCTGTCACAAGCCATTCTGGCAATTCTTCTGCATATGTTGTAGCAAGCGCCTGACCAATATCCAAGGGTTTGCGTTCCGAGGACAATTCCGTCCCGGTGCCACCAGATGAAGGGGCCGTGCAGTGATCGAGCTGCAAAATGTCGCCATGGGCTACGGCGGGAGCGAGCTCGTTGCCGAGATGACGCTGAAGCTGGTGCCCGGATCGTTCCATTTTCTCACCGGGCCGTCCGGGGCGGGCAAGACCAGCTTTCTCAAGCTGTGCTACGCCGAGATGCTGCCCACGGCCGGCTATCTGAACCTGTTCGGGCAGGATGTGCGCATGATGACGCGCGACGACATCGCCCATGTGCGGCAGAAGATCGGCGTCGTGCATCAGGATTGCCAGTTCCTCGACCACCTGCCGGTGGCCGAGAACGTCGCGCTGCCGCTGACCGTGACCGGCCGCTCGGTCGACGGCGCCGAGCTGCGCGAGCTGCTGACCTGGGTCGGGCTGCGCGCACAGGCGGGCGCGCTGCCGCCGCAGCTGTCGGGCGGCGAGCGGCAGCGGGCGGCGCTCGCCCGTGCGGTGATGATGTCGCCCGAGGTGATCATCGCCGACGAGCCGACCGGCAACCTCGACTGGGAGATGTCGCTGCGGCTGCTGTCTCTGCTCGTCGAGCTGAACCGGATGGGCAAGACCGTGGTGATCGCCACCCATGACCTGAACCTGATCCGCCAGGCGAAGGCGCAGGTCTCGGCGCGGGTGCTGCGGATCGCGAACCGACGGCTGCACCTGGCGGGGGCGGATCTGTGATGATGCGACTGACGATGTTCCGCGCCGACATGAGCGCCACCGACCGCGTCGTGCCGCCCTCGGGGCACACGGCGAACCTGACCGTGCTGACCTCGGCGGCGATGGCCTTCCTGGCCGTCTTCGCGCTGGCGTTGTCGCTCGCCTCCGGCCGCCTTGCCGATCGCTGGTCGGAGGCGCTGGCGCGCTCGGCCACGATCCGGATCTCGGCCCCGCCCGAGCAGATCGAGGCGCAGACCAAGGCGGTTCTCGATGCGCTCGCCACGACGCCGGGGGTGGAAAGCTATCGCGCCCTCGATGACGCCGAGATGAAGAAGCTGCTCGATCCCTGGTTCGGGCCCGATCTGCCGGTCGACAGCCTGCCGCTGCCGAAGCTGATCGAGCTGACCGAGACCGCGCAGGGCATGGATACCGAGGGGCTGCGGCTGCGGCTTGCGGCCGAGGCGCCCGGCGCGGTGCTCGACGACCACACCCGCTGGCGCCGGCCGCTGGTCTCGGCGGCAGCGCGGCTGCGGTTTCTGGGCTGGCTCTCGATGATCCTGATCGGCGGCGCGATGGCAGGGATGATCACCCTGGCCGCGCAGGCGGCGCTGGCGGCGAACGGGCAGGTGATCCGCACATTGCGGCTGGTCGGTGCGCGCGACGCCTTCATCGCCCAGGCCTTCGTGCGCCGTTTCACCCTGCGCGGGCTGACCGGCGCCGCCGCGGGCACGGTGGTCGCGATGATCGCGGTCGCGCTTCTGCCCGCGACCGACGAGGCCGGCGGCTTTCTCACCGGGCTCGGCTTCAGCGGCTGGGGCTGGCTCTGGCCGCTCTTCATTCCGCCGCTGGCAGCCCTTGTCGCCTTCGCCGCGACCCGCCACGCGGCCTTCCGCATGCTGAAGGAGGTGCGCTGATGGCGGCGGCAGACACGATGCGCCCGGGCAAGGTGACCTGGTTCACCTATGTGCGCTCGGTCTTCTTCTACCTCCACATCGCGCTGATGACGCTGGTGCTGGGCCTGTGGGGGGTGATCTTCCAGGTGCCGTGGTATGGCCGCAGCGGCGTGCACCGGGTCGCCTCGGTCTGGTGCCGGTCGCTGCTCTGGGCCGCGAAGGTCGACCTTGGCCTGAGCTACGAGATCCGCGGGCAACCGCCCGTGGGCGACTGCATCATCGGCGCCAAGCATCAGAGCTTCTTCGACATCCTGATCATCGCGCGCCACGCGCCCGAGCGCGCCTTCATCATGAAGAAGCAGATCCTGCGCGTGCCGATCATGGGCTGGTTCGCCTGGAAGGCGGGCTGCATCCCGATCGACCGCTCGAAGGGATCGGAGGCGATGAAGGTGATGCTGTCCGAGGTGACGGCGCGGCAGCAGGGCGAGGGGCTCGGCCAGCTCATCGTCTACCCCGAGGGCACGCGGGTGAAGCCGGGCGAGAAGCGCCGCTACAAGCCGGGCATCGGCGCGCTCTACGAGACGACGGGGCTGCCGGTGGTGCCGGTGGCGACCAATGTCGGGCTGTTCTGGTCGAAGCGCGGCTTCCCGATCCGCTCGGGCAGGGGCGTCGTCGAATACCTGCCGGCGATCGCGCCGGGGATGGCGCTGCACCCGCTGATGGAGCGCATCGAGGCCGAGGTCGAGGGCACGTCGGAGGCGCTGATGGCCGAGGCGGGGTTCGTCGCGAAGGACGCAGGCCGGCGCTGAGGCGCCGGGCCCGGACGGCTCAGGCGATCTTCAGCGCGGCGATGCCGGCGACGATCAGCACCACACCCAGCCCGTGCATCAGGTTCAGCGGTTCGGTGAAGAACATCGCCGCATAGATCATCGTGCCAAGCGCGCCGATGCCGCTCCAGACCGCATAGGCGGTGCCCACCGGCAGCGCGCGCATCGCATTCGCGAGCAGCAGAAAGCTGACGACCACCGTCACCACGGTCACCACCGAGGGCACCAGCCGGGTGAAGCCCTCGGAATATTTCAGCCCGACCGCCCAGACCACCTCGAGCAGGCCGGCGATGGCGAGGGTGAGCCAGGGGTTCACGCAGCGAGGCCCTTCGAGCCCATGTCGAGGAACTTCTTGCGGCGGTCCTTAATCAGCTCGGCCGGCTTCTTGCCCTTCATCTCGTCGAGCATCAGCGCGATTTCCGAACCGACCGCGGCGATGGTCGCGGCGCGGTCGCGCTGTGCCCCGCCAAGCGGCTCCTTGATGATCCGGTCGATCACCGCAAGCTTCTTCAGGTCCTGCGCGGTCAGGCGCAGCGCCTCGGCGGCCTCGCGCATCTTCTCGGCATCCTTCCACAGGATCGAGGCGCAGCCCTCGGGCGAGATCACCGAATAGACGGAATGCTCGAGCATCGCGATCCGGTTCGCCGTGGCGAAGGCCACCGCGCCGCCCGAGCCGCCCTCGCCGATGATGACCGAGACCAGCGGCACGCCGATCTGCAGGCATTTCTCGGTCGAGCGGGCGATCGCCTCGGCCTGGCCGCGCTCTTCCGCGCCCTTGCCCGGATAGGCGCCGGGGGTGTCGACGAGGGTAATCACCGGCAGCCGGAACCGGTCGGCCAGGTCCATCAGCCGGATCGCCTTGCGATAGCCCTCGGGGCGGGCCATGCCGAAGTTGCGCTCGATCCGGCTTGCGGTGTCGTGGCCCTTCTCGTGGCCGATCACCATCACCGGCGCATCGTTGAAACGCGCCAGCCCGCCCATGATCGCGTGATCGTCGGCGAAGTTGCGGTCGCCGGCGAGAGGCGTGTATTCGGTGAACAGCGCCTCGATGTAATCCTTGCAATGCGGCCGGTCGGGATGGCGCGCGACCTGGGTCTTCCGCCAGGGGCTCAGGTCCTTGTAGAGGTCCTTGAGCAGCTGCGCCGCCTTCTTGTCGAGCGCGGCGGCCTCCTTCTCGACATCCATCTCCTCGTTGGCGCGCGCGAGTGCCCGCAGCTCCTCGGCCTTGCCCTCGATTTCCGCGAGCGGCTTTTCGAACTCGAGATAGGTGGTCATCGAAACCCTCCGTCAGTGCTGCCGACTATATGCCGGCGCGGCACGGGAATTGCAACTGACGCCGGGGGAAGGTGACGGCGGGCGCGGCGGATGGCATGCTGGGGCGGGGAGGATCCGGCACGGGTGAAGGAGCGGATCCGATGGGCTACGAGATTTCGGTTCGGGAACTGGGCGCAGTGCGGCTGGCGGGAGTGCTGCACCGGGGCGACTACCGCAAGCTTGGCAGCAGCTTCGAGAGGCTGCGTGATCTGCTCGCCCCCGGGGATTGGGCGCAGGTGCGCCGCGCCGCAGCCGTCGGCCACGACAATCCGCGCCACATCGCCGAGGCAGACCTGCGTGCCCATGCCTGCGTGCTGGTCACCGAGGCCTTCGCGCTGCGCCCGCCGTTCGAGGAAATCCGTTATCCGGCAGGGCGCTATGCGGTCATGCTGCTGCGCGGTCCCTGTGATCAGCTGCCCGAGACCGGGCGGCGTTTCATCGAGGACTGGCTCGCGGTGTCGGGCGAGGCGGCGGCCGGCCCGGCGCCCTACGAGGTCTATCTGAACGATCCGCGCGACACGCCGCCGGCCGAGCTGCTGACCGAGGTGCGGCTGCCGCTGGTCTGAGAGAGCCGGAAAAGGAAAACGCCCCGATCCTGGGATCGGGGCGCCCCTGTTTCCCTCATGCAGGCGGGGCCTCCCCTCCCCACCGCTCCGGGATCCAGACCGATTCGCGTCGGCGAATCGTTTTCACAGTGCTCAAGCTTTCATCATTTCGGCCTGTCTGACAATAACTTCTGCCTGCCGGATCGAAGCAATATCGACAAGACGGCCCTTGTAGACGGTCGCCCCGGCGCCTTCGGCCTTGGCTTTCTCCATCGCGGCGAGGATTTCGCGCGCTTCGGTCACTGCGGCCTCGGACGGGGTGAAGACCTCGTTGGCGAGCGCGACCTGTTTCGGATGGATCGCCCATTTGCCGACCATGCCGAGCGTGGCCGAGCGCAGCGCCTGCGCACGGAAGCCCTCGTCGTCGGAAAAATCGCCGAACGGGCCGTCGACCGGCAGGATGCCATGGGTGCGGCAGGCGGCGACGATCGCGGTCTGCGCCCAGTGCCACGGGTCCGACCAGTATTTCGCGCCTTCGCGGATCATGTAGTAGTTTTCCTGCGTGCCGCCGATGCCGGTCGTCGCCATCCCCATCGAGGCGGCGAAGTCGGCGGCGCCAAGGCTCATCGCCTGCAGGCGCGGGCTCGAGGCGGCGATTTCCTCGACATGGGCGATGCCGGCCGCGGTCTCGATGATGACCTCGAGCGAGATCCGCTTCTTGCGGCCCTTCGCGGCCTCGATCGCGGTGACCAGCGCGTCGACGGCATAGACGTCGGCGGCGCAGCCCACCTTCGGGATCATGATCTGGTCGATGCGCTCGGAGCCCTCTTCCAGCAGCTCGACCACGTCGCGATACCAGTAGGGGGTGTCGAGGCCGTTGATCCGCACCGACAGATACTTGTTGCCCCAATCGATGTCATGCGAGGCGGCGATGATGTTGCGCCGGGCCTGCGCCTTGTCGTCGGGGGCGACCGAATCCTCGAGGTCGAGGTTGATCACGTCCGCGGCCGATTTTGCCATCTTCTCGAAGATCGCCGGGCGCGAGCCGGGTCCGAAAAGCTGGCAGCGGTTGGGACGGGCGGGGGCAGGCGGCTGGACGCGGAAGCTCATGGCACCTCTCGGCAAGTATGTTACGAGTTTTGTTGCCGTTGAGATATAATCTTGCGCATCCGCATGCAAGCCTTGTTTCGCAATCGCAGAATCGAGGCCCGATCGTGGTGATGAATCTCGCGGCAGAAAGAAAACTTGCATCTTTCTTCGATGAAATCATGAAAATGTCGAAGAATCTGCGATGTCCTGTGCGATCTCGGTGCATGTTTCTCAGGAAATCCGCTGCGGTCGCGGTAATCTTTCGCCAAACACCCCATCAGCACGGCCGAGGAAACCATGGCGCAGATCGAGACCCCCTATCTTCTTTTCCTGGGCGACGCGCCCGACCAGCTCGCCGCCAAGGTGGCGCAGGGCATCAAGGACTGGCGCCCGGAATTCGCCGTGGGCCAGTACCGGATGGAAGGCTGCAAGGCCGACATGGGCCTGCCGGACATGAATCTGGCGACGGCGAAGGCCGCGGGCTGCAAGACGCTGGTGATCGGCGTGGCGAACCGCGGCGGGATCATCTCGCCCGCCTGGAAGAAGGTGCTGGTCGCAGCGCTGGAAGAGGGCTTCGATCTGGCCTCGGGGCTGCACAACCTGCTGCGCGACGAGCCCGAACTCGTCGCCGTGGCGCAGGCCTGTGGCCGCACCCTGCATGACGTGCGTGTGCCCTCGGTCGCCTATCCGATCGCCAATGGCGTGAAGCGCACGGGCAAGCGGATGCTCGCCGTCGGCACCGACTGCTCGGTCGGCAAGATGTACACCGCGCTCTGCATCGAGAAGGAGATGCGCGCCCGCGGCATCGCCGCCGATTTCCGCGCCACCGGCCAGACCGGGATCCTGATCACCGGCGATGGCGTGCCGCTCGATGCGGTGATCGCCGATTTCATGGCGGGCTCGGTCGAATATCTGACCCCCGACAATGACGCCGGTCACTGGGACCTGATCGAGGGGCAGGGCAGCCTGTTCCACGTCAGCTATTCCGGTGTGACCATGGCGCTGGTGCATGGCGGCCAGCCCGACGCGCTGGTGCTGTGCCACGAGCCGACGCGGCCCCATATGCGCGGCCTGCCGGGCTACACGCTGCCCTCGCTCGAGGCGCTGCGCGACGTGGCGCTGACGCTCGCCCGCGTGGCGAACCCGGCCTGCGTGGTCGTCGGCATCTCGGTCAACACCCAGCACATGGCCGAGGACGAGGCGAAGGCCTATCTCGCGAGGCTCGAGGCCGAGATGGGGCTGCCCGCCACCGACCCCTTCCGCTTCGGTGCGGAAAAGCTCGTGGACGCGCTCGCCGCGATCTGAGACGGTGACACCCGCCGGGGGCCGGGGCCTCCGGCGGGAGTATTTTTGCCAAGAAAAAAGGGGGGACGGGATGATTTCCGTGACCGCGGACGTGTTCCGCCTGGCCGAGGTCTTCACCATCTCGCGCGGCAGCCGCACCGAAGCGAAGGTGCTGACGGTGCGGATCGATCGCAATGGCCTGACCGGCTGGGGCGAATGCGTGCCCTATGCGCGCTATGGCGAAAGCCTTGAAACGGTGACCGCGCAGGTCGAGGCGCTGCCGGCCGCGATCACCCGTGCCGAGTTGCAGGACGCTTTGCCGCCGGGGGCGGCGCGCAATGCCGTCGACTGCGCGCTGTGGGATCTCGAGGCGAAGGCCGCAGGCAAGCGGGTGTGGCAGCTTGCGGGCCTTGCCGCGCCCGGGCCGCTGACCACGGCCTACACGCTCTCGCTCGACACACCCGAGCGGATGCGGGCGGCGGCGGCGAAGAATGCCGCGCGGCCGCTGCTGAAGATCAAGCTCGGCACCCCCGACGACATGCCGCGGCTTGAAGCCGTGCGGGCGGGGGCGCCCGGCTCGACGATCATCGTCGACGCGAATGAGGGCTGGAGCGCCGAGGTCTATGCCGATCTCGCGCCGCATCTCGTGCGGCTTGGCGTCGCGCTGGTCGAACAGCCGCTGCCGGCGGCCGCCGACGAGGCGCTGATCGGCCTGACCCGCCCGGTGCCGGTCTGCGCCGATGAGAGCTGCCATGACCGCGCGAGCCTTGCCCATCTCAAGGGCAAGTACGACATGGTCAACATCAAGCTCGACAAGACCGGCGGTCTGACCGAGGCGCTGGCGCTGCGCGATCTGGCCCGGGCCGAGGGCTATCGGGTGATGGTCGGCTGCATGGTCGGATCGAGTCTCGCGATGGCGCCCGCGGTGCTGGTTGCGCAGGGCGCGGAGGTTGTTGACCTTGACGGGCCGCTGCTTCTGGCCGAAGACCGCGACACGCCGCTGTGTTACGACGCAGGCCGCGTTTTCCCGCCCGAACCGGGCCTGTGGGGCTGAGAAGGAGATCTGCATGAGCCGCACCGTCTATCTGAATGGCCAGTATCTGCCCGAGGAAGAGGCCATGGTCTCGATCTTCGACCGGGGTTTCGTCATGGGCGACGCCGTCTACGAGGTGACCTGCGTCCTCGATGGCAAGCTGATCGAGTTCGAGGGCCACATGACCCGCCTCGAGCGCTCGCTGCGCGAGCTCGAGATGACCTGCGACATCAGCCGCGAGGAATGGCTGGCAATCCACCGCAAGCTGGTCGAGCTGAACGGCGTCACCGACGGCGGCGTCTACCTGCAGGTGACGCGCGGCAACGCGGGCGATCGCGACTTTCACTTCCCGCCGACCGGCACGCCCGCGACCGTGGTGCTCTACACCCAGTCGAAGCCGGGCCTTGCCAACGACCCGCACGCACTGACCGGCATCAAGGTGATCTCGGTGCCCGACCTGCGCTGGCACCGCCGCGACATCAAGACCGTGCAGCTGCTCTGGGCCTCGATGGCGAAGATGGCGGCCGAGAAGGCCGGCAAGGATGACGCCTGGTTCGTCGAGGACGGCTTCGTCACCGAGGGCTCGTCGAACAACTGCTACATCGTCAAGGGCAACAAGATCATCACCCGCAACCTGTCGAACGACATCCTGCACGGGATCACCCGCGGCTCGGTGCTGAAGATGGCGCGCGAGGCGCAGCTGGAGATCGAGGAACGCCCCTTCACCATCGAAGAGGCGCAGGCGGCCGACGAGGCCTTCTACACCTCGGCCTCGTCCTTCGTGATGCCGATCGTCGAAGTGGATGGCGTGAGCCTTGGCGACGGCACCCCGGGCCGGGTGTCGAAGCGCCTGCGCGAGATCTACATCGAGGAAAGCCGCAAGGTCGGGATCTGATCTTTCCCCGCACGGCGAGGGTCAGGGCCCCGGCTTCGGCCGGGGCCTTTTGCGTTTCGGGGGTCAGTTGCGGAAGCGGAAGATCGCCGGGGTCAGCCCCGCGGCGATCGTGTCCTCGATCAGCAGCACCGGCGCGCCCGCGATCAGTACCCGGGCGTGCGGGCCGGCCTGCTCGAAGCGGATCTCCTCCGGGGCGGGGATGGGGATGTCGAGTTCGAGTTCGAGCAGGTCGCCCGGGGCGAAGCCGCGCACGCGGGTCAGGGCGGCGTCGGTGGCGTTCGCCTCGGCCTCGGCTGGCCCGAGCCCGGCCGCGACCCGGGCCAGGACCGTGTCATGGGCGTCCTCGGGCGGCGGCGCGTCCGCAGCCTCTGCCGGGGGCGCGTCCCGGGCAGGGGGCGGGGGCGTCTGCTCCTGCGCGCGTCGGGACGGGGCGAGCTCTGCCCAGGACAGCAGGGCAAGCGCGCCGCCAAGGGCGATGAACAGGAGGAGAAGCAGGACCATCCGGGCCTCCGGGCTTTGCTTCAGCCTGCCGGCTGGCGCGCGCGCACGCAAGACATTCGTGCGCGCCGGTCTTCCGTCAGCCGTTCGCTGCCGTGGCGACCCTCACCCGGTAGCCGGCGCCACTGGTTTCGTCGCGCACCAAGATGGTGTTACCGCCGCTCAGCGTGTCGAGCGTGCAGTCGGCCAGCCGCGCGACAAGCGCGTCGTTCACGAACAGGCCGACACCGCCCTCGATGCTGTCCACCTGGAAGCTCTCCTGCGCCGGGTCGAAGCTGTCGACCATGACCTCAATCAGGTCACCGGTGTTGAAATCGCTGATCGTGACGGGGGCGTCGCCCGGGGCCCAGACGATGCCGAAAGCGTCGTCGCCGTTGCTGCCGGTCATCGTGTCACCGTCGTCGCCAAGCAGCAGGTCGTTCCCCGCACCGCCGTCAAGCCGGTCCGCAGCGCCCGCCAGGGTGTCGAGCGCGATCAGTGTATCGTTGCCCGAACCGCCCAGCAGCACGTCCTGGCCGGCATCGTCGCCGAGCAGGTCGTTGCCGACATTGCCCGCAAGCGTGTCATTGCCCGCGCCGCCGATCAGCGCATCGCCGCCGACGCCGCCGTTCAGGCTGTCGTCGCCCACGCCGCCATCAAGACCGAAGACGCCGGCCTCGCGCAGCGCGCCGGTGATCTCGTCGGGCGAGGCGATGCGGCGGATGGCCTGGGACTCGAGCGCCGAGAAATCGCTGTCATTGCCCGCGTTGCCGAACAGCGTGTCATTGCCGGTGCCGCCCAAGAGCGCATCGGCGCCGTTGCCGCCGCCCAGGCTGTCGTCGCCCGTGCCGCCCGCCAGCACGTCGTTGCCATCCCAGCCGATCAGCGTGTCGCGCCCGCCGCCGCCCATCAGGCTGTCGTCTCCCGAGCCGCCGTGCAGCCTGTCATGCCCCGCGCCGCCCCCCAGCGTGTCGTCGCCCATGCCGCCTGTCAGCGTGTCGTCGCCGTTGTTGCCGGCGAGCTGGTCGAAGCCATTGCCGCCCGAAAGGACGTCGTCGCCCCGGCCGCCGGTCAGCGTATCGGGCCCGGCAAAGCCAAAGAGCGTGTCGCCGGCGTTGCCGGCCTCGAGCGCGTCGGCGCCATTGGTGCCGGGGATCTCGTGGCCTTCGGTGCCGGTGGCGTCCGTGCTGTCCGTCGCGTCGGCGGCCTTTGTCATGTCCGAGACCCCATACCGGTAGCCGGTCGCGGAGTCGGTCAGGAAGATCGAGTCGCTGTCGTGCAGATCCTCGAGCGTCGCGCCCTCGAGCGTGCCGACCAGCGCGTCGTTGACGTAGAGGCCGACGCCGCCCTCGAGGCTGTCCATCTGGAAGCTGTCGTGACCGGGCCGGAAGCCGTCGACCACCACCTCGACCATGTCGTTGTCGTTGCTGAAGTCGGTGATCGTGACCGGGGCGTCGCCCGGGCTCCAGACGATGCCGAAACCGTCGTCGCCATCGCCGCCGTCCATCGTGTCGCCATCGTCACCGAGAAGCACGTCGTCGCCCATGCCGCCCTCGAGCATGTCGGCCGCGCCTGCCACGGTGTCGAGCGCGATCAGCAGGTCGTCATTGGAACCGCCACGCAGCGTGTCGTGACCGGAATCGTCGGCCAGCAGGTCGTTGCCCATATTGCCCGCCAGCAGATCGTTGCCCGCCCCGCCGATCAGCGCATCGCCGCCGATGCCACCGTCCAGGCTGTCGTCGCCCGCGCCACCATCAAGGCCGAAGACACCGGCATCGTGCAGCGCGCCGGTCATGTCGTCGAGCGAGGTGATCCCGTCGAAGATGTCCGCATCGATGCCCGAAAAGGTGCGGTCATTGCCGGCGCCGCCGAGGATCGTGTCGTCGCCGCCGCCGCCGAGGATCGTGTCATTGCCGTCGCCGCCCCGGATCGTGTCATCGCCAGGGCCGCCGGTCAGCAGGTCCGGGCCCGAGGTGCCGGTCAGACGCTGATCGCTGTGCTCGTGGTTGCTGTCGTCATGGTCGTTGTCGTCATCGTCCCCGAAACCGCTGAACGCGGCCCCGGCAAGACCGAGCGGCAAGAGTGCGAAAAGCCACAACATGTCCATGGAGAAATACCTCAACTGAAATAGGCGATTGGCCTCAATTTCCCAAGATCGGGGGCGAGGTCAAGAAGGTTGGTGAAGAAATGCTTAAGCCGCGACGTCAGGTCAAACAATCGTATCCCTGCTGCCGGATTGTTTCCCTGTCCTGCGGGATCAGAGGCCGCTTTCGGTCAGGACCCGCGCCAGCACCGGCGCGAGACGTGCGGCCCAGGCCTGCTGGCCCGCGGTCCCGGCGATCAGATCGCTGCGCAACTCGATCAGCACGTTCGGCCGGCGCGGCGCCAGCGCGTGGCGGTCGATCGAATCGCCGTCGAGATGGCCGTCATAGGGTTCGTTGTCGCCCACGCAGATGCCCGCGGCCGCAAGCGCGCCGATCAGTGGCACGGCGAGCCGGCGGTCCTTGTGCGAGGACAGCACCCCCACCTCCCACGGCCGCGGCGCATGGCCGCGCAGTTGCGGGGTGAAGGAGTGGATCGCGCAGATCGCGGTGTCGGAGCGGCGCGCGGCCAGCGTTTCGAGCGCGGCGTGATAGGGCCGGTGCAGGCGGGCGAGGCGTTCCTCGGTGGCCGCGTCGGAGATCGCGCGGTTCGCCGGGACGATCGTGCCGTCATAGAGCTGCATCACCAGGGTCGGGTCGTCCTCGCCGCGGTTCGGGTCGATGACGAGGCGCGAGAAGTTGCTGTGAATGAGGGGCGCCCCGAGCCGTTCGGCCAGCGCCAGCCCGAGGCCGAGCGCGCCCACATCCCAGGCGATGTGGCGTGCCATGTCCTCGGGCGCGATGCCGAGGGCGCCGCCGTTCACCCAGTCGGGCACCCGGTTCGTGGCGTGGTCCACGGTGACAAGCCAGCGCTCGGGGTTTTCGGCGCCGATGATCTTGTAGGCAGGATGCGTCATGTGTTCGTCGTCTCTTTCGGTCACGACAGGTTTACGCCAGCCGGGCGGGCAGGGCCAGTTGCCCCCTGCCGGTTTTTGTTCCATAGCTGGGCGCGGCCCGCCAACCGACTGAAACAACAGGATCGAGGACGGATGAGACGCCTTCGCAACGTCAAGATCGTGGCAACGCTTGGCCCCGCATCTTCTGATTACAAGACCATCCGCGCGCTGTTCGAGGCGGGCGCCGACGTGTTCCGGCTGAACATGAGCCACGGCACGCATGACGAGCAGCGTGCGCGCTTCGACATCATCCGCCAGATCGAGGCCGACACCGGCCGCCCGGTCGCGGTGCTGGCCGACCTGCAGGGGCCGAAGCTGCGCGTCGGCACCTTCGCCGCCGGCGCCGCCGATCTGGAGGAGGGCGAGCGCTTCCGCTTCGACCTCGACCCGGCCGAGGGCGACGGCCACCGCGTCTGCCTGCCGCATCCCGAGATCTTCGCGGCGCTGGTGCCCGGCACCCGGCTTCTGGTGAACGACGGCAAGATTCGGATGCGGGTCGAGGGCTGCGGCGCCGATTTTGCCGAGTGCACGGTGACGGTGGGCGGCACGATCTCGAACCGCAAGGGCGTGAACGTGCCCGACGTGGTGCTGCCGCTCGCGGCGCTCTCCGACAAGGACCGCAAGGATCTGGAATTCGCCTGCGCGCTTGGCGTCGACTGGCTGGCGCTCAGCTTCGTGCAGCGCCCCGAGGACGTGATCGAGGCGCGCACGCTCGCCAGGGGCCGCGCCGCGGTGCTCTCGAAGATCGAGAAACCCGCGGCCGAGAAGGCCTTCGACGAGATCCTCAAGGTCTCGGACGGGATCATGGTGGCGCGCGGCGATCTTGGCGTCGAGCTGCCGGTCGAGGCGGTGCCGCCGATCCAGAAGCGGCTGGTGCGCAAGTGCCGCGCCGCGGCAAAGCCGGTGATCGTCGCGACGCAGATGCTGGAAAGCATGATCGAAAGCCCGATGCCCACCCGCGCCGAGGTCTCGGACGTGGCGACGGCGATCTACGAGGGCGCCGACGCGATCATGCTGAGCGCCGAATCCGCCGCCGGACGCTATCCGGTCGAGGCGGTGGCGACGATGAACGCGGTCGCGCGCTCGGTCGAGAGCGATCCGACCTATCGCGAGGTGATCGAGGCCTCGCGGCTGGTGACGCGCCAGACCATCGCCGACGGCATCGTGGCGGCGGCGCGCGAGATCGCCGAGGCCACCGACATCTCGGCGATCTGCTGCTACACGCAATCGGGCAAGACGGTGTCGCTCAGCGCCCGCGAACGGCCGCGGGTGCCGATCATCGCGCTGTCGCCGCTGCCGGCGACGCTGCGCAAGCTGTGCCTGTTCTGGGGCGTGCATGCGGTGCGCTGCGAGGAGGTCGAGCGCTTCAAGATGGCGGTCGTCAACGCCGCCCGTGCGGCGCGCGACTATGGCTTTGCCGACGAGAGCAACCAGATCGTGGTGATCGCGGGCGTGCCCTTCAACGTGCAGGGCACCACCAACATCCTGCGTGTCGCGCCCTGCGACGAGCGATTGATCTTCCGCACCGACCCGGAATAGCCTGACCCGCAGGCGGCAGCGGGGTGGGGCGATGATCGACAGTGACTTTCTGCTGGTGGGAGGGCTGCTGATCGCGGCCTTTGCCATTCCCGCGGCCGTCTCGGCCTTTTCCGAAAGCCGGCCGCCGCGGGCGGCGGCCGTGGCACTGGCGCTTGGCGGGGTGCTGATCGTGGCGGCGGTGCTGCAACGGCCCACGGGCTACAGTCCGGCGCAGATCCCCGCGGCCTTTGCCCGGGTGCTGGCGCGGCTGCTGCACTGAGCCCGGCGGCCGGGCGCGACGAAACGGGCGGATTTGCTCTTGCCAAACTGGCGGCGAGGCCCTATCAGCCGCCCCCTGACCACCGTGCGGCCGGCCGTTGAGGCATGCCGAGTCGCGCGTTCACTCTCGACTAGAGGAGACGGAAATGCCCAAGATGAAGACCAAATCCGCTGCCAAGAAGCGGTTCAAATTCACCGCGACCGGCAAGGTCATTGCTGGCCCGGCCGGCAAGCGCCACGGCATGATCAAGCGCACGACCAAGTTCATCCGCGACAGCGCGGGCACGATGATCCTGTCCGACTCGGACGCGAAGATCGTCAAAAAATACATGCCCTACAACCGCTGAACGGAGGCCTGAACAATGTCCCGCGTCAAATCCGGCAAGGTCACCCACGCCTCGCACAAGAAGGTCCTGAACAAGGCCAAGGGCTACTACTCGGCCCGTTCGCGCAACTTCCGCACGGCGACCCAGGCGGTCGACAAGGCGAACCAGTACGCCACCCGTGACCGCAAGCAGCGCAAGCGCAACTTCCGCGCGCTGTGGATCCAGCGCATCAACGCCGCCGTGCGCGCGTTCGATGCCGAGATGACCTACTCGCGCTTCATCAACCTGCTCGCCAAGGCCGGCATCGAGGTCGACCGCAAGGTCCTCGCCGATCTCGCCATCCACGAGCCGGAAGCCTTTGGTGCCATCGTCGAACAGGCGAAGGCTGCCGCGGCTGCGTAATCTCCCGATCCCGGGATTGCATTTCGAACCCCGCGCCGGCGCTTCGCCGAGCGCGGGGTTTTTCGTTTCACGCGCTTGAAATCGGGCCGGAGCACGCTTAGCACGGGCCCCGACCAGCCAGGAGAGAACAGATGAACGCGCTCGACGAGCTCAAGGCGAAATATCTCGGGGGCATTGCGCAGGCCGGCGACGAGGCCGCGCTTGAGGAGCTGCGGCTTGCGGCGCTCGGCAAGAAGGGCGAGATCAGCCTGAAGATGCGCGAACTCGGGCAGATGAGCGCCGAGGAACGGCAGACCACCGGCGCCGCGCTGAACGTGCTGAAATCCGAGATCGACGCCGCGCTGCGGGCGAAGAAAGCCGCGCTCGCCGATGCCGCGCTCGATGCCCGGCTGTCGGCCGAATGGCTTGACGTCACGCTGCCCGGCCGGCCGCGGCCCGTGGGCACGATCCACCCGGTCAGCCAGGTGATGGACGAGGTCACGGCGATCTTCGCCGACATGGGCTTCGACGTGGCCGAGGGGCCGCAGATCGAAAGCGACTGGTACAATTTCGACGCGCTGAACATCCCACCCGAGCATCCGGCCCGGCAGGAGTTCGACACCTTCTTCATGGCGCGCGACCCGGCCGATGCGCGCCCGCCGCATGTGCTGCGCACCCATACCTCGCCGGTGCAGATCCGCGCGATGGAGGCGAAGGGCGCGCCCATTCGCGTGATCGCGCCGGGCCGCGTCTACCGCATGGACATGGACCAGACCCACGCGCCGATGTTCCATCAGGTCGAGGGCATGGCGATCGGCCGCGACATCTCGATGGCAAACCTGAAATGGACGCTTGAAGAATTCTGCAAGGCCTTCTTCGAGGTGCCGAATGTCGAGCTGCGCTTCCGCGCCTCGCATTTCCCCTTCACCGAACCCTCGGCCGAGGTCGACATCCGCTGCTCGTGGGAAGGCGGTCAGCTGAAGATCGGCGAGGGCGACAGCTGGCTTGAGATCCTCGGCTCGGGGATGATGCAGCCGAAGGTTCTGGCCGCGGGCGGGATCGACCCGAACGAATGGCAGGGCTTTGCCTTCGGCATGGGCATCGACCGCATCGCGATGCTGAAATACGGCATCCCCGACCTGCGCGCCTTCTTCGAGAGCGACCTGCGCTGGCTGAAGCACTACGGCTTCGCCCCGCTCGATCTGCCGACGGTGTTCGGGGGGCTGAGCAAGTGATATCCGCCCTCGCAGGGCAAGTTGGGCTGTACATACTGATAGTCAGTAGCGTGGCTGAGCTTGCCTACCTTAACAACCTTTATATCTATCGCTACTTCCCGTGCAATCGCGAGAGCCTAATACAGCGGCTGGAAGCTTATGCTCTCTTAAAGGCGGCCACCACCTGCGAACCCGATGGGGAAGGCCACTATCAGCTTACGGCAGGTGGCCATGAGGTGTTGCTGGGAACGTTGAAGAAGATCGAGGCTAAAAGTGCTGTGCTCAGCACAATCTTGGTTTTTGCGATCGGTGCATTTCTTGCATACGGCTTCTCGGGAGGAGACGATCACGTCTCTAAAAAGATGTTCGCTGCGGGTGTGATCGTGTTGTTGCTGTTGCCGCTCGGATTTTCGTTCGTTGGCATTCGGCATCTGGATGTGGTGACAATTTCTGACGCCGGCGAACTTTCTGGTCAGTGCCTAGCTTCGCGCCTTCAAACCGACTTGGTGAAGGATCTCTCGCTGAAAGAGTACGGCTTTCGATTTTCGTTAAACGCGTCGGGAGTCGTGATTATTTCCGCCATCCTCGTGATTGTGCTCGATGCCTTCACGAATCTTCAACTCTGCGCATCAGGAGCCGCCCAATGAAATTCACCCTCTCCTGGCTGAAAGATCATCTCGAGACCTCGGCCACCGTGGACGAGATCGCCGATGCGCTCACCGACCTCGGGCTCGAGGTCGAGGAGGTCGTGAACCCGGCCGCCAAGCTTGCCCCCTTCACCATCGCCAAGGTGCTGAAGGCCGAGAAGCACCCCGACGCCGACAAGCTGCGCGTCTGTCAGGTGCTGACCGACGAGGGCGAGAAGACCATCGTCTGCGGTGCGCCGAACGCGCGGGCGGGGATCACCGTCGTGCTGGCGAAACCGGGCGACTATGTGCCGGGCCTCGATGTCACCCTCGGCATCGGCAAGATCCGCGGTGTCGAAAGCGCCGGCATGATGTGCTCGGAGCGCGAGCTGGAGCTCAGCGACGAGCATAACGGCATCATCGAGCTGCCCGAGGACAGCCTGAATTCCGAGGTCGGCTGCAAGTTCACCGACTGGCTGGCCGAGAACCGGCCGGCGGCGGTCGACCCGATGTTCCACATCAAGATCACCCCGAACCGCCCCGATGCGCTTGGCGTGCGTGGCGTGGCGCGCGATCTTGCGGCGCGCGGGCTTGGGGTGCTGAAGCCGCTGGTGGTCGAGCCGGTGCCCGGCGGCTTTGCCTGCCCGGTCGCGGTCGAGATCGATGCAGGCCTGAAGGAAAAGGGCTGTCCGGTCTTTGCCGGCCGCCTCATCCGCGGCGTGAAGAACGGGCCGAGCCCGGCCTGGCTGCAGGCGCGGCTGATCGCGATCGGGCTGCGGCCGATCTCGACGCTGGTCGATATCACCAACTTCTTCACCTATGACCTGAACCGCCCGCTGCACGTCTTCGACGCGGCGAAGGTGCAGGGCAAGGTGCGGATCATCCCGGCCCAGGGCGGCGAAGAGCTGCTGGCGCTTGACGGCAAGACCTACACCCTTGCGCCGGGCCAGATGGTGATCGTCGACGACAAGGGGCCGGAAAGCCTTGCCGGCATCATGGGCGGCGAGCTCTCGGGCTGCACCGAGGAGACCGTCGATGTCTTCCTTGAAAGCGCTTATTGGGACCCGATCACCATCGCCGCCACCGGCCGCGCGCTGAAGATCACCTCGGACGCGCGCTATCGCTTCGAGCGTGGCGTGGACCCCGCGTTCACCCTGCCGGGCCTCGAACTCGCGACGCAGATGGTGCTTGACCTGTGCGGCGGCGAGGCCTCGGACGTGGTCGTTGACGGCGCCGTGCCGGACACCTCGCGCGCCTACCGGCTCGACCCGGCGCGGGTGATTTCGCTGGTCGGCATGGAGATCCCCGAGGCGGAACAGCGCCGCACGCTCGAGGCGCTCGGCTTCACCTTCGAAGGCGACATGGCCGCCCCGCCGAGCTGGCGCCCCGACGTGCAGGGCGAGGCCGATCTGGTCGAGGAAGTGGCGCGCGTCGCCTCGCTCTCGAAGCTGGTGGGCAAGCCGATGCCGCGCGAGACGACCGGCGTGCCGGGGCCGATCCTGACCCCCGCGCAGGTGCGCGAGAAGACCGCGCGGCGCACGATCGCGGCGCTCGGCTACAACGAATGCGTCACCTACAGCTTCATCGACGGCGCGGCCGCGGCGATGTTCGGCGGCGGTTCGGAAGCGATGCGGATCGAGAACCCGATCAGCTCGGAAATGACGCATATGCGTCCCGACCTGCTGCCGGGCCTGCTGGCGGCGGCGGCGCGTAACCAGGCGCGCGGCTTCGCCGATCTGGCGCTCTTCGAGGTCGGCCCCGCCTTCATCGGCGGCGAGCCGGGCGATCAGGTGACGCAGGCGACCGGGCTTCTGGTCGGCGCACGCGCCGGCCGCGACCCCTGGGGTTCGCGCCGGCCGGTCGACGTCTATGACGCCAAGGCCGATGTCGAGGCGGTGCTGGCCGCGATCGGCGCGCCGGCACGGGTGCAGATCAACCGCAAGCTCGACGCCTGGTGGCACCCGGGCCGCGCGGGCAACATCGCGCTTGGTCCGAACGTTCTTGCCACCTTCGGCGAGGTCCACCCCCGCGTGTTGCGCGAGATGGGGGTGAAGGGCGCGGCGGTGGCCTTCACCATCCGTCTGGCCAACATCCCCTTCCCGAAGGCGAAAACGCCGACCCGTCCGGCCCTTGTCCTGCACGATCTGCACGCGGTCGAGCGCGACTTCGCCTTCGTCGTCGATGCCTCGGTCGAGGCGATGACGGCGGTGAACGCGGCGCTTGGCGCCGACAAGGCGCTGATCGAGGCGGTCTCGGTCTTCGACGCCTTCACCGGCCCGAAGGCGGAAGAGCAGATGGGGGTGGGCAAGAAGTCGATCGCGCTCGCCGTCCGGTTGCAGCCGAAGGACAAGACCCTGACCGATGCCGAGATCGAGGCGGTGTCCGCCAAGGTCGTCGACAAGGTGGCCAAGGCCACCGGCGGCAGCCTGCGCAAGTGACGCGGCGGCGCTGACTTCGCGTCACGCTATCCGGCTCTGAAAATCCCGTTAGGCTCCTCTCCCATTGGGGGAGGAGCCTGATGATTTTCGACTATCTGATCTTGGGCGGCGGCTCGGCCGGCGCCGTTCTGGCCGCGCGTCTGAGCGAGGATCCGGCGCTGCGGGTCTGTCTGGTCGAGGCCGGGACCGAGGCGCGGGACATCTTCGTGCGCGCGCCGGCGCTGGTCGCGGCGATGGTGCCGGGGCGACCGCCGATTCACAACTGGGCCTTCCACACCGTGCCGCAGCCGGGGCTGGACGGACGGCGGGGGTTTCAGCCGCGGGGCAGGGGGCTTGGTGGCTCGTCCGCGATCAACGCGATGCTCTACATCCGCGGCCGGCCCTCGGATTACGACGCCTGGGCCGAGGCGGGGGCGGAGGGCTGGAGCTGGGACGCCTGCCGGCCGCATTTCCTTGCCGCCGAGCGCAACATGCGCGGCGCGTCGGACTGGCACGGCGATGCGGGGCCGCTTCAGGTCGGCGATCAGCGCCGGCCGCGCCCGGCGACCCGCGCCTTCATCGAGGCCTGCGCCGCCGTCGGCTGCGCGCCGAATGACGATTTCAACGGGGCCGAGCAGGAGGGCGCGGGGCTTTACCAGGTCACGCAATTCTGGGACGGGCCGCGCAAGGGCGAGCGCTGTTCCGCCGCGGCGGCCTATCTGCACCCGGTGATGGCGCGGCCGAACCTGACCGTGCTGACCCGCGCGCGGGCCGAGCGGCTGCTGATCGCCGAGGGGCGGGCCACCGGCGCACTCGTCCGCCGCGGCCGGCGTCATCTGCGGATCGAGGCGCGGCGCGAGGTGATCGTTTCGGCCGGCGCCTTCGGCTCGCCGCAACTCCTGATGCTGTCGGGGATCGGCCCGGCCGAGCATCTGCGCGAGCACGGCATCTCCCCGGTGCACGACCTGCCCGGGGTGGGGGCGAACCTGCAAGACCACCTCGATTACACCGTCTCCTACACCTCGCCGCGGCCCGATGTGGTCGGGCTGAACCCGGCCGGGCTGTGGCGCATGGCGCGCGCCGCCGGGTTCTGGAAGCGGCATGGCGAGGGGCTTTTCGCCTCGCCGATGGCCGAGGGGGCGGCCTTCCTGCGCTCGGAACCGGGGCTCGCCGAGCCCGACCTGCAGCTTCACTTCGTCGTCGGCATCGTCGACCGGCACATGCGTCGCCCGCATCTGGCGGATGGCTGGTCGGCGCATGTCTGCGCGCTGCGGCCGTTCTCGCGCGGGACGGTGCGGCTCGCCTCAGGCGACCCGCGGGCCGCGCCGGCGATCGACCCGGCCTTCCTCAGCGATCCGCGTGATGCGGAGCTGCTGCTGAAGGGGGCGCGGCTTCTCGACGCCATCGCCGGGGCCGAACCGCTGGCGCCGTGGCGCGGGCGGCGGCTTTACCCGCATGACGGCAGCGACGCCGGGCTGATGGCCGACATCCGGGCGCGCGCCGACACGATCTATCACCCGGTCGGCACCTGCCGGATGGGGCGCGACGCGATGGCGGTGACGGACGCAAAGCTGCGGGTGCACGGCATCGAGGGGCTGCGGGTGGTCGATGCCTCGGTGATGCCGAGCCTGATCGGCGGCAATACCAACGCGCCGACGATCATGATCGCCGAGCGCGCGGCAGGCTTCATCCGCGCCGATCGGAGGGGTGGTTGACCCCGTCCGACCACGGCACGGGGTCGAGATCGCGCGGGTTCACGCCCTCGAGGCAGCCCGCGTTCACCCCGTATTCGTTCGGGTTCGAGCGGCGCTGGTGGTGGGTGTAGATACCGCAGGTCTTGCAAAACCAGTGCTTCGCCGTCTGCGTGCCGAACTGGTAGAGGCTCAGGTTCTCGGCCCCCTTCACGATGCGGATGCCGTCGAGCGGGGCCGAGACGGCGACCGCCCCGCGCCGCCGGCAGAAGGAACAGTCGCAGCGCCGCTTCGTGTTCAGCCCGTCCGAGAGCGTCACCTCGATCTCGACGGCGCCGCAATGACAGGTGAGACGGTGAGGGGAGTGGATCTCGGGCAGCATCAGCGCCTCCTGCGGCGGACCACGGGGATCGTGGTGCGGATATATTCGATGTCCGGATGCGGCGGCCGGCCGTGGGTGCGCGCCCAGAAGCCCGGCCCGCCCATCCGCAGGAAATGCGGCACGGTCAGCACGAGCCCGGCGAGGAAGCCGCCGATATGGGCCCAATAGGCGACGCCGCCGGTGAGGCTCGTCTCGGTGCTGCCGATCACCTGCAGCCCGAACCAGATGCCCAGCACGATCCAGGCGGGGATGGTGAAAATCCGGAAGAAGATGATGAAGATGATCAGCACATCGACGCGGGCGCGCGGGAACATCAGCAGATAGCCGCCCATCACCCCGGCGATTGCGCCCGAGGCGCCGACCATCGGGATCGTGCTGGTCGGGTCGATGGCGATCTGCGCGCCGGCCGCAGAGAGCCCCGAGAGCAGATAGAAGGCGAGGAAGCCGAGGGGGCCGAACTGGTCCTCGAGATTGTCGCCAAAAACCCACAGGAACAGCATGTTGCCGCCCACATGCATCAGGCTCGCGTGCAGGAACATATGGGTGAAAAGGCCCCACATCCACGCACCCTGCGACACCGCCGCGGGATAAAGTGCGCCCGCCTGCCACAGCCCCTCCATGTTGCCGCCCCAGGGCGCGGTCAGCAGATAGAGGAAGAGGTTGATCGCGATCAGGCCCCGGGTGATCCAGGGCGTGCGCAGCGAGGGGTTGTGGTCGCGGATCGGGAACATGGGGCGAGAGTTTCCGATCCGCCCCGCGCCGTCAAGCGAGCGCGGTCACTTCATCGCGCGGATCAGCACCTTGCCCGCGGCATCGGTGAGCTCGAGCGTGTCGCCCGCCATCTGCGCGTCCTTGGCGAGGCCGATCGTCGAGTGGAAGGCGCGTTCGACCTCTTTGGCCGGGCCGAGGCAGGCCATCCGGGTGCCGGCGAGCGCGCCGATCTCGAGCTTGCCGTCATGCGTGCTGACCCGGCCCGAATAGCGGTTGCAGCCCGAGGAACCGGCGATCATCCCATCCTCGGGGCGGGCGATGGTGACGCTGACGCCCGCGGGCACCGGGGCGCCGGCGATCTCGGTCACGTGCCACTCGACGCCCATGCCCAGCAGTTCGAGCGGGTCGGTGGCGGCCTCGTCCTTGCAGGCGGCAAGCGCGAAGCAGGCGAGGGCGGTCAGCATCAGGCGGCGCATGGGGGTCCTCCGGTCATGTGCCGGGCACAGTGGCCCCGGGGCAGGGCGCCCGCAACCCGCTTCACGAAAGCGTGTCAGAAGGTGGGCGGCGTGTTCACCCAGATCACCACGGTGCGGCCGTCGGCGGCATTCGCCCAGGCATGCGGGCGGCGGCTTTCGAAATAGATCGAATCGCCGATGCCCAGCTCGTGCACCTCCTCGCCGTCGAGGGTGATGCGGAAGCGGCCCTCGAGCACGGTGATGAATTCCTCGCCCTCGTGGCCATAGCCGCCTTCCGAGGCGGCGCCGGGGGCGAGGATGAAGCGGTGACAGTCCATCTGCCGGCGGCCCTCGGCCAGCACCTCGACCCGCACTCCCTCGACCGGCATCGGCCAGATCCGCGCCGCGCCCGAGCGCACCACCGGGCTGCCCGGCGCGTCCTGCCCCGACAGCCGCGACACCGTGGTGCCGTAATACTGCGCGAGATCGGCGAGCACCTTGAAGCTGACGCCGGCGCCGGTGCGCTCGAGCGTCGACAGCGCCGAGGCCGAGATCCCCATCGCCTGCGCCACGTCATCGAGCTTTTCGCCGCGGGCGTTGCGCAGCTGGCGCAGGGCGGCGCCGAGCGGTTCGTTGGTGATCGCCGTGGCGGTCTCGGCGCTGTCGCCCCCGGCTTCGAGCGTGGCGCGGATCGCCGCCGGGTTCAGCCCTGCCTCGCGGCGCAGGAACGAGATCCGCTGCAGCCGCGCCACATCGGCCGCGCTGTAAAGCCGCTGTCCCGAGGCGCGCCGCTGCGGCGCGATCAGCCCCTGCGTCTCCCACAGCCGCAGCGTCGAGGGCGCAACACCCGCCGCGCGCGCCGCTTCGGTCACGCGGAAGGTCGGTTCGCCGTCGGTCTGGTCAGAGGGAGCGGTGGAATCGGTCATTTTCTCAGCCTTACACCCGCAATCTGTGCGGCACCATCAAAGGGTGCAAGAAATTTCTTGCAGAAAAAATGCAAAGTGAGATGGTGAGTCATCACGAATCGGAGTTCCCCATGACCGTGCAAACCTCGCCCGAACTTACCGCCCGCAAGAACGCCGCCGTCGCCCGCGGCGTGGGCATGACCACGCAGATCTACGCCGCCAAGGCCGAGAACTCCGAGGTCTGGGACAAGAACGGCAAACGCTATATCGACTTCGCCGCCGGCATCGCCGTGGTGAACACCGGCCACCGTCACCCGAAGGTGATCGAGGCGGTGAAGAAGCAGCTCGACGCCTTCACCCACACCTGCCACCAGGTGATGCCCTACGAGAACTATGTCGTGCTGGCCGAGCGCCTGAACGCCAAGGTTCCGGGCGATTTCCCGAAGAAGACGATTTTCACCACCACGGGCGCCGAAGCCGTTGAAAACGCGATCAAGATCGCGCGTCACTACACCGGCCGCTCGGGCGTGATCGCCTTCGCCGGCGGCTTCCACGGCCGCACCTTCATGACCATGACGCTGACCGGCAAGACCGCGCCCTACAAGGTCGGTTTCGGCCCGATGATGAACGACGTCTGGCACCTGCCCTACCCGAACGCGCTGCACGGCGTGTCGATGGATGACGCGCTCGAGGCGCTGAACCGTCTGTTCAAGTCCGACGCCGACCCGACCCGCATCGCCGCGATCATCCTCGAGCCGGTGCAGGGCGAAGGCGGTTTCGTGCCGGCCCCCGAAGGCTTCATGAAGAAGATCCGCGAGATCTGCGACGAGAACGGCATCGTGATGATCGCCGACGAGGTGCAGACCGGCTTTGCCCGCACCGGCAAGCTCTTCGCGATGGAACACCACGGCGTTGCCGCCGACATCACCACCATGGCCAAGGGCCTTGGCGGCGGCCTGCCGATCTCGGCGGTGACCGGCCGTGCCGAGATCATGGACCACGCCCAGCCGGGCGGCCTTGGCGGCACCTATGCCGGCAACCCGCTGTCGGTGGCCGCGGCGAATGCCGTGCTCGACGTGATCGAGGAAGAGGGTCTGTGCGACCGCGCCGCCCGTCTGGGCGCGCGTCTGAAGCAGCGCCTTGCCAGCCTGCAGGACCAGGTGCCGGAACTCGTCGAGATCCGCGGCCCGGGCTTCATGAACGCGGCCGAGTTCAACGTGGCGGGCACCGACACGCCGAACCCGGAATTCGTGAAGAAGGTCTGTGACGAGGCGCTCGAGCGGGGCCTCGTGCTGCTGACCTGCGGCGTCTACGGCAACGTGATCCGTTTCCTGTCGCCGCTCACCATCCAGGAGCCGGTGTTCGAGGAAGCCCTCGACATCCTCGAGGCCTCGATCCTCGCCGTGAAGAAGGGCTGAGACGATGTGGGGAGAGGCACCGCGCGGGGACCGGCTCGATGACACCGATCAGCGCCTGATCGCCGCCTTGCGGCGGGACGGGCGTGCCTCGGTCTCCGACCTGGCCGCGCAGCTTGGCCTCTCCCGCGCCACCGTGCGCACGCGCATCGAGAGGCTGGTCGCGCGGGGCGAGATTTCGGGCTTCACCGTGCTCACCCGCGCCGACGTCACCGCCTCGCCGGTGCGCGGCATGATGATGCTCACCGTCGAAGGGCGCGCCACCGAGCGCGTCGTGCAACGGCTGCTCGGCCTGCCTGCGGTGCAGGCCGTGCACACCACCAACGGCCAGTGGGACCTGATCGTCGAGATCGGCACGCGCAGCCTGCCCGATCTGGACGAGACGATCCTGCACATCCGCCGCATCGAAGGGGTGCAGCGGACCGAAACCAACCTGCAGCTTTCGACCCGCCGGCCCTCGGCGCGTCTCTGACGCCTTCCCTCCGGCCCACGCGCGCGCCATGATGGGCGCGCAAGAGGAGGGGCAGGGATGGACGAGACGATGCTGAAGCTGGCCGTCGCGCTGGCGATCGGCCTTCTGGTCGGGCTCGAACGTGGCTGGCGCGAGCGCGACGAGCCCTCGGGCAGCCGCACGGCGGGGCTGCGCACCTATGGCATCTTCGGCCTGCTCGGCGGCGTTTTCGCCGCCGTCAGCCTGGCGCTCGGTTCCTCGATCGTGCTCGCCGCGGCCTTTCTCGGCTTCGCGGCGCTGTTCGGTCTCTTCGAATACCGCGAATCCCGGCATGACGAGAACTTCAGCGTCACCGGGCTGATGGCCGGCCTTGGCGTCTTCGGCCTGGGGGCGCTCGCCGTGGTCGGCGACTACCGGGTCGCTGCGGCAGGCGGCACGGCGCTCGCCGGCATCCTGGCCAGCCGCGAGATGCTGCACAGCGCGCTGCGCCGGCTGAGCTGGGTCGAGCTGCGCTCGGCCCTTGTCCTTGCCGCGATGACGGTGATCGTGCTGCCGCTGCTGCCCGACCGCACCATCGACCCCTGGGGCGGCTTCAACCCGCGCGAGGTGTGGTTCTTCACCGTGCTGATCGCGACGATCTCCTATCTCGGCTATATCGCGGTGCGGATCCTCGGCACGACGCGCGGGCTGATCGTCAGCGGGCTTGCCGGCGCGCTCGTCTCCTCGACCGCGGTCACCGTGGCGCTTGCGCGCATGGCGAAGGAGGCCGAGCGCCCGGTGCCGCTCGCCGGCGCCGCGGCGCTGGCGGCGATGGTTTCGGTGCTGCGGGTGACGGTGGTCGTCGGGCTGATCGGCGGGCCGGTGCTGGTGCAGATCCTGCCGGTCACCGCCACCGCGGCGGTGGTGCTGGCGCTGGTCGGCGGGCTGGTTCTGGCGCGGGCGAAAAGCCTGCCCGAGGGCAGCGAGATGCTGCGCAACCCCTTCGAGTTGCGCGCGCTTCTGGCCTTTGCCGCGCTGTTTTCCTGCGTCTCGATGCTGAACGCCGCGCTCAGCGCGCGCTTCGGCGGCTCGGGCCTGATCGTCACCTCCGCCGCCTCGGGCCTTCTCGACGTCGATGTCGCGGTGCTGAGCGCGCTGCGCCTGACGGGCGAGGACTTCGCTGCGCCGATGATCGCGGCGGCGGTGCTGATGGCACTTGTCTCGAACACCGTCGGGCGGATCGTGCTGTCGATGCTGGCCGGGCCGGTGCGGTTCTGGGTGGCGCTGGCCCTGATCTCGGCGCTCGCCGTTGCGGCGGGCGGAGCGGTCTTTGCGGTGCTCTCCGCCGCGGGCTGATCATCACCATCGCGTGCCCCCGCGACAATGACGCGCAGCCACCTTGGCCGGGGCGGCCAGACCCTCTATGATCGCGGCCGCGGACAGAGAGGACATTCCCATGATTGCAGAGCTCGGCCATTTCGCCCTGATCCTCGCCTTTTGCGTGGCGCTGATCCAGATGGTGATCCCTCTGATCGGCGCCCAGAAGGGCTGGAGCGGCTGGATGGCGGTCGGCGACCCCGCCGCCACGGCGCAGTTCCTGCTGATCGCGGTCGCCTTCGCCGCGCTGATGCACGGCTTCGTCACCTCGGACTTCTCGCTGAAGGTGGTCTATCAGAACTCGCACACCGACAAGCCGATGCTCTACAAGGTCACCGGGCTCTGGGGCAACCACGAGGGCTCGATGCTGCTGTGGGTGCTGATCCTGTCGCTCTTCGGCGCCGCCGCGGCCTGGTTCGGCGGGGCGCTGCCGCCGCGGCTGCGGGCACGGGTGCTGTCGGTGCAGGCCTCGATCGGGGTGGCCTTTCTGGGCTTCATCCTGCTCACCTCGAACCCTTTCACCCGCCTGGCCGAGCCGCCCTTCAACGGCCGCGACCTGAACCCGCTGCTGCAGGACCCGGGCCTCGCCTTCCATCCGCCCTTCCTCTATCTCGGCTATGTCGGGCTCTCGATGGCCTTCTCCTTCGCCGTCGCCGCGCTGATCGAGGGCCGCGTCGATGCTGCCTGGGCCCGCTGGGTCCGGCCCTGGACGCTTGCCGCCTGGATCTTCCTGACCATCGGCATCGCGCTTGGCTCGTGGTGGGCCTATTACGAGCTCGGCTGGGGCGGCTTCTGGTTCTGGGACCCGGTCGAGAACGCCTCCTTCATGCCCTGGCTTCTGGCCGCGGCGCTGCTGCATACGGCGATCGTCGTCGAGAAGCGCGAGGCGCTGAAAAGCTGGACGATCCTGCTCGCGATCATGGCCTTCGGCTTCTCGCTGATCGGCACCTTCATCGTGCGCTCCGGCGTCATCACCTCGGTGCACAGCTTTGCCAGTGACCCGAAGCGCGGCATCTTCATCCTGTTCATCCTCGCCCTCTTCGTCGGCGGCGCGCTGACGCTTTACGCCGCGCGGGCGGGGGCAATGCAGGCGAAGGGCGTGTTCTCGATGGTGTCGCGCGAAAGCGCACTGGTGCTGAACAACATCCTGCTGGCCACCGCGGCGCTTGTCGTCTTCGTCGGCACGCTCTGGCCGCTCGTCGCCGAGATGGCCTGGGGGCGCAAGCTCTCGGTCGGTGCGCCGTTCTTCGACAAGGCCTTCACGCCCTTCATGGTGATCCTCGCCCTGATCCTGCCGATCGGCGCGATGATGCCGTGGAAGCGGGCCAATCTTGGCAAGCTCGTGCGCCCGCTCGCCCCGGCGGCGATCCTGGCGCTCGCGGTTGCGGGCCTTGCCTGGACGCTCGAGACCGGGCGCCCGGTGCTGGCGCTGGTCGCGGCGGGGCTGGGCTCGTGGCTCGTCTTCGGCGCCGCGGCCGAGCTTTGGGTGCGCGCCGGTCGCACGCCGGCCCGTCTCGCCCGTCTGCCGCGCGCCGACTGGGGCAAGGCCACGGCGCATTCGGGGCTGGGCGTCGTCTTCGCCGGCATCGGCCTGCTGATGGCGGGGCAGGTCGAGGATATCCGCGTCGCGCAGGTCGGCGAGACCTTCACCGTCGCAGGCTATGCGATCACCCTCGACACCGTCGAGCACCTGCCGGGCCCGAACTACACCACCACCGAGGCGACGATCACCGTGCGCCAGGGCGGCAAGTTCGTCGCCACACTGCATCCCGAAAAGCGGATCTACCCGGTGCAGGCGATGCCGACGACCGAGGCCGACATCGACAGCGGCTTCCTGCGTGACGTCTATCTGGTGATCGGCGACCCGCAGGAGGGCGGTGGCTGGGCGGTGCGCACCTATATCAAGCCCTTCGCGGACTGGATCTGGGCCGGCGCGCTGCTGATGGCCTTTGGCGGGCTGCTCAGCCTGAGCGACCGGCGCTATCGCGTTGCGGCCGGCGCCCGCAAATCCGCCGCCACCACCATCCAGCCCGCGGAGTGACCATGCTGAAACGTCTTGCGCTGCTGCTGCTTCTGGCCACACCCGCCCATGCCGTGCAGCCCGACGAGGTGCTGGCCGATCCAGCGCTCGAAAAACGCGCGCGGGAAATCAGCCAGGTGCTGCGCTGCCCGGTCTGTCAGGGCGAGAACATCGACGAATCGAATGCCGATGTCTCGCGCGATCTGCGGCTTCTGGTGCGCGAGCGGCTGATCGAGGGTGACAGCAATGCGCAGGTGCTCGACTACATCACCGCGCGCTATGGCGAATATGTGCTGTTCGAGCCCGAGAAGACCGGCGCGAACCTGATCCTGTACTGGACCGGGCCCGCGGTGCTGCTGGTGGCGCTTGGCGGTGCCTTCGTCTGGATCCGCCGCCGCCGCCGCGAGGAGCCGCCCGCGGCGAAGGCCCTCAGCCCCGAGGAAGAGGCGCGGCTGAAGGAGCTGATGAACTCCTGAGCCACCCGCGGCCCGGGCCGTGACGCACGGTTTCGCTTTCGTCCCCCGTTGTCCCGGCTAATCTCCGGGCGGGACAAGGGAGGACGGCATGAGCTGGCAGACGATCCGTTACGAGATTTCCGAGGGGCTTGCGGTCATCACGATGAACCGCCCCGAGGTGATGAATGCGCTCAACACCACGATGCGGGCCGAGCTGCGCGAGGCGCTGAGCCGCGCTGCGGGCGAGGCGCGGGCGATCGTGCTGACCGGCGCGGGGCGGGCCTTCTGCTCGGGGCAGGATCTGGCCGATGGCGCTGCGACCGGGGGGCTCGACCTCGAGACCGTGCTGCGCGAGGAATACGAGCCGATCCTGAAGGCGATCACCGACTGCCCGGTGCCGGTGATTGCCGCGGTGAACGGCGCCGCGGCCGGGGCAGGGGCCAATCTCGCGCTTGCGGCCGATGTGGTGATCGCCGCCGAATCGGCGGTCTTCCTGCAGGCCTTCACCCGGATCGGGCTGATGCCGGACGCAGGCGGCACCTGGTGGCTGCCGCGGCAGGTGGGGCTTGCCCGTGCCATGGGGCTCGCGCTTTTTGCCGACAAGGTCACTGCGGCCGAGGCCGCCGCGCAGGGAATGATCTGGGAAGCCGTGCCCGATGTCGATTTTGCTCATCACTGGCGCGCCCGCGCCGAGCATCTGGCGAAGGGCCCGACCTGCGCCTTTGCCGCGGTGAAACGGGCGATGCGGGCAAGTTCCGCCAACGATCTCGCGGCGCAGCTGTCGCTCGAGGCGGAGCTGCAGGGGGCGCTTGGTCTCACCCATGACTTCCGCGAAGGGGTGCAGGCCTTCCTCGAGAAGCGCGCGGCCCGCTTCGAGGGCCGCTGAGCGCTTGCCGGCGCGCCCCGGGCGCGCTAGCCAAGGGCCGAGTGCGGGCGTGGCGAAATGGTAGACGCATGGGACTTAAACTCCCTCGGGCCCAGCCCATGCCGGTTCGAGTCCGGTCGCCCGCACCAGCCCCCGACCCGTTGTCTTCCACGCCGCAAAATCCGCTTGTGCCCGCCAGCGCATCGGCCTATATCGCCCCCCACGGATGTGGCGCCTTCGTCTAGGGGTTAGGACGTGTGGTTCTCAGCCATAAAACACGGGTTCGAATCCCGTAGGCGCTGCCAATCCTTTCGCGACATGAACGATCACCGCTGACCGCCCTTCGGGGCGGGAGCGGCGTCGCGCCTTTCCTCCATGCCTTCACGGCTGCGTGCGCATCGCGCGCGCGGGAACACAGTGCTTGCCCGGAGCGCTTGCGCCGCCTAAACGGGCAACAAACGAAGGGAGAGCCCATGGCACGCAGACCGCAAGCCCCGATCGAAGACCGGCCCACCACGAAACGCATCGGCGCGCTGAGGGGGCTTGCTCCCTTCGTGCTGCCCTATCGCGGCACCGCTGCCGCGGCGCTCGCGGCGCTTGTCCTCACCGCCTCGATCAGCCTGATCCTGCCGATCGCGGTGCGCCGTGTCGTCGACGGCTTCCAGCAGGGGGCGGAGCTGCTTGACCAGTATTTCGGCGCGGCCCTCGTCATCGCGGCGCTGCTCGCGATCGGCACCGGGCTGCGCTATGCCCTAGTCACCCGCTTCGGCGAGCGCGTCGTTGCCGATATCCGCAAGGCGGTGTTCGGCCGGGTGATCGGCATGTCGCCCGCGTTCTTCGAACGGATCCTGACCGGCGAGATCATCTCGCGCATCACTACCGACACCACGCTGATCCTCTCGGTGATCGGCTCCTCGGTCTCGGTCGCGCTGCGCAACGTGCTGATCCTGATCGGCGGTCTGCTGATGCTGCTCGTCACCTCGGCCAAGCTGACCGGGCTCGTGCTGCTGGTGGTGCCGCTGGTCGTCGTGCCGATCGTGGTGATGGGGCGACGGCTGCGCGTTCTCGGCCGCGAGAACCAGGACTGGATCGCCGCCTCCTCGGCCTCGGCCTCGGAGGCGCTGCTGTCGGCGCAGACGGTGCAGGCCTTCACCCACGAGGCGCTGACCCGGCGCGCCTTCTCGGACGTGACCGAGAAAAGCTATGACTCGGCGCGGCGGCGGATCAGCACCCGCGCGCTGATGACGGTGATCGTGATCTTCCTTGTCTTCGCGGGGGTGGTCGGCGTCCTTTGGGTCGGTGCGCGCGACGTGCGCGGCGGCGCGATGTCGGTGGGCGAGCTGGTGCAGTTCGTGATCTATGCGGTGATGGTCGCGGGCTCGGTCGGCGCGCTCTCCGAGATCTGGGGCGAGCTGCAGCGCGCCGCGGGCGCCACCGAGCGGCTGGTCGAGCTGCTCTCCGCCCATGACAGCGTCACCGACCCCGAACACCCGCTGCCGCTGCCGATGCCGGCGAAGGGGGCGATCCGCTTCGAGGATGTCAGCTTCCATTACCCCTCGCGGCCCGAGACCTCGGCGCTCGATCATGTCGAACTGGCGATCAACCCGGGCGAGACGGTGGCGCTCGTCGGCCCCTCGGGCGCGGGCAAGACCACGGTGGTGCAGCTGATCCAGCGGTTCTGGGACCCGGAGACGGGCCGGGTCACCATCGACGGCCACGATCTGCGCACGCTCGCGCGTGCCGATTTCCGCCGCGCCATTGCGCTGGTGCCGCAGGACCCGGTGATCTTCGCGGCCTCGGCGCGCGAGAACATCCGTTTCGGCCGGCCCGAGGCCACGGATGCCGAGGTCGAGGAGGCCGCGCGCGCGGCCCATGCCTGGGACTTCCTCACCGCACTGCCGCAGGGCTTCGACACCTATGTGGGCGAGCGCGGCGTGATGCTCTCGGGCGGGCAGAAGCAGCGCATCGCCATCGCCCGCGCGATCCTGCGCGACGCGCCGATCCTGCTGCTCGACGAGGCAACCTCGGCTCTTGATGCGGCTTCCGAGCGCGAGGTGCAGGCGGCGGTCGACCGGCTCTCGGTCGGGCGCACCACGGTGATCGTGGCGCACCGGCTGGCCACGGTGAAGAAGGCGCACCGGATCGTCGTCTTCGATGAGGGCCGGATCGTTGCGCAGGGCACGCATGACGAGCTGGTGGCCGAGGGCGGGCTTTACGCCGAGCTTGCGAAGCTTCAGTTCACCGACGGCGCCGCCCTCTGAGGGCGGTTATCCGCCGGGCTGCGGCCGCACCCCGGTTTTTCCCCCTGTCGCCCTTGTGCGTTCCGGGGCAGGCTGGTCCCCGTGCCCGGCCTGTGCCGGGGGCGCGGACTGGCAGAGGAGAGAGACATGGGCCTGTGGAATTTCGTGAAGGACGCCGGAAAATCGCTGTTTGGCGGCAAGGCGGAGGCGGCCGAGGCGCCGAAGGAAGAGGTGCTGAAAGCCGAGCTGAAGGATCTCGGCCTCGACACCAGCGGCGTTGACCTGAAGGTCGAGGGCGACAAGGTCACCGTCTCGGGCAAGGCGGTCGATGCGGCGACGAAGGAAAAGATCATTCTGGCGGTCGGCAATGTCGGCGGCGTCGCGCAGGTCGAGACCGACCACGACGAGGACACGCAGGATGCCGTCTTCCACACTGTGGAAAAAGGCGACACGCTGTCGGCGATCGCGAAGAAATACCTCGGCAACGCCAACCGCTACCCCGAGATCTTCGAGGCGAACAAGCCGATGCTGAGCCATCCCGACAAGATCTATCCGGGCCAGATGCTGCGCATCCCCGGCGCCAAGGCCTGAGCCGGGCGCGGGGCCTCCGTCCGCGCCACAGGCGGGCGGAGCCCTTCCCTCGCGTCATGGCTGCCATGACGTGACGTTTTGGTAAGCCTTGCCCTTGCCGCCTATCGGCGCTTTGACGCATTCTGCGGGCGAGGCCCGAGGAGGAACGGGCAGGGGAGGTTGAAATGTCGGAAATCTATGCCACGGTTGCGGATCGTGATCGTATCGAGCGCGAGATGCCCTGGGCAGAACGCGACACTGCGAAGACGCTCTATGAGTTTTTGACGCGGACGAAAGAGCGCCACGGCGCGCGTCCGGCGCTGTCGTTCCAACTGTTCTCGGACCCGCAGGCGCCGGCACAGACGCTGAGCTGGGCGGCGCTCCATGCCCGGGTGACGCAGGCTGCGAACCTGTTGCGCAGCCTTGGCGTCGGCGAGGGCGACACGGTGGCCTACATGCTGCCGAACTGCCTAGAGACCGCGATCACGCTCCTTGGCGGTGCCACCGCGGGCATCGTCAACCCGATCAACCCGCTCCTCGAAGCCGAGCAGATTTCGGCGATCCTGCGCGAGACCAAGGCCAAGGTGCTGGTCACGCTCAAGGCCTTCCCGAAGACCGACGTGGCGCAGAAGGCGGCCCAGGCGGTGAAGTTCGCGCCGAACGTGCAGACCGTGCTCGAGATCGACCTGAACCACTACCTCGCGCCGCCGAAAAGCTGGATCGTCCCCTTCCTGCGTCCGAAGGTCGAGACCCGCCACCACGCCGACATCTTCGATTTCAACCGCGAATGCGCGAAGATGCCGGGCGACCGGCTGACCTTCGCCGACAGCACCGGCGACCGGGTCGCGGCCTATTTCCACACCGGCGGCACCACCGGCATGCCGAAGGTGGCGCAGCACAAGTATTCGGGGATGATCTACAACGGCTGGCTCGGCGGCACGCTGCTCTTTGACGAGACCGACGTGATGATCTGCCCGCTGCCGCTGTTTCATGTCTTCGCCGCCTATCCGATCATGATGTCGGCGATCGCGGCCGGATCGCATGTGGTGATGCCGACGCCCGCGGGCTATCGCGGCGAGGGCGTCTTCGACAATTTCTGGAAGCTGGTCGAGCGCTGGCAGGTCACCTTCCTGATCACCGTGCCGACGGCGATCTCGGCGCTGATGCAGCGCCCGGTGAATGCCGATATCTCCTCGCTGCGCACGGCGATCTCGGGCTCGGCGGCGCTGCCGGTCGAGCTTTACAACCGCTTCCGCGAGGCGACCGGGGTCGAGGTCTGCGAGGGCTACGGGCTGACCGAGGCGACCTGTCTCGTTGCGGTGAACCCGCCCGACGGCAAGAAGAAGGTGGGCTCGGTCGGTCTGCCGCTGCCCTATACCCATGTGCGGATCCTGCGCCGGGTGAACCACGACTACATCGAATGCGGCATCGACGAGGTCGGCGAGATCTGCGTCGCCAACCCGGGCGTCTTCGAGGGCTCGACCTATACCGAGCCGGACAAGAACCATGACCTCTTCGCCGAGGACCGCTTCCTGCGCACCGGCGACCTCGGCCGTCTCGATGCCGACGGCTATCTGTGGATCACCGGGCGGGCGAAGGACCTGATCATCCGCGGCGGCCACAACATCGACCCGGCCGAGATCGAAGAGGCGCTGCTCAGCCATCCGGCGGTCGCCTTCGCCGGCGCCATCGGCCAGCCCGACAGCTTCGCGGGTGAGCTTCCCTGCGCCTATGTCGAGCTGGTCGCGGGCGCCGAGGTGACCGAGGCCGAAATCATGGCCCATGCGAAGAAGCACATCCATGAACGCGCGGCGATCCCGAAGCACATCGAGATCATGCCCGAGCTGCCGAAGACCGCGGTCGGCAAGATCTTCAAGCCCGACCTGCGCAAGCGGGCGATCCAGCGGGTGCTGGATGCGGCTTTGGGCGAAGCGGGCATCGCCGCCCATGTCGTCTCGGTGATCGAGGACAAGAAGCGTGGTCTGGTGGCCCAGATCGCCACCACCGGCGCGGTCGAGGACGAGGCGATCAAGCACCGGCTCGGCGAGTTCACCGTGCCCTGGGAATGGGCGAGGTAAGCGGCGAATGACTGCGGGCGGGCCAGGGGCCCGCCCTTTTCCTGCGCGCCCTCAGCCGCCGAGATCGGCCAGGGTGCTGCGCTGTGCGATCACCTTGCCCGCACGCAGGAGGCTCGCCTCGGCGCGGTAGGTGCCGGGCGGGAAGCCGGCCGCGGGAGCCTTGCGCCCGGCATAGCCGAGAAACAGCGCCTGCCCCTTCTTGAGCGGCCTCTCCTGCTCGAAGCGGAACCCCGCGGGGCCGTCGATGACAAAGCGCAGCACGTCGCCGGTCACGCTTTCCCAGCCATAGGCCCACAGCAGCAGCGCCCCGGCATCGGCCGGCAACCGCGTCGCGGGCGGCAGCCCGGCCCGGACCGCGCCGTAATCGGGCGGGGCGATGGCGAGCCCCGTCTCGAGCAGGCCGCCGGGGCGGTAGGGCAGGGCGCTGCCCCACAGGCCGGTCTGCGCCACGGGGGTGCAGCTTGCGTCGTGGGCGGGCCGGAACGGGTCGACCGGCGTGCCGTTCTCGCGCAGCGTCAGGTGCAGGTGCGGGAACTCGGCCAGACCCGACATGCCCACGAGGCCGAGCGGTGTGCCTGCCGCAACCGTCTCGCCCGGCGTGACCCGGATCGAGCCGCGCCTCAGGTGGCAATATTGCGTCTGCCAGCCCGCGCCATGCTCGATCAGCACGCCGTTGCCGCATTCCTTGCCCTTCACGCTCGCGCCGGCAAGCAACGCGCCGTCCGCCTCGCCGTCGCGCACCGCACGCACCCGGCCCGGAGCGGCCGCCAGAACCTCGACGCCCGCCGCCATCGCGGCGCGGGTGGGCAGGGCGAAATCGGTGCCGTCATGGCCTTCGTAGGTGACGGCGCCACAGCTGTAGTCCCGCACCCCCGGGCCCGGGTCGCGGTCGGGGTAATGCTGGATGTAGCAGGTCTCGCCCAGCCTGCAGTCGATCGGCAGGGCCAGCGTGATGTCTGCGGCCCGCGCGGCCGGGGCAAGAAAAATCCCGGCCCCGAGGATCAGGGCCGGGATCGGATGGGGCAGGCGCTGCATCGCTCAGCCGGCGGGCAGCAGGCGCGGTTTCGCCTCGCCGGTCAGGCGCGGCTTGCCGGGCTCCTCGACGTCGAGGACGATGGCGTCGTCCCTGACCCCGATGAAGACCATGCCGCCCTTGGTCAGCTTGCCGAAGAGCAGTTCCTCGGCGAGCGGCTTCTTGATGTATTCCTGGATCACGCGGCCAAGCGGACGCGCCCCCATCTTGTCGTCATAGCCGCGCTCGGCGAGCCAGTTCGCCGCCTCGGGGCTCAGCTCGATATGCACGTTGCGGTCGATCAGCTGCGCCTCGAGCTGCAGTACGAACTTGTCGACAACCTGCAAGATCACGTCGCGCGACAGCGGCGCGAAGCTGACCACGGCATCGAGACGGTTGCGGAACTCGGGGGTGAAGGTGCGCTCGATCGCCGCGGTGTCCTCGCCCTCGCGCCGCTCGCGGCCGAAGCCGATCGCCGCCTTCGCCTGTTCCGAGGCGCCGGCGTTCGAGGTCATGATCAGGATCACGTTGCGGAAGTCGACGGTCCGGCCGTTGTGGTCGGTCAGCTTGCCGTGGTCCATCACCTGCAAGAGGATGTTGTAGACATCCGGGTGCGCCTTCTCGATCTCGTCGAGCAGCAGCACGCAATGCGGGTGCTGGTCGACGCCATCGGTCAGCATGCCGCCCTGATCGAAGCCGACATAGCCCGGAGGCGCACCGATCAGCCGGCTGACCGCGTGCTTCTCCATGTATTCCGACATGTCGAAGCGCAGCAGTTCCACGCCGAGCGTATCGGCGAGCTGCTTTGCCACCTCGGTCTTGCCGACGCCCGTGGGGCCCGCGAACAGGTAGTTGCCGATCGGTTTTTCCGGCTCGCGCAGGCCCGCACGGCTGAGCTTGATCGCCGAGGCGAGCACCTCGATCGCCTTGTCCTGACCGAAGACCACGCGCTTGAGCGTCTTCTCCAGATCGCGCAGCACCTCGGCATCGCCCTTCGAGACGGTCTTCGGCGGGATCCGGGCGATCTTCGCCACCACCGCCTCGATCTCCTTCGGACCAAGCGTCTTGCGCCGCTTGCTCTCGCTCAGCAGGTGCTGCGCGGCGCCGGCCTCGTCGATCACGTCGATCGCCTTGTCGGGCAGCTTGCGGTCATGGATGTAGCGCGCCGACAGCTCCACCGCCGCCTTGATCGCGTCGTTGGTGTAGCGGATGTCGTGGTGCCTTTCGAAATAGGGCTTCAGCCCCATCAGGATCTTCACCGAATCCTGCACTGTGGGTTCGTTCACGTCGATCTTCTGGAACCGGCGGCTGAGCGCGCGGTCCTTCTCGAAGTGCTGGCGGAACTCCTTGTAGGTGGTCGAGCCCATGCAGCGCAGCTTGCCGCCGGCAAGCGCCGGTTTCAGCAGGTTCGAGGCATCCATCGCGCCGCCCGAGGTGGCGCCGGCGCCGATCACCGTGTGGATCTCGTCGATGAAGAGGATCGCGTCGGGATGGTCCTCGAGCTCCTTCATCACCGCTTTCAGCCGCTCCTCGAAATCGCCGCGATAGCGGGTGCCGGCGAGCAGCGCGCCCATGTCGAGCGAGAAGATCGTCGCGCCGGACAGGATCTCGGGGGTTTCGCCGCGGGTGATCTTGAGCGCCAGCCCCTCGGCGATGGCAGTCTTGCCGACGCCCGGGTCGCCCACCAGAAGCGGGTTGTTCTTGCGCCGACGGCACAGAACCTGGATCGCGCGCTCGACTTCTTCCTCGCGGCCGATCAGCGGGTCGATATCGCCCTTTTGCGACTTCTGGTTCAGGTTGACGCAGTATTTCGCCAGCGCCGATTCCTTCGCCTCGCCGGGCTGGGCGGCCTCGGCCTTCTGTTCGTCCTCGGCGCCGACGACCGGGCGCGCCTCGCCGAAGGCGGGGTCCTTGGCAACGCCATGGGCGATGAAGTTGACCGCGTCATATCGCGTCATGTCCTGCTCCTGCAGGAAGAAGGCGGCGTTGCTCTCGCGCTCGGCGAAGATCGCGACGAGCACGTTCGCTCCCGTCACTTCGGTCCGCCCCGAGCTTTGCACATGGATCGCGGCGCGTTGGATCACGCGCTGGAAGGCAGCCGTGGGCACGGCCTCCGAACCCTCGACCTCGGTGATCAGGGTCGAGAGGTCGTCGTCGATGAATTCGTTCAGCGTCTGGCGCAGCTCGTCGAGATCGACACCGCAGGCGCGCATCACGCGGTTCGCGTCGGGCTCGTCGATCAGGGCGAGCAGCAGGTGCTCGAGCGTGGCGAGCTCGTGCTTGTGCGAGTTTGCCAGCGCGAGCGCCCCGTGGATGGCTTGTTCGAGCGTGGTCGAGAACGACGGCATATGGTGCTCCTTTCCTGCGGTGCGGGGCCTGAGCCCTTTGCTGGCCTTATGGGATTAAAGTTCGGCGGAAATGGCCGCGCTTCAAGCCCTCTTTGCGTAAAAATCACTCACTGTTTCCGTTCTGCCCGAAAAGTGAACAGGACACCTGCCCGATCTCCTGCCATCAGGGCAGGTGCTCCGCGCTCCGGGGTCCTGGCAACAGGGGCGGAAATCCCGCGTCAAAGCCAGTTCCGGGTTGAAATAGGGTGGGGGAGAGTTCATTGGAAGGGCCTCTCGATACGGAAAGAACGGAAAGAACGATGGCCTCCTTCCGGATCTCGCGCCTTGCGATGTGGCGTCGCTCGCGGGCGATGAACGCGCCCCGGCTGTGGAAGTCGCGGTTCGTGTTCTGGCTCGGCGCGCTGGCGATCGGCGCGATCAGCGCGGGTTTCGCGATCGCGGCCGATTTCGCGCAGAAGACCTTCGCTGCCTTTGCCGCGACCGAGGATTTCCGCCTGGCGCCACTGATCGTCACCCCGCTCGGCTTCGTCGCCTGCGCCTGGGTGGCGCGGAGCTGGATTCCGAACTCGCAGGGCTCGGGCATCCCGCAGGCGATGGCGGCGCGGGTGCTGCGCGACCTGCCCGACCGCGGCGCGATGCTGAGCCTGAAGATCGCCGTGGGCAAGGTGGCGCTGACCGTGGCCGGCCTGTTTTGCGGCGCCTCGATCGGGCGCGAGGGGCCGACGGTGCAGGTGGGCGCCTCGATCATGATGGCGGCGGGGCGCTTCGGGGGGATCCCGGCCGGGCGCGGGCTGATCCTTGCGGGCTCGGCCGCGGGCATCGCGGCGGCCTTCAACACCCCGGTTGCGGGCATCGTCTTCGCGATCGAGGAGATGAGCCGCGCCTACAAGGCGCGCACCAACGGCGTGGTGCTGATCACCGTCATCATCGCCGGTCTCTCCTCGCTCGGCATTCTCGGCAACTACACCTATTTCGGCCATTCCGATGCGCTGGCGAATGGCTGGCGCGACTGGGTGATGGTGCTGGTCTGCGGCCTTGTCGGCGGCCTGGCGGGGGCGCTGTTCAGCCGTGGCACGATCCTCATCACCCGCCGGCTGCGGCGGTGGCGCTCGGCCTCGGCCGGGCGCAAGACGGTGATCGTGGCGCTGGTTGCGGGCATCGTTACCGCCGTCGCGGGCGTCGCCTGCGACGGGCTGACCTGGGGCACGGGCTACGATGTCGCCCGCGCCGCGATCGAAGGGCAGGCGCCGCCGCCCACCTATTTCCTGGCGAAGCTCGTCTCGACCCTGGCCGCCACCGTCTCGGGGATTCCGGGCGGGCTGTTCGCGCCCTCGCTCTCGGTCGGCGCCGGGCTTGGGGCCACCGTGGCGCTGATCCTGTCGACCGAGGTGGGCCTTGCCGCGATCCTCGGCATGGCGGGCTATTTCGCCGGCGTGACGCAGGCGCCGATGACCGCCTTCGTCATCATCATCGAGATGACCGGCAACCACGAGATCATCGTGCCGGTGATGGCGGCGGCGATGCTCGGCTATGGCACCTCGCGCTTCATCTCGCCCGAGCCGCTCTATGCCACGCTGTCGCGCCTCTTCGTCGCCGATGCGCTGCGCCAGGCCCGCGCGGCCGGGGCGGCGGGGCGCGCGGCGGCGGCGCAGGAGGTGGCGGCGGTGGCCGAGGCCGAGGCGGTGTTCGACGACCGCGAGCCGGAGGATCAGACCCCGGCCGAGCCCGGCAAGAACGGCGACGGGCCGCGCTGAGCGGCCCGCCGAGCGCTCAGAACCGGTCCTTGCGTGCCCGCGCCTCGGTGAAGGTGGCAAGCGCGCTGGCTTCGGGGGCAAGGCCGAGGGCGCGTTTCAGCGCCGGATCGGTCCCGCGCAGGAACGGGTTCGTCGCTTGCTCGAGGTCGAGCCGCGCCGGCACCGTCGGCCGGCCCTCGGCGCGCAGCGCCTGCACCTCTGCCATCCGCGCGCGCAGGGCAGGGGCCCCGGGCTCGAGGCTCAGCGCGAAGCGGCCATTCGCCTCGGTGTATTCGTGGCCCGAGCAGACCAGCGTGTCGCCCGGCAGCGCCGCCATCCGCTCGAGCGTGGCAAGCATCTGCGCCGGGCTGCCCTCGAACAGCCGCCCGCAGCCCCAGCTCATCAGGCTGTCGCCGGAGAACAGCAGCCCCGCGAGCGGCAGGTAAAAGGCGATGTGACCGAGCGTGTGGCCCGCGGCGTCGAGCACCTCGGTGCGGTGGCCCGCGACCTCGATCACCTGCCCCGGATGCACGGCCGTGCTCAGCGGCGGCAGCCGGTGCGCGTCGGCCGCGGCGCCGATCACCGCGGCCCCGGTCGCACCCGCGAGCGCCGGCACCCCGGCGATGTGGTCGTTGTGGTGGTGGGTGAGCAGGATCGTGTCGAGCCGCCAGCCGCGCTCGGCCAGCACTTGTTGCACCGGCGCCGCCTCGGGCACATCGACGACGGCGGTCGTGCCGCTGCCGGCATCGTGCAGCAGATAGGCGTAATTGTCCGCAAGACAGGGGACGATCAGCAATTCGAGGGTCATGGCTTTTCGTGTCGCATTCGCTATTGTGGCCCCCAGTTACGCCCGGGGAGGGACCGCACGCAATGCACCTCGACGTGCTCGACCTGCGCAATTTCTATTATCGCACCCAGTTGGGCCGTGCGGCGCAGCGGGCGGTGCGCGACCGTCTGCTCGAGCTTTGGCCCGCGACCTCGGCCGAGATGGCGGGGCTGACGGTGGCGGGTTACGGCTTTGCCGTGCCGCTGTTGCGCCCCTATCTGGCGCCGGCGCGGCGGGTGATCGGGCTGATGCCGGCGGCGCAGGGGGTGATGCCCTGGCCCGCGGGGATGCCCAATGTCTCGGTGCTGTGCGAGGAGACGCGCTGGCCGCTCGAGACCGGCATGGTCGACCGGCTCGTCGTGCTGCACGGGCTCGAGGTTTCGGACAACCCCGATGCGCTTTTGGAGGAGTGCTGGCGGGTGCTTGGCCCCGGCGGGCGGGCGATGCTGATCGTGCCGAACCGCTCGGGCCTCTGGGCCCCGCGCGAGACCACGCCTTTCGGCTTTGGCCGGCCCTACTCGCTCGGGCAGCTCGACCTGCAGGCGCGGCGGGCGGGCTTCGTGCCCGAGCGTCATGCCGCGGCTCTTTATATCCCGCCCTCGCACCGCCGGTTCTGGCTGCGCTCGGCGGCGATGTGGGAGCGGATGGGGGCGCGGGTGTCGGGCTTCCTTGCGGCGGGCGTGCTGTTTCTCGAGCTCTCGAAACAGGTGCATTCGCCGCGCCGGCCGGGGCTGGGGGCGGCGGTGCGCAAGCCGTTGTCGATCCTCGAGGGGGCGGCAAAACCGATGGCCGATCCGGTCTGAGCCGGGCCGCCTTGCCGCCGGGGAATCACGCACCTCCCGGGGCCCCGCGGCAGCCCTTCCGGAGGCGCAATGCTGCATTGCGGCATCGTGTTAGCGCCGCAACTTCCGAAGGGCTTGCGCTAACAGTCTCGGCCCCGGTGCAATTCCGTTCACCCCATTCACATTCTGTTGTGCAAGACGGTTGCGAGGGGGGGAACGCTCTGCTACACGCGGTCCCGAATGCGGCGTAAGGGCGGGAACCCGCGCGCCGAAGGGAGCCTCCGGCCCGGCCCGGTCGGTGCGATCGGATCGGACGCGCGGGGGCAAGAGCATCGGAAGGGTGGACGTGTCCGAACCAGCTTCGATTTCCGCAGCCATCGCCGGGCGCTATGCCACGGCCATCTTCGAACTCGCACGGGATGCCGGGGGCGTTGACGCCCTCGAGGCCGATGTCGGCGCGCTCGGCGCGGCGCTGGCCGCTTCGGCCGAGCTGCGCGACCTGATCTCCTCGCCGCTCTACAGCCGCGATGATCAGGGCAAGGCGATCGCCGCGGTGGCCGCGCGCATGGGGCTCTCGGCGCCGATGGCGCAGGGCCTTGCGCTGATGGCGAGCAAGCGGCGCCTGTTCGCGCTGCCGCAGCTTCTCAAGGCGCTGGCCGAGGCGATTGCCGCGGCGAAGGGCGAGATGACCGCCGAGGTCACCGCCGCCGCGCCCCTCAGCGATGCGCAGGCCGCCAAGCTGGCCGCCACGCTGCAGGAAAAGACGGGCAAGACCGTCAAACTCAACGTTGCCGTCGATGACAGCCTGATCGGCGGAATGATTGTCAGGCTGGGCTCGCGCATGATCGACACCTCGATCCGCTCGAAGCTCGCTTCTCTCCAGAACACCATGAAAGAGGTCGGATAATGGGCATCCAAGCAGCTGAGATCTCTGCGATCCTCAAGGAGCAGATCAAGAACTTCGGGCAGGACGCCCAGATGGCCGAAGTCGGCCGCGTGCTTTCGGTGGGCGACGGTATCGCCCGCGTGCACGGGCTCGACAACGTCCAGGCGGGCGAAATGGTCGAGTTCCCCGGCGGCATCCGCGGCATGGCGCTGAACCTCGAGGTCGACAACGTCGGTATCGTGATCTTCGGCTCCGACCGCGACATCAAGGAAGGCGATGTCGTCAAGCGCACCAACGCGATCGTGGACGTGCCCACCGGCCCGGGCCTGCTCGGTCGCGTCGTTGACGCTCTCGGCAACCCGATCGACGGCAAGGGTCCGGTGACCTATGTCGAGCGTCGCATCGCCGACGTGAAGGCCCCCGGCATCATCCCGCGCAAATCGGTGCACGAACCGATGGCGACCGGCCTGAAATCGGTCGACGCGATGATCCCGATCGGCCGCGGCCAGCGCGAGCTGATCATCGGCGACCGTCAGACCGGCAAGACCGCGATCGCGCTCGACACCATCCTGAACCAGAAGTCGTACAACGAGGCCAACCCCTCGAACAAGCTGCACTGCTTCTACGTCGCGATCGGCCAGAAGCGCTCGACCGTGGCGCAGCTGGTGAAGAAGCTCGAGGAAGCGGGCGCGATGGAATACACCACCGTCGTCGCCGCCACCGCCTCGGACCCGGCGCCGATGCAGTTCCTCGCCCCCTACTCGGCGACCGCGATGGCGGAATACTTCCGCGACAACGGCCAGCACGCGCTGATCATCTATGATGACCTGTCGAAGCAGGCCGTGTCCTATCGCCAGATGTCGCTGCTGCTGCGCCGTCCCCCGGGGCGTGAAGCCTATCCGGGCGACGTGTTCTACCTGCACTCGCGTCTGCTCGAGCGTTCGGCGAAGCTGAACGAGGATTACGGCCTCGGCTCGCTGACCGCGCTGCCGATCATCGAGACCCAGGCGGGCGACGTGTCGGCCTACATCCCGACCAACGTGATCTCGATCACCGACGGCCAGATCTTCCTGGAAACCGAACTGTTCTACCAGGGCATCCGCCCGGCCGTGAACACCGGTCTCTCGGTGTCGCGCGTCGGCTCCTCGGCGCAGACCAACTCGATGAAGTCGGTTGCCGGCCCGGTGAAGCTGGAACTGGCGCAGTACCGCGAAATGGCGGCCTTCGCGCAGTTCGGCTCGGACCTCGACGCCGCGACGCAGAAGCTGCTGAACCGCGGTGCGCGCCTGACCGAGCTGATGAAGCAGCCGCAGTACTCGCCGCTGACCAACGCGGAAATCGTCGCGGTCATCTTCGCGGGCACCAACGGCTTCCTCGACGCCGTGCCGGTGAAGGAAGTCGACCGTTTCGAGAAGGGGCTGCTGAGCTACCTGCGTTCGAACCGCAAAGATGTCCTTGACTGGATCACCAACGAAGATCCGAAGATCAAGGGCGATGCCGAAGCCAAGCTGAAAGCCGCGATCGCAGAATTCGCCAAGACTTTCGCTTGACCCGCCTGAAAGGACAGGGACATGCCCAGCCTTAAGGACCTCAAGAACCGGATCGCGAGTGTCAAAAACACTCGTAAGATCACGAAGGCGATGCAGATGGTCGCGGCGGCAAAGCTCCGCCGCGCCCAGGAAGCCGCCGAACACGCCCGGCCCTATGCCGAGCGGATGAACGCCGTGATGACCAGCCTTGCGGCCTCGGTCGGCGGCTCTGCCTCTGCGCCCCGGCTTCTGGCCGGGACGGGCTCTGACCAGACCCACCTCCTGGTGGTGATGACCGGCGAACGCGGGCTTTGCGGTGGCTTCAACGCCAATATCGCCAAGCTTGCGCGGCACCGGGTGGATGAACTGCTGGCCGCCGGCAAGACGGTGAAGATCCTCACCGTCGGCAAGAAGGGCCGCGACGCGATGCGCCGCGACTATGGCCAGTATTTCGTCGGGCACATCGACCTGAGCGAGGTGAAGAAACTCACCTATCTCACCGCCCGCGGGATCGGCCGCGACATTCTCGCCCGCTTCGACGCCGGCGAATTCGATGTCGCGACGATCTTCTACTCGGTCTTCGAGAGCGTGATCTCGCAGGTGCCGACGGCGAAACAGGTGATCCCGGCCCAGTTCGAGGAAAGCGAGGGGCATGGTTCCTCGGCGCTCTTCGACTACGAGCCGAGCGAGGAGGCGATTCTCCACGACCTGCTGCCGCGCGGTGTCTCGACGGCGATCTTCTCGGCGCTGCTCGAGAACAACGCCTCGTTCAACGGCGCCCAGATGTCGGCGATGGACAATGCCACCCGCAACGCGGGCGACATGATCGACAAGCTGACGATCGAGTACAACCGCTCGCGCCAGGCCGCGATCACCAAAGAGCTCATCGAAATCATTTCGGGCGCCGAGGCGCTCTGACGGAACCGGAGATAGACAATGGCAAGCAAAGGCAAAGTGACCCAGGTCATCGGCGCCGTCGTCGACGTGCAGTTCGAAGGCGGCCTGCCCGCAATTCTGAACGCGCTCGAGACCACCAACAACGGCAAGAAGCTGGTGCTCGAAGTCGCCCAGCACCTCGGCGAGAACACCGTCCGCGCGATCGCGATGGACGCCACCGAGGGCCTCGTGCGCGGCGCTGAGGTGTCGGATACCGGCGCGCCGATCTCGGTGCCGGTCGGCAACGCGACGCTCGGCCGCATCCTGAACGTCATCGGCGCGCCGGTGGACGAACGCGGCCCGGTCGTGGCGGCCGAATACCGCGCCATCCACCAGCCCGCCCCGGATTTCGCGGCGCAGTCGACCGCGTCGGAAATCCTCGTCACCGGCATCAAGGTCATCGACCTGCTCGCCCCTTACTCGAAGGGCGGCAAGATCGGCCTGTTCGGCGGCGCCGGCGTGGGCAAGACCGTTCTGATCATGGAACTGATCAACAACATCGCGAAGGTGCACTCGGGCTTCTCCGTGTTCGCCGGCGTGGGCGAACGGACCCGTGAAGGCAACGACCTCTATCACGAGATGATCGAGTCGGGCGTCATCAACCTCGACAACCTCGAGGAATCGAAGGTGGCGCTGGTCTACGGCCAGATGAACGAGCCTCCGGGGGCCCGTATGCGCGTCGCCCTCTCGGGCCTGACGCTGGCCGAACAGTTCCGCGACCAGTCGGGTTCGGACGTGCTGTTCTTCGTCGACAACATCTTCCGCTTCACCCAGGCGGGTTCGGAAGTGTCGGCGCTGCTTGGCCGTATCCCCTCGGCCGTGGGCTATCAGCCGACGCTCGCGACCGACATGGGCGCGCTGCAGGAACGCATCACCTCGACCAAGGCGGGCTCGATCACCTCGGTGCAGGCGATCTACGTTCCGGCCGACGACCTTACCGACCCGGCGCCGGCGACCTCGTTCGCCCACCTCGACGCCACCACGGTTCTGTCGCGTGCGATCTCGGAACTCGGCATCTACCCGGCCGTGGACCCGCTCGACTCGACCTCGCGGATCCTCGATCCGCAGATCGTCGGCGAAGAGCACTACCAGGTCGCCCGTGACGTGCAGGGCATGCTGCAGCGCTACAAGTCGCTGCAGGACATCATCGCCATCCTCGGCATGGACGAACTGTCGGAAGAGGACAAGCTGACCGTGGCCCGCGCCCGGAAGATCCAGCGCTTCCTCAGCCAGCCGTTCGACGTGGCGAAGGTCTTCACCGGCGCCGACGGCAAGCAGGTTCCGCTCGAGGACACCATCAAGTCGTTCAAGGCGGTGGTGGCCGGTGAATATGACCACCTGCCGGAAGCTGCCTTCTACATGGTGGGTGGCATCGACGAAGTGATCGCCAAGGCCGCGAAACTCGCTGCTGCGGCGTAAGGGGGATAACCCATGGCCGATACGATGCAGTTCGACCTCGTCGCGCCCGAGCGGAAGCTTGCTTCCGCTCCGGTGACCGAGGTGCGGATTCCGGGCGCCGATGGCGACCTGTCCGCGATGCCGGGGCACGCGCCCCTGATCACCACGCTGCGGCCGGGGATCCTGACCGTGGTCAGTGCTGCAGGTACCGCGGAATACGCGGTGACCGGCGGCTTCGCCGAGATCACGCCCGAAAGCGTGATCGTGCTGGCCGAGCGCGGCATGCCGAAGGCGGAACTGACGCCCGACGTGCACGCCGAGATGGTGGCCGAGGCCCGCAAGGCCGTCGAGGAGGCTGCGCCCTCGCTCGTCGACGCCGCGATGAAGGTGCTTGCCGACATGGAAGCCCTTGGCACGCACATGACCCTCTGAGGGGCGGTGCCGCAAGATCGAGGGCCCCGGGGGAAACCCCGGGGCCTTTTTCATGTCCGGGCGCTCAGCGGTGCTCTGCGGCGAGCAGCGTGCGGAACTGCGCCACGCTCTCGGGGGCGAGGCCGGCGGCCTCGAAGACGGCGCCGGTGAAGCTGACGGGGGCAGAGCCCGGGGCCGTCACCACCCGCCCGGCGGCCACTGCCGCGCCGCTGTCGCGGTAGAACGCGGCGCCGATGTAGCCTGCGGCATGCGCACCAAGGAAGGTCGCGCTGTTCGAGGTATGGGGCACGGCATTGAGCAGCCCCGCCCGGGCGAGGGCGAGCGTGCCGCCGCAGATCCCCGCCACCGTCGCCCCTTCGGTGTGGCTTGCCTGCAGGAAGCCGGCGAGATCGGGCGCCTCCGGGCGTTCCCAGATCATGCCGCCGATCACCGCGACGACCTGCGGCCGCCAGTCGTGGCAGGAGCCAAGCCCGGTCTCGACCTCGACCGTCAGCCCGCCCTGCGACCGGAACCGCCCCGGGGCAGGGGCGAAGAACCGCGTCTCGATTCCATAGAATGGGGCGCCGGTTCCGGCGATGAATGCATATTCCCAATCCGCGAAACCCGGGGTCAGGATCAGTGCGATGCGAGCCATCTGTTTCTCTCTCCTTTACGCGCGGGAACCATGGGCGGCGCGGCGGCGAATGGCAATGGCGGGGGCCGCGAGCGGCGCGTCGGCGGGGGCGCCGCTATCGCCGGCGCGCTCTTCCCATCTTTTTTCTTGCCCGCGGCCATCGTAGATCTTGGAAAAATTCAAGGGGGTGAGCGATGTTGAAGATCTCGTCGCACCGCGTGGGAATTGCGCAGGGGTCATTGGTTTTGTTCTCCGATTTCCAGGATGGCGGCATCATGTGGACTGGCGAAGGCCCGCGCGAGATGCGCCGCACGGTGCAGTTTCGCGAGCCTTTCCGCACGCCGCCCGCGGTGCAGGTCTCGCTGTCGATGTGGGACATCGACCAGAAGCACAACGGCCGGATGGACATCTCGACCGATGCGGTGACGGCAGAAGGGTTCGTCATCGTGTTCCGCACCTGGGGCGACAGCCGCGTGGCGCGGGTGCGCGCCGACTGGATGGCGATCGGCGGCGTCGGGCACGAGGACGACTGGGAGGTCTACTGAGCGGCGGGGCAGGTGCCCCCGCTTCCCTGCAAGCCGTCGCTCCAGGCCACCGTGCAGAGCGCCCCTGCACACTTCCAATTGCCTCAAATATCCCGGGGGGAGAGGCCCGCAAGGGCCGAGGGGGGCCGCGCCCCCTCTTTTTTCTGCGTCGGAACAGCAAAAGGGCGCCCCGGGGGGCGCCCTTCCGTTTCCCGCAAGGGAAGGCGTGATTACATCATGCCGCCCATGCCGCCCATGTCGGGCATGCCGCCGGCCGGAGCCTTGGGCTCGGGCTTCTCGGCGATCATGCACTCGGTGGTGATCAGCAGGCCGGCGACCGAGGACGCGTTTTCAAGCGCGGTGCGGGTCACCTTGGCCGGGTCGATCACGCCGAACTTGAACATGTCGCCATATTCTTCGGTCTGCGCGTTGAAGCCGAACGAGAGCGATTCCGAGTCGCGGATCTTGCCGGCGACCACGGCGCCGTCGACGCCCGAGTTCTCCGAGATCTGACGCAGCGGCGCTTCGAGGGCGCGACGGATGATCGAGATGCCGACGTCCTGATCGGCGTTGGCGCCCTTCAGCCCTTCGAGCGTCTTGGTGGCCTGCACGAGGGCGACACCGCCGCCGACGATGATGCCTTCCTGAACGGCCGCACGGGTCGCGTTCAGCGCGTCATCGACGCGGTCCTTGCGCTCCTTCACCTCGACTTCGGTCATGCCGCCGACGCGGATGACGGCGACGCCACCGGCAAGCTTGGCCACACGTTCCTGCAGCTTCTCGCGGTCGTAGTCCGAGGTGGTTTCCTCGATCTGGGTGCGGATCTGGCCGACGCGGGCCTCGATCTCGGCCTTGTCGCCGGCGCCGTCAACGATGGTGGTGTTCTCTTTCGAGATCGACACCTTCTTCGCCTTGCCGAGCATGTCGATCCCGACGTTCTCGAGCTTCATGCCGAGATCTTCCGAGATCACCTGGCCACCGGTCAGGATCGCGATGTCCTGCAGCATGGCCTTGCGGCGGTCACCGAAGCCCGGAGCCTTGACGGCGGCGATCTTCAGCCCGCCACGCAGCTTGTTGACCACGAGGGTTGCGAGCGCTTCGCCTTCCACGTCCTCGGCGATGATCAGCAGCGGCTTTTGCGACTGGATCACGGCCTCGAGCAGCGGCACCATCGGCTGCAGCGACGAGAGCTTCTTCTCGTGCAGCAGGATCAGCACGTCGTCGAGATCGGCGATCATCTTGTCCGGGTTGGTGACGAAGTAGGGCGAGAGGTAGCCGCGGTCGAACTGCATGCCTTCGACGACTTCGACTTCGGTCTCCATGCCCTTGTTTTCTTCGACGGTGATGACACCCTCGTTGCCGACCTTCTGCATCGCGTCAGCGATGAAGCGGCCGATCTGGGCCTCGCCGTTCGCCGAGATCGTGCCGACCTGGGCGACTTCGTCGCTGTCGGCGACCGGGCGCGAGGCGGCCTTGATCGATTCGACGACCTTCGCGGTGGCGAGGTCGATGCCGCGCTTCAGGTCCATCGGGTTCAGCCCGGCGGCGACCGACTTCAGGCCTTCCTTGATGATCGCCTGGGCGAGCACGGTGGCGGTGGTGGTGCCGTCACCGGCTTCGTCATTGGTGCGGGCAGCGACTTCTTTCACCAGCTGCGCACCCATGTTCTCGAACTTGTCCGAGAGCTCGATTTCCTTCGCGACCGAGACACCGTCCTTGGTGATGCGCGGCGCACCGAACGATTTCTCGATGACCACGTTGCGGCCTTTCGGGCCGAGGGTGACCTTCACTGCATCGGCGAGGATGTTCACGCCCTTGAGCATGCGGTCGCGGGCATCGGTCGAGAACTTGACGTCCTTGGCTGCCATTGTTTGGCTCCTTCAGAATAGCGTTGAGATCAGGGGATCGCGTGGGCGGATGGGCCTCAGGCGATGATCCCCATGATGTCGGATTCTTTCATGATCAGCATTTCGGTGCCGTCGAGGGTCACCTCGGTGCCCGACCACTTGCCGAACAGGACGCGGTCGCCGACCTTGACCGACGGCGCGATCAGCTCGCCCGAGTCCTTGCGCGCACCGTCGCCCACGGCGACGATTTCACCCTCGGCCGGCTTCTCTTTCGCCGAATCCGGAATGATCAGCCCGCCCTTGGTCTTTTCTTCGCTCTGCACGCGCTTGACCAGCACGCGGTCATGAAGCGGTTTGAATGCCATCTGGGTCACTCCCTAAGGTTCCAGGTCCATTGCTTTTAGCACTCAGCACTGGCGAGTGCTAACGATGCCGGAGTTAGTCACGCCCCCGCCGGCCTGTCAACACCCAGACCGGCGAAAATTTCCGCCGCGCCGCGGCGGCGGGCGGCGGAGCGGGGGCGGGCGGCGGAGCGGGGGCGGGCGGGAAACCAAGCCGCTTCGCCCGAAGGGCTCTGCGCAGAGCGTGACAAGTCTTGCTGCAGCGCCTATAAGACGCGCGAAACCGACCATCCGAGGGATCCCATGACCACCAAGGTTTTCGGCCACAAGGCCCCTGACACCGACTCGACCGGCTCGCCCATCGTCTGGGCGTGGTATCTGAATGAAGTGAAGGGCGTGGCCGCCGAGCCCGCGCTGCTCGGCGAACCCAACACCGAGGCGGCCTTCGTGCTGAAGCACTGGGACCTGCCGAAGCCCGCGATCATCGCCGGCGTCGAGCCGGGCGAGAAGGTCGTCATCGTCGACACCAACAACCCGGCCGAGCTGCCCGAGGGCATCAACAAGGCCGACATCACCGCGATCATCGACCACCACAAGCTGGTCGGCGGGATCGAGACCAAGGGCCCGATCGAGATCACCATCCGTCCGCTCGCCTGCACTGCCACCATCCTCTACGATCTGATGGGCGCCGACGTGGAGAAGGCGCCGCGCGCGATCAAGGGCGCGATGCTGTCGTGCATCCTTTCCGACACGCTCGAGTTCCGCTCGCCCACCACCACCGACCACGACAAGGCCGTGGCCGAGAAGCTGGCCGCTGATCTGGGCGTGAACATCAACGAGCTCGCCTCGGCGATGTTCGAGGCGAAATCGGACGTCTCGGCCTTCTCCGACGCGGCGCTGCTGCGGATGGACAGCAAGGAATACAACGTCGACGGCACCGAGCTGCGCGTTTCGGTCCTCGAGACCACCGCGCCGAAGCTGATCCTCGACCGCAAGGACAGCCTGATGGCGTCGATGCCGGGCGTGGCGCAGGAAGACGGCGCCGATCAGGTCCTGCTTTTCGTCATCGACATCCTGAACGAGGAAGCCACGCTGCTGGTGCCGAACGATCTGGTGAAGAAGATCGCCGAGGCCTCGTTCGGCTGCACCGTCGAGGGCGACACCGTGGTCCTGCCCGGGCTGATGTCGCGCAAGAAGCAGATCATTCCGGCGCTGAAGGTCTGATCCTTCGCGCGCGGCGCAGGTTTGAAGGGGCGGTGGGGAAACCTCCGCCCCTTTCCTTTGTGCCGGGGCCGGATGGCGGCGGCGCATGAAAAAGGCCGGGCATATGCTCCGGCCTCTCGCATTGCTTGTGCGGGGCGATCAGAACGCGCTGAGCACGGTCTGGGTCACGGCGCTGTGGCTCGGGGTCATGACGGCACCGGCGACGCTGTTCGCGGGCAGCTTCGAGCCGGTCTGGCCGAAGGGGAAGGTCACGCCGAGACGCACGGTGTTGCCGTGGCCTTCCACGTCCAGATCCTCGTCATCCAGGCCGTTGCCGTCGAAATTGGTGCGGGCCAGCTCGACCGAGACGATGGTCGGCACGGCAACCATGCCGCTCAGGTCGTAGCTCGCGCCGAAGCCGAAGGTGGTCGCGTCCGCGTCCGCGATCGAGCTGTGGGTCAGGCCGCCGAACACGGTCCAGGCCGGGGTCACGTCGTAGACTGCCGCGAGGCCGACGAGGTCAAGGTTCTCGTCCTCGCCGCCGAGCGCGATGTTGGTGCGCATCAGGTTGCCGCCGAAGGTGAGGCCGTCCATCGCGGTGTAGCGGCCGGTCACGCCGTAGTCATGCACGTTCCGGTCCTCGAGATCCGAGCCGGCGCTGCGGCCGTAGAAGCCCTCGACGGTGCCGGCGGTGAAGTCGTAGCCGACCGTGGCGCCGTAGGAATTCGCCGTGCCCGAGAAGTCGCCATAACCGAAGTGGGCGCGCTCGTAATAGGCGCCGGCACGCAGGCCGTTGCCGAGGCGATAGCCGCCCGAGGCGCCGAGCAGCGAGGCGTTCAGGTCCGGTTCGTCGTCGACGCTGACGTTCATCGCGGTGGCGCGGGCGCCAAGCAGGAGGCCGCTGTCAAAAGCCGCGGCGACATTGCCGTCGAAGGTGATGCTGTCGAGATCGGTGCTGGTGTCCGACACGTCGGTGCGGCCATAGCCGATCGTCGCGGTGCCGGAGATGTCCTGTGCGGCGACCAGGCTGGCGCTGGCGATCAGCGCGAGGGCGGAGCTGGTGAGAAGTTTCGTCATCTTATGCCTGTTTTCTGTAGTTGGCTCCGCGGCGCCGAAGGCCGGCCGGGCGGAACGATGCGGTTTCGAACCTGCGCCCCTGCGAACGCAGAGAGGGCGGAACTCAAACGCTACCCAATTGTCAACAAAAGAAAATTCAACCCTCTATCTTTTGCTTATGCCCGCCGGCCGGCAACTTCAACCGCGATTGCGCAAACATTCCTCGGCGTCATTGCGTCATCACGGGATGCGCCGGGCGAGGGGCGGCCTTTGCCTTTCCTCATCGAAGTGTCATATAGCGCCTGTAGGACAACGCGGCGGGAGACGACCCGCCGGATCAAGGACTTGAGGCAGATATGACCCGGATCGTGCAATCCCTGGCCGAGATCTCGGCGCCCTATGACGCGCTCTTTTGCGACCTGTGGGGCTGTCTGCACAACGGCGTCGCGGCCTTTCCGGCGGCCGTCGCCGCGCTGCAGGAGTTCCGCGCGAAGGGCGGGCGTGTGGTGTTGTTGACGAATGCGCCGCGGCCGGCGAAATACGTCATCGCCACGCTTGACCGGCTCGGCGTGCCACGCGACGCCTGGGATCTGGTGGTCAGCTCGGGTGATGCGGCGCAGGATGCGATGTTTGCCGGTGCGATCGGCCGCAAGGTCTGGCATCTCGGGCCGGCGAAGGACAACGGTTTCTTCGAGGAGGTGCCCGAGGCCTGGCAGGGCCAGCCCGGCGTCACCCGTGTGCCGCTCGAGGAGGCCGAGGGCATCGTCTGCACCGGCCCCTTCGACGAGATGAACGAGGTGCCCGAGGATTACCGGCCGCGCTTCCTGCTTGCCAAGACCCGCGGCCTGCCGTTGCTTTGCGCCAATCCGGATATCGTCGTCGACATGGGCGAAACCCGGATCTACTGCGCCGGCGCGCTGGCGGCGCTTTACGAGGAGATGGGCGGCGAGGCGCTCTATTTCGGCAAGCCGCACCCGCCGGTCTATGACCTCGCGCGCCGGCGCCTCGCGGCGCTCGGTGTGGCCGAGGACGCGCGCATCCTGGCGATCGGCGATGGCGTCAACACCGACGTTGCCGGCGCGGCGGGCGAGGGGATCGACGCGCTTTTCGTCACCGGCGGGCTGGCGGCCGACCAGTTCGGCCCCGATGTCGAGGCGCCGGACGCCGAGGCTCTCGACACCTGGCTGGCAGCGCGCCAGCAGGCGCCGCAATTCGCCATCGGCCACCTACGCTGAGCGTTGCCGCGCCCCCGGCTCTCTGCCGGGGCGCCTTGTCGCATTTTTGCAATTTTCTTGCGCGAAGTGATGCGTTCCGGCATGGAAGTTGCGCGGTGCCTTGCGTGCCCGGCGCCGGAGTGTTATGCCGCGGTGCAACATGAACCGCGGCAGGACAGCGACAATGGCGAATGACTTCACCCCCGGCACGATCTATCTGGAAGACCTCGAGATCGGCATGACGCGCTCGCTCAGCAAGGTCATCACCGACAAGGACATCGAGATGTTCGCCGAGGTCTCGACCGACCACAACCCGGTGCACCTCGATGCCGATTACGCGGCGAAGACGATGTTCAAGGGCCGCATCGCGCATGGCATGCTGTCGGCCGGGCTGATCTCGGCGGTGATCGGCGAGCAGCTGCCGGGCCATGGCACGATCTACCTCGGCCAGTCGCTGAAGTTCCTCGCACCGGTGCGCCCGGGCGACGAGGTGGTCGCCGAGGTCAAGGTGGTGGCGATCGACCACGCCCGTCGTCGTGTCACCCTTGAAACCACCTGCTCTGTGGGCGATACCACCGTCATCAAGGGCGAAGCGCTGGTTCTGGCGCCCTCGCGGAACTGAGACGCGCCGGCCACGGCGCCGGAAGACGGGGAAGATGCAGACGTTTACCCACTGGCAGGATGTGCCCGAGGCGTTTCGCGGCGCCTCGGTCGCGATGGGAAATTTCGACGGGATTCATCTCGGCCACCAGTCGGTGATCGATCTCGCGCGCGGCAAGGGCCCGCTTGGCATCGTCACCTTCGAACCGCACCCGCGGCAGGTCTTCGCCCCCGAGGCGCCGCCCTTCCGGCTGATGAATGCCGAGGCGCGGGCGCACCGGCTGGCGAAGCTGGGCGTCGAGCGGCTGTTCCAGCTCCCCTTCGACCGCACCCTTGCCGGGATGAGCGCCGAGGCCTTCGCCCGCGAGGTGCTGGCCGAGGGGCTGGGCGTGCGCCATGTCGCCGTGGGCGGTGACTTCCGCTTCGGCAAGGCGCGCGAGGGCGACACCGCGACGCTGATCGAGCTCGGCCGGCGCTTCGGCTTCGAGGTGACGGTGGCGCCGCTGCTGCATCTCGAGGGCGTCGAGATTTCCTCGACCGCGATCCGCAAGGCCCTGGCCGAGGGCCGCCCGCGCGACGCCGCGGCGATGCTCGGTCACCTGCACCGCATCGAGGGGCCGGTCCTGCATGGCGATAAGCGCGGCCGCGATCTGGGGTTCCCGACCGCCAACATGAGCGTCGCCGGGCTGCATCTGCCGCGGCTTGGCGTCTATGCGGTCAAGTTCGATGTGCTCACGGGCCCGCATGCGGGCAGCTACGAGGGCGCGGCAAGCCTGGGCGTGCGGCCGATGTTCGGCGAGAACACCCCCAATCTCGAGACCTATGTCTTCGACTTCAAGGGCGATCTCTACGGCGCCGACGTGTCGGTGGCGCTGGTCGAGTATCTGCGCCCCGAGCTGCGCTTTTCGAGCCTCGATGCGCTTGTCGACCAGATGAAGGCCGATTGCGCGCAGGCGCGGATGATCCTCTCGGGGGCGTGACGCAGGCCCCCCTTTCCCTTGGCCCCAGTTTGCGGCAGGGTGCGCCGATGACCGATCTTCGCCCCGAATTCTGGACCCTGCCGCTCGCGAAGCTGAAGCCCGCGGAATGGGAAGCGCTGTGCGACGGCTGCGGCCGCTGCTGTCTCAACAAGCTCGAATACGAGGACACGGGGGAGCTCGAGTTCACCCGCGTCGCCTGCCGGCTGCTCGATGACGAGAGCTGCCGCTGCACCCGCTATGAAACGCGCCACCAATACGTGCCCGAATGCGTGCTGCTGACGCCGAAGTCGATCCGCAAGATCGCCTACTGGATGCCCGCGACCTGCGCCTATCGGCTGCGCTTCGAGGGCAAGCCGCTCGAGCCCTGGCACTATCTCGTCTCGGGCTCGCACGAGACGGTGCACGAGGCCGGGATCTCGGTGCGCGGGCGGACGGTGTCGGAAACCGAGGTGCCCGAGGATCTGTGGGACCAGTTCATCATCGAGGAACCGTGATGCATTTCGCCTCTGACAACACCGCGGGGGTGGCCCCGCAGATCATGGCGGCGCTCGAGGCCGCGAATGCCGGCAACGTGCCTTCCTATGGCGCCGATGCGCTGACCGAGGCGGTGACGGTGCGGCTGCGCGAGATCTTCGAGGCGCCGCAGGCCGCGGTCTATCTGGTGGCGACGGGGACGGTGGCGAATGCGCTGTCCTGTGCGATGTTCTGCGCGCCCTGGGAGACGGTCTTCTGCCACCGCACCGCCCATATCGAGGAAGACGAGTGCGGCGCGCCCGAATTCTTCATCGGCGGCGGCAAGCTGACGCTGGTCGACGGGCCGCATGCGAAGATGGACCCGGCTGCGCTGCGCCGCGCCATCGCCCATACCGGCCGCGGCGGCATCCACAACCTGCAGCGCGGCATGGTCTCGATCACCAATGCGACCGAGGCGGGCACCGTCTATTCGGTGGCCGAGGTGACGGCGCTCGCGGCCATCGCGCGCGATTTCGGCCTGCCGGTGCACATGGACGGGGCGCGCTTTGCCAATGCCCTGGTCGCGACCGGGGCGAGCCCGGCCGAGATGACCTGGAAGGCGGGCGTCGATGTGCTGAGCTTTGGCGGCACGAAGAACGGCTGCATGGGCGTCGAGGCGGTGATCCTGTTCGACCCCGCGCGCGCGCGCGACTTCGAGCTGCGGCGCAAGCGGTCTGGGCATCTCTTCTCGAAGCACCGCTTCCTTGCGGCGCAGATGCTGGCCTATCTGGCGGGCGGGCTGTGGCTCGATCTTGCCGCCCATGCGAATGCGATGGCGGCGCGGCTGTCCGAGGGGATCGCGGCGCTGCCGGGGGCGAGCCTCGTGCATCCGACCGAGGCGAACGCGGTCTTCGCCGCCGTCCCGCGCGCCGCGCATCTCCGCGCGCAGGCGGCGGGCGCCGCCTATTATCTGTGGCCCTTCGACCAGTCGTTCGATGGCCCGGGCGAGGAGCCGCTCGCTGCGCGGCTGGTGTGCAGCTGGGCGACGACCGAGGAAGAAATCGACGAGTTCCTCTCGCTTCTGCGCTGAGGGGGAAGGGGGGGCGCTGCCCCCCGCTGCGCTCCCCCCGGAGTATTTTTCCAAGGAAAGGCCCGGAAGGGGCGCCTTAGCTCCGCTCGAGGTTCAGCGCGATCAGCTCGGTGACCTGCTGCGTGTGGGTGAGCGGGAGCATATGGCCCGCGCCCGGCACGCAGGCGGTGCCGACATCGGCCATGCGCGCGGCGAGCGCCTCGCAGACCCGTGCCGAGATCGGCGGGCTCTTGTCGCCATGGATCAGCATCACCGGCGCGTCGATCGCCTCGATCCCGCCCGGGCGGCAGATCCGGCCCGGATCCTCGAAATTCGCCGGGGTGACATTCGCCACGATCGGCATCTGCGCGATGAAGCGGGCGCGGTGGCGGTCGGGGATCGTGTCCCAGGGCGCGCCCGCGCCCCAGTCACGCACGAAGCGGCGCGCGGCCTCTTCCAGCGCGCCTTCGGCGAGGAGGGTGTCGAGGTGGTCCTGATGCGGGCGCAGTGCGGCCCATTCGGGGCTGTCCTTCGCCGCGGCGAAGAGCACCGGCTCGATCAGGGTGAGCGAGCGCACCGCCTCGGGGGCGGCCACGGCAATGCGCAGCGCGACCGAGGCGCCGAAGCTGTGGCCGATCAGGTCGACGGGGCGCTCGATGAAGGAGGCGGCGATGCGGGTCGCCAGCGTCTGATAGGCGCCGGGCGCCGCGCCTTCGGCCACCCACGGGTCCGACTTGCCGTGGCCGGGCAGGTCGAAGGCGATGGTCGAAAGCTCGGTGAGCGGCGACAGCAGCGGCCCCCACATGTCCGAGGTGCCGAGCATGCAATGGATGGCGAGCGCCGGGCGCGGGCCGGTGCCGAACACCTGCCAGCTGATGCCGGTGCCCTCGCGGATGTCCTTGTCCATCACAGAGCCCCCAGCTCCTCGTCGAGGAAGTCGAGCCGGTCCTGGCCCCAGAACCGCGCGTCGGTCTCGCGCAGGATATAGAAGGGCGAGCCGAAAACGCCGCGCTCGACCGCCTCCTCGAGGTTGCGCTCGTAGGCGAGCGCACCGGTGAACAGCCCGGTGGTGACGAGGTTCGGATCGAAGCCATGTGCGCTGAGCAGATCGCGCAGCACCTCGTCTTCCGCGATGTTGCGCCCCTCGGCCCAGAGCGCGCGGCCGATCGCGTGCACGAGCCCGCCGAGATCGCCGCCGCCCGCGGCCTGCGCCGCGATCACCGCGTAGGAGGCGGGCGCGGGGTTCGGCGGATAGCCCGCGGGCGCGAGCGTCAGCGGCAGGCCGAGCCGTTTCGACCAGCGGGTGAGTTCCTGGCTGCGATAGGCGAGCCGGTTCGGGTGCCGGCCGGCGGGCCGGGTGCCCCCCGTGCGGTCGAAAAGCCCGAGCAGGTCAAGCGGCTTGTAGGCGATCTCGGCGCCGTGGCGGGCGGCGATTTCCTCGAGTCGCAGCCCGGCAAGGTAGGTCCAGGGGCTGAAGACCGAGAAAAAGTAGTCGATATGGGCCATCAGGGCTCCTTTGGGGCATGCACGGCGTTTGCGGGGAGGCTAGCCCGGTGCTAAGGCAGGCGCAATCTTCGCGAATCCGCCGGTCTGCTCCCGGCGCAGACCAGAGGTAGCTGATGCCCGTCATGACTGAACCGAAACTCATTGCTGGCAATGCCAACACGCCGCTCGCCCATGCCATCGCTCGCCGGATGTCGATGCATCGGGGCATGTCGGTGAACCTCGTCGACGCCCGCGTCGAACGCTTCAACGATCAGGAGATCTTCGTCGAGGTCTACGAGAACGTCCGCGGCGAGGACATGTACATCATCCAGCCGACCTCGAACCCGGCGAATGACAACCTGATGGAACTGCTGATCATGACCGACGCGCTGAAGCGCTCCTCGGCCGATCGCATCACCGCCGTGATCCCCTATTTCGGCTATGCCCGGCAGGACCGCCGGGCGAAGGCCCGCACGCCGATCTCGGCCAAGCTGGTGGCGAACCTGCTGACCGAGGCGGGCGTCGACCGGGTGCTGACGCTCGATCTGCATGCGGCGCAGATCCAGGGCTTCTTCGACATCCCCGTCGACAACCTCTATGCCTCGCCGGTCTTCGCGCTCGACATCCTGCACAATTTCAAGGGTCAGCTCGACGACGTGATGGTGATCTCGCCCGACGTCGGCGGTGTGGCTCGTGCGCGTGAGCTGGCCAAGCGCATCGGCGCGCCGCTCGCCATCGTCGACAAGCGTCGCGAGAAGGCGGGCGAGGTTGCAGGCATGACGGTGATCGGCGACGTGACCGGCAAGAAGTGCTTCATTGTCGACGATATCTGCGACACCGCGGGCACGCTGTGCAAGGCGGCCGAAGTGCTGATGGAGGCCGGCGCGACCGAAGTTCACGCCTATATCACCCATGGCGTGCTGTCCGGCCCGGCGGTCGAGCGGGTGCGCAACTCGGTGATGAAATCGCTTGTCATCACCGACTCGATCCAGGCGACGCCGGCGACGCTTGCCTGCCCGAACATCCGCATCGTGCCGACCGCGCCGATGTTCGCCCAGGCGATCCTGAACACCTGGTCGGGCACCTCGGTCAGCTCGCTGTTCGAGACCGACACGCTGGTGCCGATCTACGAAGGCTTCTACTCGCAAAGCTGATCTCAGCGGAGGCGACGGATCCACGGGCCCGGGGATTTCCCCGGGCCTTTTCCTTGGCGCGAAGGTCGGATTGTGCCGCTGCCCCGATCGGTGCAGCCTTGGCCCATGCGACTTTTCCTGCTCACCACCCTCGCGATGATCGCCTTCGCGGCGAATTCGGTGCTGAACCGGATGGCGGTCGGCGTCGCCGGGCTCGACCCGGCGCTCGCCGGCGTGGTGCGGCTTGGCGCCGGGGCAGGGGTGCTGATTGCCCTGACGCTGGCGCGGCGGGGAAGCGCGGCGCTGCGCCTGCCGCCGCGGGTGGCGCTCGCCGGAATGGCGACACTCTTTCTCTATATCCTCGGCTTCACCCTGGCGAACGGTCGCATCGACGCAGGCGTCGGTGCGCTGATCCTCTTCGGCTCGGTGCAGATCACCATGTTCGCGGCGGCGCTGATCGGCGGCGAGCAGCTGGGGCGCTGGCGGCTGATCGGGGCGGGGGTGGCCTTTGCCGGGCTCGCGGTGCTGGTGGCGCCCACGGGCGGTGTTACGGTCGATCCGCTGGGTGCAGCCTTCATGGCGGCGGGCGGGCTCGGCTGGGGGCTCTATTCGCTGAACGGTCGGCGGGCGCGCGATCCGCTCGGCGCGACGGCGGTGAACTTTTCGCTCGCACTGCTGCCGGCGCTGGCCTGGCTTGCGCTGCGGGGCGCGGTGCCGGCACCCACCTGGGGGATCTGGCCGGCGCTCGTCTCGGGGGCGGTTACCTCGGGGCTTGGCTATGCGCTGTGGTATGCGGTGGTGCCGCGCCTTGCCAAAAGCCTTGCGGCCGTCGCGCAGCTCTCCGTGCCGGTGCTGGCGGCGCTTGGCGGGGCCATATTGCTCGCCGAGGTTCCGGGGCCACGCTTCTGGGCGGCGGCGGTGCTGGTTCTGGGGGGCATCGCGCTGTCGCTGCGCAAGGGCTAGGGGCGCTGCCCCTCTGGGCCTGCGGCCCATTCACCCCGAGGTATTTGGAGCAAGATGAAAGCCTCTTCATCTTGCCTGAAATACCTCGGGGTCCGGGGCAGAGCCCCGGCGCTCAGAGCACGCGGTTGACGTGGCCCATCTTGCGACCGGGCTTGGCCTCGGCCTTGCCGTAAAGATGGATCTGCGTGCGCGGCACCTTCGCCAGCGTGGGCACCTGCGCGACATCGTCGCCGATCAGGTTCAGCATCTCGACATCGGCATAGCGGCTGCCGTCGCCCAGCGGCCAGCCGGCGAGCGCGCGGATGTGCTGTTCGAACTGGTCGACGGTGCAGCCCGCCTGCGTCCAATGGCCCGAGTTGTGGACCCGCGGCGCGATCTCGTTCACCAGAAGACCCTTCGGCGTGACGAAAAGCTCGACCCCAAGCACGCCGACGTAATCGAGCGCGTTGAGGATCTTCGCCGCGATCAGCACCGCGTCCGAGCGCAGCGCGGGCGAGATCCGCGCCGGCACCGTCGTCGTGTGCAAAATCCCGTCGCGGTGCACGTTCTCGCCCGGATCGAAGCAGGAGACGGAACCGTCAAGCCCACGCGCGGCAATCACCGAGATCTCGCAGCTGAACCCGACGAAGCCCTCGAGCACGGCCGGCGCGCCGGCCATGGCCGCAAGCGCTGCCGGGGCGTCCTCGGCCGCCTTGATCCGCGCCTGGCCCTTGCCGTCATAGCCGAGCCGGGTGGTCTTCAGGATCGAGGGCGTGCCGATCGTGGCGAGCGCCACCTCGAGCGAGGCCATGTCCTCGACCGCCGCCCAGGGGGCGGTAGCCAGACCGATCCCGTTCAGGAAGGCCTTTTCCTGCAGCCGGTCCTGCGAGATCGCCAGGGCCCGGCGGTTCGGGTGGATCGGACGCAGCCGCTCGATCAGATCGAGCGCAGCGGTCGGGATATTCTCGAACTCGTAGGTCACCACGTCGACGCTTTCCGCAAAGGCGGTCAGCGCGGCCGCGTCCTCGTAAGGCGCGGTCGTCACCTTCCAGGCGACTTGGCCCGCCGGCGGTTCGGCGCCCGGCTCGAAGATGTGGCAGCGAAAGCCGAGGCGCGAGGCCGCGACCGAGAGCATGCGGCCAAGCTGGCCGCCGCCGAGAATGCCGATGGTGGCGCCGGGTTTCAGGGTCTCAGTCATCTTGCGGCTCGTCGGGAATGGAGGCGGAAAGGGCGGCGCGCCAGGCGTCGAGACGGTCGGCGAGCGCAGCGTCGGAAATCGCAAGGATGCCCGCGGCCATCAGCCCGGCATTCGCCGCGCCCGCGGCGCCGATCGCCATGGTGGCGACGGGGAAGCCCTTCGGCATCTGCACGATCGAGTAGAGGCTGTCGACGCCCGAGAGCGCCTTCGTCTGCACCGGCACGCCGATCACCGGCACGCGGGTCTTCGAGGCCATCATGCCCGGCAGATGCGCGGCCCCGCCGGCGCCGGCGATGATGACATGGAGCCCGCGCTCGACCGCGGTCTTGCCATAGCTCCAAAGCCGGTCGGGGGTGCGGTGGGCCGAGACGATCTTCTTCTCATAGGGAACGCCGAGCTCGTCGAGCACGGCAGCCGCCTCGCGCATGGTCGCCCAGTCGGACTGGCTGCCCATGATGATTCCCACTTTCACGCTCATCGCCGCCCTCGCTGTTGTCGCGCCGGCACTATAGGCGGCAGGCCCGGAACGGCAAGGGGGCGGGGCGGGGGCGCCATCAGGCGATGATGTCGGGGGTGAGGCGGTCCTCGATCCGGGCGATCTGGTCCTTGAGCGACAGTTTCTGCTTCTTCAGCCGCACGATGCGCAGCTGATCGGGGTGGCCGGTGTCAACGAGCGCCGCGATCGCCTCGTCAAGGTCGCGATGTTCGCGCCGCAGCACGGCAAGCTTCAGCTGCAGCACTTCTTCGGTATTCATCTCGACGGGGGCGTCGCTGTGGGCGTTCATGAGCGTTTTCGGGCTTCTGACTGGCTCTGGCTGCAAGGCTCGCGGGCGACTCGGCCCTCGAGTGAAGACAAATATAACAATTTCTTGCGCTTGCGGGGAAAAATTCGCGCCGTTCCGGGCCGCGGCTACCCCTTGCAGGCGCAGCACCGCCTGCCCATATCTGTGCGGAACGGGTTGCCGCAGCGCGGGGCCCGCAACCGCAATGTCGCTGATCAAGGGCTTGCCTGATGACGAAACTGAGCTTTGGCGCGCATCCCTACCTGCTGGGCTTCGACCAGCTGGAGCGCCTTGTCGAGCGGACGGCGAAGTCCGGCTCCGACGCCTACCCGCCTTACAACATCGAACAGAACGGCCCCGACGCCTTCCGCATCACCCTTGCGGTGGCGGGCTTCGCCGAGGATGACCTCGCGATCACCATGGAGGACCGGGCACTGGTGATCCGCGGCCGGCAGGCCGACGATCTGGGCGAGCGGATCTTCCTGCACCGCGGCATCGCCGCACGCGCCTTCCAGCGCAGCTTCGTGCTGGCCGATGGCGTCGAGGTGGCGGGGGCGGGGCTCGAGAACGGGTTGCTGCATGTGGATCTGAAGCGGGTGATGCCCGATCCGGTGGTGCAGTCGATCCCGATCCGGCGGCGGTGAACATCAGGCAAGGAGGCTGAAATGGACACGAGATACGATTTCGGCGCGGAGACGGGCGAGCGCATCGTCTATGTCCGGCCGGTGGCAGTGGCGGATCTGCCCGAGGAGATCCAGGCGCAGGCGGCCGGGCTGACACAGCTTTATGCGCTGTGCGATGCGAACGGCGCGCGGCTTGCCCTTGTCAAGGATCGCTGGATGGCCTTTGCGCTGGCGCGCGAGAACGAGGTGCAGGCGGTCAACGTGCACTGAGCCGCAGGCCGGGGCTTCGTCCCCGAAATCCGGGAGGAAAAGCGAAACGCCCCGGCGCAGGCCGGAGCGTTCGTCATTTCGGGGAGCCTGCGGCTCAGGCCTTGATCAGGCCCATCGATTCGAGCTTCAGGATCACCTGATGCGCGCAGTGGTCGACGTCGACGCCGGTGGTGTCGACGCGCAGCTCGGGGGTTGCAGGCGCTTCATAGGGGTCCGAGATCCCGGTGAATTCCTTGATCTTGCCTTCGCGGGCGAGCTTGTAGAGGCCCTTGCGGTCGCGCGCTTCACATTCCTCGAGCGAGGTGGCGACATGCACTTCGACGAAGGCGCCGTAGGCCTCGATCATCTCGCGCACGGCGCGACGGGTCGCGGTATAGGGCGCGATCGGGGCGCAGATCGCGATGCCGCCGTTCTTGGTGATCTCGGAGGCGACATAGCCGATGCGCTTGATGTTGATGTCGCGGTGCTCTTTCGAGAAGCCGAGCTCCGAGGACAGGTGCTTGCGCACCACGTCGCCGTCGAGCAGCGTCACCGGGCGGCCGCCCATTTCCATCAGCTTGACCATCAGCGCGTTGGCGATCGTCGACTTGCCCGAGCCGGAGAGGCCGGTGAAGAACACGGTGAAGCCCTGCTTCGAGCGCGGCGGCGAGGTCCGGCGCAGCTCGGTCACCACCTCGGGGAAGGAGAACCAGTCCGGAATCTCCAGCCCTTCGCGCAGGCGGCGGCGCAGTTCCGTGCCCGAGATGTTGAGGATGGTGACCTTGTCCTTGTCGGCGATCTCGTCGGCCGGCTCGTACTGGGCGCGCTCCTGCACATAGACCATCTGCTTGAAGTCGACCATCTCGCAGCCGATCTCCGACTGGTGCTTGGCGAACAGCTCCTGCGCGTCATAGGGGCCGTAGAAATCCTCGCCGGCGCTGTTCTTGCCCGGGCCGGCATGGTCGCGGCCGACGATCATGTGGGTGCAGCCGTGGTTGCGGCGGATGATGCCGTGCCAGACCGCCTCGCGCGGGCCGGCCATGCGCATCGCCAGGTTCAGCAGGCTGAGCGTGGTGGTCGACTGCGGGTACTGGTCGAGCACCGCCTCGTAGCAGCGCACGCGGGTGAAGTGGTCGACATCGCCGGGCTTGGTGAGGCCGACCACCGGGTGGATCAGCAGGTTCGCCTGGGCTTCCTTCGCGGCGCGGAAGGTCAGCTCCTGGTGCGCGCGGTGCAGCGGGTTGCGGGTCTGGAAGGCGACGATCTTGCGCCAGCCGAGCTTGCGGAAATAGGCGCGCAGTTCGTTCGGCGTGTCGCGACGGGCCTTGAAATCGTAATGCACCGGCGGCTGGATGCCGGTGATCGGGCCGCCGAGATAGACCGCGCCCGCGGTGTTGTGCAGGTAGTTCACCGCCGGATGGGCGAGGTCGTCGGCGCCGAAGACCTTGGCGGCCTCGTTGGCCTTGTTCGGCACCCATTTGTCGGTGACCGACAGGATCGCGAGGATCACACCTTCCTGATCGCGCAGCGCGATGTCGGTGCCGGGCTCGATGCCCTCGGCGAATTTCTCGCTGACGTCGAGGGTGATCGGCATCGGCCAGAGCGCCCCGTTGGCGAGGTGCATGTCCTCGACGACGCAGTTGTAATCCTCTTCGCTCAGGAAGCCCTTGAGCGGGTAGAAACCGCCGTTCATCAGCAGCTCGAGGTCACAGATCTGCCGCGGCGTCAGGTCCCACGAAACGAGGTTGCCGGCCTCGATCTTCAGCTTCTGCGCGGATTCATGGGAAACGTAGAGCTCCGGGATCGGGGCGAGATTGGGGAGGGACATTACTGGACCTGTCTGATTGACGTGAAATGCCGAAAGAACACCGATGGCATCCTGCGCGGGCCTTAGCGTGCAAAGCGCGCTTGTGGCAAGCATCGGGGAAAGACGCGGCGGAAAAAAGCCGATTTTTGGGCTTTTCGGCACCATTTCGGGCCAAATTTCGCGATTTCAGGCGGGTGGGGCCACAAATGTTCCCACCCGCCCGACAGGTTTATTCCTGTTCGGCCAGCCAGCGCTCGGCGTCGAGCGCGGCCATGCAACCCATGCCGGCCGAGGTCACCGCCTGGCGATAGGTATGGTCGGTCAGATCGCCGGCGGCGAAGACCCCCTCGATCGAGGTGCGGGTCGTGCCGGGCTGCACCCAGACATAGCCGCCGCCATGCAGCCTGAGCTGATCCTTCACCAGCTCCGAGGCGGGGGCATGGCCGATCGCCACGAAGAAGCCGTCACAGGGCACCACGGTTTCCGCTTCGGTCTTCACGTTGCGGATCCGCACCCCGGTGACGCCAAGCGGCGCCTCGGTGCCGAGGATTTCTTCGGGAACCGAATCCCAGATCACCTCGATCTTCGGGTTGCGGAACAGCCGGTCCTGCATGATCTTCTCGGCGCGGAAGCTGTCGCGGCGGTGGATCACCGTGACCTTGGTGGCGAAATTGGTCAGGAACAGCGCCTCCTCGACCGCGGTGTTGCCGCCGCCGATCACCACGACCTCCTTGCCGCGATAGAAGAAGCCGTCGCAGGTGGCGCAGGCGGAGACGCCGAAGCCCTTGAACTTCTCCTCGGAGGGCAGGCCGATCCAACGCGCCTGCGCCCCGGTGGCCAGGATCACCGCATCGGCGACATAGGTGGTGCCGGAATCGCCAAGCGCGACGAAGGGCCGGTCGCCGAGGTTGAGGCTGGTGATCGTGTCCGAGATGATCTCGGTGCCCATGGCGCGGGCGTGCTCTTCCATCTGCACCATCAGCTCAGGCCCCTCGACCGCGGTGCGGCCGGGCCAGTTCTCGACCTCGGTGGTGATCGTCAGCTGGCCGCCGGGCTGGATGCCCTGAACCAGCACCGGGTTCAGCATCGCGCGCGCGGAATAGACGGCGGCGGTATAGCCGGCGGGCCCCGACCCGATGATCAGCACGCGTGTCTTCTTCGTCTCGCCCATGGCAGCCTCCCGGTTTCTGGTGTCGCAGGTATTTCTGGTGTCGCAGATATAGGCACAGGCGGGCGCCGACGGAACCCCCCGCCAAAACGCTTTGAAAACCGGTCGAATTGCTCTTGCGGCCGCCATGGCGAAAGATTATTGCGCCATCTTCTTCTCGCGGATAAGTTCTGCGCAACTGCGGAGGGTAAGATGGCCAGCACCAAGCTTGACGAGATCGACCGGAAAATCCTGGCCGAGTTGCAGGCGGACGGTCGGATGACGAACGTCGAACTGGCCAAGCGCGTGGGGATCTCGGCGCCGCCCTGCCTGCGCCGCGTGCGCACCCTCGAGGAGGCGGGCTTCATCCGCGGCTACCACGCCGACGTGAACCCGCGCGAGCTCGGCTTCGAGGTGCAGGTCTTTGCCATGGTGCGGCTGCAAAGCCAGGCCGAGGCTGACCTCAGCGCCTTCGAGAATCGCTGCCGCGCCTGGCCCCTGGTGCGCGAGTGCCACATGCTGAACGGCGAGATCGACTTCGTGCTGAAATGCGTGGCGCCCGACCTCTCGACCTTCCAGTCCTTCCTGATGGGCGAGCTGACGCCGGCCGACAACGTGGCAAGCGTGAAGACCTCGCTCGTCATTCGCTGCGCCAAGGACGAGCCCGGCGTGCCTTTCGACGTGCTCGAGGAGCGCCTCGCGAAACAGGCCTGAGCGCGGCCGTCGCGGGCCGGGGCGATTCGCCGGCCGGCCGCGGATCTGTGGCCCCGCCGTGCCCGGCCCCGGGTGGATCCGGCCGGCTGCTTCCAAATGCCACATGCCGGCGAGGCGCCCGCCGGCCCCCCGCGGGAGCCGGCGCCGCCTTCGGTCATCCGCCCCCTGTCGCAGCCTCCCCGGGACCGGAACGGCATGCGGACATGTGTGGGGCAGGTGCCCGGTACGGCGCGCCGCAGAGGGTCAGAGGCTGTGCGACCGGGCGATCGCCTCGGCTGTCGTGATCGCCTCGGCCGTCGCGATGGCCGTCTCGGTGCGCGCTGCGGCGTCGTCCGGCGGGCTTCCGAGGGCGCGCAGGAGGGCGCGCACGAGATCGGGAACCCCGGCCGCATCAAGCGCGCCCCTCCCCAGCATCTGCGCCCCCTGCGCGACCATCGTCACCACGATCTGCGCGGCGAGGCCGGGCGCACCGACGGCAAGGCGCCCCGCATCCCGGGCCTCGGCCAGGTCGTTGTGCAGCCGGGCCTGAACCGCCTGTGCGAAATCGGGCAATGCGGCGACGGCATGTGACACCAGCCGCGCCCGCGCCGGGGCCTGTGCCAGATCGCGCAGGAAAATCATGGTGACGGTCGCGATCCGCGTCAGCGGGTCGGACACGATCTCGAGCACGGCCTGATGGCGCTGCGCCAGCGCGTCGATGATCTCGTCGCCCAGCTCCGCCTCCAGCGTGTTCAGGTCGGGGAAATGCACGTAGAAGGTGCCCTTGGCGACCCCGGCGGCGCGGGTCAAGACCTCGACGGTGACCTGGGGCGCGGCCGGATCGGCATAACAGCCGCGTGCCGCCGCGAGGATCAGTGCGCGCGTGCGCGCCCGCTTCTCGCGGCCGATCTCCGCCCGGCGTTCCAGGTTCACCCGCGCCATCGAAGGCCCTTTTCCGTCGCTTCGGTCCTGCATAGCGACCTGCCCGCAGAGCCGCCCCAGGTCAACCCCCCGCGATGTCCGGGCTCGGGGGCCCGCCCCGGCAGTGGCCGGGGCGGGGGCTTCGGGGGTCCGTGCCCGGCCGGGGTCCTTAGCCCGCGGCGAGGTGCCGGCCGAGCACCGTGCCAAGCGCTGCGGCGAGGCTTGCGGCGGGCGCGTCGCCCGCTTCCGCCTGGCGCCAGCACACCACCCGGTCGGGCCGGATCAGCACTGCGCCGGTCTCGGAGATGCCGCGCGAGCGCGCCCACATCAGCCGCGGATCGAACAGGTCCCCGTCGAGATGGCCGATGCGCCGCACGTCGAGCGGCAGGTCGTTGGCGCGGGCGAGGGCTTCGGCCGCGGCGCACCAGGCCGCGCCATTCTCGCCGGCGATCAGCAGGAACCGGCCGGGGCGCACGAGGTCCTTGATCGGCAGCCGCCTGCCGGCCTCGTCGTCAAGCCAGGCATGCGGCAGCGGGCTGCCGGGGAAGGTGCTCGGCTCGTAAAGCCGGATCTCGTCGACATTCACCGGGGGCGCGGTGCCGTCGCCGACGATCGCGCCGGAGGCATAACGATAGCCGTATTCGACGTTCAGCTCATTCGCCTCCATGCTGAGTGCGCGGATCGCGCGCATCGCGGTGGCGCGGTGCGCGGCATCCTGCGGCAGGCCGCTCAGCAGCCGCTTGACCTCGGCCCAGTTCTGCGCGGCGGTGGCATCGGGGGAAAGCCCCATCGCCCGGCCGATCGCCATGTGGCCCATCGAGTTTTCCATCGAGCGGCGGATGTTGTGCCCGTCCACCGGGGCGCGCTCGGCCTCGTAGCTGTCGAGCAGCGCCGCCCCGGCCTGACCGGCCAGAACCGCGGCGATCTTCCAGCACAGGTTATGCGCATCCTGAATGCCGCTTGTCAGCCCGAGCCCGCCGGTCGGCGGATGGCGATGCGCGGCGTCGCCGACGAGGAATACCCGGCCGGCGCGGAACCGCTCTGCCTGCACCCCTTCGAGCGCCCAGCGGGTGATCTTGTGCACGGTCATCGGCAGCTCGGGAATGCCGAGGGCAAGCCGCATGTTCGCGACGATCTGCTCGTCGGTCAGATCGCGCGGCCCTTCGCCCTGATAGGTGATGTGGAACACCCATTCCTCGCTCTCCGGCCCCCAATGGTCGGGGCCCATCGGCACCAGCACCGCCATTTCGCCGATCGCCGGGCACCAGATCCAGCGGATCAGCACGTCGGGGTCGCGGGCGAGCTGCGACAGATCGGCCGAGACATGCGCCGTCGCGGTCTGGGCGATCACGCCGAGCCCCTGATGCGCGATGCCGACGAGCCGCGGGATTGTCCGCCCGCCGTCGCAGCCGAGCAGGTAGCGCGCCCGCACCGTGTATTCGGACCCGTCGTCGCGATTGGTGATCCAGGCGGTGACGCCCTCCGCGTCCTGCTCGAGCCGCGTCAGCTCGTGATGAAAGCGGACATGGCCCGGGTTCAGTGCCTCGGCCCGCGCCCGCAGGACCGGCTCGAGCCGGATCTGCGGCAGGTTGGCCGAACGCAGCGGGCTTGCCTGCTGCCAGTTCACATTCTGGCCGCCGTCGCCCCAGCACTCGATCTTGGCGATGGTCCGGCCGAGATCGGGGTCGGCGCCGGCAAGCCCGGCATACCACCCCATCGCCCGCATGTTTTCGGCCGGGGTGCTGCGGGCATAGATCGCCTCGGCGACACCGGCATCCTCGAGGATTTCCATGCTGCGCTGGTTGAGCACATGCGCCTTGGGCAGGGTCGAGGTGGTCGGCAGCGCGCTGACCAGAAGATGCTCGACACCGAGCCCGGACAGCAGCATCGAGCTGGTCAGGCCGGCGCCGCCACCGCCGACGACGAGCACCGGCACTTCGATATCGGGTGTGGCTGCGCGAGTTTCAGGGGGCATTTCTCGGGTCTCCTCCGTTCGGGTGTGACATCCCGACATGACCCCGCCGCCGATCGCACCGCCTGCGGCGGATCGGGGGCAGATCCGGACCGAAACCTCCTCCTGTCCGGGCCGTGCGGGACGGTTGCAATGTGAAATGCCGGGGCATCGACCGGCATCTCGCAGTGACTACGTGGTCAAAACGAGATTCGTGTCAAACGACAATTCCAGGAAAATTAATTTTTCTTCATTTTTGTTATTTTTTCGGCTAGGAGGTCTTCAGGAGGACCAACCATGCTCACATTGTTCCATTCCCCGGGCGCGTGCTCGATGGGGATCGTGTTTCTGCTCGAAGAACTCGGCGTCGATTATACGCTTGCGGCGATCGACCTGCGCAAGGGCGAGCAGAACGACACGGCTTTCCGACAGATGAACCCGAAAGGGAAGGTGCCGACGCTGATTCTCGACGACGGGACGGCGCTGACTGAGTTTCCCGCCATCGCCTATTGGCTTTGCCGTCGTTTCGGGACGGCCGAGCTCTGGCCCGACACGATCGACGGCCAGGCACGGGTGCTCGAACTGGTCGAGTTCCTCGTCGCCTCGATCCACATGCGCGGCTTTACCTTCCTTGCCATGCCGCAGAAATTCTCGGCCGACCCGGCGGCGCAGGACAGCTTGCGTGCGCTTGGACGCCGCGAGGTCGAGACCGGGCTCGCGACGGCGGCGGCACAGCACGGCGCGGCGCTGTGTGCGCGCAGCCGGATCGGCATCGAGGATGCGGCGCTGTTCTACATTCTCGTCTGGGCGCGGGCGCTGGGCATCGCCGTGCCCGAGCCGCTGTCGACCTATGCCGAGGCGCTGCTCGCCCGTCCGAGCGCGCAGGTGGCGCTGCGCGGCCTCGCGGCCGGCTGAGCCTCATTCCGGTGCGCCCGAGGCACTTCCCGGAGGAGCGGGGAGCGGGGGCGCCGAGACCGCATGAAAAGGGGAGGGAGGCCATGCCTCAGGAGAATTTCGACTGCGACGTCGCCATCATCGGCGCCGGTCCAACCGGGCTGATGACGGCGCTGCAGCTGGGACGGGCGGGCGTCCGCGTCTGTGTGCTGGAGAAACGCGACGAACCGTTCACCACGCCGCGTGCCATCGCCTATGACGCCGAGCTGATGCGCAGCCTGCGGACGGTGGGGGTGCTCGAGCGGATCGAGGCATCCTTCGTCCACGACCTCGGGGTGCGCTATCTGAACGCGAAGGGCAAGGTGCTGTGGTCGTCTACCCAGTGCCCGCAGGCCTTCGGGTTCGCCGCGCGCGGGACCTATTACCAACCCGATCTCGAACGCGGTCTGAGCGAGGCGATCGCCGAGCTGCCGCAGGTCACGCTCCGGCGCGGCACCGAGGTGCGTGCGGTCGTGCAGGATGACGACAGGGTCACGCTCGACCTCGGCGGTGGCACCTTGCGCGCGCGCTATGCCGTCGCCTGCGACGGCGGCTCGAGCCCGACCCGCGCTGCGCTGGGGCTGCGGTTCGAGGGCGAGACCTTCACCGAGAAATGGGTCGTGGTCGACACGCTCGAGGACCAGTTCCCCGATGACGGGATCTTCTTTTTCTGCGATCCGGCGCGGCCGGCGCTGACGGTTCCGAATGCCGGCGCCCGGCGCCGCTGGGAGTTCCTGGTGCTGCCCGGCGACGACGAGGCGGAAGTGTCTTCCGACGCCTGGGTGCGGGCCCGGATCGCCGAGCGGGGCGGCGGCGCGGGCTTCGGCATCGAACGCTGCGTGATCTACACCTTCCATGCCCGCTATGCGGCGGAATTCCGCGTCGGCCGCCTGTTGCTCGCCGGCGACGCGGCGCATGTGACCCCGCCCTTCGCGGGGCAGGGACTGGTCGGCGGTGTGCGCGATGCGGGCAACCTTGCGTGGAAGCTTGCCGGCGTGCTGCAGGGGCGGTTCGGGCCGGAGATCCTCGACAGCTATCGCCCCGAACGCCTGCCGCAACTGCACCGGGCGACGGGGTTCGCGGTGCGGCTCGGCGGCTTCATCATGACGAGGCGCCCGGTGCAGGCCTGGATGCGCGACCGCCTCATGCGGCTGATCTGGAGCGTTCCGCCGCTGCGCGACTACATCGACCGCAACGACCCGGTGCCGCACAATGTGCAGCGTCATTCTCCTCTCGTGCGGCGACGGGCGCACCGGCGGGTCGGGCGGCTCATCGAAACGCCCGAGCTGTCGGTGGCGGGCCGGGCCGCGCGGCTCGACGCGCTGCTGGGGCCGGGGTTCGCGCTGGTCGGTCTCGGCGTCGAGCCGGAGACGGTTCTCGGCCGGAAGGATCGCGACACGCTCGACCGGCTCGGCGCGCGGCTCCTCGGAGTCGAGACCGGCGGCGCGATCCGCGACCCGCAAGGGGCGCTGGCGAAATGGCTGGGCCGGCGCCCGGCGCTGGTCCTCGTGCGTCCCGACCGGATCGTCGCCGACGTGATGGCGCCGGGTGCCGGCGACGGGCAGCTCGACTGGCTGGTCGGCGCCTATGCCCTCAACCAACCTGCGATCACGAAGGAGAAGGAGACAGCATGAGCGTGACGGAACTTCCCGAGGGAATCTCGGATCTGGCGGATGTCCTGCGCATCGAGGCGACGCCGCTCGCGCGGCGGGGACTTCCGACGAGCACCTACGCGGCGCTGCGGCAGGCCGCCGCCGCCCGGCCGGAGGCCATGGCGCTGGCCTATTTTCCAGGGATGGAGGCGATGGACCGTCCCGAAACCTGGTCGTTCCGCGCCTTCGCGGAAGAGATCACCCGCACCGCCAACATGCTGCGCGCTGAGGGGCTCGGCCGCGACGACGTGGTGGCCTATCTGTTGCCGAATCTGCCGCAGACGCATTGGACGATCTGGGGCGGCGAGACCGCGGGCATCGTGATGGCGCTCAATCCCGCGCTTGGCGCCGGGGAAATCGCCGCGCTGCTGAGCGCCGCAGGGGCCCGGATGCTGGTTGCCGCGGGGCCGCAGATCGTCCCCGAGATCTGGGAAAAGGCGGTCGCGGCCGCCGGCGCGACCGACAGCCTGCGGCTCGTGCTGAAGGTCGGCCCGGTCGTGCCGGGCGAGAGCATCGGCGCGGTTCCGGTGCGCGATTTCGACCGGCTGCGTGCCGCCGCACCGGCTGGCGCGCTGAGCTTCGCGCCGCCCGAGGCGGAGGATATCTCCTCCTATTTCTGCACCGGCGGCACCACCGGCCTGCCGAAGATCGCCCGGCGCAGCCAGCGCTCGGAGATCTTCGACGCCTGGACGCTGGCGGCGGCGAACCCGAAGTTCCTTCATGACCGGACCGTCGCCTTCTGCGGCCTGCCGCTGTTTCATGTGAACGCGCAGCTGGTCACCGGGCTTGCGGTCTGGATGCAGGGCGGCATGGTGGTGCTGGGCGGTGCGGCGGGCTATCGCACCCCGGGCCTGCTCGCCCGGTTCTGGGAGGTGGTCGAGCGCTACCGGATCACCGCCTTCTCCTCCGTCCCGACCATCCTCTCCGGGCTGCTGTCGACGCCGACCGCGGGGCATGACCTGTCCTCGCTCGCCTTCGTCGCCTGCGGCGCGGCACCGATGCCGGTGGCGCTGTTCGAGAGGTTCGGGGCCGCGACCGGGCTGAAGATCCTTGAAGGCTACGGGCTGACCGAGGGCGCCTGCGTCTCCTCGCTCAATCCGGCCAACGGTGCGCCGCGGATCGGTTCGATCGGGCTGCGTCTGCCCTATCAGCGGATGCGCGCCGCCGAGCTGGACGCGGAGGGCCGGTTCCGGCGCTGGTGCGACACCGACGAGGCGGGCAGCCTGCTGCTGAACGGTCCGAATGTCTTTGCCGGCTATGTCGATCCGGCGCAGACCGCCGCCGCCTGGGTCGAGATCGCCGGCGAGCGCTGGCTCAACACCGGTGATCTCGGGCGCGAGGATGGCGACGGCTTCTTCTGGCTGACCGGCCGGCGCAAGGAGCTGATCATCCGCGGCGGCCACAACATCGACCCCGCCACGATCGAGAACCCGATCCACCATCACCCGCAGGTCGCGCTCGCCGCCGCGGTCGGCCGCCCCGATGCCCATGCCGGCGAGGTGCCGGTGCTCTATGTCCAGCCGAAGCCCGGCGCGACGCTGAGCCCCGAGGAGATCGCCGCCTGGGCCGAGGCCGAGATCGGCGAGCGCGCCGCCCGGCCGAAGGTGGTCCACATCATCGAGGCGATGCCGGTGACCGCGGTGGGCAAGATCTTCAAGCCGGCGCTGGTGATGCGCGAGATCGAGAGCGTGCTGCGCGAGACCGCCGCCGGGGCAGGGGTGGCGCTGGCTCAGGTGCGGGTCGAACAGGACCCCGCCAGCGGTATGCTCGCCCATGTCACGCTGGCCGGGGGCGATGCCGCGACGCTGCGCGCCGCCTTGCAGCCCTTCACCTTCCGCGCCGAGATCAGCGGCGGCTGAGGCCGCCGTCCCGGGCCGGCCGGGCCCGCCCCGCAAAACGAAAGAGAGCCGGGTTTCCCCGGCTCTCTCTTTTTGCGCGCAGCGCGGCGGGCGGTCAGCCCATCGCGATGTTGAAGTTGAACTCGGTGGCCCAGACCGACATCTTCTCCAGCGGCCAGGACTTCGGTACCATCGGATAATCCTCGTGCCAGGGGCGCGGCTCATGCTGGCCGAGCGCGGGCAGGTAGACGTCCATCTGCGTGTAAAGCTCGATCATCACCTTGTCGGGGTCGTGGTGATAGCCGGCGAGGTTGTGCCCCGCGCCGTGCCGCGACGGCCCCCAGAGCGTCGGATTGCCGTTCCGCGCCAGGATGTCGGCGGCGCGCACCTGATCGCTGCCGTCGCGCAGCTCGAAAGCGATGTGATGCACCCGGCTGTCGGGCAGCCCGACGAGGTTCACCACATGGTGGTCGCGGTTGCAGGTCAGGAAGAAGGCGAGCTCGGCGATGTCATCGGTGTAGTGGAAGCCGAGCACGTCGCGGTAGAAGGCGAAAAGCTTCGCCGCCTCGGGACTGATGATCGCCACATGGCCAAGCCGAAGCGGCGCGATGCCGGCGGGCGTGGTCGGGGCAACGCTGCGCTCCATCTCCTTGTAGAACTGGAAGGTCACGCCGCCGGGGCCGTCGACCTCGACGAGCTTCGCCACGCCGGGCTGGCTGTCGGACTTGATCTGCGCCGCAAAGCCCGCCGCGCCGAGCTCTTTCGCGAAGGCCGCAAGCTCGATATCGGCGCGCAGCTGATAGCCCTGATGCACAAAGCTCTTCTCGCTGGCCTTGGTCACCACGATGTCGTGATGGGCGCCACACAGCGACAGATAGGTCGCCCCGCCCTCGCTGCCGGTCTCGGTCAGGCCGAGCACGTCGCGGTAATGCGCCACGGCCCGCGCCGGATCGGTGCTGCCAAGCGCGACATAGCCCAGCCCCACCGTCTTCGGGTTGAATTCCGCCATTTCTCTCTCCCTTGTTGCGGCCCTCCTCCGGGGCCTCAGTCCTGTTGTTGCACGATCGGGTTCGACAGGATGCCGATGCCCTCGATCTCGATCTCGCAAACATCCCCCGGTTTCATCCAGACCTGCGGCTTGCGCGCGCCGCCGACGCCCGAGGGCGTGCCGGTGGCGATGATGTCGCCCGGCTCCAGCGTCATCGCGGTGGAGAGGAAGGCGATCAGATCGGCGACGCCGAAGATCAGGTCATCGGTCATCGTATCTTGCAGCACTTCGCCGTTCAGGCGCAGCTGAAGATGCAACCCCGCCGCGCCCGGCGGCAATTCGTCGGGCGTCACCAGCACCGGGCCGAGCGCGCCGGTGCCGTCGAAATTCTTGCCCACCGTCCATTGCGGCGTGGCCAGCTGCCAGTCGCGCACCGAGCCGTCGTTGAAGATTGTGTAACCCGCCACATGCTCGAGCGCGTGCTCTTTCGCGATGTCGCGCCCGGCCTTGCCGATCACCACCGCAAGCTCGGCCTCGTAATCGAGCAGATCCGAGACCCGCGGCCGCACCAGCCCCGCGCCCGAGGCGATCAGCCCGGTGGCGAACCGGCCGAACACCGTCGGAACCTTCGGGATCTCGTGCCCCGATTCCTGTGCATGGGCGGCATAGTTGAGCCCGACGCAGAGGATCTTCCCGGGCCGGCGCACCGGCAGCGCCACCGTCACCGTGGCTGGATCCACCTCGGGGCCCGAGCGCAGGGCCGCGATCGCCGATGCCGGGAAGCCCCCGGCGATCAGCGTCTCGAGATCGCCGGGCCAGGCCGCGTCCGCCTCGGTCAATCCGTGATAGGCGCCGCCCTCCACCGCGACGGCAAGCCCTTTCCGGCCATCAGCCTCGAACGCCATAAACCGCATCGTCCACCTCCTGCTTGAAACAGGATCGGGTTTAGAGACTTCAAGTTAATTTTTCAACATAAAATTTATTTTTTACGATCCGTCAAATGATGCTATGAAAACTCCATGCAAGACAAATCGCTCAAATCCAGCCTCGCCGCACAAATCTCGGATGACCTTCGCACGAGCATCGTGCTTGGGGAATATCTGCCCGCAAGCAAGCTGAAGATCGACGATCTGGCGCTGCGCTTTGCCGCCTCCACCGGCATCGTGCGGGAGGCCCTGTCGCGGCTGAGCGCGGAAGGGCTGGTGACGGCGCTGCCGCAGCGCGGCTTCATCGTCTCGCCGATCTCGCGCGACGAGCTGACCGAGCTGACGGACGCCCGGGTCCGGGTCGAACGGGACTGTCTGGCGGCCTCGATCGACCGTGGCGACGTCAACTGGGAAAGCGAGCTCATCGCGGCCGAGCACCGGCTTGCGGCCGCGACCAGCGCGCTCGCGCAGAAGAGCGACCGCGACACCGTGTTGCAATGGCATGCGCTGCACGAGGCCTTCCACGACGCGCTGACCTGCGCCTGCGGCAACCGCTGGTGGCTGCGCTTCCGGCAGCAGCTGTTCATCCAGTCGGAACGATACCGCCAGCTGTCGGGCCTCACCCGGGGCGGCTCTCCGGGAATCGACCGCGATGTGAATACCGAACATGCCGCACTGATGCGCGCGGCGCTCGACCGCGATGCGGCCCGGGCCGGAGACCTCATCGAAGCGCATCTGCGGAAGACGGCCGATATCCTGCTCACCTCGCCGCGCCTCCAGGCCGCCTTCGAGACGGCGGCCTGAGGGGGCGTCGGCGGGCCGGGCAGGGGAGGGGAGGGCCGCAAGACGCCCCGCGTCAGGCGGGAATCGTCATCCCCTTGTCCTTCGCCAGAACCCGCATCCGGCTTTGCAGCTTCTCGAAGGCGCGCACCTCGATCTGCCGGATCCGCTCGCGCGAGACGTCATATTTCGTTGACAGCTCCTCGAGCGTGACCGGTTCGTCGCGCAGGCGCCGTTCCATCAGGATGTCGCGCTCGCGCTCGTTCAGCACATCCATCGCCGCAATCAGCATCGCGCGCCGCGCCTCGAGCTCGTCGGCCTCGGCGAAGGCCTCGGCCTGATCGGCATCCTCGTCCTCGAGCCAGTCCTGCCATTGCGCCGCGCCATCGCCCTCGGCCGAGCCGACCTGGGCGTTCAGCGAGGCGTCCGAGCCGGCGAGGCGGCGGTTCATCTCGACCACCTCGGTCTCGGTGACGTTCAGGTCATGGGCGATGCGCTTCACCGCATCGGGGCGCAGATCGCCCTCCTCATAGGCGCCGATCCGGGCCTTGGCCTTGCGCAGGTTGAAGAACAGCTTCTTCTGCGCCGAGGTGGTGCCGAGCTTCACCAGCGACCACGAGCGCAGGATGTATTCCTGGATCGCGGCGCGGATCCACCACATCGCATAGGTGGCCAGGCGGAAGCCGCGTTCCGGGTCGAAACGCTTCACCGCCTGCATCAGCCCGACATTCGCCTCCGAGATCACCTCGGCCTGGGGCAGGCCATAGCCGCGATAGCCCATGGCGATCTTCGCTGCGAGTCGCAGGTGCGAAGTGACAAGCTTGTGCGCCGACTCCGAGTCCTGATGGTCGACCCAGGCCTTCGCCAGCATGTATTCCTCTTCCGGCTCCAGCAGCGGAAACTTCCGGATTTCCTGCAGATAGCGGTTCATCCCCTGTTCGGGGCTGGGTGCGGGAAGGTTCGCGTAACTCGTCATTGGTCCCTTTCTCCCTGATCAACCCCGACAGATGGGGAGGGCCCCCGCCACCTTCAAGCCCCCGCATGGGGCCCGGCAGCGCGGGCTCGGGAAGTCTTGCCGATGATGGAACCGTTTCCGCTGCCGGGCAAGGGCCGAATGGTGAAAATATGAACTTTTCGGTTCAGTTTTCGCCGGTGCGCAGCGCGGCGAGCAGCGCCTCGATGTCGGCGGGCAGCGGCGAGGAGAAGCTCAGCTCCTCGCCGGTCACCGGGTGCCGGAAGCCGAGCGTCGCGGCATGAAGCGCCTGGCGCGGGAAGGCGGCGGCCGCCGCCGCGCCCATCTCACCTACGGCCTTCGGCGGCAGCTTGCGCTTGCCGCCATAGACCGGGTCGCCGATCAGCCCGTGGCCGGCATGGGCCATGTGCACGCGGATCTGGTGTGTGCGTCCGGTCTCGAGCCAGCAATCGACGAGCGCCGCGACACCGCCGAAGGCCTCGACCACGCGGGCGCGGGTGACGGCGTGACGGCCGCCCTCGAACAGCACCGCCTGGCGCTGCCGGTCGGTCTTGTGGCGGGCGAGCTGCGAAGTGACCTTCATCACGTTGCCGGGCTCGAAGCTGACGCCGCGGGTGCCGCGCAGGCGCGGATCACCGGCGTCCGGCACGCCATAGACCACCGCCGAATAATGCCGGTGCACCGTGTGCTTCTCGAACTGCGCGGCGAGCCCGTGATGGGCGCGGTCCGACTTCGCCACCACCAGAAGGCCCGAGGTGTCTTTGTCGATCCGGTGCACGATCCCTGGCCGCGCCTCGCCACCGATGCCCGACAGGTTGCCGCCGAAATGATGGAGCAGCGCATTGACCAGCGTGCCGTCCGCGGAGCCCGGCGCCGGATGCACCACCATCCCCGCGGGCTTGTCGATGACGATCAGGTCCTCGTCTTCCCAGACCACGGTGAGCGGGATCTGCTGCGCCACGGTCTCGACCGGCCTCGGCGGCTCGAGCGCGATCTCGTAGACCTCGCCGGGCTCGACCCTGGCCTTCTGGTCGGTAACCGGCGTGCCGTCCTTCGTCACCGCGCCCTCGGCGATCAGCCGCGCCAGGCGCGAGCGCGACAGCGCCGCTTCCTCTGGCACTGCCGCCGCCAAGGCCTTATCAAGGCGGCCGGCGGGGGTGTCCCCGATCTCGACGCGAAGGATGGTCTGCCCGATGTCCGACATGCTGCCTTCCGATCCGGCCCCGCTGCCCGAGGTCCGGTTTCTGAAAATCCTGGTGACGGCGCTGGCCGTCACGATGATCCTCGGGCTTGTAACGATCGTCGGGCTGCTTGTCACCCGCCTGTCGGGCCCGGTGCCGCTGCCCGAGCTGCCCGCGGCGGTGATCCTGCCCGAGGGGGTGCGGCCGATCTCGCTCGCCTTTGCGGGCAACCGCATCGTGGTGCTGTCCGCCGACGACCGGGTGCTGGTCTATCTGCGCGACGGCACGCTGCTGGGCGAGACCCGGATCGCGCCCGCCCCCGGGACGGTCGCGCCATGAGCGCGCCGGTGCCGCGGCTCGCCGTGCTGGCGGTGGTGCTGCGCGGCGAACAGGTCCTGCTCGTGCGCCGCGCGAACCCGCCCGACGCCGGGCTCTGGGGCTATCCGGGCGGCAAGGTCGACTGGGGCGAGACGGTCGAGGCAGCGGCGCTGCGCGAACTGGCCGAGGAGACCGGGCTCATTGCCCGCGCCGGCACCGTCATCGCCCAGACCGACGCGATCAGCCGTGATGCGGGCGGCGCGGTGCAGTTCCACTACCACCTCGTCGCCGTCGCCTGCGACGGGGCCGAGGGCACGGCGCAGGCCGCCGATGATGCGCTCGAGGCGGAATGGGTGCCGGTGCCAGAGGTGCTGGCCCGCGCCCGCCCGATGAGCGCGCGCGTCGAAGAGGTTCTCGCCCGGGCTCTGGCGGCGCGTATTTAGGCTTTTCCTTGCATAAATACTCCCGCCGGAGGCGCTGCCGAGGGGGCGAGAGCCTCCGGCGGGAGTATTTGAGCCAAGAAAAAGCCGCGGGGCGAGGCTCAGGCCCCGGTCTTCGGGGCCGCGGCCTCGAACGCGTCGAGACGGGCCTTCAGCGCCTCGTTCTCCTCGCGCGCCTTCTGCGCCATCGCCTTCACCGCGTCGAATTCCTCGCGGGTGACGAAGTCGCGGTCGGCGAGCCAGCGGTCCATCCAGCTTTTCATCGCGGTTTCCGCCTCGGTGCGGGCGCCCTGCGCCACGCCCATGGCGTTGGTCATCAGCTTGGACATCTCGTCGAAGAACTTGTTCGGCGCTTGCATCGCGTCCCTCATGGTCACGGGGTTTTGCCCTATATGAGCGCAGCCGCGGCAAGAGACAAGGTTGACTTCGCCCCGGCCCGCGGGCTTCCTGCGCGCGACATCGAGGAGCACCATGGCCATTCCCTTCCCCGAGATCGACCCGAACGCCTTTGTCCTTCCGGTCGTGAACCTGCCGATCCGCTGGTATGCGCTGGCCTATATCGCCGGCCTGCTGGCCGGCTGGCGCATCATCGTCGCGCTGATGAACCGCCCCGCGCTCTGGGGCGGCGAGGCGCCGATGCGGCCGAAGCTGGTCGAGGATTTGCTGACGGCGGTGATCCTCGGCGTGGTGATCGGCGGCCGGCTCGGCTTCGTGCTGTTCTACGAACCGGGCTATTACCTGAGCCATCCGCTCGAGGTGGTGAAGGTCTGGCAGGGCGGCATGTCCTTCCATGGCGGCTTTCTTGGCACGGTGGTGGCGGGGCTGTGGTTCTGCCGCCGCCACGACCTGCCGGCGCTGCGCGTGGCCGATGCCTTCGCGCTGGTCGCGCCGATCGGGCTGTTCCTTGGCCGGGTCGCGAATTTCATCAAGCCCGAGCTCTGGGGTCGGCCCACGGATGCGCCCTGGGGGGTGATCTTCCCGGTCGAGGCGGCGCAGCTCTGCAACGGCATCGCCGGGCAGATCGACGGCATTTGCGCGCGCCACCCCTCGCAGCTTTACGAGGCGGGGCTCGAAGGTCTGCTGCTGGGCACCATCCTCTGGGCGCTGATGGCCACGGGGGCGCTGAAGCGGCCGGGGCTGCTGCTCGGCGTGTTCCTCATGGGCTATGGCCTCAGCCGCGCGGTGGTCGAGCTGTTCCGTCAGCCCGACGCGCAATTCGCCGGGCCCGGCAACCCGCTCGGGCTTGCGCTGCAGTTCGGCGACTGGGGCCTGACCATGGGGCAGATCCTGTCCTTGCCGATGATCGCTGCCGGGCTGTGGTTTGCGCTGCGCGCGCGCCGGGGGCAGGCGTGACCCCGCTTGCCGAGATCTTCGCGCGGCGCATCGCGCTTGAGGGGCCGATGCGGCTGGATGCCTATATGGCCGAATGCCTGCTGCATCCGGCGCATGGCTATTATGCCACCCGCGACCCGTTCGGCCGGGCGGGCGATTTCATCACCGCGCCGGAAATCTCGCAGATGTTCGGCGAGATGCTGGGGCTGTGCCTCGCTCAGACCTGGCTCGATCAGGACGCGCCCACGCGCTTCGTGCTGGCCGAGCTCGGCCCCGGGCGCGGCACGCTGATGGCCGACATGCTGCGCGCGATGCGCGCCGTGCCGGGGATGGCGGCGGCGGCCGAGGTGCATCTGGTCGAGGCCTCGGCAAGCCTGCGCGAGGTGCAGCGCGCGCGCCTTGCGGGCCATGCGGTGCAGTGGCACGAAAGCGTCGCCGACCTGCCCGAGGCGCCGCTGTTCCTGGTGGCGAATGAGTTCTTCGACGCCCTGCCGATCCGCGCCTTCGAGCGCCGGGGCGAGGCCTGGGCCGAGCGGCAGGTGGGGCTTGCGGACGGCCGGCTGGTGCCGGGGCTTGCGCCGCCGGTGGCGCTGACGCTGCTCGACGATCGCCTCGCCGACACCGGCGAGGGCGATATCGTCGAGATCTGCCCGGCCGTGCCCGGCATCGTGACCGAGATTGCCGGCCGGATCGCGCGGCAGGGCGGGGCGGCGCTGGTCATCGACTATGGCAATTGGCGCAGCCTTGGCGACACCTTCCAGGCACTGCGCGCCCATGCGCCTTGCGACCCGTTCGAGGCGCCGGGCGAGGCCGACCTGACCGCCCATGTCGATTTCGAGCCGATCGCGCGGGCGGCCCGCGCCGCGGGTGTCGCGGTGAGCGCGATGACCCCGCAGGGGGTGCTGCTCGAACGGCTCGGCATCACCGCCCGGGCCGAGCGTCTGGCGCAGGCGCTGACCGGGGAGGCGCTTGATGCGCATGTCGCCGCGCATCGGCGCTTGACCCACCCGGCCGAAATGGGTCACCTGTTCCAGACGCTTGCCCTTTTTCCCAAGGCCGCTCCGCGGCCTCCGGGCTTCGATGCAGCCACCGCAGATGATGATGCCGACAACTCTTGATATCCTGACCTCGCGCGCGCTTTCGGGCGTCAAGCATGGCTTCTTCACCCGCCGCGGCGGGGCCTCCTCGGGGGTGTTCCACGGGCTGAACTGCGGCCACGGGTCGAGCGACCTGACCGAGGCGGTGAACCTCAACCGCGCCCGCGTGGCGAGTGCGATGGGGGTGAGCCCGGCCGAGATGGTGGGGGTGAACCAGGTGCATTCCGCCGATGTCGCGGTGGTCGAGGCGCCGCTTGCTGCGCCGGTCACCGCCGATGCCATCGTCACCGCGACGCCCGGGCTGCTGCTGACGGTGCTGACCGCCGATTGCGAGCCGGTGCTGTTCGCCGACCGCCGCGCGGGGGTGGTGGGCGTCGCCCATGCCGGCTGGCGCGGTGCGCTTGGCGGCGTGCTCGAGGCGACGCTCGAGGCGATGGAGGGGCTGGGGGCGCAGCGCGCCGATACCGTGGCGGTGATCGGGCCCTGCATCTCGCAGCGCGCCTATGAGGTCGGTTTCGACTTCATGGACAATTTCCTTGCCGAAGACCCGGACTATGACCGCTTCTTCGCCGGTGGTCCGAATGGCAAGCCGATGTTCGATCTGCCGTCCTTCGGCCTGCACCGGCTGCGCGCAGCGGGCGTGGGCGCGGCGGAATGGACCGGGCATTGCACCTATTCCGACCCCGAGCGATTCTATTCCTACCGCCGCGCGACCCATGCCGGCGAGGCCGATTACGGCCGGCTGATCTCGGCGATTCGGCTGTGATTGCGGCGCGATTGCGCCGCCCCACGCCACGCTCTTGCCGCAATTGTGGCGCCTCGCGGCCTGTTCCCGTGAAAATGCGTTGATTTGTTCATGCTGCGCAACAATCTGCGGGCCATATTTCCGGCACATGGGGCGGTGACGGATTGGTTCCAAAGCCTTAACAGTGCCGCAATGGGCCGCGATACAGGATGCATCCGGGAAGCCCCCGCAGCGACACGCCCCAAGGCAGGAGAGCACAGATGAGCAAGACCAAGACCCCCCGCTGGATGAAGTCGATCCTCGCCGAGGCGGCGCGGTCCGAAGCGCAGATGCCCTGGGCCCGGGGCGCGTGCCGCGCGGCGATGATTGCGCGCCGTGCCGCTGCCGAGGCCGCCTCGCGCGCGCCGCAGCGTCCGGTGCTGGCCGCCCGCTGAGCGGGCTGGCCCCCGGGCCGGGGGCTGCCACTCCCGGCCCGCCGAGATCCGCCATCCCGCCTGTCGGGTCGCCGCAGTTCATGGCGCGATCCGGGCCGGGCGGGGGGCTCAGAAATACTCCGTGCAGCGCCCCGTCGATTGATTCGGCCGGGCGTGGCAATTTTCAGTTGAATTTGACCGCTCGGCCGGCCGCACACGATTCTCATCGCGTCTCTCTGCGACGGGTGAGGGCGACGCAGATCCGATAGACCGGAAGGCTGTTTTCATGACCCATATCCGCCGTTTGGCGGCCGGGCCGACAGCGCCCGCGGCCCTTGCCAAGATCCCCGCCTCGCTGCCGCGCGGCGCCGCGCCGCCTGAGGCATGTGCCACCCGTCCGGTGCCGCTGATCCGCCGGTATGACACCTGCTGGCTGGCCGCCGACGGCCGTGTCGAACGCTCGACCCGGCTTGCCCCGGCGATCCCGCTCTTCGAGGAGGCCTTCTCGGCGCTCGCGCGTGGCGCGGTGATTGCGACCGAGGCGGGGCCTGTCGCGGTCGAGGACCTGGTGCCCGGAATGCGTGCGCGCACGGCCGAAGGGCGGGCCGAGACGATCACCTGGATCGGCTCGATGGTGCTTTACCCCGGTGCCTCGGCCGGGGAGGAGACCGGCCTCGTCCGCGTCACCGCCGAGGCTTTCGGTCCGGGCCGGCCGCTGCCCGACGTGGTGCTCGGCCCCGCGGCCCGGCTGTGTCTGTGCGACGCGCGGCTGAAGCAGGCAACAGGGCTCGAGGCGGCCTATGTGCCGGTGCGCGCCCTTGTCGACGGCGAGAGCGTGATCGAGCTGCGCCCGGCGACGCCGGTCACCGTGCATCATCTCGTGCTTGAACGGCAGGGCAGCCTGCGCGTCGCCGGCATCGAGGTCGAAAGCTACCACCCCGGCGAAGGGCTCGAGACGCGGGTCGAGCCGCGGATGCTGTCGCTGTTCCTTGCGCAGTTCCCGCAGCTCGCGGGCCTGGCCGGTTTCGGCCCGCCCGCATTGCCGCGCCTGACCCGGTTCGAGGCCGCGGCGCTGTGGGGCTGAGGCTCAGCCCGGCAGGGTCTCGCGCAGGTAACGCAGCATGTTGGTGCCCATCACCTTGGCGATCACCGCCTCGCTCATCCCGGTGTCCAGCAGCGCCTGCGTGATCGCGGAAAGTTCCGAGCTGTCGAGATCGGTGGTCACCGCGCCGTCGAAATCGGAGCCGAGCGAGACGTGATCCTCGCCCAGAAGCGCCACGGCGGCCACGATGCTTTTCGCGATGCCGGCAGGCGTCGGGTCGCAGACCGCCTCGTCCCAGAAGCCGATGCCGATCACGCCGCCCTTCGCCACGATCGCCTGCATCAGCTCGTCGGGGAAGTTGCGCTTCGTCGGGCAGATGCCGTGGATGCCGGTATGGCTGACGATCGGCCGGGTGCCCGGCATCGCCAGCACCTCGCGCGCCATCTGCGGCGAGGCATGGGCGAGGTCGATCACCATGTGGCGCGTGACCATCTCGGTCACCACCTCGCGGCCGAAGGGGGTGAGGCCGGCATTGCCCTCGCCATGCAGGCTGCCGCCGAGCTCATTGTCGAAGAAATGGGTGAGCCCCATCAGCCGGAACCCGGCGTCGTAAAGCCGGCCGAGGTTCTCGATCTTGCCTTCCAGCACATGCCCGCCCTCGGCGCCAAGGATGCCGCCCACGGTCTCGGCGCCGGCCCCCCGTGCGGCGACGAGCGCGTCGAGATCGGCGCGGGTGCGGATCAGCTGCAGCTGGTCGGGGGCCTTTGCTGCCATCGCGTTCAGCCGCGCCGCCTGGTCGAGGCCGCGCGCCATCAGGCTGAACCAGGTGCGCGGCGGGCGCGCCTCGGCGATCACCAGCGCGGTGATATTGTCGCGCGCCGCGGCCGAGTTCTGGTCGTAGTTCTGCCCCGCGGGACTTTTCGTCACCGTGGTGAAGACCTGCAGCGCGACATGGCCCGCGCGCAGCCGCGGCAGATCGACATGGCCGCGGGACGAGCGGGTCAGCAGGTCGCGGTCCCACAGCAGCGCATCCGAATGCCAGTCGCCGATGAACAGCCGGGCGTGCAGTGCGGCGGCCTCGGCCGAGACCGGCCAGGGCGTGTGCGCGGTGACGGCGTTTTGCTTGTTCTCGGCAATGCCGGGGGCGAGGGCGAAGAAGCCGCCGGCAGCCAGTGCCAGCCCCCCCGCAAGACCCCAAAGCCATTTGCGTGCCATTGGAAATTCCTCCCTGAAATCCTCCGGCACAGAGGCTAGCAGGGCAAGGCAAGGGCGCCCAGAGGCGCCCTTGCGTCAGGATCAGGCTTCCATCGCCTCGAGCTCGTCGATGAAGCCCGCGATCATGCTCAGCCCCTTGTCCCAGAAGGCGGGGTCCGAGGCGTCGAGGCCGAAGGGGGCAAGCAGCTCCTTGTGATGCTTCGAGCCGCCGGCCTTCAGCATCTCGAAATACTTCTCCTGGAAGTCGGGCAGCCCGTCGGCATAGGCGGCATAAAGCGCGTTCACCAGCCCGTCGCCGAAGGCATAGGCATAGACGTAGAAGGGCGAATGCACGAAATGCGGGATGTAGGACCAGAAGGTCTCGTAGCCCGGCATGAAGGTGAACGCCGGCCCGAGGCTCTCGGCCTGCACCGACATCCACAGCGCGTTGATGTCCTCGGGCGTCAGCTCGCCCTGGGCGCGGGCCGCGTGCAGCTTGCATTCGAAGTCATAGAACGCGATCTGCCGCACCACGGTGTTGATCATGTCCTCGACCTTGCCGGCGAGGAGGGTCTTGCGTTCAGCCTGGGTTTTCGCGCCATCGAGCAGCTTGCGGAAGGTCAGCATCTCGCCGAAGACCGAGGCGGTCTCGGCCAGCGTCAGCGGCGTGTCGGCCAGCATCTCGCCCTGACCCGCCGCCAGCACCTGATGCACGCCATGGCCAAGCTCGTGCGCCAGCGTCATCACGTCGCGCGGCTTGCCGAGGTAATTCAGCATCACATAGGGGTGCACCGTGGTCACCGTCGGATGGGCGAAGGCGCCGGGCGCCTTGCCGGGCTTGACGCCCGCGTCGATCCAGCCCTTCTCGAAGAAGGGCTGCGCGATCTCGGCCATCTTCGGCGAGAAGCTGGCATAGGCGGTCAGCACCGTGTCCTTCGCCTCGTCCCACAGGATCTTGCGCGGCGCCTCGGTCGGCAGCGGGGCGTTGCGGTCCCAGATCTCGAGCGTCTCGAGGCCCAGCCATTTCGCCTTCAGCGCGTAATAGCGGTGGCTGAGCCGCGGATAGGCGGCGACCACGGCGTTGCGCAGCGCCTCGACCACCTCGGGCTCGACGTCGTTCGACAGGTGCCGCGCCGTCTGCGGCGTCGGCATCTTGCGCCAGCGGTCCTCGATCTCCTTCTCCTTGGCCAGCGTGTTGTGCACGCGCGAGAAGATCTTGATGTTGTCGGTGAAGACCTTGGCGAGCGCATGGGCCGCGGCCTCGCGCTTCGGCCGGTCGTGGTCGGTCATCAGCGTCGTCGTCGCCTCGAGGCTCAGCGTCTCGCCCTCGACCTCGAAGGTCAGCGCGGCGGTGGTCTCGTCGAAGAGGCGATTCCAGGCGGCGGCGCCGACGACCGACTGGTCGTGCAGGAATTTCTCGAGCTCGTCGGACAGCTGATAGGGCTTCATCGCCCGCATCCGGTCGAAGACCGGCTTGTAGCGGGCCACCGCCGGATCGGCGAAGACGGCCTCATAGGTCGCGTCGTCGATGCGGTTGAACTCGAGCGAGAAGAAGACGAGCGGCGTGGTGAAGGCGGTGATCCGGTCCTGCGCGTCCGACAGGAACTTGGCGCGCGCGCCGTCGACGGTGTTCTGATAATAGCGCAGCCCGGCATAGGACATGATCCGCCCGGCCGTGGTCTCGATCGCTTCGTAGCGGTGGATGCATTCGGCCATCGCGGCGGCATCGAGCGTGGCGAGCTTGCCCTCGTAATCGGCGGCGAAGCTTGCGCACAGGGTCTCGAGCGCGGCCATGTCGCGGGCAAGTTCCGGCGCATCGGGGGCGGTGTAGAGATCGCTCAGGTCCCAGTCCGGCAGGTCGCCGAAGCCGCCCGACGCGCCCCCCGCGCTGGCGTTGGCATCGAGAAGCGGCAGGTTCTTTTTCATGGCACCCTCATCTGTGGTTGTCCCAGAGATAGGCGCAGGCGGGGGGCAGGTTCAAGCCGCGCTGCAGATCGGGCGGCGGCGGGGCGCCGGTGCCGGGGCCGTGCCCGGCCCCTCGCGCCGTCCGGGGGCGCTGCCAAAAAGCACGATGATTTGCCCGATTTGGCGGCGAAAGTTATCAGTTCGCCGCGAAAGTAAGCTGAATGCTGTATAAATTTTAGGCAAATGCCCCGTGTTCGCGCTTAATTCCGGGGTGTGGTCGCTTTGACACCGGAGCGCCGCTTCCGCTCGCCGAAACCGCTCCGTAAGGTTTGAGCAAGGCCGGAGGAATCAACGCGCCATGAGCGACTTCTTCAACGAAATGTATGACAACGGAACCGTCCGCGAGCCCTATGCACGGCTCGAGGACTGGACCAGAGCGATGCCTGCCGAATTGCGGCACCTGAAACAGGCCGAGGCGGAGGCACTCTTCCGCCGCATCGGCATCACCTTCGCGGTCTATGGCGAAGGCGGAGACCCGGATCGGCTGATCCCCTTCGACATGTTCCCGCGCGTCTTCACCCAGTTCGAATGGCGCCGGCTCGAGAAGGGCATCAAGCAGCGCGCCCGCGCGCTCAACGCCTTCCTGCTCGACGTCTACGGGCGCGGCGAGATCGTCAAGGCCGGCAAGATCCCGGCGCGGCTGGTCTATCAGAACGAGGCCTACGAGCGCGCCGTCGCGGGCTTCACCCCGCCGCGCGGCATCTACAGCCATATCGTCGGCATCGACATCGTGCGCACCGGGGCGGACGAGTTCTTCGTTCTGGAAGACAACTGCCGCACTCCCTCGGGCGTCAGCTACATGCTGGAAAACCGCGAGATCATGATGCGGATGTTCCCGCAGATCTTCCGCGAGAACCGGATCGAGCCGGTCGATGGCTATGCCGACGCGCTGCGCCGCACGCTGGCAAGCGTGGCGCCGGCGAAATGCGATCGCGAGCCGACGCTCGCGATCCTGACGCCCGGGCATTTCAACTCGGCCTATTACGAGCACAGCTTCCTGGCCGACCTGATGGGGGTCGAGCTGGTCGAGGGCGCGGATCTCTTCGTCGAAGGCGGCTTTTGCTGGATGCGCACGACCGAGGGGCCGAAGAAGCTCGACGTGATCTATCGCCGCATCGACGACGCCTTCCTCGATCCGCTGTGCTTCCGCCCCGATTCGATGCTGGGCGTGCCGGGGCTGATGGATGTCTACCGCTCGGGCGGGGTGACGATCTGCTCGGCGCCGGGGGCCGGGGTCGCCGACGACAAGGCGATCTACACCTATGTGCCGGACATGGTGCGCTTCTACCTCGGCGAGGAACCGCTCTTGAACAACGTGCCGACCTGGAAATGCGCCAGGGAGGACGATTGCAAGTATGTGCTCGAGCATCTGGGCGATCTGGTGGTGAAGGAAGTGCACGGCTCGGGCGGCTACGGCATGCTGGTCGGCCCGAAGTCGACGAAGGAGCAGATCGAGACCTTCCGCATCAAGATCGAGGAAGACCCCGACAATTACATCGCGCAGCCGACACTGGCGCTGTCGACCACGCCGACCTTCGTCGAGGAGGGGATCGCACCGCGCCACGTCGATCTGCGGCCCTATTGCCTCGTCGGCGAGAAGATCGAACTGGTGCCGGGCGGGCTGACCCGCGTGGCACTGAAGGAGGGCTCGCTGGTCGTCAACTCGTCGCAGGGCGGCGGGGTCAAGGACACCTGGGTGCTGGCGGAGTGACGACAAGATGCTGAGCCGGACTGCGGAAAACCTGTTCTGGATCGCGCGCTACATCGAGCGGGCGGAAACCATGGCGCGCCTGCTCGAGGTGGGCGCAAGGATCGCGCTGATGCCCTCGGCAGGGCACGGCTACCGAAGCGAGTGGGAAAGCCTGTTGCAGGCCTCCGGCACCGCCGAGGGCTTTGCCGAGAAATACGGCGACCCGGTGCAGCGCAACATCGAGAGCTATCTGTTCTTCGATCGCGACAACCCGTCCTCGGTGATCTCCTGCATCGAGCGGGCGCGGGAAAACGCCCGCATCGTGCGCACCGCGCTGACCGCGCAGGTCTGGGACGCGCTCAACATGGCGTTCCAGGAGATGCGCCAGCTCGAACGCAAGCCGCGCTCCGAGCTCGAGCTGACCGAACTCACCGAATGGGTGATGCGGCAGGCGGCGATGATCCGTGGCGCGATCGAGGCGACGCTTCTGCGCAACGACGGCTACAACTTCCTGAACCTCGGCTTCGCGCTCGAGCGCGCCGACAATACCGCGCGGCTGATCGACGTGAAATATTATGTCCTCCTGCCGAGCGTGGATTTCGTCGGCTCCGGGCTCGACAATTACCAGTGGCAGACGCTGCTGCGCGCGATGTCGGCGCAGCGCGCCTTCCACTGGGCCTATGGCGGCGACATCACGGCAAAGAAGATCGCGCATTTCCTGATCCTGAACCGGCAGACGCCGCGCTCGCTGATCACCGCGACGACCTCGGCGATGGAGCATCTCGACGATCTCGCCCATGCCTATCACCGCTCGGGGCCAGCCCAGATGCGGGCCCGCGCGCTGGTCGGCGAACTGGCCGAGACCACCGTCGAGGAGATCTTCGAGGAGGGGCTGCACGAGTTCCTGACCCGCTTCATCCGCGACATCGGCGAGCTGACGAACATGGTCTACAACGCGTATCTGAGCGGAGAGGCGAGATGATCCTGACCGTCAACCACGTGACTACCTACCGCTACGACGCGCCGATGCGCGCCGCGGTGCAGTCGTTGCGGCTGTTCCCCTCGCGCTTCGACGGTCAGCGCTCGATCCGCTGGGACGTGACGGTCGAGGGCGGCACCCGCGGCGGCTCGTTCCGCGACGGGGCGGGCGACAAGGTCGAGGGCTGGTCGATGCGCGGCCCGGTGACCGAGGTGTCGATCGCCGTCGCGGGGCAGGTCGAGACCATCGACCTCGCCGGCGTGCTGCGCGGCCACCGCGAGGTGGTGGCGCCCTTCGCCTATCTGCGCGAGACCGTCGCGACCTGGATCGACGACGCGCTCGAGACGCTTGCCCACGAGGCCGCGGCCGGGGCCGAGGATGCGCTCGACCGCGCCCACCGGCTGAGTGCGGCGGTGGCCGAGGCGATCGCCTATGCGCCGGGGGTGACCCATGCCCACACCACCGCGGCCGAGGCGCTCGAGCTGGGCGAGGGGGTCTGTCAGGATCACGCCCATGCGCTGATCGCCTGCGCCCGCGCGCTCGACATGCCGGCGCGCTATGTCTCGGGCTATCTTTACGCCCGTGACGACGGCGTGCCGCACGAGGCAAGCCACGCCTGGGCCGAGATCTGGGTCGAGGGGATCGGCTGGATCGGTTTCGACGCGGCGAACGGCTGCTGCCCGGACGAGCGCTACATCCGGCTCGGCTCGGGGCTCGATGCGCGCGAGGCGGCACCGATCAAGGGCGTTGCCATGGGCACGGGCGAGGAGAAGCTCGACGTGACCGTTGCTCTCGGCGCGATCCAGCAATAGAAGGGGCCCCGGGCTTTTCCGGGGAAGAACATGACCTATTGCGTTGGCCTTCTGCTCAACGAGGGGATGGTGCTGCTGTCCGACACCCGCACCAATGCGGGGCTCGACAACATCGCCACCTATCGCAAGATGTTCGTCTTCGAGGAGCCCGGCGAACGGGTCGTCGCGATTTTGACCGCGGGCTCGCTCTCGGTCACGCAGACGACGATGGCGCGGCTGCACGAGGCGGTCGACGACCACGAGGCGACCTCGGAAAGCTCGATCATGCTGGCGCCGACGATGCTGAAGGTGGCCGAGATCGTCGGCAACACGCTCTCCTCGGTGCGTCAGGACATCGACAGCAAGATGGAGGCCTCGAAGGTCTCGACCGCCGCCTCGATGATCGTCGCGGGGCAGCGCAAGGGCGGCGCGATGCGGATGTTCCTGATCTATCCGGAAGGCAACTTCATCGAGGCGACCGAGGACACGCCCTATCTGCAGATCGGCGAGCACAAATATGGCAAGCCGATCCTCGACCGGGTGGTGACGCCCTCGACCTCGCTCGACGACGCGCGCAAGGCGGTGCTGCTGTCGATGGATTCGACGCTGCGTTCGAACCTGTCGGTGGGCATGCCGCTTGATTTCGCAGTGATCGCGAAGGACGCCTGCCGGGTCACCACGCGCCGCCGGATCGAGAAGAAGGACCCGGATTTCGCCCGCATGTCCGAGGCCTGGTCCGAAGCGCTGCGCGAGGGCTTCACCCGCATCGAGATCTGAGCGGGCCCGCCCGGGCCCGGCTCAGCCGCGCGCGAAGGTCTCGGCCACCGCGTCGAAGAAACGCGCGCGGGTGGCGGCGCCTTCCATCATCAGCTCGTGCTGGGCGCCCTCGATGATCTCGAGCCGGCCCCGCGGCCAGCGCGCCATCCGCGCCTTTGCCGCCGGGATGTCGATGATCCGCTCGGCGCCGCCGATCGCGGTCAGGCAGGGCAGGTCGGGCGAGGCGAGCGCGGCAAGCGCCTCGCATTCGAGGATGCCCTGCGTCACCCAGTGCAGCGTCGGCCCGCCAAGGGCAAGCTCGGGTGCCTCGCCGAGATGGCTGACCATGAAGGCCCACATGCCGGGATCGGTGGTCAGCTTGTTGTCGAGGAAGGGCGCGCTCAGCACATAGGTGCCGGGACCGGTGCCCGGGGCATAGCGCTCGGCGAAGGCGCCGGCGTCGAAGAGCCGCGAGATCTGCGGCCCGAAGGGATGGATGAGCGGCGGCAGGCCGATGCCCCACATCGGCGCCGAGAAGGCCGCCGCCGAGAACGGATGCACTCCCATCAGCGCCCGCAGCCCGATCGCGCCGCCCATCGAATGGCCGAGGATGAACCACGGCCGCGGCAGCTCGAGCTCGGTCGCGGTGGCGATCACCGCGGCCAGATCGCGCTGGAAGTCGGGGAAATGCGCGACATGGCCCTTCAGCGGGTCGTCGAGCGGGCGGTCGGCCAGCCCCTGACCGCGCCAGTCGACGGCGAGCATCGCATAGCCGCGCGCGCACAGATCGGCGGCCGCAGGGCCATATTTCTCGACATATTCGGTGCGGCCGGGCAGCAGGAACACCGTGCCCTTCGCCGCCGCCGCCGGCCCCGGCCACAGGCCGAGGCGGATGCGCACCCCGTCCTCCGTGCGCAGCCAGACCGCGCGGCCGCCCTCGGGGCCGCGTGCCATCGCCGCGTGGAACGGGGCCGCCTGCATCAGCTGAGCGCCGCGCCGAGCTGCATCGCCAGGCCCATCGAACCGTCGATCTTCAGCTTGCCGGTCATGAAGGCCATCGTCGGGTTCACATCGCCCTCGAGGATGCCGCGGAAGGTGGTGGCATCGGCGATCAGCGTCACATCGGCCTCGTCATCGCCCGCGCGCACGCCGTCGGCGTCGATGATGATGCTGCCCTCGTCCTTGATGACGAATTTCGCCGTCGACGAGAAGCCGTTCGGCAGTTTTTCGGCCAGCGCCGAAACCGCCTTGTCGATGATGTCGCTCATTGAGTTCCTCCGAAAGTGAACGCCGGGCTCTCGCTTTCTCCGGCGCTTGGGTTACAGTTTGGTATATGCGCGCGCTCCGGGCCACAAACAAATGTATCGTTGCGGCAGTTGCCGTAATCGTCAACCTCGCTGCTCCGGTGCATGCCGAGACGGCGGGGCTCGATCGATCTTTCACCGAACTGGCCGATCCGGACTATGCCGGCTGGAGCCGTGCCGAGTCGGATATCCGCCGCGCCTGGTCGCGCTCGGGCTCTGCGTCGATGGACCTGCTGCTGAAGCGCGGCGAGGAGGCGCTTGATTCGGGCGACACCACCGCGGCGATCGAGCATCTGACGGCCTTGACCGATCACGCGCCCGATTTTGCCGAGGGCTGGAATGCGCGCGCGACGGCCTATGCGGGGGCAGGGCTCTTCGGTCCGGCGGTCGAGGACATCGCCCGCACGCTTGAACTCGAGCCGCGGCACTGGGAGGCGCTGGCCGGGCTGGGCGCGATTCTCGACGAGATCGGCGACCGGCCGCGCGCGCTGGTCGCCTATCGCGCCTCTTTCGCCTTGAACCCGCACCAGCAGGATGTGAAAGACGCGATCGCAAGGCTGGAAAAGGAGCTTGCGGGCGTCGCGTTGTGACGGCCGCGAGGGGGCAGGGGAAATGTCTGGGCGGATCACCGCGGTCCTCGGGCCGACCAACACCGGCAAGACGCATTACGCGATCGAGCGGATGCTGGCGCATCGCACCGGCGTCATCGGCCTGCCGCTGCGGCTTCTGGCGCGCGAGGTCTATGACCGGATCGTGAGCGCGCGCGGCCCCTCGGTCGTGGCGCTGGTCACCGGCGAGGAGCGCATCGTGCCCGAGCGTGCGGCCTATTGGGTCGCGACCACCGAGGCGATGCCCGAGGTCGGCGCCGATTTCGTCGCCATCGACGAGATCCAGCTCTGCGCCGATCCCGAGCGCGGTCATGTCTTCACCGACCGGCTGTTGCACATGCGCGGGCTGCACGAGACGCTCTTCCTCGGTTCCGAGACGATGAAGGGGGCGATTGCCGCGCTGGTGCCGGGGGTGCAGTTCACCCGCCGCGAGCGGTTCTCGAAACTCAGCTGGGCAGGTTCGAAAAAGACAAGCCGGATGAGGCCGCGCAGCGCGATCGTCGGGTTTTCGGTTGAAAATGTCTATGCCATCGCGGAGCTCCTGCGGCGCCAGAAGGGCGGGGCGGCGGTGGTGATGGGGGCGCTGAGCCCGCGCACGCGCAACGCGCAGGTGGCGCTGTATCAGTCGGGCGACGTCGATTACCTCGTTGCCACCGACGCGATCGGCATGGGGCTGAACCTCGACATCGAACATGTCGCCTTCTCCTCGATGGCGAAATTCGACGGCCGCCGGATGCGTGCGCTGTTCCCGCACGAGATCGGCCAGATCGCCGGCCGCGCCGGGCGGCACACGATGGACGGCACCTTCGGCGTGACCGGCGAGGCGAGCCCGCCGCCGCCCGAGGTGATCGCCGCGGTCGAGGAGCACCGCTTCGCTCCGATCCAGCGGCTGCAATGGCGCAACCCGCGGCTTGAGTTCGGCACGCCCGAACGGCTGATCCGCGCGCTCGAGGAAAGCCCGCAGAACGAATGGCTGACCCGCGGCCGCGAGGCGGACGACCTGCGCGCGCTGAAGGCGCTGGTCGAGATCCCCGAGATTTCCGGCCGGATCGGCCATCCGCATGACGTGCGCCTGCTGTGGGACGTCTGCCGCATCCCCGATTTCCGCTCGATTTCCGAGGCCGAACATGCCACGCTTCTGGCACGCATTTTCGGCTTCCTGCGCGAGGGCAAGGGTGTGCCCTCGGACTGGCTTGCGGGCCAGATCTCGCGCATCGACAAGGTTCAGGGCGACATCGACACGCTGTCGAGACGGCTCGCCTTCATCCGCACCTGGACCTACGTGGCGCAACGCAAGGGCTGGGTCGATGACGAAACCCATTGGCGCGAGGAAACGCGCGCGGTAGAAGACCGCCTGTCGGATGCGCTACACGGTGCGCTGACCCAACGATTTGTGGACCGGCGCACCTCTGTGTTGCTGCGCCGGCTCAAGCAGAAGGAGACCCTCGTGGCCGAGGTGAACGACAAGGGCGAAGTGACGGTCGAGGGCGAATTCGCCGGCCGTCTGGAAGGCTTCCGCTTCCGGCAGGACGCGACCACGTCGCCTGACGAGGCGAAGATGCTGGCGCGCGCCGCCTACGAGGCGCTGAAGCCCGAGTTCAGCCTGCGGGCGGACCGCTTCTACAACGCGCCCGACACCGAGATGGACTTCACCGAGCAGGGCGGCCTGATGTGGGGTGAGCTCGCGGTGGGCAAGCTGGTGAAGGGCGCCGACCCGATGAAACCCTCGGTCGAGGCCTTCGTCGACGAGGAAGCGGGTGCGGACGTGGCCGAGAAGGTCAAGCGCCGGCTGCAGCATTTCATCGACCGCAAGGTTGCCGCGCTGTTCGAGCCGCTCCTGGCGATGAGCCGCGACGAGGCGCTGACGGGCCTGGCCCGCGGCTTTGCCTTCCGGCTGGTCGAGCACATGGGCATCCTGCCGCGCGAGGGCGTGGCCAACGAGGTCAAGGAACTTGACCAGGACGCCCGCGGCCTGCTGCGCAAGCATGGCGTGCGTTTCGGCCAGTACACGATCTTCCAGCAGGCTCTGCTGAAGCCGGCGCCGACGCGGCTGCGGCTGGTGCTCGCCTCGCTCTGGGACGGGTTGCAGGAATTCCCCGAAAGCCCGCCTCCGGGCCTCGTCACGATCCCGCATATCGCCGAAGTGCCGGCCTCGGCCTATACGCTGTCGGGCTATCGCCCGGCGGGCAGCCGCGCGATCCGCATCGACATGCTCGAACGTCTCGCCGACCTGCTGCGCACGCAGGACACGCGCGGGGGGTTCGAGGCGACGCCGGACATGCTGTCGATCACCGGCATGACGCTCGAGCAGTTCGCCGACCTGATGCAGGGGCTGGGCTATCGCGCCGAGAAGGGCGAGCGGGCGAAGACCCGCCCGGTGGCCGAGCCGAAGCCGCCGGTCGAGGGAGCCGAGAACCCGATCCCGGAAGAGACCTCGCCGATCGCCGAGACCGAAGCCGAGGCAGAGGCTGCCGCGGCCGAGCCCGAGACCGAGGTGTTCTACACCTTCGCCTGGGCCCCGCGTCCGCGTCCGCAGCGCCCCGAACGCGCCCCGCGCCGCGAGGGCGAGGGCGGTGGCAAGCCGCGTCGCGAGGGCGGCAAGCCCGAGTTCCGCGGTGACCGCGACGGCGCCAAGGGCGGCAAGCCGAAGGGCAAGGGCAAGCCGCATGGCAAGCCCCGCGACGACGAGAAGAGCCGCGCCTACGAGGCCCGTCCGCCGAAGAAGGACAAGCCGATCGACCCGGACAACCCCTTCGCCGCCGCGCTGATGGGCTTCAAGAGCAAGCCCTGAATTGCCCGACGACCCGGAGCGCATCCGCCTCGACAAATGGCTGTGGCACGCGCGCGTGGTGAAGACCCGCGCGCTGGCCGCCGAGCTGGTGTCGAAGGGCCGGGTCCGGGTGAACGGCAACCGCACCGACAAGTCGGGCCGCGCCGTCGGCCCGGGCGATGTTCTGACCCTTTCGGTCGCCGGACGGGTGCGGGTTTTGCACCTCCTCGGCTGCGGCACCCGCCGCGGCCCCGCGACCGAGGCGGCCGAGCTCTTCCTCGAGCTCGGCGAGGCCGGCGTTTCCCCGACGCCCGAAAGCGCGGAACGCCCGTCCTGAGCCCGCGGCAAGAATGCCGCGGCCGGTCTTTCCGGCCGCCGCGCTCTTGATTGATCCGCACGGCAGGGCTAGGAAGCGGAAAAAGCGCAAACGATCCGGGGGTTCTCCATGACCTATGTCGTCACCGACAATTGCATCGCCTGCAAGTACACCGACTGTGTCGAGGTCTGCCCGGTGGACTGCTTCTACGAGGGCGAGAACACGCTGGTGATCCACCCCGACGAATGCATCGATTGCGGCGTGTGCGAACCCGAATGCCCCGCCGACGCGATCCGCCCGGACACCGAGCCGGGGATGGAGAGCTGGGTCGAGCTGAACCGCAAATATGCCGAGATCTGGCCGGTCATCACTCAGAAGAAAGAGCCGCTTCCGGATCACGAAAAGCACGACGGCGAGACCGGCAAGCTCGAGAAATACTTCTCGCCGAATCCCGGCACCGGCGACTGATCGAGCGGGGCCCCGCTGCCGGCGGCGGTCCTTTTCCCTGATTCGGCTGCGTCAGGGCTGCTTCCCTAAGGGAAAGAATCGGAATTTTCGCAGCCAAGGCCTTGAAACTGCGGCATTACGTTGTCGTGTTGTGCTGCAGTGCTTTGAAATGGCCTTATTTTGTGCTACATTCCTGTGACAAGGATGTTCGACCCCCAAGCCCCGGCGGCTCTGCTCGCCTCTCCGGGGTGTTTCCGGTGACAGAGAATGACATCGCGGAGCTTCGGCGCCGGGGATGTTTTCTGCGCTGAAAACGGTGGGCGAAGGACCGGCTGCGAGGAAGCGACTGAATGACCAAGACCAAGAAGACCGAGTTTCGTCCGGACGATTTCGTTGTGTACCCTGCCCACGGCGTCGGCAAGATCATCTCGATCGAGGAGCAGGAGATTGCCGGTCTCCGGCTCGAGCTGTTCGTCATCTCCTTCGAGAAGGACAAGATGACGCTGCGCGTTCCGACCTACAAGGCGCTCGACATCGGCATGCGCGGCCTGTCGACCCCGGATGTGGTGTCGAAGGCGCTGGAGACCCTGAAGGGCAAGGCCAAGGTCAAGCGCGCGATGTGGTCGCGCCGGGCGCAGGAATATGAACAGAAGATCAACTCGGGCGACCTGCTGTCGATCGCCGAGGTGGTGCGCGACCTGCACCGCGCCGATGACCAGCGCGAGCAGTCCTATTCCGAGCGTCAGCTCTACGAGGCGGCGCTCGAGCGGCTGACCCGCGAGGTTGCGGCGGTCTCTGGCACCGACGAGGCCGGTGCGGCGAAGAAGGTCGACGACGTTCTGGTCGGCCGCGCCGCCTGAGCACAGGCCACAGCGCGTTTATCACGGGCCCCTTGCGGGGCCCGTTCGCATTTCAGCTCCGGCTGTCGAGCGGCGTGGCGGGGGTGGCCTCGGGCTCCTCGCCCTTGTCTTCGCGCCGCGCGAAACTCTTCAGCATCGCCGCTTCCAGCTCGGCGTTCAGCTCGCGGGTGCGCTGGATGTATTCGGGGTTCTGCTCGATCGGCACGCCGGGCTTCCAGGCCTGGGCGAGGTCGCGCACCGCGGCGCGGTCGATCTTGAAGAAGACCTTTTCCAGCTCCGAAGCCTCGAATTCGTTCAGCCCGACGTTTTCCAGCACATAGCGCGCCGCGCGCAGCGAGGAGTCGAAAAGCTCGCGCACGATGTCGTTCGCACCGGCCTTGTAGAGCTCGAACACGTGGATGCGGTCGCGGGCGCGGGCGATGATGTGCAGATCGGGCCGCACCGAGCGGGCATAGGCGACGAGCCGGTTCGCCGAGGCCTTGTCGTCAAGGCACACGACCAGCACCTGCGCCTTCGCCAGCCCCGCCGCGGCCAGCAGGTCGGGCCGCGTCGGGTCGCCGAAATAGGCCTTGAAGCCGAAGGTGCGCATCAGCTGGATCGTCTTCAGATCGGCGTCGAGCACCGTGGTGCGGAAGCCCGACATCGTCACCATCCGGTTCACCACCTGGCCGAAGCGGCCGACGCCGGCGATGATGATCGGCTGCTGCTCGTCGATCTCGTCGGCATCGGGGCCGTCATCCTCGCGCCGAAGCCGGCGCGCGAGCTGCTCGTTCAGGATGAACAGGAGCGGCGTGATCAGCATCGAGAGCGCGATCAGCACCAGTGCCTTTTCCGCGACCGGGGCGGGCAGGATGCGCTGGCCGACCGCGAAGGACACCAGAACGAAGCCGAATTCGCCGGCCTGCGCCAGGCCGAGGGTGAAGAGACCGCGATCCGCCCCCTTCAGCCGGAAGGCGCGGGCAAGCACGTAAAGCACGCCCGCCTTCACCGCCACCAGCGCGATCACCAGCCCGATGATCTGGAACGGCTGGGCGGTGATCACCGCGAAGTTGATGCCGGCGCCGACGGTGATGAAGAAGAGGCCCATCAGCAGGCCCTTGAACGGCTCGATGTCGCTTTCGAGCTCGTGCCGGAACTCGCTGTCGGCCAGAACCACGCCGGCAAGGAAGGTGCCAAGCGCCGGCGAGAGGCCAACGAGGCTCATCAGCGAGGCGATGCCGACCACGATCAGCAGCGCCATTGCGGTGTTGATCTCGCGCAGCCGCGCGCCGTGCACGAAGCGGAACACCGGCCGCACCAGATAGTGCCCGGCGATGATGATGAAGGCGACGGCGGCCAGCGTCATCAGCGTCACGCCCCAGCCCGGCATGCTGTCGATGAAGCGGCTGACCGGGTGGTCGCCCGCCGCCTCGGCCTTGGCGACGGCGCGCGCACCGGGCAGTGCAAGCAGCGGCAGGATCGCCAGCATCGGGATCACCGCGATATCCTGCGTCAGCAGCACCGCGAAGGCCGAGCGGCCCCCGGCCGTCTGCATCAGACGTTTCTCGTTCAGCGTCTGCAGCACGATCGCCGTCGAGGAGAGCGAGAAGATCATGCCAAGTGCGACCGCCACCGGAAGGGTCTGGTGAAAGGCGAGCGACACTGCCGTCACCAGTGCCATCGTCAGCAGCACCTGCAGCCCGCCAAGCCCGATCAGCTTGTCGCGCATCGCCCAGAGCGCGCGGGGTTCCAGCTCGAGCCCGATCAGGAACAGCATCATCACCACGCCGAATTCGGAGAAATGCTGCAGGTCGGTCATCTCCGAACCCGACAGGCCGAGCACCGGCCCGATCAGGATGCCGGCGCAGAGATAGCCCAGCACCGAGCCGAGCCCGGCGCGGGTGGCCAGCGGCACCGCGATCACCATCGCGAACAGATAAAGCGTGGCCTGAATCAGGAAGCCGGTCATGGCGCGGGGACTCGTTCTCTGGGCCGCCCGAAGCGGCCGAAGGGCAGGGAGAGGATGGACGGCACAAGCCTAGAGCATCACGCCCCGGCGACAAGGCCGAAACCGGCGTCTGTCGAAGCTGTTATCGCGCGTCAGCTGCCCTTGAGCATCTTCAGCATCAGGGTGCGGCTGCCCTTCTGGTAGCTCAGCTGCCCGTCGCCGATCGCCGTCACCCGGCCGCCGTCGAGCCGGTCGCCGACGGCGACCTTGACGAAGCGGCCGTTCGGCATGCGGATCAGCGCGCGGCGGTTGCCCGAGCCGCCGTAGACGCCGATCAGATTCATCTCGCGCAGCGCCAGCGCGTTCTGTTCGGTCGCCTGTTTCGCCACCGAGGCCGAGGTCGGCATCCGCTTCGTCGGCAGTGTCGGTTCCGGCTCGTCGAGCTCCACCGCCGGTTCGGGCGCGGTGGCGACGCTGCGTTGCGGGGCCGCCGGGGCGGCCTTCTGTGGCGCCGGGGCTGCGATCACCGGCGCCGGGGTGGGCGCCGGTGCGGCGGCGGCGATGACGGGGGCGGGTTCAGCGGCGATCGCCAGCGCCAGCGCCTGTTCGACCGAGGTCTTGAAGCTGCGCGGCCGGGCCGCGGGGCGGCGCGAGACCGACACCGCCTGTGCCGTGGCACCGGCTTCGGCAGCGGCTTTCGCCGCCTGGGCTTCCGCCTCGGCCTTGGCGGCCTCGGCTTCGGCAGCGGCTGCGGCGGCCTCGGCGCTGCGTTCGACGGCGCTCGGCCGGGTCGAGGGGCGCTGTGCGGCCAGGCGTTGCGCCTCCGTCGAGAGCGACGCGACGGGGGCAGCCGCGGTCTCGGTCTCGGTGGCCTTGGGGGGCTCTGCCACGGCGGGTTCGGGCTGCGGGGCGGGGGCCGTCGCCGCCACCGCCGCGGCGCTCTCGACCGTCGCGGGCCGGGTTTTCGGCTTGAAACGTTTCAGCGCCGGGTCGGCCCAGGGCAGGGCGGCGGCCTCTTCGGCGGCGATGGCGGCCTTGGTCACCGCATCGGGACGCGCGCGCGAGGCCCGCGGCGGCCGGCCGGAGTAGAGGGTGAACCCGCCCGGCGTCACCACGCCCTCGGGCGTCGGCTCGAAGGAGGCGCCCGGTGTGACGCGGGCGAGCTCCTCGAAGGGCGGCGGGGCGGCGGGGACGGCGGGCTGGAGGTCGGGCTGCGGCGCGGCGGGGGCAAGAATGGCGCCGGCCGGGGCGCCGGCGGCGGTGGCCTCTGCCGCGGTGGCGAGGGCATCGGCCACCGGGGCGGCCGGGGCCGGGTCCTGCCCGTCGGCGGCGGGCTCGGCAGGCATCTGCGCGCTCGACAGCGTGGCGTCGGGGGCCGCGGCCGGCACTTCGGCGCTGCCGGTCGGAGTGGCTTCCGGGATCACGCCATCGGCCGCCATCTCGGCATCGATGCCGGCAAGGTCGGCATCCGGGGGGAGATCGCTTGCCGCCGCGTCGGCAGTGCCCGGGCTGTCGGGGCTCGATGCCGTGGCAAGGTCAGATCCGGCATCCGCCGGCCCGCCGGTCAGCGCGGCGCTGTCGGTGCCGAGGGACAGGTCCTGCGCGGCGCTGTCCTGTTCCGGCGCCGCGACGGAGTTCGCCACGGGAGCGGGCGTATCGAGATAGGAGGCCCAGATCGCCACCAGACCGAGGAAGATCACCAAAGCCAGCATCAGCGCGATGCCGAGATGACGCGGCTTGCCACCAATCTGCTTCTGGCGCCGCGCGCCGAAGACCGTGGTCTCGGGCGGAACGGCGGTGTGCGCGCCCGGAGCGGGCTTTGGCTCGGCGGGGCGCGGCTTGCGCGGCGCAGCAAGCACCGGTGCGGCCTCGTCCTCGGCCAACTCGAGCCCGGGGGCGGTGATCGCGGCCGAGCGCACCGCGCCGCCGAGCGGGCGGGGCGGGGTGGAGGCGCGCGCGACACCTGCCAGCGGCGGGATGCGCGTCGCGGGCGCGGCGGTGCCGGTTCCGGCCTCTGCTGCGCCGTCGGCGTCCGCTTCAGGCGGGCTTTCCGTCTCGGGCACGTCCTCGTCGGTCGCCGCCTCGGGGCCTGCTTCGGCCGCGTCCTCTTCCGACCCGTCCGTTCCGACCTCTGCCGTCGCTTCGGCAGCATCGTCTTCGGCGGCGTCCTCTTCAGCGGTGTCCTCTTCGGCCTCGGCCATCTCCTCGGCCGCTTCGGCGGTCTCCTCGACCACGCTCACTTCTGCCGCGGCAAGGGCCGCCGCAACGGCAAGCGTGTCGCTTTCGGAGGGGCCTTCCTCGGCCGCCAGCTCGGACGTTTCCGCCTCGGGCACCGCGTCCAGCGGCGCAAGAGGCGCATCCGCCTCGGCCGGGAGTTCCTCCGGCGCCTCGATCGGGGAGGCCGGTGCGATCGGCTCGGCCGGGCTGTCCGGGGTGTCCTCCGCCGTGGTTTCGGTCGCAGGGGCCGCCTCGGGCCCGGGCGGCCCGTCCAGCGCCCGGTCGAGATCGGGCGCTACCTCCGGGGTGTCGATCTCGCTGCCGGTGTCATCGTCGCTTGCGGCGAGGGGTGCGGTTTCTGCGGCAGGCTCGGGCACAGCTGCCGGTTCCGTCGCGGGAAGCTCCTCGGTGTCGGCCGGGAGCTGAGGCTGCGCGTCCGCGGGGATCTCGGCCGGCTCTGCTTCGGTCTCGTCCGCGCTGGCCTCGGCGGGCGGTGCCGCGGCGACCTCGGGTGCCTCGGGGGCGGGCTGCGCTTCGGCCTCGGGGGCGGCTTCGGCGGGAACGAGGGCGTCTCCGACGGCGGGGTCTTCGGTCGCGGCCGCGATCCCGGGGGCCGCAAGCTCTTCGGCCGGGGCGATTGCGTCCAGATCAGCTTCGGGAGGTTCGGGCGCGGGCACCGGCTCTTCAGCGCGCTCGACACGTTCGGGAACCGGCTCGTCCGCCGCGGCATGGGGCGCCGAGGCCAGTGGCACCGGGTCCTGGTCGCGGTCGAGCCGGGCGCCATCGGGCAGGTGCCGGCCAGCGACCGAGCTCAGCCCGAACCAGGGCTCGCCGGCGAAACTGCCGGGCGCCGGCACGGCGACGAAGCCCACCGGGCAGAAGCCCCAGTCCTCGGCAAAGCTCTCGGCCTCGGCGAGGGTGTCGCGCGCCACGATCGCCACCTGCACCGTCTCGCCGCGGCCGGACCAGTCGAACACCAGATCCGGGACCTTATAGGGCGTCATCCCCTCGAGCGCGGCGGTGATCTGACGGCGGCGCATCGCCGGGCGCGGGCCCGGGGCGGCGATCTCGGCATAGAGGATCTGGCTGGCCGGGATGATGAGCTTGGTCAGCACGCCGGTCTCGGGCGCGCGCGCCTCGGCGAGGCGGCGCAGCCGGCCGAGCTCTGCCGACAGGTTCGGTGCGTCGAGGCTGACCTCGCCCAGAATCTCCCAGCCGCCGGCTGTGCGGTGCAGCAGGCCGATGCCATCATGCGAAAGATTGAGCGCGAAGCTGGGTTTCATGTCGGGGGCTCTGGCACAGCTGGACGGGCGCCGGAACGGGCGCGGGCGGTTCCTCCCTTGGTAAAGCATCTTCCCCGCCATGAAAAGCGGCGGCCGGGCCGCAGCCCCCGCCGGCAGCCACTCCCGCCGGCATTTCTTCGCCGAATGTTGAGAAAGTGAAGGCCGCGGTGTCGTGCCACCCCGTGACATGGCCCGCCCGGGCGGATTTCTGCTGCCATCTGACCATGCAAAAGGCCGGGCACGCGGCCCGGCCTTGTCGATGTCCTGGCGCCTCGCCTCAGGCGGTGGCGGCGGCGAGCGCCTGGTCGAGGTCGGCGATCAGGTCGGCCACATCCTCGATCCCGATCGACAACCGCACCACGCCCGGCGCGGCGCCGGCGGCGACCTGCTGTTCCTCGCTCAGCTGGCGATGCGTGGTCGAGGCCGGGTGGATGATCAGCGAGCGCGCATCGCCGAGGTTCGCGACATGGCTGAAGAGCTTCAGATTGTCGACGAGCTTGACGCAGGCGTCATAGCCGCCCTTCACCGCCACGGTGAAGAGCGCGCCGGCGCCCTTCGGGCAGATCTTCGCGACCCGGTCGTGCCAGGGCGAGGACGGCAGGCCGGCCCAGGTGACATAGTCGATGCGCGGATCCTTCTCGAGCCACTCGGCCACGGCCTTGGCGTTCGCCACGTGCTTTTCCATGCGCAGGCTGAGCGTCTCGATCCCCATCAGCGTGTAATGCGCCGCCTGCGGGTTCATCGTCATGCCGAGGTCGCGCAGCCCGATCGCGATCGAGTGGAAGGTATAGGCCATCGGCCCGAGCGCCTGGTGGAACGTCAGCCCGTGATAGGCCGGCTCGGGGGCGCTGAGCGAGGGGAACTTGTCCGAGGCCGACCAGTCGAACTTGCCGGAATCGACGATCGCGCCGCCCATCACCGTGCCGTTGCCGGTGAGGTATTTCGTCGTCGAATGCACCACCAGCGTCGCGCCATGCTCGATCGGGCGGCACAGATAGGGCGAGGCGAGGGTGTTGTCGACGATCAGCGGCAGGCCGAGCCTGTCGGCCACCTTCGCCACCGCATCGAGATCGGTGATATAGCCGCCGGGGTTCGAGATCGACTCGCAGAAGATCGCACGGGTGTTCTCGTCCACCGCGGCTTCGATCGCCGCGGCATCGTCGAAATCGACGAAGGTGCAGCCCCAGCCGAAGCGCTTCATCGTCAGGCCGAACTGGGTGATGGTGCCGCCGTAAAGCCGGGTCGAGGCGACGATGTTCAGCCCCGGCCCCATCAGCGGGAAGAGCGCCATGATCTGCGCCGCATGGCCCGAGGAGCAACACACCGCCCCCGCGCCACCCTCGAGCGCGGCGATGCGGTTTGCCAGCGCCGAGATCGTCGGGTTGGTCAGGCGCGAATAGATGTAGCCCACTTCCTGCAAGTTGAAGAGCCGCGCCGCGTGGTCGGCGTCTTTGAAGACATAGGCGGTGGTTTGGTAGATCGGCACCTGGCGGGCCCCGGTGGCCGGATCGGGTTCGGCCCCGGCGTGCACCTGCAGCGTGTCAAAGGAAAAGTCGGTCATATGCGCCTCCCGGAATGCAACGGGGCGAACCCTATCGCCGGGTCCGGGGCGCTTCAAACACATTCGTTTTGCGCGGGATGTTCCGGCCGGCGCGCTAGAGGCCGAGGTGCAGATAGTCGCGCAGCCGGTACCAGGCCGGTGCGATGATGCACTTCAGGATCATGTAGGTGAAGCCGATGGCGCCAAGCACGGCCGTCGATGCGACCAGCCCGTCGGTTCCGGCCGAGACGATGCCTGCGCGCGCGAAGGGCTGGACGATGAAGGCGAGAAGCTCGGCGGCAAAGGCCGAGGCCAGCGCCAGCGCCAGCAGCGTGCCGAGGAAACGCAGCGGCCGGAACCAGGTGCCGAGGCCGGTGTGCACGGCCTCGGCAAAGATCGCCAACCCGATTCCGGTCAGAGTCGTCATGACGACGGGAACATCCGCACCGAGAATCGGTATCGTGAATTCCATGAGCCGATCCATGGGTCTCTCCATCCTCACTCTGCCAAAAGGTTAAAGCGGAACTGGGGTCGGATTGCGGGAAGACCGTGAAGGAAATGTGGCAGAACTCTCAGCGCAGCCAGAGCCCCTCGCGCCGGATCGCATTGCGCAGCACCTGCTCGCGCCGGGGCAGATCGTTGCGGTCGAACTTGCGGCGCAGCTTCTGCCCCTTGTTCTGATAGATCAGCTTCTTTGCCGGCTCGTAGTTCTTCAGCACCTTCTTCACCGCATTCGGCGCGGCGACCGCCTCGGCCACCGCCACCGCGGCGTCGCTTTCGCGCGCATAGAGCAGCGGCAGGGCGCGGTAATGGGTGGTGACGGCGCCGTCGAGCCCGGCCAGCTCCGGTCCCGGCCGGCCGCCGCCGAAGGAATGGATCACCAGCGGCAGCGCGATCTGGTCGAGCCAGGGATCGAGCGACTGACAGGCGAGCTCGTCGGGTGTGTTCCAGCGGATCCAGTGCGCGTAATGCAGGAAGCGCTTGCCGAAGGCCTGGGCATCGGCGCCGAAGAACCAGCCGGCGTTGAAGTAGAGGTAGCGCTGCCAGTATTCGTCGGGCTTGCTCAGGTCGAGCGAGCTTTCGAAGTCGAGGCCGAAATGGTCATAGAGGCTCTTCCAGATCTCGGTGTAGCCGACCTTGTAGAGCGGCGGTTCGGGCCAGGTGCCCTCGCGCCGCATCGAGGCGGAGGGGCGGGTGAAATCAAAGCCCACGGCGCTCAGCGGCCCGGTGAAGAGCGTGTCGGTGTCGAAGAAGACGAAGGGCTCGGCGGGCAGCGCCGTCATCGCCTCGATCTTGTTGCCATGCGGGTAGATCTCGCCGAAGTGCTTGTTTTCGAAGGGCACGATCTCGGCGCCCGCGTCGGTCAGCAGCGCCCGCACCGGGTCCGAGATCCGCACCGGCTGAGACCAGCGGGCGCCGGTGGGCTCGGCCACCAGGAGCCGGCCGGCGAAGTCGGGGTTCGCCTTGCGGAAGGAGTGGGTGAAGAGGATCGCCTCGTATTCGAGCCGCCCCGCCTGCGCCACGCAGAACACGTTGTAGGTTTGCCCGCCGGCCACTGTGCCCGTCATCGTACTGCCTTTCACTGTCGGCTTACTATAGCGGCAGAGCAGGGATGGAGGGAAGGTGCCGCGCGCGCGAAGACCGCGGCGGAAGTGCCCGCAGGCCTTGCGAAATCACCAATCCTGAGGGGGAGTGGTGGGTGACCCTGGAATCGAACCAGGCGTGGGTCTCCCCGGCGGAGTTACAGTCCGCTGCCGCACCTTGCAGCTCGTCACCCGACGTGGGGCGGGATTTACCGAAGGGGGTGGGGGGCGTCAAGCGGGTTTTTGACGGTTTTCGCGGCTCTTGCCAAAACGGCGCTGCCGGCGCAGGAAGGGGCAAAAGGGGAGCGGCGATGAAGAAACCGACCTGGGTGATCGAGAAGGAGCGTGCCAAGCGCGCATCGGCGGCGGAAACCGTGTGGCTGTTCGGCCTGCATGCGGTGCGCGACGCGCTGGTGAACCCGGCGCGGGTGAAGCTGCGCCTCGTGCTGACGAAGAACGCCTCGGACAAGCTGACCGAGGCGATCGCCGCCTCGGGGATGACGGCCGAGATCGTTGATCCGCGCAAATTCGACACCCAGGTGCCGCTCGCGCCCGATTCCGTGCATCAGGGCGCCGCGCTCGAGGTCAAGCCGCTCGACTGGGGCAAGCTCGAGGAGGTGGCGCTGACCGGCCGCGGCGAGCCGCTTGTCGTGCTGCTCGACCGGGTGACCGACCCGCACAATGTCGGCGCGATCCTGCGCTCGGCCGAGGTGTTCGGGGCACGCGCCGTGGTGGCGCCCGCGCGCCATTCGGCGCCCGAGACCGGGGCGCTGGCCAAGACCGCCTCGGGCGCACTCGAGCGTCAGCCCTACCTGCGGGTGACGAACCTCGCCGATGCGATGGAAGAGCTGCGCAAGATGGGCTACGTGCTTTTGGGCCTTGCGGGCGAGGCCGAAGAGACGCTGGGCGAGGCGCTGGCCGCCGTCGGCACGCGGCCGGTGGCGCTGGTGCTGGGCGCCGAGGGGCCGGGGCTGCGCGAGAAGACACGCGACACCTGCGACCGGCTGGTGAAGATCCCCTTCCCGGGCGAGTTCGGCTCGCTCAACGTGTCGAACGCGGCGGCAGTGGCGCTCTACGCGGCCACGAACCGCTGAAGCGGCCGGCGGCATGACGCGCAGGGCTCTTTCACAAAGGCGCGATTCGTTCCCACCCCCCTTTAACCGGGGGGACGCATTCCTATGTAAGATCACAGAAGCGCAGCTTGGAACCGCTGTGTTTCAGTTCACTGTCCCTCGTTCCGCACCTGTGCGCCCGAGCTTCTGGTTCGGGCGCATTTTTATCTGCGCCGGCTGAAAGGGAGGCTGCCATGACCGATGCCGAACTCCGCGAGATCCTGCAGACCACGAAGGTGATCGCCGTCGTGGGCTTTTCCGCGAAACCTGACCGCGCCTCGCATTACGTCGCGGCCTTCCTGCAGGCGAAGGGCTATCGGGTGATTCCGGTCAACCCGGGGCTTGCCGGCCAAAGCTTCCTTGGCGAGACGGTCTTTGCCGATCTCGCCGCGATCCCGGCCGAGATCGCCGTCGACATGGTCGACATCTTCCGCGCCCCCGAGGCGGTCCCGGGCATCGTCGAAGAGGCGCTTGCCCATCTGCCGGCGCTGCGCACGGTCTGGATGCAGCTTGGCGTGATCAGCGAGGAAGGCGCCACCCTTGCCCGCGCCGCCGGCAAGCGGGTGGTGATGGATCATTGCCCGAAGATGGAGATCCCGCGGCTCGGGCTGTGACCGGGGAGGGGGGCTCCGCCCCCCGCTGCGCGCCCCCCGAGGTATTTTTGCCAAGATGAAAAGCGAAGGGGCCTCGCCTGAGTGACGAGGCCCCTGCTTTCTTCCTGCCCGAAATACCTCGGGGGTGAGCGGCGTCCGCCGCGAGGGGGCAGCGCCCCCTGCGCCTTCAGCCCTTGACCGCCGCCGCCGCCGCGACGATCGCATCGGCGATGAAGTCGAGTTCGGCGCGGGTCAGCCGCGCGGGAAGGCGCGTGTCGCAGGCACGCATCAGCATCGCGCGGGTCTTCGGCAGCTCAGGCAGCTCGCCGAGGAACTGCCAGTTCCAGAAGGCGCGGGCATTGTCCTTGCTCAGCCCGAAGACCTGCACGCCGACGCCGCGCGCCTTGGCCTCGTCCTGCAGGCGCAGTGCCTCGGCATCGGTCCAGTCGCCCGTGAGGTTGAACTGCAGGCTGTCGGGGGCGCGGGCCTCGGGGCCGAGGGCGGGCGGCACGTCAAGCCAGGGGCTCTCGTTCAGCTTCGCGGCGACGTAATCGTGGTTCGCCAGCCCGTCGCGCACGCGGCGCGGCACCTCGGCCAGCTGCGGCCGGATCACCGCGGCCGAGAGGTTCTGCATTCGGGTGTTGTAGAGCGGCAGCTGGTTTTGCCAGTGCACGAAGCTGTTCTGCAGCCCCGGGTGCTTCTTCCAGTTGTGCTCGTAGGCGCCCGACATGATGATCGCGCGGGCGGCGAGTTCTGGGTCATCGGTGACCAGCACCCCGCCTTCGCCGGCATTCACCAGCTTGTAGCTCTGGAAGCTGAAGCAGCCGATCTTGCCGATCGTGCCGATCTTGCGATCGCCCCAGACGGTGCCCAGGCTGTGCGCGGCATCCTCGATCACCGGCACGCCCTTCGCGTCGGCCAGTGCCATGATCGCGTCCATGTCCGAGGTGTGGCCGCGCATGTGCGAGATCAGCACCGCCGCGATGCTGTCGTCGAACTTTTCCCGGAAGTCGTCGAGATCGACGCGGAAGTTCTCGCCCACCTCGACCAGAACCGGCACGCAATCGGCATGCACGATCGCCGAGGGCACGGCGGCGAAGGTGAAGGCGGGCACCAGCACCCGCGCGCCGCGCGGCAGGTCGAGCGCCTTCAGCGACAGGAACAGCGCGGCCGAGCAGGAGGCGACGGCGACGGCATAGCGGGTGCCCATGAAGGCGGCGAATTCGGCCTCGAGCTGCGATACCGGCGCATTCTCCGAGGTGTAGCGGAACAGATCGCCCGAGCTGAGGAGCCGCTCGATCTCGGCGCGGGCGGCCTCGGGGATGGGCTCGGCGTCATAGCAATTCGGCGGGGGACAGGTCGGGGCGAGATCGCCGTCACGGGGCATGAGTTTCAGCTTTCCTGAATGTCATATTCAGAAAAGCAGTAAGATGCTCCTGGCCGCAGGCCAAGTGAAAGTTTCGTGTCGGCGGCGAAGTGTCGCCTAGAATCCCAATCTGTCGCGCAGGCTGTACCAGCCCATGCCGAGTGCAAGGAGCGGGAAGCGCAGGTGGCTGCCGCCCGGGAAGATATGGGCGGGCAGCGTCGCCATCACGTCGAAGCCGTCGCCGGTCGCCGTCACCGCCTCGGCCATCAGCTTGCCCGCGTGGGTGGCCAGCGCCACGCCATGGCCCGAGAAGCCCGAGGCGGAGAGGCAGTTCAGATGCGGGCGGCGGAAGCAGGGCATGCGGTTCACGGTGATCGCCAGCGTGCCGCCCCAGGCATGGGTGATCTTCACGCCCTTCAGCTGCGGATAGACCTGTTCGAGCGGCTTGCGCACCAGCGCCGCGATGTCGCGCGGGAAGCGGTAGCTGACCGTCTCGCCGCCGCCGAACAGCAGCCGGTCCTCGTGGGCGCGCCAGTAGTTCACCACGAATTTCGTGTCATGCGCGGCGATATTCTCGGTCAGCACCTCGCGCAGCCGGGGGCCGAGCGGCTCGGTGGCGACGATGTAATTGTTGATCGGCATCACCCGCGCGGCGATCTTCGGCTCGAGATGGTCGAGATAGCCGTTCGCGGCGAGGATCACGTGGTCACAGCTGACCTCGCCCGCCGCGGTGATCACCCGGCTCGTCTCGCCCGCGTGGTGGGCGTGGCGGATCTTCGTCACCGCCGAGCGCTCGAAGATCTGCGCCCCCGCGGCCTCGGCGAGCCGGGCGATGCCAAGCGCGAGGTTCAGCGGATGCACATGCCCCGCGCCGCGGTCGATGTCGCCGCCGACATAGAGCGGCGAGGGGATCAGCGCGGCCAGCCCCGCACGGTCGAGCGGCGTGATCGCGTCATAGCCGTAATGGGTGGCGAGGTGCTCGGCCATGTGATGGGCGTGCGCGACCTCGCGCGCGTGCACCGCGCAATGGGCGATGCCGCGACGGGTGGGCACGCCCGCCTCGGCCGCGAGTGCATAGGTCAGCGCCTTCGCTTCCTCCGCCATGTCCCACATCCGCCGCGCCGCGGGCTTGCCGGCCATGTGCTCGAGATCGGGCATCTCGAGCCGCTGGCCCGAGCCGATCTGCCCGCCGTTGCGGCCCGAGGCGCCGAAGCCCGCGCAATGCGCCTCGAGCACGACGACGCGCCGCCCCGCGCGGGCGAGATGCAGCGCCGCCGACAGCCCGGTATATCCCGCGCCGACCACCGCGACATCGGCGCGCAGCGCGCCCGCCAGGGCGGGGCGGTCGGGCGCGGCATCGCGGCTCGCGGCATAGAAGCTTTGCGGGAATTCCCCGGGACGGTCGTTGGCGAAGAGAAGGTTCATACGTTCAGCAGCAGATGTTCCCGCTCCCAGGGCGAGATCACCTGCAGAAACTCCTTGTATTCGTTGCGTTTCACCGCCTCGTAGACGGTGCAGAACTCGACCCCCAGCACCTCGCGCACCGGCGCGGAATCGGAGAACAGATCCAGCGCGTCACCGAGGTTGTAGGGCAGGTCGGTCTCGTTCATGTAGGCGTCGCCGATGCACTCGGGGCGCGGCATCTTCTTTTCCTTGAGGCCAAGATAGATGCAGGCCAGCGAGGCGGCGAGGCCGAGATAGGGGTTGCAGTCCATCCCGGCGAGGCGGTTCTCGATGCGCCGCGCGGCAGGGCCCGAGATCGGCACCCGCAGCCCGGTGGTGCGGTTGTCGCGGCCCCATTCGAGGTTGATCGGCGCGGCGAAGTCCGGCACGTAGCGGCGATAGCTGTTCACATAGGGGGCGAGCAGCGCGATCACCGCGGGCAGGTGGTTTTGCAGCCCGGCGATGGCATACATGAACTGGATGCTCTCGCTGCCGTCGGGCTCAGAGAAGATGTTCTCGCCGGTCTTCCTGTCGATCACCGACTGGTGGATGTGCATTGCCGAGCCCGGCTCACCCTCGATCGGCTTCGCCATGAAGGTGGCGAAGCAGTCGTGGCGCAGCGCGGCCTCGCGGATCTGCCGCTTGAAGAAGAAGATCTGGTCGGCCAGATGCACCGCATCGCCATGGGCAAGGTTGATCTCGACCTGACCGGCGCCGCCTTCCTGCAAGATGCCGTCGATCTCGAAGCCCTGCGCCTCGGCGAAGTCATAGATATCGTCGATCACCTTGCCGTATTCGTCGACCGCCGACATCGAATAGGCCTGCTTGCCCGCGGCGCGGCGGCCAGAGCGGCCCATCGGCGGGATGATCGGCTGGTTCGGGTCGAGGTTGCGCGCGACGAGGAAGAATTCCATCTCGGGCGCGATCACCGGGGTCCAGCCCTCGTCCTCGTAAAGCTTGAGGATGCGCTTGAGCACGTTGCGCGGCGCGGTCGGCACCGGGTTGCCTTGCTGGTCCTCGACGTTGTGGATGATCTGCAAGGTCACATCGGCAGTCCAGGGGGCGGCGGTGGCGGTGGCCCAGTCCGGCGTCAGGATCATGTCGGGCTCGGTGAAGGCGCCCATCGGGTTGTCGACCCATTCGCCGGTGATCGACTGCAGGAAGATCGAGTTCGGCAGGAAGAAGCGGTCCTGATGCACGAATTTCGAGGCCGGCATCGCCTTGCCGCGGGCGACGCCCGCGATGTCGGCGACGATGCACTCGACCTCGTCGAGGCGCCGCCCGGCGATGTAGTTGCGTGCGGCCTGCGGGATCAGATCGGTCCAGTCTGACATGATGTGCCTTTCGGGGCTCAGGCCCGGGGTTTGAGGAAGAAGGCCGTGATCCGGTCGGCAAGCGTGCCGGAGGCGTTCGGCGCGCCAAGCCGGGCGCGGGCGGCCGCAAGCCGGTCGTCGGGGACCACGCCCTTGCCGCGGGTGTTCATCAGCCCCTCGACGAAGCTGTCGCGGAACTCGGGGTGGGCCTGCACGGTGAAGGCGGCATCGCCGTAGACGAGGGCGGCATTCTCGCAAAAGGCGTTGGAGCCCGCCACCTCGGCCCCCTCGGGGCGCTGCGTCACCTGATCCTGATGCCAGGCGTTCAGCGTCACCGTTTCGCCGCCGAAATCATAGTCCTGCGCACCGACGGCCCAGCCTCCGGGGAATTTCTCGACGGTGCCGCCCATGGCCTGGGCGATGATCTGGTGGCCGAAGCAGACGCCCACCATCGGCACCTTCGCCGCGATCGCCTTGCGGATGAAGGCCTCGAGCGGCTTGATGAAGGGGTGGTCCTCATAGGCGCCGAAGCGCGAGCCGGTGATGAGCCAGCCCTCGCAGTCATGGACGTCGGCGGGGAAGTCCATGTCCTTCACCCGGTAGGTGCGGAAGGTCAGGCCGCGCCCTGCCAGAAGGGTTTCGAACATGTCGGGATAGTCGCCGGAGCCCTCGCGAAGGATGTCGGGGGATTCGCCGGTTTGCAGGATGCCGATCAGCATGGAAGTCTCTTGCAGTTGGGTCGGGCAAGCCTAGCCCTCCGCCCCGAAGCGGGCAAGGGGGCCGGCAGGGGCGGCGGGCGGGCCGTTTGCGCATGGGCGGCGGCCCTTTGCGCATGCCCCGCCCGGCCGTGTCACACCGTGTCAAGGTAAAGCTCGGTCTGCTCCTGCTCGGACAGCTCGGCCATGTAATGCACCTCCTGACGCTTGGTCATCAGGAAGTTCTCGACCAGTTCCTCGTCGAAGATGCGCCGGATCAGCGGGTCTTCGGCGAAAGTATTGATCGCAAGGTTCCAGGTCGCGGGCAGCTGCGCGAGGCTTTGCGCATAGGCGTTGCCGATGATCGGATCGTCGGGGACCAGGCCGTCCTCGATGCCGATCAGCGCCGCGCCCAGAACCGCGGCGATGCTGAGATAGGGGTTCACGTCGCCGCCCGCCACGCGATGCTCGATCCGCCGCGCCGCGGGGCCCGAGGCCGGGATTCGCAGCGCTGCGGTGCGGTTCTCATAGGCCCAGCCGATGCCGGTCGGCGCATGGGCGTTCGGTACAAGGCGCTCGAAGCTGTTCGCATGTGGCGCGAAGATCAGGGTCGAGCCGGGCAGGGCGGCAAGGCAGCCGGCGACCGCGGCGCGCATCGCCTCCGATCCCTTCTCGCTGCCGTCATTGAAGATGTTGCGCCCGTCGCGGTCGAGCATCGAGAAATGCATGTGCATGCCGTTGCCCGACCACAGCGAATAGGGTTTCGCCATGAACGAGGCGGCAAAGCCATGGCTGCGGGCAAGCCCCTTCACCAGCATCTTGAAGGCCCAGGTGTCATCGGCGGCCTTCAGCGCGTCGGGCTGGTGCATCAGGTTCAGCTCGAACTGGCCCGGCCCGGCTTCCGAGATTGCGGTGTCGGCGGGAATATCCATCGCCTCGCAGGCGTCATAAAGCGCGCTGAAGAAGGCGTCGAAGGCATCGAGGGCGCGCAGGCTCAGCGTTTCGCCGCCGGTGCGCCGCTTGCCCGAGCGGGGCGAGGGCGGCACCCGCAGGGTCTTGCCGCTGTCGTCGATCAGGAAGAATTCAAGCTCGGTCGCGACCACCGGGGTCAGGCCGCGGTCCTTGTAGCGGTCAACGACGCGGGCCAGCGCCTGGCGCGGATCGCCGGCATAGGGCCGGCCGTCCATGTGGAACATCCAGATCGGCAAAAGCGCGGTCGGCGAGGCGAGCCAGGGCATCGGCATGAAGCCGCGCTCGGTCGGGCGCAACAGTCCGTCGCAATCGCCGGTCTCGAAGACGAGCGGGCTGTCCTCGATGTCCTCGCCCCAGATGTCGAGGTTCATCACCGAGAAGGGAAACCGCGTCCCCTCGGTGAAGACCTTGTCGGCGAACCTTGCGGGGATGCGCTTGCCCCGCGCCACCCCGTTCAGGTCCGCCGCTGCCACGCGAATGGTGCGCACTTCGGGGTGTTCTCTCAGCCAGTCCATGTCCTCACCTGACGATTTGCGGCCTGATCCTCAGTTTCGGGCGGATCGCGCCCGGCAGATGCCGGTTCAGGCGGCGGTTGATCCCTCCGAACAGCGCGATCAGCGTGACCGTCAGACAGACGAAGTAGAACGCCGCGATCGGGTAGGGGACGAAGGGGTTGAAGGTCTTGTCCGCGAAGAACTTCGCGTAATAGAGCGCGTCGCCGCGCTGTTGAAATGCCGGGAAGCCCGAGAAGAAGACGAGCGTGGTGGCGTGGAACAGGAAGATCGCCTCGTTGGTGTAGGCGGGCCAGGCCAGACGCAGCATGGTCGGCCAGACGACGCGGCGGAACTTCACCCAGCCTGCCATGCCATAGGCGTCGGCCGCCTCAAGATCGCCCTTCGGCACCGCGCGTAGCGCGCCATAGAAGATCTCGGCGGAATAGGCGGAGGTGTTGAGGAACAGCACGAACAGCGCGCCGGCCCAGGCCGAGGTCATCCAGTCGGTGGCGATCAGCAGCCCGCCAAGGTCGATGCCGGCGCGCGGCAGCATCACCAGCGCCTCGTAGGCGATGAAGAACTGGATGAAGAGCGGCGAGCCGCGGAAGACGAAGATGAACCACTCGGCAGGCTTGCGCAGCCAGCGGTTCGGACTTGCCTTCGCGAGCGCAAGGGCGGTGGCGAAGAAGAAGCCGAAGGCGAGCGCGAGCAGGCCGAAGTAGATGTTCCAGATCAGCCCCGAGCCGATCAGGGTGAACTGCTCGCACAGGGTGAAGTCGCCGCGCGGCAGCAGCCGCTCGCCAAAGCCGAGCGAGCGCAAGCCGTAATCGGAGATCGTCTGCAGGCAGGAGGAACTCATGCGCCGGCCTTTCGCATCGCTTCGCCCGCCATCGTCGCCTGACCGCGGGCAAGCCGCGCCGACAGCCGGCCGAGCACGATTTCCGAGATCCGGGTCATACCGAGGTAGAAGGCCAGAAGCAGCAGGAAATACCACAGCCGCCAGTCCGGGTGCGGGAAGTCATAGATCTGCGACTTCGTCGCGCCAAGCTCGCGCGCCCAGTAGACGATATCCTCGACGCCGAGCAGGAACAGCAGCGGCGTCGCCTTGATCAGGATCATCCACAGGTTCGACAGCCCAGGCAGCGCATAGGTCCACATCTGCGGGATCAGGATGCGCCGGCGCACCTGCGCGGGCGTCATGCCATAGGCCTCGGCGGTCTCGAGCTGGGCCCGCGGCACGGCGCGCATCGCACCGTAAAGCACATTCGCCGCGAAAGCGCCGAAGACGATGGCGAAGGCAACCACGGCGAGGGCGAAGCCATAGACCTCGTGATAGATCTGCGGCGCGGAATTCAGCGGCAGCTTGGCCGCGGGACAGACGAGGAAGTCGTTGCCCTGCCGGATCGGCGCGGTCCAGTCCGGGCAGAGGATCTTGTGGCGGAGGTATTCCAGCCCCTGGTCCATTGCCACCGGCACGAACAGGAAGAAGATGATGTCGGGCACGCCCCGCACCATCGAGGTATAGCCGATGCCGAGCCAGCGCAGCGGCGCGATGTGGGAGCGCGCGGCGAGCGCCCCGCCAAAGCCGAAGGCCAGCGCCACCGGCGCCACCACCAGCATCAGCGCGATCACCACGAGGAACGAGCCGTAGAACAGCAGGTGCTTGCCCGAACTCAGGTAGCACAGCATCCAGGCGAGGCCTTCGAGGGCCTTCGGGTCGGCGCAGCTTGCGAACATGGAACCTGCCGGAAAGGGGCGGGCGCCGGCCTTGCGGCGGCCCCCGCCGGGTGGCTCAGAAGGTCAGGGCGTCGTCGCCGAACCACTTCTTGATCATCGCGTTGAGCGAGCCGTCGGCCTTCATCGCGGTGATGACGGCGTTGAACTTCTCCTTCAGCGCGGTGTCGGACTTGCGCAGGCCCATGCCGATGCCTTCGCCCAGCGGGATGTCCTCGCCGGTCCAGACCAGCGCGCCGCCCTGGTCGGCGGTGAAGGGCGCGAGCGCGTCCTTGTCGGCAAAGACCGCGTCGGCCTCGCCGTTCTTCACCGCGGCGACGGTGTCGTCGAGGGTGGCGAATTCCAGCAGCGTCGCGCCCGACTTGGCGACGTAATCGGCCTGGATCGTGCCGACCTGCGCCGCGACCACGCCCTTGAGGTCGGCGCCGTCCTTCAGCGCGGCATAGGCCGAGGCCGCCGGCGGGTAATAGGCTTCGGTGAAGTCGATGGTCTGCTTGCGCTCGTCGGTGATGCTCATGCCGGCCATGATCGTGTCGTAGTTGCCGCCGAGCAGGTTCGGGATGATGCTGTCCCACTCGTTCGTCACCCAGGTGCACTTGATCGCGGCCTTTGTGCAGAGCGTGTCGCCGAGCTCGCGTTCGAAGCCGTCGACCTCGCCCTTGTCGTTGATGAAGTTGAAGGGCGGGTAGGCGCCCTCGGTGCCCATGCGCACGACGTCCTCGGCGCTGGCAAACCCGGTCGACAGCGCCAGCACGGCGGCGGCGGTCAGGATCAGCTTCTTCATGTGTTTCCCCTGTGCAGTGATTTTCTATCGTTGCTTTGCGGTCGTTGGCATCAAGCCGGCACGCTGGCCGACAGGAACTGTTGCAGACGCTCCGATCGCGGCGCGCCGAAAAGCTGTTCGGGCCGTCCCTCTTCCTCGATCAGGCCCTTGTGCAGGAAAATGACGTGATCGGAGACGTCGGCGGCAAGCCGCATGTCATGGGTGACGAGGATCATCGTGCGGTGTTCGTTCGCCAGATCCTTGATCACCTTCACCACCTCCTGCTGCAGCTCGGGATCGAGCGCCGAGGTCGGTTCGTCGAAGAGCAGCGCTTCGGGCTGCATGCACAGCGCGCGCGCGATCGCCGCGCGCTGCTGCTGGCCGCCCGAGAGCTGCGCCGGCCAGTTGTCGGCCTTGTCGCCGATCCCGACCTTGTCGAGCAGGCTGCGTGCCAGCGTCTCGACCTCGCGCGGATCGCGCTTCAGCACCGTCACCGGCGCCTCCATGACGTTTTGCAGGATCGTCATGTGCGACCAGAGGTTGAACTGCTGGAACACCATCGACAGGTTGGTGCGGAAGCGCGTCACCTGCGCGCGGTCGGCGGGTCGCCGGGCAAGGCCCTCGCCCGCCCATTTCACCGCCTCGCCGCGGAACAGGACCTCGCCGCGCTGGCTGTCCTCAAGCAGGTTGCAGCAGCGCAGCAGGGTGGATTTTCCCGAGCCCGAGGAGCCGATCAGCGAGATCACCTCCCCCCGGTCAGCACGGATCGAGACGCCCTTGAGCACCTCGAGCGACCCGTAGCTTTTGTGCAGGTCGCGGATTTCGATGACGGGTGCGGTCACTGTCACTTTCGGCTTCTCTTTGTCCGGTTGGTAAAGTTGGCGCGATTCCGGGGGGGAATGCAACGGCGGAGTGACGGTTGACGCAAGGAGATGCGCCAAAAAGTCGGGCAGATGCCTCGAAACATGCAGGGCGGCGGTTCAGCTGCGCCGGGCTTCCACCCGCTGCCGGGCCAGTGCCGAATCGCGGTCGTTGATGCCAAGGAGGCTCGCGGCGAGGCGGATCAGCGCCTCTTCCTCGGGGGCGCGGGCGTCGTCCGCCAGCGCCACGTCCCACATCGCCTCGATCACGCCGGCGCGGTCCTCATAGGCGATCTTTTCCTTCAGCGCGCGGGTGAAACGCACGGTGTCGGGGGCTTCGGCCTCGACTGTCTCGGCCCGCGCGCGCAGCGCGCGCGCCGCCTCGGGCCCGAGCCCGCGGCGCATCGCGAGGACGCGGTCGATGCGCATCTTCTCGCCCTCGTCATAGCTGTCGTCGGCGCGGGCGAGCCGCACCAGAAGCGCCGCCAGCGCCAGCTCTGCGTCTTCCGCGGTCAGCGGCGCGGGGTGGGGGGCGGCCAGAAGGGTGAGAAGTGCCTTGAACATGGCCGACACTCTAGCGCCTTTCGCCGCCGGGGCAAGGCGGGCTCAGCCGGCGTGGCCCGCGACGATCGCGAGCGAGACCGTCGCCGCGGCGTCGCGCAGGGCGAGCGTCGCCTGATAGGCGGCGCCGTGATAGCAGGCCCGCGCCGCGGCAAGGTCGGGAAACTCGACGATCACGGTCTCGGGCACGGTCCCGGGCATGGTCTCGGGCGCCATCTGCCCCGCCACCACCTCGGGCGCGCCGCCGAGTACGAGGAGGCGCCCGCCCGCGGCTGCGATCGGGGCCGCCGCGGCGGCGCGATAGGCGGCATAGCCCGTCCGGTCGTGCACGCGCACCTGCGCCACCCAGTAGCCCTTGACCGCCGCTTCCCGGGGCTCAGCCATTCCAGCCCTCGACGATGCACAGATCGGCCTCCGAGACCGGTGTGCGCAGTGCCATCGCGTGCTGGTATTCCGGGCTCAGATAGCAGGCCCGCGCCGCCTCGATGGTCGGAAACTCGATCACCACCGTGCGCGGCCGCAGGTCGCCCTCGACCACCTCCTGCGCGCCGCCGCGCACCAGAAACCGGCCACCGTATTTCTCGAAGGCCACCGCATTCGCGTCCCGGTAGGCCGCATAGGCCTGCGGGTCGTCGACGGTGACATGGCCGATCCAGTATCCTTTTGCACTCTTGCTCATCTGCGCCTCCCGTTTTGCCAAAGCCTTGCGGGAGAACGCGGATTTTGCAAGACCGCTCAGCCGCGCGCGGCCTTTTCGGCGATCCCCGAGGTGCCCTCGCGGCGCTCGAGCTCGGCCAGCACCTCGGCGAGGGGGACATCCTTCGCGGCAAGCATGACCAGCAGGTGGTAAAGCACGTCGGCGCTTTCATAGACGAGGTTCGCACGGTCGTCCTTGGCCACGGCCATGCAGGCCTCGATCGCCTCCTCGCCGAATTTCTGCGCGCATTTCTGCGCCCCCTTGGACAGCAGCTTCGCCGTCCAGGAGCTGTCGGGATCGGCGCCCTTGCGCGCCGCGATCGTGGCTTCAAGCCGTTCGAGCGTGGTCATGTCAGCCTCACGGGAATGCCGGCGGCGGCCATGTGTTCCTTCGCCTGCCGGATGGTGTAGGTGCCGAAGTGGAAGATCGAGGCGGCAAGCACCGCCGAGGCATGGCCCTCGGTCACGCCCTCGACCAGGTGATCGAGCGTGCCGACCCCGCCCGAGGCGATCACCGGCACCTCGACCGCATCGGCGATGGCGCGGGTCAGCGGCAGGTTGAAGCCCGCGCGCGTGCCGTCGCGGTCCATCGAGGTCAGCAGGATCTCGCCCGCGCCTTTCTTCTCGACTTGCCTCGCGAATTCGACCGCGTCGATGCCGGTCGACTTGCGCCCGCCATGGGTGAAGATCTCCCACCGGCCAGGTGCCACCGTCTTCGCGTCGATCGCGACGACGATGCACTGGCTGCCGAAGCGGTCGGCGGCCTCGGCCACGACATCGGGGTCGGCGACGGCGGCCGAGTTGAAGCTGACCTTGTCGGCGCCCGCGAGCAGCAGCCTGCGCACGTCCTCGTGGCTGCGCACGCCGCCGCCCACGGTGAGCGGCATGAAGCATTGCTCGGCGGTGCGGGTGACGAGGTCGTACATCGTGCCGCGGTTCTCGTGCGTCGCATGGATGTCGAGGAAGCACAGCTCGTCGGCGCCCGCCGCGTCATAGGCCTTCGCCGCCTCGACCGGGTCGCCTGCGTCGATCAGGTTGACGAAGTTGACGCCCTTGACGACACGGCCGTCGGCGACATCGAGGCAGGGGATGATGCGGGTTTTCAGCATGGAGGCGCCTCCTTTGGCGCCTTGATAGCGCCCGTCGCGCGGGATGGGAAGCGAAAGGGCAGGGGCGCTGCCCCTGCACCCCGAGGTATTTCAGGCAAGATGAAGAGAGGGCCGCGGCGCTTTCATCTTGCCGAAAATACCTCGGGGAGCCGAGGCATCGCCTCGGCGGGGCGGAGCCCCTCTTACGCTTTCAGCGCTGCAAGGGCAGCGCTCAGATCGAGCGCGCCATCATAGATCGCCCGACCCGAGATCGCGCCGGCGATCACGCCGGTGTCGCGCAGCGCGACCAGGTCGGGCAGCGACGACACCCCGCCCGAGGCGATCACCGGGATCGTCACGGCGCGGGCGAGCGCCTCGGTCGCCTCGAGGTTCGGGCCGGTCATCGCGCCATCGCGCAGGATGTCGGTGTAGATGATCGCCGCGACGCCCGCGTCCTCGAAGGATTTCGCGAGGTCGGTGACCATCACGTCGGTCTCCTCTGCCCAGCCCTTGGTGGCGACGCGGCCGCCGCGGGCGTCGATGCCGACCGCGACTTGGCCCGGGAAGGCGCGGGCCGCCGTGCGCACGAGGGCCGGGTTCTCGACCGCCACGGTGCCGAGGATGACGCGGGAAAGCCCCTTCGAGAGCCAGGCCTCGATCGTCGCCATGTCGCGGATGCCGCCGCCGAGCTGGGCGGGGACGGTGATCCGGGCGAGGATCGCCTCGACCGCCGCGGCATTCACCGGCGCGCCGGCGAAGGCGCCGTTCAGATCGACGAGGTGCACCCATTCGCAGCCCGCGGCCTCGAACTTGGCGGCCTGGGCGGCGGGGTCGTCGCCGAACACCGTGGCCTTGTCCATCTCGCCGTGCAGCAGGCGCACGCACTGGCCGTCCTTGAGGTCGATCGCGGGGTAGAGGATCATCGCGGCTCTCCTTGCCTTCGGGCTCCGGGCTTTCGCGCCTCATGCCACGGGCCGGGGCGCGCGGCAAGTGTCGCGAAACGCCACGTCAGGCTTGCCGGGAATCGGGGCGCATGGCCAGATGACGCGCAGGGAAACCGGGAGGAGAGACAATGAAATGCATTCTGCTGGCGGGGGCGCTTGCGCTCGCCGCGGGCGCCGCGGGCGCCGATCCGATCGAGGGGCTGTGGCAGACCCAGGCCGATGACGGCGCCTATGCGCTGGTGCAGATCGCGCCCTGCGGGCCGGCCTATTGCGGCAAGATCACCCGCACCTTCAAGGACGGCGGCGAGTACAAGTCGCCCAACATCGGCCGGCAGATCGTCATCGACATGGCGCCGAAGGGCAGCGGCGCCTACGAGGGCAAGGTCTGGCGGCCGTCGAACGACAAGACCTACATCGGCAAGATCGCCCTGGCGGGCGATGCGATGAAGCTGTCGGGCTGTGTCCTTGGCGGGCTGTTCTGCGCCAAGCAGGACTGGTCGCGGGTGAAGTGATCGGCCGTTGCGACGAAACGGAAAGGGCGCCCTCGGGCGCCCTTTTTCATGGGTTCCACTGCAGGAAGTTCGAGATCAGCCGCAGCCCGGTGCGCTGCGATTTCTCCGGGTGGAACTGCGTCCCCACCATGTTGTCGCGCCCGACGATCGCGGTGATCGGCCCGGCATAGTCGACATGGGCGAGCAGATGCTCGGGGTTTGCCACGCGGAAGTGGTAGGAGTGCACGAAATAGGCGTGATCGCCGGTCTCGATGCCCGCCAGCAGCGCATGCGGGCGGTCGATCACCAGATCGTTCCAGCCCATGTGCGGCACCTTCAGCGCCGGGTCGGCGGGGGTGATGCGCACCACCTCGCCCGGGATCCAGCCGAAGCCCTCGGTCGGTTCGAATTCGAGCCCGCGGCTTGCCATCATCTGCATGCCGATGCAGATGCCGAGGAAGGGCGTGCCCTTCTTGTGCACCGCTTCCTCGATCGCCTCGAAGAGGCCGGTGAAGCGGGTCAGCGCCGCGCGGCAGGACGGGAAGGCGCCGTCGCCCGGCAGCACGATGCGGTCGGCGCGCGCCACCACGTCGGGCTCGGAGCTGACGACGACCGAGCCCTGACCGAGCTCGAGCGCCATCCGCTCGAAGGCCTTGCGCGCCGAATGCAGGTTGCCCGAGTCGTAATCGACCAGAACGGTGAGGCTCATCTGTCTTTCCTTCTCAGAGCGCGCCCTTGGTCGAGGGCAGCACCCCGGCCATGCGCGGGTCGATCTCGACGGCGGCGCGCAGCGCCCGGGCGACCGACTTGAAGGCCGCCTCGGCGATGTGGTGGCTGTTGATCCCGTGCACCTTGTCGACATGCAGCGTGATGCCGCCATTGGTCGAGAGCGCCTGGAAGAACTCGCGCACCAGCTCGCTGTCGAAGGTGCCGATCTTCTGCGTTGGGAAGTCGACGTTCCACACCAGGTAAGGCCGGCCCGACAGGTCGAGCGCGGTGGCGACCTGGGTGTCGTCCATCGCAAGCGCAAAATGGCCGTAGCGGCGGATGCCCTTCTTGTCGCCGAGCGCCTGCACCAGAGCCTGGCCAAGGGCGATGCCCGTGTCCTCGACGGTGTGGTGGTCGTCGATGTGCAGATCGCCCTGTGCGGTGATCGTCAGGTCGATCAGCGAGTGGCGGGCAAGCTGGTCGAGCATGTGGTCGAAAAAGCCCACCCCGGTGATGTTCCGGTAGCTGCCGGTGCCGTCGAGGTCGATCTCGACCGAGATCTCGGTCTCGGCGGTCTTGCGGGTGATGGTGGCCTTGCGCATCGTCGCTCCCTTCCGTGTCACCGCCTTATAGGGCGCGGGGCGCGGCTTGCAAAGCAGGGGCTTGCAACTGTTGCGGCGCGGCCGCTGGCCGGGCGGCTGCGGGCGCGTGGCAGTGAAGGGGGGGGCGGAAAAGCAAAAGGACCGCCGAAGCGGTCCGTTTCGCATTCATTTCGCTGGAGCGGGCGATGAGATTCGAACTCACGACCCTTACCTTGGCAAGGTAATGCTCTACCCCTGAGCTACGCCCGCATGCAGCGATATGTTTCCGAACTGGAGCGGGCGATGAGATTCGAACTCACGACCCTTACCTTGGCAAGGTAATGCTCTACCCCTGAGCTACGCCCGCACCGTCGTTCGGTGGAGGCGATTTATGGGATCGGGCGGGGGGCTGCAAGAGGAAAAATTCGCCGCTCTGAAAATTTCCTGCGGCGGGCCCGCGGCGGGGCCCGGCCGCGATGCGGGAACCTCCTGCGGGGCAAGGCCGTTGACAGGGGGCAGGGCGGAAAGATCTGCCCGGACCCGAAACCACAGACGGAGGCAAGCGATGAACACCGACATGCTCGAAGGCAAGTGGATGGAGATCAAGGGCAGCGTGCGCGCCAAATGGGGCGAGCTGACCGATGACGAGGTCGAGCAGGTGGCCGGCAATACCGAACGCCTGGCCGGGCTGATCCAGCAGAAATACGGCCGCTCGAAGGATGCGGCAAAGCGCGAGGTCAACGACTTCATCGAGTCGCTCTGACCGGGGAAATTCCGGTGGGAAGGGGGGCTCAGGCCCCCCTTTTCGCGTCTCAGGCCAGAACCGCCAGCACCGCGCTGGCGGCGAGCGACAGAAGGGTCAGCACCATGCCGGCGACGCGCGCCCCCATCGGGCCGCCGAAGCCAAGCGCCCAGGCATGCAGGGCCCGCCCCACGACCAGCGCCGCGCCCGACAGGTGCAGCGCGATCGCGCCGGCGCCGGCCAGCTCGGCCAGAAGCAGCATCACGATGCCGAAGGGCGCATATTCGGCGAGGTTGCCATGCGTGCGGATCCGCAGCGCGAGGTCATCCTTGCCGCCGTCGCCGATCGAGACGCGATGCGTCTTGCGCGCATTCACCACATGCAGCGACAGGAAAATATAAAGCGCAACGAGCGGCAGCGCATAGCCGGCAGTGATCATCGACGTCTCCCTATGTGATCGCGCCCGCAAGCCTGACCGGCCGCGGGCGCGAGGACAAGGGGAAACGGGCCGGGGCTCACTCGAGCTCGACGAGCAGGTCCTTGGCGTCGATCTGCGCGCCGGGCGCGACATGCACGGCCTTCACCGTGGCGGCGCGATCGGCGTGGATGCCGGTTTCCATCTTCATCGCCTCGATCGTCAGCAGCAGGTCGCCCTGCGCCACCTTCTGCCCGACCGCGACGGTGACCGAGGCGACCGATCCGGGCATCGGCGCGCCGACATGGGCGGGGTTGCCGGCCTCGGCCTTCGGCCGCGCCTTCACCGCCGATTTCACCGCCCGGTTCGGCACGCGCACCGCGCGCGGCTGGCCGTTCAGCTCGAAGAACACCTTCACCTCGCCGGCCTCGTCGGTCTCGCTCATCGTCTGATAGCGGATCTCGAGCGTCTTGCCCGGGTCGATCTCGGCCGAGATCTGCTCGCCCGCCTGCATGCCATAGAAGAAGACCGGCGTCGGCAGGGTGCGCACCGGCCCGTATTGCCGGTGCCGGCCCATGTAGTCGAGGAAGACCTTCGGATACATCAGATAGCCCGCCAGATCCTCGTCATCGACGGCATAGCCGTTCAGCTCGGCCGAGAGCTTTGCCCGCGTCGCCTCGAGATCGACCGCCGGCAGATGCAGCCCCGGCCGCTCGGTCGAGGCGGGCTCGCCCTTCAGCGCCTTCTTCACGATCGCCTCGGGCCAGCCTCCGGGCGGCTGTCCAAGGTTGCCCTTCAGCATGTCGACGACCGAGTCGGGGAAGGCCATGTCGCGGTCGGGATCAAGCACATCGGCCTTCGACAGCCCCTGCGCCACCATCATCAGCGCCATGTCGCCCACCACCTTCGACGACGGCGTGACCTTCACGATGTCGCCGAAGATCTGGTTCGCGTCGGCATAGGCCTGCGCCACCGCGTGCCAGCGTTCCTCAAGGCCAAGGCTGCGCGCCTGCGCCTTGAGGTTGGTGAACTGGCCCCCCGGCATCTCGTGCAGCCAGACTTCCGAGGCGGGAGCGCGCGTGCCCGATTCGAAGGCCGCATATTGCGTGCGCACCGCCTCCCAGTAGTTCGACATCCGCCGGATCGCGTCGATGTCGAGGCCGGTGTCGCGCTCGGTATGGGCGAGCGCCTCGACGATCGAGCCGAGGCAGGGCTGCGAGGTGCCGCCCGAGAAGGCGTCCATCGCCGCGTCGACGGCATCGACGCCCGCCTCGGCCGCGGCCAGAACCGTGGCCCCGGCGATGCCCGAGGTGTCATGGGTGTGGAAGTGAATGGGCAGGCCCACCTCCTCCTTCAGCGCGGTGACGAGGGCGCGGGCGGCGGCGGGCTTGAGCAGCCCCGCCATGTCCTTCAGTCCGAGCACATGGGCGCCCGCGGCCTCGAGCTCCTTCGCCATCGCGACGTAATACTTCAGGTCGTATTTCGCCCGCTCGGGGTTCAGGATGTCGCCGGTGTAGCAGATCGTGCCCTCGCAGATCTTCTCGGCCTCGATCACCGCATCCATCGCGACGCGCATGTTCTCGACCCAGTTCAGGCTGTCGAAGACGCGGAACACGTCGACGCCGGTCTTCGCCGCCTGCGCCACGAAGAACCGCACCACGTTGTCGGGATAGTTGGTATAGCCCACCCCGTTCGAGGCGCGCAGCAGCATCTGCGTCAGCACGTTCGGCATCGCCGCGCGGATGTCGCGCAGCCGCTGCCAGGGGCATTCCTGCAAGAAGCGATAGGCGACGTCGAAGGTGGCGCCGCCCCAGCACTCGACCGAGAACAGATCGCCGAGATTGGCCGCATAGACCGGCGCCGCGGTGACCATGTCGATCGAGCGCATCCGGGTCGCCAAGAGCGACTGGTGGCCGTCACGCATCGTGGTGTCGGTCAGCAGCAGCCGCTTTTGCGCCTTCATCCAGTCGGCCACCGCCTTCGGCCCTTCGGCCTCGAGCAACTGCCGGGTGCCGGGACGGACCGGGCCCTTGATCTCGGGCAGGCGCGGCGGGCGTGCCTCGGCCGGCGGCTTCGGCCGGCCCGCGGTCTCGGGATGGCCGTTCACCGTGATGTCGGCGATGTAGGTCAGGATCTTGGTGCCGCGGTCGCGCCGCTTCTTGAACTGGAAGAGCTCGGGCGTGGTGTCGATGAACTTCGTCGTGTAGCCCATGCTCAGGAAAGTCGGGTGCTTGAGCAGGTTGATGACGAAGTCGATGTTGGTGCTCACGCCGCGGATGCGGAACTCGCGCAGCGCGCGGTCCATGCGGTGGATGGTCTGGTCGGGGGTCTGCGCCCAGGCGGTCACCTTCACCAGCAGGCTGTCGTAATAGCGGGTGATGACGCCGCCCGCATAGGCGGTGCCGCCGTCGAGCCGGATCCCCATGCCGGTCGCGGTGCGATAGGCGGTGATGCGGCCGTAATCGGGGATGAAGTTGTTCTGCGGGTCCTCGGTCGTCACCCGGCACTGCAGCGCATGGCCCGAGAGCGTCACTTCGGATTGCGCGGCGGCGCCCGTGGCCTCGGCGAGTGTCGCGCCCTCGGCAATGCGGATCTGCGCCTGCACGATGTCGATGCCGGTGACCTCCTCGGTCACGGTATGCTCGACCTGCACGCGCGGGTTGACCTCGATGAAGTAGAAACGGCCCTCGTCCATGTCCATCAGGAACTCGACGGTGCCGGCGTTCTGATAGCCGACCGCATTGCCGATCTGCAGCGCAAGGCCGCAGACCTCGGCGCGCTGCTCGGGCGTCAGATAGGGGGCAGGTGCGCGCTCGACCACCTTCTGGTTGCGCCGCTGCACGGTGCAGTCGCGCTCGAAGAGGTGATAGAGATGGCCATGCGTGTCGCCGAGCAGCTGCACCTCGACATGGCGGGCGCGCAGGATCATCTTTTCCAGATAGCCCTCGCCATTGCCGAAGGCGGCCTCGGCCTCGCGCCGGCCCTCGCGCACCTTCTCGACCAGCTCCTCGGGGCCCATGATCGGGCGCATGCCGCGCCCGCCGCCGCCCCAGCTGGCCTTCAGCATCAGCGGATAGCCGATCGCGGCCGCCTCGGTCTTGATCGCGTCGAAATCATCGCCCAGCACCTCGGTCGCCGGGATCACCGGCACGCCCGCCTTCATCGCCACATGCCGGGCCGAGGCCTTGTCGCCAAGCGCGCGCATGGTCTCGGCGCGCGGGCCGATGAAGGTGATGCCGGCCTTGTCGCAGGCTTCGACGAAATCGGGGTTTTCGGACAGCAGCCCATAGCCCGGGTGGATCGCGTCGGCGCCCGATTCCTGTGCGACGCGGATGATCTCGGGGATCGAGAGATAGGCGCCCACGGGGCTCAGCCCGGCGCCGATGCGGTAGGCCTCGTCCGCCTTGAAACGGTGCAGGGAGAGCTTGTCTTCCTCGGCATAGACGGCGACGGTCTTCTTGCCGAGTTCATTGGCAGCCCGCATCACGCGGATGGCAATCTCGCCCCGGTTGGCGATCAGAATCTTGCGGAACATCATGGACCCTCCCCGCAGTGGTGCCGGAAAACCTAGCGTCGCTGCGATGCAGCGCAAGTTAATTCCGCAAAATTGAGCAAATTAACTGACCAATTTTGAAATGTTTGCAAAGTTGGCCGCGACGCGGCGCGCTATTGACGTGCGGCAGGGGGGCGGGCAAGCAGGGGCCATGATCGAGTTGCGCCCAGTGGGCTACATCATCGGCCTGCTGGCCACGGCCCTCGGGGCGGCGATGCTGATCCCGGCCGCGCTCGATTTCCTGCGCGGCGATGCCAATGCCGGCGCCTTCCTCGAGGCGGCGATCGTCACCATGACCGCGGGCGGGCTGGTGGCGCTGGCGGCCCATGACGGGCGCGGCTCGATGCTGAGCCTGCGGCAGAGCTTCGTCGTCACCACCGGCGCCTGGGCGGTGCTGCCCGCCTTCGGCGCACTGCCCTTCCTCACCGGCGCGCCGGGGCTCGACTTCACCGATGCCTATTTCGAGGCGATGTCGGGGCTGACCACCACCGGCACGACGGCGATCCCCGAGCTTGACGAGCTGCCCGCCGGCACCAACCTGTGGCGCGCGATCCTGCAATGGCTGGGCGGGCTCGGCATCATCATCGTGGCGATGATCTTCCTGCCGGTGATGAAGGTCGGCGGCATGCAGTTCTTCCGCTCCGAGGGCTTCGACACGCTGGGCAAGATCCTGCCGCGGGCGATGGACATCTCTTCGGCGCTGATCCGGATCTATGTCGGGCTGACGGTGGCCTGCGCAGTGACCTATGCCGTGCTTGGCATGACCGCCTTCGATGCGGTGGTGCATGCGCTGACCACGCTCTCGACCGGGGGGTTCTCGAATTACGATGCGAGCTTCGGCACCTATCGCGGCGCGCCGGAATATGCCGCCTCGCTCTTCATGCTGCTCGCCGCGATGCCGTTCATCCGCTTCGTGCAGCTTGCGCAGGGCAATCCCGCGCCGCTGTGGCGCGACCCGCAGGTGCGCGCCTTCCTGCGCTGGCACGGCTATGCGATCGCGGTGATCGTGCTCTATCGCCTGATCCGGCACGAAAGCGCGTTCTGGCCGACGCTGCGCGAAGTGACCTTCAACGTTGTCTCCACCTTCACCGGCACCGGCTATGCGTCCGAGGATATCACCACCTGGGGGCATTTGGCCTTCGTGGTGCTGATCATCACCGGTCTGATCGGTGGTTGCACCTCCTCGACCGGCTGCTCGGTCAAGGTGTTCCGCTATCTGATCCTGTTCCAGGCGATCAAGGTGGCGATCCGGCGGCTCTACAGCCCGCACCGGGTGATGGGGATGCGCTATGACGGCCGCGCGGTCGAGGGCGAGGTGCTCGATTCCGTCGTCGCCTTCTTCACCCTTTTCGTGCTGACCTTCGGCGGGCTGATCGTGGCGCTGTCGCTCACCGGGCTCGCGCCGCGCACCGCGCTGACCGCGGCCTGGACGGCGATTGCCAATGTCGGGCCGGCCTGGGGGCCGGAGGTCTCGGCCAATGGCGCCGTCGACCGCTTCCCCGACAGCGCGAAATGGCTGATGGCCCTCGGCATGCTGCTGGGCCGGCTCGAACTGATGTCGGCCTTCGTGCTGCTCTTGCCGAAGTTCTGGCGCGGCTGAGCGCCGCGCCCGCGCTCATTTCCCGGCCGTCATTTCCAGCAGGCGATCTGCACGGTGAACTTCTGCGCCTCGACGGCGAGATCCTCGGCCGCGAGCGTGCCCGTGGCCTCCGACGCCGTCGGCATGAAACCATGCTCGGCCAGCACCCGAACCAGCGGCATCGCCTGCACCGCCTCGGTCAGGTCGGCGGGCGTCAGCTTCGTGCCATCGACCGCGCGCGGCAGCACCACGCCGACGAGCGCCCCCGAGCCGTCGAGCACTGGCCCGCCCGCGTCGCCGGCAAGCGTGTGCACCGCGAGCCGGGCGCGGTCGGCCTCACCGGCAAGGCCGGTCAGGTCGGACAGCGTGCCGAAGCTCAGCACCGGCGCGGTCAGCGCCTCGGGATAGGAAAAGCCCGCCACCGCGACCTGTGCGCCGGGCGCGGTCGGGGCGGTTTCGAAGGTCACGATCGCCGCCGGGGCAAGCGGCTTCTTCGGCCGCAGCACCGCGATGCCGAGCGCCGGGTCGGCGAAGGCGAGCTCTGCCTCCTCGTCCTCGATGGTGATCTTGGTGCAGGCATCGAGCCCGGCCCCCGCGGTCAGCACCGCGCCCTTCTCGTCGATGAAGGCGCCGGAGCGGGCGAATTCCGGGTGCCGCCGCTCGAGCCCCGCCATCAGGTTGCCGCGCGTCACCGTCATCGGCGTGCCAAGCGAGGGATCGAGCGCGGTGCTGCCGATCGGCCGGAACGAGGCCTTCATCGCGGCGAGCACGCGCGCCATCTTCGCCTCCTGTCCGGGCGGCCAGGCCAGGGTGAAACCTTTGATCAGCCCGCCTGCCAGATGCGCCTCGGTCCAGGAGTGCAAGCTGTCGCTCTGCCCGGAAATGGTGAAACCCGAACGGTTGCGGCTGCGCTCGCCCTCGGCGGGCACCAGCGCCAGCGTCTGCATCCGGTCGTAAAGGCCATAAAGCGCGTTCTGGTCGCCCGTCTGCGACAGCAGAAGCGCCGTGACGCCCGAACTGTCCTTGGCGCGATAGACGACGAAGGGCGGATCGTAGCGGTCGAACTCGACAAGGCCGAGCGGCAGGTCGATGTCGATGCCGGCATCGGCCTCCTCGACGGTCTCGAGGCCGAGCGCGGCGCGGTCGGCCGCGACGGCGGCGAGAAGCTGCGTCTGCTGCGCCGAGGCGAGCACGCCGGTCGGCGCAAAGCCCTGTGCCGCCTGCCAGGCGGCGATCGCGGCGCGCGTGCCGCGGCCGAAGGCGCCGTCGATCGCGGCGTTGTAGAAGCCCTGCCATTCGAGCGCGGCCTGAATCTCCATCCGCGCCTCACGGTCGAGGCCGGCCTCGAGCCGCTGCGACTCGGCCAGTGTCTCGACCGGCGTCATCGGTTCAGGGGCGGCGGCGATCTCGGGGGCGGCGGGCGGAGCCTCGGCCGGCGGCGGTTCGGCCCCGGTGGTTTCGGGGGTGGTGTCGGGGGCGGGGGCCTCCGGCGCCGGCGTCCCGGCCGCCCCGGGCAGGGGGGCGGTGCCGTTGGGCCAGAACTGGCCGCGGAAGCGGCCGCCGTCCGAGACATAGCTGTCGCCCGGGATCAGCCCTTCGCGGCGCAGCGTGCGCAGCCGCACCGTCGCCTCGGCGGTGTCGGCGAAGGGGCCGATGGCGATCGCATACCAGCCTGTCGACATCGCGAAACCGGCGATGTCGGGGAACATGCCGGCCCAGTCCCGCGCGCGTTCCTCGGCCTGCGGCAGCGAGGGCTGCGCTTCGATCTGCACCCAGACCGGCTCGGCCGCGCCGGGCCCCGTCCAGATCATCCCCGCCAGACCCGCCGCCGTCGCGAGGTGCATCGCCCTGCGCATTCCCGTCATCGTGAAACCCACTTCCTGTTCTCAAAACGGGGTGAGGTTAACAGGCTGGCGGCGCACGTCACCCCGGAAATCGCGGGAAATCGGGTCCGGGGGCGGGGCGGGGCGTTGACCCTTGCCCGGCGCTTGCCTAGAGAGGAGGCGCTTTGAACCAGAGGGAAGCCATGTCGAACCCTGTCGCTCCGCGGTCGTTTCAGGAAATCATCCTGCGGCTCATGAATTACTGGGCCTCGAAAGGCTGCGCGGTGCTGCAGCCCTATGACATGGAGGTGGGCGCGGGCACCTTCCACCCGGCGACCACACTGCGCTCGCTCGGCTCGAACCCCTGGGCTGCGGCCTATGTCCAGCCCTCGCGTCGCCCGACCGATGGCCGCTATGGCGAGAACCCGAACCGGCTGCAGCACTATTACCAGTATCAGGTGCTGATCAAACCGAGCCCCTCGAACCTGCAGGAGCTCTATCTCGGTTCGCTCGCCGCGATCGGCATCGACCTTGATCTGCACGACATCCGCTTCGTCGAGGACGACTGGGAAAGCCCGACGCTCGGCGCCTGGGGGCTTGGCTGGGAAGTCTGGTGCGACGGCATGGAAGTCAGCCAGTTCACCTATTTCCAGCAGGTCGGCGGCCATGACTGCAAGCCGGTCTCGGGCGAGCTGACCTATGGGCTCGAACGGCTGGCGATGTATGTGCTCGGCATCGATCACGTCATGCAGATGCCGTTCAATGCCCCCGACGCGCCGATCCCGCTGACCTATGGCGACGTGTTCCGCCAGACCGAGGAAGAATACTCGCGCCACAACTTCGACGCGGCCAACACCGAAATGCTCTTGCGCCATTTCGAGGATGCCGAGGCGGAATGCGGGCGGCTGCTGTCCTTCCCGGCCGAGGACCCGAATTCGGGCAAGCGCATCCTCATGGTGCACCCGGCCTATGACCAGTGCATCAAGGCGAGCCACCTGTTCAACCTGCTTGACGCGCGGGGCGTGATCTCGGTGACCGAGCGGCAGGCCTATATCGGCCGGGTCCGGGCGCTGGCGAAGAAATGTGCCGACGCCTTCGTGCAGACCACCGCCGGCGGCTGGACGCCTGACGCGGCCGCGTAACACGCGTGCGGGGCAGGGCGCTCAGCCCAGCCCCGGCAGCAGCGCCTTCAGCCCCGTCGTCGCCATGTCGACGGCGATGGCGATCAGGATCATTCCCATCAGCCGGGTCATGATGACGCGCAGCGTCTGTGTCGTCACCCGGGTGATGGTGCCGGAAAACCACAGCACGCAGAGCATCGCCAGCAAAACGCAGCCGATCGCGAGGGCGAGTGCGACAGAGCCCGCAAGGCCCTCTGCCTGCCCGGTGAAGATCACCAGAGTGGCGATCGTGCCGGGCCCGACGATCATCGGGAAGGTCATCGGGTAGAAGGCGATGCTGTCAAGCTCCTGCTGCTGGGCTTGTTCGTCGGGGGTGCCCGAATGGGCGCTGTGGCCATTGCCGTTCAGCATGCCAAGCCCGATCGTCGCCAGCACGATCCCGCCCGCGACGCGGAAGTCGTCGATGCTGATCCCGAAGACCGAGAGCACCCGCAGCCCCGCCACCGCGATCACGAGGCACATCCCGGCGCTGAAGGCGATGGTGGCCAGCGCCGCGCGGTGCCGGCTGGGTGCGTCCAAGTCCGAGGTCAGGCTGAGAAACATCGGCAACGCGATGAACGGGTTCATGATCGCGAAGAAGGCGGCGAGCGACTTGACGAAGAACAGGGGATCCAATGCGTCTTCCTTCCGGCTGTCGTGCCTGTCTAACGGCATGAGCCCGATTGTGCAAAATCCTCCTGCCTGCGCTTGCGCGGCGGCGGGCGGGCCTGTATGCGCTGGGCTATGGCGGTCAGGGGACGATATGTCGGAGGCTTTCTCGTGTTCAGCGCGCTGATCACCGGGGCTGCAGTCTATTACCTGCAGGTCTACGGCTATTATCACGCCGTCGAGGCGACGGCGCCTGCGGCCGAGATCCGTCTCACCGCGATCGAGACCGGCGCACCCGAACCGATCCTCGCCGAGGATTTCCAGGGCATCGACGCCGACAGCTCGCCGCTGCGCTATCGCGGCTGCTTCCGCACGCCGATGAGCCTGGCGCTTCTGACCGAAACCTTCACCGTCTATGACAAGGCCACGCCGCTCAATGCGCCGGGCTGGTTCTCCTGTTTCGATGCGGCCCGGATCGGGGCCGATCTCGAGACCGGCGGGGCGGTGGCCTTCCTGTCCGAACACGACATCCACCCCGGCGTCGACCGCGTGGTGGCGATCTATCCCGATGGCCGGGCCTATGCCTGGCAGCAACTGAATGACGAAGCGGGGAAGTGATATGCCCGATCTGCTGATTGAACTCTTCTCCGAGGAGATCCCGGCGCGGATGCAGCCGGGGGCGCGTGAAGCGCTGAAGAAGCTGGTGACCGACGGTCTTGTCGAGGCCGGCCTGACCTATGCCCATGCCGCGGCGTTCTCGACGCCGCGCCGCCTCACGCTCGCCCTCGAGGGGCTGAGCGCCGAGAGCCCGACGCTGCGCGAAGAGCGCAAGGGGCCCTCGACCGGCGCGAACGAGAAGGCGATCGAGGGCTTTTTGCGCTCGACCGGCCTCACCCTCGAGCAGCTCGAGGTGCGCGACGACAAGAAGGGCCAGGTCTATTTCGCCGTGGTCGAGAAGCCCGGCCGCACCGCGCCCGAGATCGTCGCCGAGGTGCTGGAAAGGACGATCCGCACCTTCCCCTGGCCGAAGTCGATGCGCTGGGGCTCGGGCACGCTCAAATGGGTGCGGCCGCTGCATTCGATCCTGTGCCTGCTGACCACCGAGGCCGGCGCCGAGGTCGTCGATCTCGAGGTCGAGGGCATCCGCTCGGGCAATACCACCGAGGGCCACCGCTTCATGGCGCCGGGCCGCTTCGCGGTGACGGGCTTTGACGATTACGTCGCCAAGCTGAAGGCGGCGAAGGTCGTGCTCGACAGTGCCGAGCGCGAGGAGATCCTGTGGAACGAGGCGCAGACGCTCGCCTTCGCGCGCGGTCTCGAGCTGGTGCCGGACCGCGGCCTGCTGGCCGAGGTCGCGGGGCTGGTCGAATGGCCCGTCGCGCTGATGGGCGACATCGCCGAGACCTTCCTCGGTCTGCCGCCCGAGGTGCTGCAGACCTCGATGAAGGAACACCAGAAGTTCTTCTCGGTGAAGAACCCGAAGACCGGCCGGATCGAGGGCTTCGTCACCGTGGCGAACCGCGAGACCGCCGACCATGGCGCGACGATCCTGAAGGGCAACCTCAAGGTGCTGTCGGCGCGGTTGTCGGATGCCAAGTTCTTCTGGGAACACGACCTGCGGATCGTCAAGACCGAGGGGCTCGAGGGCATGGGCGAGGGGCTGGCCCAGGTCACCTTCCACAACAAGCTCGGCTCCCAGGCGGCGCGGATCGAACGCATCGAGGCGCTGGCGCAGGAGATCGCAGCAATCCCGTCAATCGACGCCTCGCCCGATCTGGCGGCCGAGGCCGCGCGGGTGGTGAAATCTGACCTGCGCTCGGCGATGGTCGGCGAGTTCCCGGAACTTCAGGGCCTGATGGGCAGCTATTACGCCAAGGCCGCGGGTCTGCCCGAGGCGGTCGCCAATGCCTGCAAGGGCCATTACTCGCCGCTTGGCCCCTCGGACGAGGTGCCCTCGGAGCCGGTGACGGTGGCGGTGGCGCTGGCCGACAAGATCGACACGCTCACCGGCTTCTGGGCGATCGACGAGAAGCCCACCGGCTCGAAGGACCCCTTCGCGCTGCGCCGCGCGGCACTGGGCGTGATCCGGCTGGTGCTGGCGAACGGGCTGCGCTTTCCGAGTCTGCAAAGCTATCTGATGAGCTGTATTGCGGGGCATCTCGGCTATCGCGAAAGCGACGTGGAGCAGCTCGAAATTCTTGTTGCGCAAGTCAACGAGGAAAGCGGGCGCCTCAGCAGTGTCGGTCAGCACGCGTTTTCGCAGATGCCCGCAGAATGGCAGGAGCGTCTCAAAGAAAGGCCCCTGAATATCTTGGCTGCGGCGAAAGAGCTCGCGGAAGAGTTGCAGAAGACTTTTTTGGAGGCGAAGGAAAAAGCCGCCGACCTTCTGGCCTTCTTCCATGACCGGCTGAAGGTGTTCATGAAGGACCAGAACATCCGTCACGACGTGATCGACGCGGTTCTGGCGATGCCGGGCAATGACGATCTGACGCTTGTGGTGAAGCGGGCCGAGGCGCTCGCCGCGTTCCTGAAGACCGAGGATGGCGGCAACCTGATCCAGGGCTTCAAGCGCGCCAACAACATCCTCAGCCAGGCCGAGGCGAAGGACGGGGTCGAATACAGCTTCGGCGCCGATCCGAAATTCGCCGAAGGGGCCGAGGAGACCGCGCTGTTCGCCGCGCTCGATGCCGCCGAGGCGGCGATCGGGCCGGCGATGGCGGCCGAGGATTTCGGCGCCGCGATGGCCGCGATGGCCGCCCTGCGCGCACCGATCGACGCCTTCTTCACCGCGGTGCAGATCAATGCCGAGAACGAGATCCTGCGCCGCAACCGGCTCAACCTGCTCTCGCGCATCCGCCAGATCTGCCTGAGCGTCGCCGACCTGACGAAGATCGAGGGCTGAGCCCCGGCGCGGCGCCCCTTCCCAGGCCGGGGAGGGGGCGCTGCCCCCGCCTGCCGCTGGCAGGCCCCCCTAGGTATTTCGGGCAAGGAGAAAGCCCCCGGGGGGCTCGGGTGCCTCAGGCGGCCGCGAGGGCGAGGGCCGTCGCCTCGTCGGTGACGAGGACGCTGGCCAGCCCGCCGCGCAGCATGGCGCGGATCGCCTCGACCTTTTCCGGACCGCCACCGATGCAGATCCGCTCGGGCACCTGCAGCAGGTCGTCGAGCGCCATGGTGATGTGGCGGCCGTCGAATTCGCTGTGCACGATCTTGCCTTCGGCGTCGAAGAAATAGCCTGCGGCAAAGCCCACCGCGCCGAGGTCGCGATAGGCGGCAAGCTCGGCCTCGGTCATGAAGCCGCCCTGCACCAGCAGCGTCTCGCCGGTCAGCTGGGTGACGCCGAACACCGCCTTGGTGCAGCCGCGCAGCAGCGCGAAATGGTCGCGGATTGCCGGCTCGTGCATCAGGATCTCTTTCACATGCGGCGAGGAGACGACGCCCGGCGCATGCAGGTTGATCGCCCGCGCGTTCAGCCGCGCCGCGATGTTCGAGGTGCAGAGCACCGGCGAGAAGTCGAAGGTGGCGGCGGACGATCCGGTGATCTGCGCCACGGTGACGGTCGGGCAGGCGATGGCGCTGAGGTGCTGTGAGAGCGCGAGCACCGTGCGCCCCCAGGCGACGCCGATCGTGTCCTCGGGCCGCAGCCGGTTTTCCAGCACCCGTGCCGCAAGATGGCCGATCTGGCCATGCAGCGATCCGCCCTCGCCCTCGCGCTGGCGCGGCAGGATGTAGCATTCCGCCAGGCCGGTCGCGGCGCAGATCTTCAGCGACAGCGCCATGCCGGCGATTCGCGTCGGGTCGATCGAGATGTTCACCACCCCCTCGTCGCGCGCTTTCTGCAGCAGGTTGAACACCGAGGCGCGGGAGATCCCCAGCTCCTCGGCGATCCGGTCCTGCTTTTGTCCCTGCTCGTAATAGAGCCAGGCCGCCCAGAGCACCTCGTCCATGCCGAATTGCGCCGGAACGGCGCGCCGGCCGGTCCGGGGCTCGGTCGTCTCGATCAAATCCGCTTTTCTTGCCATGCGTTTCCCCTTCGTCGGTCGGGACCGAAATGCGCCCTGACCTGTCGGGCAGTCTCGCATGAAACCCAGTGTTTTGGCAAATGCCGACGTTGCGTGAAAATTGTTGTTGACGAATGACAGAGTCATCTGGCAACTTTCAATGCAAGGGAGAGCACTTGCTTGGGAGGAGCAGATGAGCTTGCCGCTGACGGCGCGCGAGAGCGCGACCGGGGGCTGGAATGCCCTCATCGAAGACGTCACCACCGGCCGCTGGCAGGACCCGGACACCGGGGCTGCGGTCACCGTGCCGTTCCGCTGCATCGAGATCGGCGACGGGTTTGCCGCCGGGGCGCGCGACCTGGTCGAGCGGGTGATGCGGGCCGGGAGCTATGCCGTGGTCTGCGATGCCGACACCGCCGAGGCGATGGGGGCGGAGGTTGCCCGGGCGATGGGGGCGAAGGCACGGCTTGTCGTGCTCGATCACCCGCATGCCGACGCGGCGCAGGTGCGGGCGCTGAGCGATGAGACCGGCGATGTCGAGGCGCTGATCGCCGTCGGCTCGGGCACGATCAACGATCTGTGCAAATACGCGACCTTCCGCGACGGGCGGGCCTACAGCGTCTTCGGCACCGCGCCCTCGATGAACGGATACACCTCGTCGACCGCCTCGATCACCCTCGATTCCGGGCTGAAGACCACGCAGAAGGCCCATGCCGCGCGCGGCGTCTTCATCGACATCGGGGTCTCGGCCGCGGCGCCGCAATACCTGATCGGGGCGGGGCTCGGCGACAGCCTGTGCCGCCCCACCGCGCAGGTCGACTGGTATTTCTCGCATGTGATGCTGGGCACGCGCTATGCCACCGCCCCCTATCTGCTGCAGGAAGAGGACGAGGCGGCGGTTCTGGCGCGCAGTGCGGGGCTCGGTGCGCGTGACCATGACGCCATCGGGTCTCTGCAGCGCCTGCTGACGCTTGGCGGGCTGGGCATCGCGGTGGTGGGGATGAGCCACCCGGGCTCGATGGGCGAGCATCAGATCTCGCACTGGATCGACAGCTTTGCCGGCGCGCGGCATCCGGGCACGGTGCATGGCCAGCAGGTCGGCGTTGCCTCGGTCACCATGGCACGGTTGCAGGCGCGGATTCTCGCGATGGAGGAGGCGCCGCGGCTGCGGCCCTGGCAGCCCGACGAAGCGGCGATCCGGGCCCGCTATCCGGCCGCCGCGGTCGAGGACTGCCTGACCGCGAGCCGGGCGAAGGCGATGACGGCCGATCAGGCCGAGGCCTTCAACGCGAAGCTCGCCGCGATCTGGCCCGAGCTGCGTGCGACGCTCGGTGCGATGATGCTGCCGCCGGACGAGATGGCGGCGCATCTGCGCGCGGCCGGCGGCGGTGCGACGCCGGCCGAGATCGGCCTCGACCGCGACCTCTATATCGAGGCGCTGCGCCACTGCCGCGAGATGCGCGACCGCTATTCGCTGCTCGATCTGGCCGAGGACATCGGCATTCTGGACGATTTCATCGAGGAGGAAGTCTGATGCGACCGCTTGCCGAGCTCGACCCGGCCGCGCTGCGCGGTTGCGTCGCGGTGCTGACCGATATCGACGACACGCTGACCACCGACGGGCAGTTGCCCGCCGCCGCCTATGGGGCGCTCGAGCGGCTGGCGCAGGCCGGGCTTGCGGTGGTGCCGATCACCGGCCGCCCGGCGGGCTGGTGCGACATGATCGCCCGGTTCTGGCCGGTCGCCGGGGTGGTGGGCGAGAACGGCGCCTTCTACTTCAGCTATGACCGCACGGCGCGGGTGATGCGGCAGCGCTTCTTCGCCTCCGAGGCCGAGCGTCAGGCGAACCGTGCCCGGCTGAGCGCGCTGCGCGAGCGGATCCTGCGCGAGGTGCCGGGGGCGGGGATCGCCTCGGACCAGCTCTACCGCGAGGCCGATCTCGCCATCGACTTCTGCGAGGATGTGCCGGCATTGCCCGAGGCCGAGGTGCAGCGCATCCTCGACATCTTCGCCGAGGCGGGGGCGGTGGCGAAACTGTCGTCGATCCATGTGAACGGCTGGTTCGGCGATTACGACAAGCTGTCGATGACCCGGATCTTCGCGCGCGACATCCTCGGGCTCGACATCGACGCCGAGCGGGCGCGGGTGATCTTTGCCGGCGACAGCCCGAACGACGGGCCGATGTTCGGCTTCTTTCCGAACAGCTGCGGCGTGGCGAATGTGCGCGACTTCGCACCGGGCAGCTTCACGCCGCCGGCCTTCGTCGCCGGCTCGGAAGGGGGCGCGGGGTTCGTCGAGATCGCCGAGCGGATCCTCGGCGCGCGCGTGCCGGAGGCGGCCGATGCCTGACATGGTTGACCTGTTCATCATCGGCGGCGGCATCAACGGCTGCGGCATCGCGCGCGACGCGGTCGGGCGGGGCTATTCGGTGGTCCTGTGCGAGCAGGGCGATCTCGGTGGCGCGACCTCGTCCTCCTCGACCAAGCTGCTGCACGGCGGGCTGCGCTATCTCGAGCATCACGAGTTTCGCCTCGTGCGCGAGGCGCTGATCGAACGCGAGGTGCTGTGGAACATCGCGCCGCATATCGTGCGCCCGCTGCGCTTCGTGCTGCCGCACAGCAAGGGGATGCGGCCGGCCTGGCTGCTGCGGCTTGGCCTGTTCATCTATGACCACCTCGGCGGGCGCAAGCTGCTGCCCGGCACCGCGCGCGTCGACCTGAAGTCGGGGCCGATCGGGCAGGGGCTGCGCGACGGGCTGACGCTTGGCTTCGAATATTCGGATTGCTGGGTCGAGGACAACCGGCTGGTGATCCTGAATGCGATCGATGCGGTCGAGCGTGGCGCGACGGTGCGGGTGCGCACCCGCTGCACCAGGGCCGAGCCGCGCCCGGGCGGCGGCTGGTGCGTCACGATCCGCGACGAGACCGGCCGCGAGGAGGTCATCGAGGCGCGGATGCTGATCAATGCCGGCGGCCCCTGGGCGAATGATGTGGCGCGCACCATCGCGCGGCGCCCGCCGAAGGGGCGGGTGCGGCAGGTGCAGGGCTCGCATATCGTCGTGCCGAAGCTCTACGATCACGACCGCTGCTTCATCTTCCAGAACGGGGATGGCCGGATCGTCTTCACCATCCCCTACGAGGGGCGCTTCACCCTGATCGGCACCACCGACCGCGACTATCCGGGTGACCCGGCCAAGGTCGCGGCCTCGCCCGAGGAAATCGCCTATCTGTGCACGCTGGCGAGCAGCTATTTCAAGCGCCCGGTCACCCCCGCCGATGTGGTCTGGACCTATTCCGGGGTGCGCCCGCTTTACGACGACGGCAGCTCCGAGGCGCAGAAGGCCACCCGCGATTACGTGCTCGAGCTCGACACCCGGGCCGAGGCGCCGGTGCTCTCGGTCTTCGGCGGCAAGATCACGACTTATCGCCGACTTGCCGAATCGGCGCTGGAGCGCATTGCTTCGTGCCTCGGAGATCCTGAGGGAGGCCCGCGGCTGCCGGCGGGATGGACCGGGCAGAAGGCGCTGCCGGGCGGGGATTTCGCGCCGCTGGCGTTCGACGCCGAGCGCGACGCGTTGCGCGCGGAGTATGGTTTCCTGGCCCAGGCCGAGGCGACCCGGCTGCTGCGCTATTACGGATCGCGGGCGCGACGGGTTCTGGGAGGGGCCCGCAGCCGTGCCGATCTGGGCGAGGCCTTCGGCGGTGGTCTGACCGCGCGCGAGGTCGACTACATGCGCGCGCAGGAATGGGCGCGCAGCGCCGAGGACATCCTGTTCCGCCGCTCGAAGCTGGGCCTTGTGCTCAGCCCGGACGAGGTCGCCGCGCTCGAGCGCTACATGGAAGGACCGATGCCGAAACGTCAGAGCGCCTGAGCGCGATCGCGCCGGGAGTGGAGGCCCGGGGCGCTCTGATCAAACCGGCCGCACGGGAGGCGGCCGAGCAACAGGGAGGAGACGCGATGTTTCTAGGGATCGACCTTGGAACGTCGGGGGTGAAGTGCATCCTGATGGATGACGCCCAGAGCGTGATCGGCGAGGCTTCCTCGCGGCCGCTCGAGGTGAGCCGGCACCGGCCGGGTTGGTCGGAGCAGGACCCCGAACTGTGGTGGGAGGCGGTGAGCGAGACGCTCGACAGCCTAGCGGCCGGGCATCCGGCAGCGATGGCGGCGGTCGAGGGGATCGGGCTGTCGGGGCAGATGTATGGCGCGACCGTGCTTGATGCACGCGATCAGCCGCTGCGCCCGGCGATCTTGTGGAACGACACCCGCAGCGGCGCCGAGTGCGACGAGCTGATGGCGGGGGTGCCCGATCTGGTGGCCCGCGTCGGGCGCCGGCCGACCCCCGGGGTGACGGCCAGCAAGATCCTGTGGCTGCGCCGGCACGAGCCCGAGACCTATCGCCAGATCCGCAAGGTGCTGCTGCCCAAGGACTATGTGCGGCTGCGGCTGTCGGGCGAGAAATCGACCGACCTCGCCGACGCGAGCGGCACGATGTGGGTCGATCTGGCGGCGCGGAACTGGTCGGACCGGATGCTCGAGGCCTCGGGGCTGAACCGCACGCACATGCCGCAGCTGGTCGAGGGCACCGAGGTCTCGGGCCGGCTGCGGCGCGAGCTCGCCGCCCGCTGGGGCATGCACCGTCGCCCGGTGATCGCCGGCGGCGGCGGCGACAACGCCTGCGGCGCCTGCGGCACCGGGGTGATCGAGGATGGCGACGGCACCGTGTCGCTCGGCACCTCGGGGGTTTTGTTCGTGGCGAATGACAGCCCGCGCCCGGCCGGCGATTACGCCATCGAGACGCTGTGCCACGCCGTGCCCGGCCGCTGGCACCAGATGTCGGTGCTGCTGTCCGCGACCTCCTGCCTGACCTGGCTCGGCGCGCGCCTCAAGCGCGAGCCCAGCGAGCTGGCCCGGGCGCTTGGCGAGGCGCCGCTGCCGGCGACGGGGCTGATCTTCGTGCCCTTCCTCGACGGCTGCTGGTCGCCGCGCTCGGATGCTTCGGTGCGCGGCGGCTTCTACGGCCTTGCCCATCAGCACGACGACCTCGCGATGGCGCAGGCGGTGATGCAGGGCGTGGCCTTCGCGCTGCGCGACTGCGCCGATGCCTTCCGCTCGGGCGGCTCCGAGCTGCGCCGGCTGCTGGCGATCGGCGGCGGCTCGCGCTCGCGCCCCTGGCTGTCGATGATCTCGACCTCGCTCGGCGTCGAGCTTGACGTGCCGCGCACCGGCGCGCTTGGCGCGGCCTTTGGTGCGGCGCGGCTCGGCATGATCGCGGCGAGCGGGGCGGCGCCCGACACCGTGCTGCGCCGCCCGGCGCTGCGCGAGGCGATCGGCCCCGAGCCCGCCCATGCCGACGGCTACGCACAGGCCTACGACCGCTGGAGGACGGTCGCGGCGCTGTGCTGACGAAGGGCGGGCGCCTTGCTGGGCGCCGGCCGAGGACCCCGCCCGGGAACAGGGCGGTGCAACAGTGGAGGAGAGACGACATGACCGAAGAATTCACCGGCGCGGGCCTTGGCCGCCGTGCCTTCCTGACCGGGGCGGCAACGCTCGCCGCATCGGCCGCGCTCTGGCCGCGCGAGATGCGCGCCGCCGCCGCCGACCGCAAGTTCGCCGCCTCGCTCGGCTGGACGACCTATGATTCCGGCCGCCACCTGCAGGACGGGTTCAACGCCGCGGTGAAGGAGCTGGGCGGCTCCCTGACCACCACCGATGCGGGCTTTGACGCGCGGGTGCAGTCCGACCAGATCGACTCGCTCGTCGCCTCGAAGCCCGAGGCGCTCTTCGTCACCCCGGCCGACGCGGTGGCGATCGCCCCGGCGGTGCAGCGCGCGATCGCCGCGGGGATCCCGGTGTTCTGCGCCGACAGCTCGGTGCCGGGCGCGATGGTCACCACCACCGCGATGTCCTCGAACTTCGGCATGGGCCAGTATTCCGGCGAGTTCATCTGCAAGGCGCTGAACGGCAAGGGCAAGATCGCCCGGGTGATGCTGCCGCAAAACGAAAGCTGGGATCAGCGCACGCTCGGCATGGAATGGACGCTGCGCCGCTATCCCGAGATCGAGATCGTCACCGAATGGGCCTTTGCGCTGGCCGGCAATGTCACGCCGCGCCAGGCGGTCGACAACATCCTGACCTCGAACCCCGATGTCGACGCGATCTGGTGCGCCTGGGACGGCGCCTCGGTCGAGGGCACGCTCGCCGCCCGCGCCGCGGGGCGGGCCGACCTGATCCTGACCGGCATCGACGGCGGCTCGCAGGCCTTCAACTACATCGCTGCCGATACGCCGCTGAAACTCTCGATGGCGCAGAGCTTCTACGAGATGGCCTATGCGAGCGTCTTCTATGCGCATGAGGGGCTGGCCGGTCGCAAGACGCCGCGGCTGGTGATCACCCCGACCTATGCGGTGACCAGGGACATGCTGCAGGCGGGCATTCCCGACGATTACGACGTGCCGGGGCGCGCCGGAGAGCTGGGCTGGACCCGCGCGCTCTGACCCGGGCCGGGCCGCGGGGGACCCCCGCCCGCGGCCCGCAAATGCAACATGAGGAACTGAAGCCATGGCAACGCCCGTTCTGACGGCGTCCGATGTGTCGAAGCGGTTCGGCTCGGTGCAGGCCCTGCGCGGCGTGGACTTCCACGTCGAGCCGGGCGAGGTGCACGCCCTGCTCGGCATCAACGGCGCGGGAAAATCCACCTTCATCAAGATCCTCTCGGGGATCATTCAGAAAGACGGCGGCACGCTGACCGTCGCCGGCCGCGAGGTGCATTTCCGCACCCCCGAGGACGCGATCCGCGCCGGCATCGCCACGGTGCAGCAGCACCCCGAGCTCGTGGCCGACATGAGCGGGCTCGACAACATCTTCCTCGGCCGCGAGACCGCCGGGCGCGGGCTGTTTGCCCGCATCGACCGCGCCGCGCTCGAGGCCCGGGCCGAGGCGCTGCTGGCGCGCTTTGCCGTGCCGCTCGACCTGCGCCAGGAGGTC